>Ga0265797_10000108_pt1 | contig 168458 bp, 139 predicted proteins | sample P2T30metagenome_FD_192433 | JGI IMG/M metagenome (GOLD analysis project Ga0265797, IMG submission 192433) | Plant litter microbial communities from East Loma Ridge, Irvine, California - P2 T30 | ecosystem: Environmental > Terrestrial > Plant litter > Unclassified | place: USA: California...
ACGAACAGCTGAGTACGACGGCGGCGTCAAGCAGAGCACCCATCCATCTGCAGGTCAACGGCGTCATGGGAAAGGCATCAAGCTTCCTTCGAAAGAGATCGTTTCTTTTCTTTTTTTCCTTGTCATCTTAGACGTTCCTACACATGCTACAGTAGTGCAGTAGTGTCTACATCACAACATGAGCTATAGTACTACTAGTACTGTGCAGTGTGAGGGGAGGTCAGGACGTGGGTACACTGAGATGGTGAAACGGGATATAACAACCAGTGACAACCCAAGACCACCACTACAGTTTCCACTACTGCAGCAACCGCTGTCGCAACGCGCGGCTGCGAGATACATGTGCACCTATCACTCTTGTCAGACCCGTTGATCTGTGTACACCCGACTCTGGTAGCTTTCATCCCCATCCCACCTCTATTTCGTTCAACAGCTCTGACGTGCGTGATCGGCGGATTCGAAACACTACCTACATGTAGGTGCCGTGCCTAGCTACGTGGCAGACGTACCAGCTCTCCACAATAATGCATTACAAGTACTGATAGGCCGATATGGCTTTTCGTCTTGTCTGCACAGCTGACAGGCATGGCTTTGCACGCGATTGCTGAACCCACGACGAGAGATCAACCATAGCGATGATGCTGCGGGCCGGCCGACTCCATCGATAATGCGAGCCTGCAGATGATTTTGGGGTTTTCCTCCCCCAGCACCGAGGCTTCGAGGAAGGAAGAAAAGTATCAGATTTTGTGATTTTGTTCGAATCTACCCAATCTAACCCAAACCTATGAAGAAAGATTCCCCTTCTTTTTTTTCCTTCTCCATCGTTCCCTAAAAGCTAGGTTCAAATACTCTCGTGTTTATACAACACCAACACCGGGGCGCGGGGGAATGTGCAAGAAAAAGGAAGAAAAGAATGAGCGGACGTCGCTGTAACTACTTTACACCAGAAAAGACAGAAGGAGGGAAACCTACCCAACAAAGGAAACTCATAAATCATCATCGAGATCGATCTCCGCGTCGTTCTTGACGCCGTTGCCGTTGGCGGTCTCCGAGTCTTGGCCCTTGGGTCCGGCGGAGGCAGCGACGAAACCAACTGGAGCTCTCGCTTGTCGTTCCAGCGCGGCCATGGCGTCGACCTTGTCGGGATTGATGTCTGAAGCATGCTCGCCGTCGGCACCGGCGTTGACGCCCTCCTGAGCTTGTTGGCGAGCGATGGCCTGGGATGCGATGAAGTTGACGTCGGTGCTGCGATGAAAATGTTAGCGCTCTTGGTCTCATGGTAGACTCGACGGAAAGTGGGTGATACGAACTTGAACTGTGCCTGAACGCTCCGCTTGATGCGGAGCATCTCCTTGAACGTATCCTCGTTGCCGTGCTGCACCTCGAACTGCTCCCATTTCTTCCAGAATGTGGCGTCTACGCGCGGGTCGCAGAACTGGCTGGCATGGCCGTAGATGGCTCTCGCGCGATCGATCTCGCCCAGTCTCCTCTCCATCTCTGCAAACTTGATGCACATGCTCGCGGCCTCCTTGTCCGGCAAGGCGGCAATGGCGCGTTCGTAAATAGGCCGAGTGGATGTAAGACCGAAGTTGGAGGCTGACTTGGTGATGTAGAACTCAAACATGGACGCCTTATCTTCGTCGGCCACGGCACGGGTGGCACGCTCGTAGATGCGCATAGCATGGCGTGCGAGGCCGCGTTCTTCCTCAAGAGCGCCGTACATGAGATAGATAGTCTTGGCGAATTTGGGCGGACAGTCCTCAACAGACTGCTCAAAGAGATCTCGAAGGCGTTCGATGCCAATTTTGCGGTCCACGGCTTTTGTGAGGTACAGATTCCAGAGTTCAAAAGCAACAGGATACGAGAAGAGATCCAGACCACGCTCGTAGATCTTGAAGCTTTCCTCGAAGTATCCATTCTCTTCGAGCAGATTGGCGTAGTTGACAACGGTCTGAGGTGTAGCGATGCGAAGCTCAAAGATGCGCTCGTACACCTTCTTCGTCTCTTCCAGGGTGGAGACTGATTCCACCAAGTCAACGTAGAACGACCAGAGTTTCCAACTCTTGTGAACGCGCTGCTGGGGGCTAAGCAATTCGTCAAAGTAATCCACATTGCTTCGCTTCGGTGCCTTGGTCGCTGTGGCCATGATGTTCACGGCTTGGTCGAAGTTCTCATTGCGAAGCTCCATTTCTGCCCACTCAGTCCACATCTCTGCAAGCTCAGATACTGATTTGAAGGGCACCTTGACTGCCTTCTCCATGATCACGCGCGCGTTGCGTAAGTCACCGCCTGCTTCGTAGAATTTGGCATAGCTTGTCCACAGCTCGTGCAACCGACCAACAGCCTTCTTCGGTCCGATTGCTGCGATGGCATCTGCATAGGTTTGTACAACCATCTGGTTGTTATCGCCCCACAATGCCACGCGTTTCTGCCACTCGTTCACATGGTGTGGGTTCTGCCGTAAAAGAACGTCGTTCACCAAGAAAGGTCTGCGGTCCATCAATTGTTCAAAGCGCATCATCCGAATGTCTAGGTCCAGGTCGGCGTCAGTGTCCGTTTTGTTCTTCTGCTGGCGTAAAGCAGATTCTTCGAGCTTGATGGAAATAAGTGCCTCCTCAGCCTCCGAATAAGTGTCAAACACGATGGAAAAATCGCGCACAGTCATTACTGTGGTGACACCTTCCTCAAAAATGTCTCGCGCTCTCTCGTATGCACCAAGATTGATGTAATATCTGGCCAGACCCACCCATAGAATGCCTCTTTGATCAGGGAATCGCTGTAGTCCAGATCGAATGATCGTTTCCACAGATATTGCCGTCCCATTCTTAAGGGGCAAAGGATTCGGGATCGCTTTTGCATGGTCGATGAGAACTTCGAGCATTTCGGTCCAGTGCTGGAATGGTCCCTTTGCTTCCTTTGACTTGAAGCGTGGGTTGTTCAGGATCTCCATATACCGCTGCACAGCTTCCGTGTATTTCCCCTCCTGTACCAACAAATCGATGTACTCCTCAACCTGATCAGGGTGAATTTGAATGTACCGTCTCCAGATTTTGACGGCTGTCTCTCCGCTCGCGGAATTGGCGAAAGGTCGGTAGAGTGCCCAGATCCTGTTGTGCTGGGTGATTGGCAGGGCTCTGAGGGCGCGATCGAAGGTTCGTCGTGTGAATGTGATCAGAGGTTGCTGGCACAGGAAAGACAAGTACATCTCCCAGATTTTTGGCATCTTGTTGAGCAGAACCAATGCACGCTCGAAGAGGGCGTTGACCTTTTGGAACTCTGCCTTGTTCCGCGCCGGGTTTTTGCCTTTCAAGTGATTGTGTCGCAGCTCCAGATATGCCTTCCACAGCTTGTAGCTTCTAGGGAGAGCCCTGCACGCCCGCTCCAGCACAAACGACTGCTCGAGCAGAGTCCCATATTGGCGCTTGAAGTTCGCGTAGTCCAGCCATGGTCTGGTAGAACCTGGGTTGCGCAGGATGTCTTGCTCGTAGATCTCGTCGTTCTGCGATATGAGGTAGAGTTGCGATTGCTGCGGCGCAAGAGTTCCCATGGTTGCGGTCAGCGGCGAAGAAGCGGCCGAATCTCTCTTGGGCTTCGATTTGCCCAATGTGACAACGAATGGTGGCGTCAGATTGCGCAGAAGCTCGCCGGGCATAATCGTATGGCAGTCGATCCAGCCTGGGCGGCGGCAGGTGGTGGATGTTACAGAGGACTCGCGCGCGTTAAGCGAAGAGTGAGACTGAGCAGCGCGCGTACGCTAGCCCAAGCTTGCCGGCTGCCGAGTTGCTGAGCGAGCTGCTTGACGTCGGCTGGCCTGCTGGAGATGATGGTGGTACTGTGAACACTACTCTTGCTGGACCCATCCTCGACTATATACTGGTCCACTGACTTGAAACTACTCGGAAAAAAGCCGATACCTTCAACCACATTACTGAAAGCGCTTGCACATACGAAAGAACACATCAGAAACCCACGCACAATAGCCCATCATGTCGGGCAAGGTACCTCACAATCAACATGTGCAATGGATTACCACACCAACTAACAACATACCCATCAGGATCGTGAGCCCGTTTTCCCTACCCGTCAGTCCCTCGGACTCATGAAGTCGAAGCTCAAGGGCGCACAAGTTGGCCACGACCTGCTCAAGCGCAAGTCCGAGGCCCTCACCAAGCGTTTCCGCGACATCACCAAGCGCATAGACGAAGCAAAGCGCAAGATGGGCCGCGTCATGCAAATCGCCGCTTTCTCGCTGGCCGAAGTGACCTACGCGGTCGGCAACAACACCATCGGTTACCAGATCACCGAGAGCGTACGCCAGGCGAAGTTCCGCGTTCGCACCAAGCAAGAGAACGTCAGTGGTGTGTTCTTGCCGCAGTTTGAGAGTTTCCAGATGGAGGGTGGAAGCGATTTCCAGATGACTGGACTGGGCAAGGGTGGACAGCAGGTGGCCAAGTGCAGAGAGACATACACCAGGGCTGTGGAAACTCTTGTTGAGTTGGCTTCGTTGCAAACGGCGTTTGTGATCTTGGACGAGGTTATCAAGGTTGTGAACCGGAGAGTCAACGCCATGTATGTGTCTGGAGCAAGAAACTACCCGAGAGAATGCTTCCATTTGCTAACCAAACATCGCAGTGAGCACGTCATTATCCCTCGCACAGAGAACACCATCAAGTACATCAACGGCGAACTCGACGAGATGGACCGCGAGGAGTTCTTCCGATTGAAGAAGGTCAAGGGTGTTAAAGAGAAGGCTCAGGCGGCAGAAGAGGCCGAGAGAAGGAAGAAGATAGAGCAGGAGAAGGAGAAGGAGAGCAACGGCGAGACCGCAAAGGCGGCACCCGATGCAAAAGAGGAAACGAAGAACGTCCTTGGTGACGAAGGCGACGAGGACCTGATCTTCTAAGCGAGCCTTTCTTTCGAGCATTGTTTGATACCATTAACTGTACAATTTGTCGTACGTATACAAGCGTTGGAGCGTTCAGCGTCAGAAGAGTTTAACAGCGCCGAAGGCGATCTGTACAGCGCTGTGGATGTGAGGTTCAAGATCTACCGCCAGTTGTGGTACCTCGACATCTAACGCTCAATGAACCACCCGACCCAATTCAAAAGCAGTGGCTGTTCTAAGGTCATGTTGTCATTTCTCAAACACTCAGGCTAAGCCATGCACTGATGCAATCTGAATCGCAAGAACTGATAGCAACGCTTATACACAATCCCGGCAGCTCCTCATAACCTCATGTCCCAAACTACTGGGGTTTAGTTCCGGTCTGGTTCGCCTGGGCCGCTTCGGCAGCGAGCTGCTTCTCAGTCTTCTCGTTGCCGTGGGAGATCAGTCTGTTCAGGAAGCTGTTCGGGCGACCGGTGTTGTGGCCCTCGGCCTCTGCGCGCTCGATCTCGCGGTGGAGGTGACCGGTAGTCTCCTCATCCACGTCGTTCTCGTCGTGGTGTTCGCTGAAATCAGCTACGTGGTGTCAGTACTGGTAGACTATGAAGAACGAAGCGTGCGCTGGGCAAGAAGTAGCCGGCTTACCGTTCTTGTCGTGCATGGAAAGCTTGCGCTTCAGCTTGTCTCTGATGTTGGACATGATCGTAGTTGTGTTGTGCTTGCGGTGAGTGTTACTGGGGTAGTGTTGTTACTGTGGACGGGCTGTGACGTCTTCTTGTTATAAAGCGGGGTCGTCAAAGACCGATCAGAAGGTGTATTTGGAGTGCTGGACAGTCAGGCGCGGGTGATCAGATGATTGGAGTGGTTCAGGCCAGCTGATGTTTGGAGGGTTGGGAGGAGACAAAGGTGTCGGTTGTCAAGAGAGAGCAGTGGAGTGGAGGGACGACAAAGACAAAGGCCACAGAGACCTGCAGGCGTGGGCGTGGGTGGCGGAAGGTACGTGTTCATCGTCACTCAGTCGTCTAGACCCCTCCACAACGCCAATGCAAGTCTGGGCGTCCAGGCAGGCTGTGAGCCGTGTCTGCGCCGTCGATCCGCCTCTGCCAATGCAACTTATGCAGCGTTTATTGACAATTCACTAACGCCACCTCACGTGCTCGACGAGCTTCTATTTGTGTTCAAGGCAGTAGTGGCAGTGAGTAGTGAGGCGGAGAAGAAGTGCACGCCAGAAAGACCCTACTAGTCCGGCAAACGCGACACGCGCAGAGCCAAACTCCGACCTTACAGCACCCGCAGACACCACACCGGCTGATTGCAGGCCACGCTACAGCCCTACCCAACAGCCGCTCTGCCTAACGTTAGCATATCCTCAATGCTGACATGATCGGCTAGGCGGGACAAGTCGGCTCACTCATATCATCGCTGCATCATCCCTCCCTCCCTCCCTCCCAAACATGCTCCACGAAATCCTGTTGACGCTTTCGGGGCATCCTTCACCGATATTCGGCAAGGACTCTGTCGAGGATGTCTCCCACGACGGTGTTCCTTTACTATCACCATCTGAGAAGGCTCTGCTGAAGTCGATCGGACGCTTAGCAGAAGTCCATCGTCAACTCAGATCCCAGTTGGAGGCCATCGCGTCTTCACATCACTCCACAATATGCCGCTCAGTGGCCAACTCCATCCGCCAAATTCATCTCTCGCGCTTTCAGGACAAGATCTTGGATGTCGAGAAGAGAATTTTGGTCAAAGACACAAGCGTTGTTGGCGCGTACGACATTGTCCCGCTCGCGTCCGTCGTTGGAGAATTTGATGGCTGGCATAGAAGAATGGGATGGTATCTGGATGTCACCTCCTCCATGCGGTCAAAATCAAGCTCTAATCGCAGCGAAGAATGCTCTGGGGCGGCTCTCATTGACAAGCTGCGAGCTGAGGCGCAGACTGGGTTCCCTGATATCGAGGCCAATGCCACCGAATTGACAAAAGTTGCTGAGACAGCATGGCTTCGCCAGGTCTCATCTTGGATCATGCACGGCAAACTTCCTGTTCACGGCGCGGATGATTTCTTCGTTCAACCGGAGGCTGTCACCGAGGGTCAAGTTGGTCATTTCCGGAAAAACATCGAACTTTTACCCAAGTCTGTCACTCCAGTCTCTGCTTCGTCTATACTGTTCATTGGGAAGTCAATTCATCAAGTACGACACTATGAACAGCATTCTCAGCTCCAAGCGAAGACGCAGATCCCGAAAATACAACATGGCCACCTCGCGAATGCCCATCTGAAGCACCTCTCATCCCTCTCACTACCGATAGTCCCGGCACAGCTGGCACGGGCTGTATCTGCCATACGTATGTCGCTCTCGCAGAACATTTTGCAACACTTGTTATCACTTCAGGACATCATGACTTTGCTCTCTTGTCTGCGTCGGTACTTCCTCCTGGAAGACGGCGAATTCACTCTCGCCCTAGTGCACGAAGCAGAAGCTCGCATCCATTCCCGCCAACACAGCATGGGAAAGCTACTTCAGCAGGACCCGGCCAAAGCACTGCAGGGGCTGACAATCAAGAATGCCGAACTCAATCAAACACTTGGTCAAACATGGAAGGCATTGGCCATGCGAGATGAGACGGAGGAGAACCCTGCTCTCGAATTTGCTAGAGAAAACGTCACCCTGTCCGCTCCAAGCAAGTCTGCTCCCCGGCCGTCCACGTCGGATTCAGTAACGGCTGCCAGCCCGAAGATGACAAACATTGCTTTCAACGACATGCTGTTCCCAAGCGCGGCTCATTTGGCCTTGGACATCAGCGCGCCGCTTGATCTTTTCATCTCACCCCACGAGGTCGAAACCTACTCAGCGATCAATGCCTATCTCATTTCTATCAGGCGTTCACATCTCCGTCTGGCCGATCTTTGGAGGCGCACACCTGCCCGCAGAGAACATCCAGCGCCTCCGGGACCACGCACAAATGCCACGGAAGCTTCTCGCGCGGCACAGGCTCCTGCTCGAAAGAGGGCCACTATTCGCACTGTGGCAGCCCGGAAGGTTTGGGCAACTTGTAGTGCAGCGATGTGCCTGCTTTCAGAGACGGCGGCATATCTCGAGGGCGAGATCATCAGGTGCTCGTGGGAGCGCTTCGAGGCATGGCTGAAAGAGCCTGCAGAAGAGGTAGCAGTCCACACCACAATCGAACCAAGTGCTACTGACTCGGCCGATGCCAACTCGCCGAACAAGGCGGCACAACGCGATCCCGAAACTCTTACTGCAGGGCACCGCGCTTTCCTCGCTGCTCTCACGTACGCACTGTTCCTGACCGACGTACATTATACCAAAGAGCTACGCTCCCTGCTCGGCAACATAGATCAGCTCATCGCTCTCTTTGTCCGTCTGCTTGAGATCCAACAGAAGATCGACCTCGAGCAAGATGCCGGGCTAGAAACCGTACACGTCGAAGAAGACGAGCGGAAAATTTCACTAGAGCTTGACCGTGCAAGGAAGCGAGTTGACAGCGACCTCAAGTCTGTTATCAACAGACTTAGACAGTTGGATCATGAACGAATTGGCGCAGGCAGATATCTCGACCTAGGCCACGTGGATACTGGTGGTTTTGAGCCGTGGAAGGGAGGCGGGGTCGATAGACTCTTGATGAAGTTGGAGTTCGGGAGAATGAGAGACGATGGATACGATGTCATCTGAGTTGTGTACTACATGTTGGGTGAATACGTTTCCCGTACTGTGTCTCACTTGTATATCAAGCCACAATGTCGAGACAACTGATGTCAAAACGACGATTGCCCTGGTACCTCTTCTTAGGAAATACCGCCACCATTTACCGCACGTGTTTGATTCTTGCAATCAGTCCAGACATCACCATATATCATTGAGTTCTATCTTGTGCTCCAGACATGCACATCGTCTTTTGTAAATTAATGCCACCCTCGAAGACCCGCTTTGCCAAGCCATATGTCTTGTGTCTTGTTTAGAACCCGTCCTTCTGCTTACAACAGCTCTCACTTTTTCCAACAGATAACGTCGACCTGGAATCAAAAGTCAGCTGGTAGCACGAGCTGAACAGAGTCGTGATAGATACCTAGCACTTAACCGGTACCGGGGATTTGCAAATCTCAGGAGAACAAAGAAGAAGTCTAGCCTACGCCAACGATTCACTCACTTCCCCAAACCACAAGGATAGCCTGAAAGATGAGCAAAACACCATCGACTCTATTGCAGAGCTCTACATTGCCACCTGCTCAGCCCGACTACGTTCTTCGCGGTCACACTGCCCAAATACACTGCGTGCATTTCCTCCGGCAAAATTTGCGCTTACTCACTGGCGACGCTGACGGTTGGGTTATACTCTGGCATCTCGCTATCAAACGACCACTGGCAGTTTGGAAAGCTCATGGAGGATCAGTGCTTGGGCTCGGTAGCTGGGGTGTGCAAGGGGAAAACATAGTGACGTTCGTTCGCCAGTCAAGCCGATTGGGTCTGTCAAACGGACAAATGCTAACGCTTTGATCAGGCATGGACGAGACAACAAACTACTCGTATGGCAACTCAGAGAATCAGACGAAGCAGAGTTTTCGAAAGCACTACCAATCGAAGACGCCACATCAGAACGAAAGCAGCCCTGGCTCCTACACAGCCTGGATGTGAACGCCCTCAATTTCTGTTCGTTCGCCATGTGCCATGCGCCAACACCACCGACCGATTCCACCTCCTCCCCGTCTCCTCAACAGAACCAAGCCGAACCCTCCATTTTGATAGCCGTCCCAGGAGTCCAAGACGGCCTGATAAACATCACAGCCCTCCCCAGCGCAACCCGCTTCGCCACCATTCCTCCACCCAAAGACACAAGCACCGGCATGCTGATGGCCGTTGGTCTTTACCAACCCAACGACGCAGCCTCGCCCCTCGTCGCAGCCGGCTACGAAAGCGGCCACGTCGCTCTATGGCACCGCACCCCAACCACGAACCCAAACGCACCAGACGATAAATGGGAGACCCTCTACCTCGACAAACCGCACTCCCAACCCGTCCTCTCGCTCGACATGGCACCCAGCCTGGGCTACTTCTTCTCCAGCTCCGCCGACGCAATCGTCGCCCGCAATCCCCTGGACGGACGCTCGGAAGCCAAGACCGTGCAAACTAAACACGCTGGGCAGCAGTCGCTGGTGGTTCGGGCAGATGGCAAGATCTTCGCCACGGCGGGCTGGGACGGCAGAGTACGAGTCTACGCTGCGAAGGGGATGAAGGAACTCGCTGTTCTGAAGTGGCATAAGGAGGGGTGCTACGCTGCTGCTTTTGCGGGTGTATTGGACGGGGGAGCAACGGATGCGGGCCAGCTGGAGGATTCTACAGGCGTCACAAGCAAAGGCAAGGCGCTCACCGTCTCGCAACAGCGCGTGGCGAGATCAAAAGCGACGCATTGGCTTGCGGCTGGCAGTAAGGACGGCAGAGTCTCGCTGTGGGACATCTACTAGTGTAGTGCAGGTGACAATGGGTAAGGTTTAACATGTTAAAATTTCTGGTGCAAAGAAGCTATGGGTATCTTCGGTGGGGCTTGAATATCAAGAGGCAACCAACATAACAACGAAAGAGGACAACAGAAGCGATTAGTCCAACGATCAGCCCAAGTTGAACTCGCCTGCTCCGCCCATCCTCCGTCCCATGGCATGCATCTTCTTCCGCGCCTCTTGTTCGTCGGTCATATCCGGCACATCGAGGTCGGCATCGCCGCGAGTCCGCTTGCCCTCGGCCGCTCTGGCACCGGCATTCTTGCCGGCTTCGACGCGACGAGCTTGTCTCATCTTCGCGCCGTCCTCCTTGCCAGGCCTGAGACCAGGCACGCGGATCGCACCGGGTTTGTCGCGTAGCGCAAAGGCTTTGGCCAAGTGTCCGAGGTGGAGCTGCTTCATGTCGAAGATACTGCGCTCCGCGGCGACGTGGGTGGTGTAAGCGCGGATGTGACTCTGGTAAGCTCTGCGGGCCTGTTCGAGATGTTTGGGGTTTTCGGTAGCCCATCGCTCGCATTCGATCTGCCATTCTGTGGCGGCCTGTTCCCACTCGCGGTTGTTCACGACGCCGGATGTGGCCGAGAAGCCCTTCTTCAGAATCTCGTCGCCGTCGTGGTGCGTGAGGTTGCGTGGACGACCTTCCTTCAAGATCTCCACGTACCCCTCCTCGCAACCTGGTTGGAGGAAAATCATCGCGCGGCCTTCTTTACCAGCACGAGCTGTACGACCGACACGGTGGAGGTGGTCCTCTTTGCTGAAGGGAGGATCGTATTCGATGACGAAGTCAACGTTGGGCAGGTCGAGACCACGAGATGCAACGTCGGTACAAACGAGTACCGCAGGGTCAGTGCATCTGCTGAAAGCCTTGAGTGCTGCTGTACGTGTGCTCTGCTGCAAGGAACCGTGGAGACGGAAGATCTGGATTGGCTCGTCTTTGGTCGCGAAGGCAGCGGCGGGTCCGTGAGTGCGAGCCTCTTCGATAGTATTTCCCTGTGGAATCTTGTCCGTTCGACTCTGCCTGGGCATCTTCAGTTCTTCCTGAACCTCCGGCTTGTCGCTGCTCTTCCCCCTGGAGTTGCCCTTCTTGTCCTTGGTTGTGGTTGGAGCCTCCTTGGGCGTGGCTGTGATGTCGTGCGTGAGGATCTCGAAATGGAAATCCACGCTGTCGGCGCAACTCATGAACACGATGCACTTCATCACACTGCCCTTCCTTTTGAAAGCCTGCTTCAGCGCAGCCACAAGCGTCACCAGCCTCTGCTTGGGCGGGACTATGGCGTAGCTTTGCTTCAGCTGCGCGGGCGCAGAGAACTCTTGTTCTACCATCTTGCCATCCGCATCTTCCACGCGTTCTGATGCATCTACCGCGATCGTGACAGGGTCGTGAAGTGCAATAGATTTGAGCTGCTCGATGTCCGCCTTGATAGTTGCCGAACAGAGTACGGTGTTTCTCTTCTCAGGAAGCCCAGGAATTGGTTCTTGTGCTTTCCTCGATCGCAGGTTCAGATTACTGACAATCTTCTGGATGTCTTGGTCGAAACCCAGCTCCATCAATCGATCACCTTCATCCAGTACCAGCCACCTGACTCTGCTCACGTCCAGCACTTCTGTATGTTCCAAGTGATCCGTCAATCTACCAGGTGTGGCCACCAGGATGTTGACACCCTTTCTCAGCCGCGCCTTCTCCCTCTGCTTTTGCTCTCCACCGATGACAGTGCCTCCAACGATCCAATGGCAGCATGAAAGCAGGGTCTCCAGGACAGTTTCGATTTGCCTAACCAGCTCTCGTGTTGGCGCCAGAATCAGCGCAAACATACCACTCTTCCTGCTGAAATCTTGACCCTCGGCCTTCATCTGCTTCGAAATTTCGCTGATCCGTTGCACGATGGGAAGGAGATACGAGAGGGTTTTACCAGAACCAGTCTCTGCTTGGATAAAAGCATCGTTGTCGGTACTGCACAGCTGTTGCAAAGCCTTTCTTTGAATGGCGGTCGGGGCCTTGAGGTTCAATTTGTTCATCAGATGGCTCGCCAGTGTTGTCGAAAGTCCAAGATTCGTGAATGTGGCAAGCTCGTCGGTCAAAGGTGCGTTGGAAGGCTCTACTGGCGCCTGGTCTTCGTGAACAGGATCAGGCCTTGCAGCTTTTGCGGCCGGATTGTATGTGAAGAGCGACGAGATAACCTCGCCAGTGGTGGACTTAGGCAGTACCTCGCGCTCGCTAGGAGCTCGTCCGCCAGGTCGTGGTCCAGTCCTTGCAGGTTTAAATCCTCCATCGTTGTCGTCTGTCCTTGGCCTTTTGGCAGGCTTTCCGTCCGGGCGAATGAGCTCCTCTTTCTCGCCACGTGTGTTCCCGTAGTCTGGCGTCTTGCCTGTAGCCCTCTCTTCCGCCTTCATGCGCCCCCATTGCGCCGACTTTCTTGCTGTAAGGCGATCTTTCCAGCTGCCGCCTTTGAACGCTTTCTTAGGCGCTTGGAAAGCATCTGTGGGCAGCTCAAAATTGAGCAGCATGCCGTCGTCGGCCATGATTCCAGAATATGACCGGTGGCTGTGGTACGTAGAAGATCTTTAGTGGTAAGTTTGTAGGCGCGCAAAGAAATGCATTAGAAAAATGCGCGGATTGATACTTTTCGGGCTAGACCCTGCGCCCCGCAAGAAAGCTCTAGGATGAACGGTCGGGTATACATGCTTCTACGCTAGAACACATGAATCGTGTCGTGACACTCTCACTTCGCTTGAGGTATGCTCGATTATTCGGCGTATACAGCTTCACGAACACACCAGTCAGCAGAGCCTTTGCAAGGTGGCAGGACCTGTGATGCTTACAAGTCATAGTAGGTGAACATCAATTCATTATACCCATTCTTCCAACACATCTGAAACAATGTCCGCCTTCATTTTTCGACGCATGGCGTCTTCAATGCATGGGCTGCTACAGCGCTCGCCAGGAGTCGTAACGCGGCATTTTCAACTGTCCAGATCCATTCACATCTTCCGAGACGTGCCGCCTTTACGCACTCATCGCCGAGACCTCCTCCTCAATGGCAAGACTGTGGGCCTCGTACCGACTATGGGTGCGCTGCATCGAGGGCATATCTCGCTGGTCAGACAAGCCGCTGAGGAGAACAGCCATGTCTTCGTCTCTGTCTACGTCAATCCCACTCAGTTCGGCGTGAACGAGGACCTCGATAGCTACCCGAAGACTTGGGACAGCGATATGGCGCAATTGAAGGAGCTGGATGCTGAGTTGGCGCATAATGGGAAGGGCAGGATTGAAGCTGTATTTGCGCCTACAACCAAGACCATGTACCCGACGCTGCCACCGGACTCGACGTTGCCAGGCACGGGCTCATTTGTTACCATCACTCCACTGGCAAACTTACTCGAAGGAAAGAGTCGTCCGGTCTTCTTCCGCGGTGTCGCAACGGTGTGCACCAAGCTCTTCAACATTGTTGAGCCGGAACGCGTTTACTTTGGCCAGAAAGACGTGCAGCAGACAGTGATTATCAAACGCCTGGTTCAGGACTTGCACATGAACACCGCTGTTCGGATCGGCCCCACGGAGCGCGAAGCGGATGGCCTGGCCATGAGCAGCCGGAACGTATACTTGGGGGAGCGCAGGAGAAAGACGGGCATTGTTCTATCAGTGGCCTTGGGAGCTGCAAGAGCTGCATACAAGATGGGCAAAACAGATCGGGACGAAATACTGGCACTGTCGTGGGACGTGACAAACATGATGAACATCAAGCAGGATGAACTGCCAGAGACAGAACGCGCGCAGTTCGAGGTCGATTACATTTCTCTGGCGGATCCTGATACCCTCGAAGAAGTCCAGACCGTCGACCCCAAAAAGGGTGCTATCCTGAGCGCAGCGATCAAGATGCTACCACTGGAAGCTACAAAAGAAGGAGAGAAGCTTGGGTTAGGCGACGACAAGATGCCTGTACGACTTATTGACAACCTCATCTTGGAGCCTCAGGAGCCTTGAATTTGGGATGGTAAGCATTGGTCTTTGGTTTCAAGAAGAACCATTCTGCAAGCTATCCTTGCACATTGTGCCTTATCTCGGTGTACTCGAAGTACCTCAGCGTGCGCAGGATCCGATCATGTGCCTTCTAGTGCTTGACAACCTCCTGTCGCTCCTCAGACTGCGCATCGGTCTGCTCGACCTTCTTCGACCCATGCTCCGGGTCGACGACCGAGTTCCCACGGCTAGCTGCGAAAGCAAGATTCGGGTTCTCTTCCTTGAGTTTCGCAAAGTGCTTCTCTGCGGCCCACACCCATGGAGTATCAGCTTCAAATAGCAGATCAATTTCCTGTAAGATATCAGTATATGCAAGTCGGCTTTCGACAATTTCATCTGGCTTGATTTCCATACCTCGAGTGTCCTCTGGTTTGTCTCTGGATAGAGGGCCCAGACCATGGGGATCGAGATCAGGTTCGCAGCGCCGAAAATGTACCTTGAGGAGAACAAGTCAGCGGGTGTTAAAAGAATGGAAAGGTCCAGTCAACATACAAGGTCGCCTCTCCGATGGAGCTGAACATGATCGGGCACAAGAGTGTGAGCCACCCATTGCCGATGCCTGCAGAATCCGTGTCAGCAAGACGTCTTACCGTTCAGCAATTTATTTTTGACTCACTCCATCCTACCACGCCGAAAGCATTGCCCTTAGCACGAACCTCCAGAGGGAAGATCTCAGCTGGGTATAGCCTGCGAGGTACCGGATCAGCATAAGAAATCGCACATCCAGAGACAAAGATAGAAGCTTACCATGGCACAGTCAACCACGTCGCGCCGAATACGAAGGTAAAGATGTATACGAAGCTCGCGGCAGCAGCTCCATACTGATTAGCAGTAGCGATATCACCGGCTGCACGTGCGTTGAGGCCTGCGCGAGACATGCCGCCGGCGAGGAACATGGCGATTCCTTGGCCGATGGAGCCCCAGTACCTGATATAATTAGGAAAGTTGGACTCGCAACATTTTTTGGTGAGGTGCTGACGTACAGTGTGTATCTTCGACCAATGCGGTCAAGCGTGAAGACGCAAATCAGCGTCGAGAACATGTAGAAGATGTTGTTCAGGCCGCTGATCCATCTGTTGGGGGAGTCTGGTGTTAGAAATGCGTTTGCGTACTCTTTTGGCTTCGAGGATAAACTCACTGGCTCTTCTCACTGGCAAAGCCAGCAATCCTGAAGATGGTAGGAGCCTGCGTTGGTATGTCAGCATTCGACTCGTAGACATCTCAAGTGTTGACAAATCTGACGTAGACAGTGACTCCTGCAATGCCGACCCACTCCTGCATAATCTGCAACCAGATGACCAACTGCACGCGGCGACCAGTATGAAGCTTTCCACTACCAATGCCGAAAAGCATTGAGAAGTAGCTGTTCGAGCGCGCAGTCTGGCGTTCGTGAATCACGATGTTCTTGATGTCCTGGTACTCCGCCTCGGCCCTGACAGCATCTTCTCCTTCGCTGCCACGCAAACGCTTGAGGATGTATCGCGCTTCCTCATCTCTTCCGACTTTCGCTAACCAGCGAGGGCTTTCCGGGAAGAACCAGCAGATGCCGAAAAGAACGAGCAACGGGATAATTTGGAAGGCGATCGGGAACCTCCAGCGAATTGGTGATTCGCCGTTGTCGATGAAGCTCAGTCCGAACTCGAGCCAATATGCGACTACCACGCCGAAGATATTGAGCGTAAATTCAATGGCGATGAAGCTTCCGCGCGATGTGTGGTCTGCGGTCTCTGTTGCCCAGACGGGAACGATGGCGTTCAACACTCCGGTTCCCCAGCCGTTAATTAGGCGTGCGAAGATCATCCAGGTGTGGTTTTGTGCTGAACATTGCAGTGCGGCGCCAAAAATCGCCCATGCGGCTCCGAAGGCGATTGTACGGACGCGGCCAATCTTGTCACCAACCCAGCCGCCGACGAGGCAGCCGACGAGTGTGCCAAGGTAGTATACAGACACCTGCAGCGTTTGTTAGGTTTGCTCGAAGACGACTCTCGCGATGCACTTGCAACTTACAATACCGCCTTGTAGCAACGAGTCTGTTACCACCGGGTCGCCTTCTTCGTTGACGTATCCAAAACCCATTAGGTTGATGTAGTCTGTGGCGTTGTTCACACCACCTGGAGTCCCGTCGTGTTAGGCTTACGAATGACTAATCGAAACGATCGCGACATCCACTTACCCATCATTCCTCTGTATCAATGTTAGCACAAATCTTCATTCACATGTTGGCACTCCTGCTTACTGGTCATATCCGAAAAAGAAAATAGAAAGAGCTGCCACGCAATTCACAGCAATAAGCAAGCTCTTCTTCTCAAGCTTGTCAGCCACACGCCATCCTGATAGTTGATCCATGTCTATCGCCCTGGCAGCACAGCAAACACCGTTTGGACCTGTAATACGCAGAACAAGGAAACTCCGCGAGGGGAATCAGAGGGGAACGCATCACACTTTAAGACGCGACTCCTGCTCTCACGCACTGTATATTACCCGACAATGCAGCGGCCGCTCGCCGACATTATCCACCGTAACTTCCCGACAACGTGGTCGCGGACATGGGGTTTCTGGTCATGCATCAGTGAAATCTTACTTTTGCCAGAAGAATTGGGCATCGAGATGCCGAATCGAGGAATGCGAGGCCAAGCATCGCCCGAATTGCAGACAAGCGAGTGGGGCGCTAGGCTTTGATACGCTTGGTTGACGCTTTGCCCTCCACTTCTCCTCCACCCGGAGATCAGCATGGGGCGTGGAGAAGGATTTTCGGTCAAAAGCCGACGGCGAGCTGACTCGATACTTGATTCTTGATAAGATGGTTTCTTATGTCATGGCGGTGATTGCTTACCTACTACTGCGCCCTTGGCCAAGTCCTTTGGGCGACGTCGGACTAGTACTAACTTTTTCCAATCATTACTCGTCCACCAGGACGATCCGTATGCTCTATGAGCTCTTCGACGTTCCCCGCAGCCGGAGAACACTCAGCGAATGATCAAAGACGCGGACTCATGATCGTACAGCCTTCAACCACATCCCACCAACGCTGATGGCCAAAAAGTTGATTTATGCCCTTTGCTTTCGATCAATCAACAATAGAGCAAAAGGATGATGAAGGACATCTGTTACAAACCCCCGGAATCGAACCGGGAACCTTCTGTGAGCCCAAACACATGTGTTGTAACTAGTGTTAGACAGAAATCATAACCGCTAGACCAGGCTTGCTGATTCCAATCAAAGATTGATGAATAAGCATCGCATTCAATTGAATATGATGCCCAATATTAATTAGTGAGCCTACGAGCTGGCGACAATCGAGGGTTGGGGTTGAGGTTATGGTGGATTGAATGACTTTCACATCATCAAAGGTCTTATCCCTTACTTGATCGATTCCGACGTTTTGATGAACTGATGTGCCTTGTTTACGATGGTTTGATACGATTGTGTCTATGACAACATGATTGACGCAGTCTATACATTCTTCGAAGCTATCATTCCATTTCATAATAAGTATCGAAGGTGAGTAGACTACGACTTGAAAACGAAATCTTGCGCAAGAACCTGAAAACGAATGATTTGCTTCTGCATTGGCTGAGACTTATCTTGCATTGACTTGCGCGTATAATCATGTGCTGTGAGGATGTATCGCCGTTTGTGACGTTGCCAGTGCTGGCGAAGCCAGAGTTGACAGACAGCGGTTGCGATTTCTGACCAACACTGGCTGCAACACATGTTTTTGGGTCAACACAGCGGGCACGGTTGAATCAAGGGGATCATAACGAACGTTTTTCTTGACAGATTTGCTCATGAATGTCCCTGACGTTTCATTAGAATGCGAATAAACAATAACATTGCGATCTATCCAAGCTAAGTTTCTCGATCATCTAGCTCTACCTCTCCCTGACCATGACCACCGGGCTCTCGGCTGCCATCGTTGTGGCCCAGCCTCAATCGTCCTCCACTTATTCGTCCTAGCCTGTTACCCAACCATGTCGACACTCTCTTCATTGCCACCCACAACCTTTCCTGCTTGTCCTTCACAGCAGCATCGTCGCGCGGGTTTTCGTGGGCTTCGGCGTGGAGCTGATATTTCAGGCAATCCTTGACAGTCACCAAACCGGTCAACCGCCCTCTGTGTTCCACCAAAACCACACGCGGTCCAAGCTTCTTGAATAATTCCATCACAGTCTCGAGCGGCAGGCGGGGATGTACAGCAAGCGGTGTTGGATCGACAAATTTGCTGAAGTCGACACTTGATGCATTTGCGGCGTCGGCCACGTCGTCGAAGCTAACAGAGGGTGTGGTGGCTGACGGGGTTACAGCCGAGCGACCAACATTCCCCTCTACAGCGAAGACACAAATTGCACGCGAAGAGACGAGGGAGTCGCGTTTGGCGCGATCGAGGGCGTATTGCAATTCCGTGCGACCAATAAAGCCAAGCAATATCTTAGAGTCCATGTCGTCGACGATGGGGAAACCTTGGTATTGAGAGTCGGAAAGAACAGCTTCCACTTCCGTCAGACGAAGGCCTGTTGCGGGTAAGCAGGTAGGATTTGCTGTCATCGACTGGCTGACGGGAACACCGAAAGTGTGATCTTCCTTGTTGTTGAGGAAAGGCATGCCGTTGAACCAGATCATACGGTCAGCAATACCACCCTTTCCGAATCTCTCAGACACAACCTTGGTGATACCCACTGCGATCATAGTTGGCAGAATGTAGGTAAGTGCTCCCGTGAGCTCAAACATGATCACTACCACCGAGACTGTGATGTGCATGATACCACTGAGAGCCGCCGCCGCACCCAGGAATGCATATGTACCAGGCGTGATGCAAGTCTGGTCTGGCTGGCAGGAAGAGAAAAAGGCTGAGTCCGGGAAAGATTCATGTAGTGACTGGACCATGATGCCAACCATGCGGCCGAACGATGCTCCAATAGCCATAGAGGGCACGAAAATTCCAGCAGGAACCTTGCAACCATAAGATATGATGACAAGGAATATCCTGAGTAGCGTGGCTACCAGCAGAGCCAGAATTGTAGATGTGCGATAGCTAGGGTCGCAAATTTCATCGAAGTCGTGCCCACCTTCGCACTCTTCGAAGAGAATTTCCATGCTCTCTGTCATGTCGATCCGCAAGAACATGTTCGGGTAACAGAGGATGGCCGTGAAAGTTGCCAGGAGAGTGGCTTCGAGAATCGGGTACTGACTGAGGTACCTTTTTCTGAACGCCTGGGCCCTAAGGTTCCACTTCATGACGAAAGCGCCGTAAAGTCCGCCAAAGACGCCGATGATGATGTAGAAGATGATCTCAAAGAAGTGCCAGCTTCGGTCGTACTTGACCGTGAACATGACCAGCTGGCCGGTACGAAAGGGGTTCATGGCGGCCAACACTGCCGTAGCGACGAGCGCACAGAAGTATGACCGCCACATAGTCTTGAGTGGGAAATAATTGCTCATTTCCTCCAGACTGAACAGTACACCGCCGATTGGGCTGCCAAAAGCGACGGCCACACCGGCCGCAGCGCATGCAGAAAGAATCTCGCGTGTTTTGGCTGCGTTGCGGCGGTACTTTTCGAACAGCCTGCTGATGACATTGCCTGTACAGACGGCATAATGCACGCTGGGCCCTTCTTTTCCAACGCTCAGACCTGATGCAATAGCCAAAGGCAAGCCGATCGATTTGATCACAAGCGTACGGAATCCAAGGAAGCCCTTCATTACAAATCCGGCAATGATGCATTTGATTTCGCTGATACCCGAACCAGCGGCGTATGGGGCAAAGCTCTTTACCAGCCTGGCAGAGGTGAAAGCGAACATGGTCGAGAAAAGGATGTAGAGGATGTAGTTGATTGGCCAAAATGTGCTCCAGTGATGCCACTCTGCGCAACCCTCTTCAGCGCCCCAGCAGCAGAACGATTCGTTCAGGTAAAATGCCGTGGTACAGTATCCTCTCTTGATATCAGAAAGCCACTCTGTGACAATGTTCAAGAATGCCGCGTTCAATCCAATAGCGGCGCCTATCAAGGTCACCACAATCCAGCCCTGGCCGGCATCGTATGCTTCCCATGCTTTCCTTCTCCAGCCTAATCTCCCTTCGCGTTCAAAGAATCCCGCGCGCTCCTGGCGCCTTGCTTTACGCCGTTGCTGCTCTCGCGCTGCGTCTTGCACCCAATCGATGGTGGTGAAGTCCTCATATCTTTTGATCTCATCTATCTCTTCAGCAACCACTCGATCTGCTTCGGAGACAGGCTCGACATCGCCTTGCTCAGCTGTCGACAGAGCTGACAGGCGTCGATTGACCGTTGCTGGGCGTGAGGACAAAGAGGTGGCGTAGCTGGGGCGGCGCGAAGTATCTTGCACCGTACCTGTTCGGCGACTCATCGCATCTTGGTACTCCTGGCGCAACAGCAGGGTGTCTTTCACGAGGATAGTGCTATCGATTCGTTGAATTCTGTTGCCTCAGGACTCCCAAGCGGCCTCACCGGGTCGTCGGGAGCCGGGCCGGGTACCTGCAGCGCGTGTCCACCGCGCGTTGCTTAGCATGTTCACGACTCGTCGATGCTGCCTTCAATCAACACCACCACCACATCTTGGGTCGAGGCTTTCTTTTCTTTTGGATTACCCACTGTGCATACCGGAAGCACTACTGTAGTTGTATCTACGCTGTCTTCCGGAAACTCACATGGAAGGACTCACAGAATAGCACCCGCAATGCAACTCATTGCCACATGCCACACCTAAGTTGACGCGCTTGATCAACAAAGATCGGGATTGCCATCTTTTCCTTTCTCTCCTTCGTTGACTTTTCTATTCTTGTACCGCTATCTGCGATGGAAAGCCCTGGTGGAAAGGGCGATATCGCGCCCACCGCACAAACCCCTAGGAAGTTGTCGGACTTGCTCACTGCATTCGGCGCAAAGTCGTCGCCGGCATCTGCCAGCAGAATGCGCAAAGAAGTGCAACCCCAAAATCACCTCACCGACCCATTACCAAATGGAACACCAGCGAGCGCAGGCACCCAATTGCCTCCCCGTGCCACTCCACGACAGGAGCAACTGGACAGCTCCACAGAAGCCGAGAGCACAAGCTCTGGGGATGTCATTCACGGTATGTCACAGAGATTCGAGCAAATAACGAGAGGCCGCTGACAATTGGATAGCCGTTCCGAGGGGTACCATGGCCAGTCCTGCGGGTCGACAGCTCCCGCCGCGCTCGGCCAAGCGTCCCACCAACTACTCCCTGCGTCCACCGCCTTCAAGGCCCACCACCAAATCGACTCCCGTTCTCAGTTTACTCCTCCCAGCGACCTCATCCACCTCATCGACCTCAGGGGAGAAGAAAACCCCGGACAAAGTCGCCACTTCACGCAAACAGATCCGCCAGGACATCGCCGACCACACACAGCCCAAGCGCGATGCTTTCTTCATGGCGAAGAAGGAGCTGTTTCTGCCACTTCTACCGGTGTCCAACTACATATCCAGGTTGGAGAAAGCGCACGCATCGAAAGGCAAACAAACCGACATGCATAACAGCGATGCCCTGGTATCGCAACCTCAAGGTGTTACTGCGACAATGAAGCCTTACCAGCTCGAGGGCCTCACGTTTCTTGTTCACATGTATCACAACGGCATGTCGGCAATTCTGGGCGACGAAATGGGACTTGGCAAGACCTTACAAACACTGTCGTTGTTTCAACATCTGAAGACGTCCGAGCCTACATCTGCCGGCGAGGCCAGACCGTTCCTTGTTGTCTGCCCACTGAGTGTGCTCGGTTCCTGGGCTACAGAGGCCGGAAAGTGGACCCCTGGGTTCAAAGTCATCAAGTTCCACGGGCCCAAGCATGAGCGAGATAGGCTGAAGAAAGAGACCATGGGAGTGATTGATCGCTACGGTGTGAAGACTGGGAAGTCGAAGACGAAGAAATCGGCCAAAACGACCGACGTCATCGACCTCACAGAAGAACCACAACCTGTGGACATCGTCATCACAACATACGAGACATTCGTGAGCGAGCAAAGTTGGTTTCAAAGGGCATTTGTGTGGCGCTACGTCGTTGCCGACGAGGGTCACAAGCTGAAAAACGAGAAGTCAAACGTCGCGTCAGCTCTGCAAACCATCCGCGCCGAGCACCGTCTTCTCTTGACAGGCACACCACTTCAGAATGATCTCAAAGAGCTGTGGGCGCTCCTACACTGGCTCTTCCCGGAGGTCTTCACAGTCGATACCTCTGTCAGTTTCAAGCAAGCCTTCAACCTCAGCAAAGGCAAGGCATCGACTACATTCATGGACGACGCTCGTCGCCTCCTCGAGGCCGTCATGCTTCGGCGGATGAAGAGCAGCCCCGGCGTCAATCTTGGATTGCCGCCGAAAGAAGAGGTTTTGCTGTATGTTCCGCTCACGCCAATGCAACGGTTCTGGTACACGCGGCTGCTTACAAAGGTCGACAACTTGCTTCTCGATGATCTTTTCCGTGACTCGAAGAGTAAGTCGCATGACGAACTGAAGCAAGAAGCAGCGAACGAGAGTAATCTGGAACTGTCAGCCGACACAGACGTCTGGGCCGAAACCAAGGAGATTATGGCAGAGGCCTTGACACCTGGCGAGTTTCAAGACAGGGAGTACCAGAAGCTCAAGATGCTCGTGATGCAGCTTCGAAAGGTTTGCTCTCACCCCTACCTCTTAACTGGAGCGCGTCCCGAACCTTACTGGATCGGCAACCACGTACGAATTGCCTCAGGCAAGTTCATCGTCATGGAGAAGCTGCTACAGGAGCTTGTAGTCAAGCAGCGCAAGAAGATACTGATCTTTTCCGGCTATACGAGGACACTAGACATGGTTGAGGAGCTTCTGGCGCTCATGGAGACCACCAATGATCCGGGCTTGCTCGATTACCTGCGTTTTGATGGCCAGACTGCTCGCGCTCGTAGGAACTTAGGCGTCCGCATGTTCAATGATCCCAATTCAACATTCAAGATCATGTTGATCTCCACAAGGGCCGGCGGTCTTGGCATCAACCTCACTGCCGCAACAGACCTCGTCTTCCTTGATGAAGACTGGAATCCCCAAGTCACCGTCCAGGCCGAGGCGAGATCGCATCGTATTGGCCAGACTAAGAAAGTCACGATCTACAAAATCTGTACTCAAGGGACAGTCGAGGAGCAAATGATGGGGCGCATCCGCAAGAAGCTGTATCTATCCGCCAAGATCACCGAAAGCATGCGCAACCTGCACACTCCCAACAAGCGCAAGCGGCCTGAGGCGACCCAGGAAGAAGATGCGCCACAGCTTGACAAGTCAGAACTCAAGGCACTCATTCGTCGTGGCGCTCAAACGCTTTCAGCGCCAGAAGTCAATGTTGAAGAGATGATGAAGTGGGACTGGCTCACCACATTGGAGAAGTGCAAGGATCGCCCGCAAGACTTGCAGGTCGCCGATGCTAGCAACCCTAGCAAAGTAGAGCCCGACGAACAGGCGTGGTTGGCTAGTGCCGAGAAGGTTGAAACTGCCATCTTCGAAGGCAAGAGGCATCACCGAGAGCTCGAGAAGGACGCTAAGAACGCCACCGATCTTGTCCGTGCCGACCGCCGTGTGAACAAGAACACCACTGTCATGGTCAACGGGTTCGCTATCAGCAAGGAGAGTATGGGCTGCGCCGATTGGGAGGCGGTGCCCACACTTGCTGGCAAAGACCCACGCCTGGTAGAGCCGAAGAGGGCCAAAAAAGAGCCCGTCCACAACCAGGAACACTGCCAGGTTTGCTGGGATGGCGGAAAATTGATATGTTGCTCTGGGTGCCCTCGGTCGTACCACACCAATTGTCTTGGACCGGACGTGCTGGCCAAGACAAAGTCCGCGGTTGGCAATTTCAACTGTACACAACATTATTGCTTCGATTGCGAGAAGAAGACGGCTGATGCCGGCGGGCTCATCTTCCGCTGCCGCTGGTGTGAGAAGGGCTATTGTGAAGATTGCATGGATTGGGACACTATCAAGCTCATCGGAGAATCGATCCCAGAGTTGGAAATCCTTGGTTACTCCACCAACAACGGTTGGTACATCGACTGCCAGGCTTGTGTCGAGAGATGGGAGCAGGATCCCGCGGACCTGAAGCATGTTTTGAAGGAGAAAGCCCGCATTGAGAAGGAGCATCGCGAGTTTTTGAAGGCCAGGAAATTGGATGATGCGGTACAGCTTGGAAGCAACAGCACTGACACACCTGCCACGGTGTCTGAGGCTGTGACGCCGGTGGATTTGGAGATGCCCGTGTTGAAGAAACAGAAGCTTTCTAAGAAGCAGTAAACTGGCTCGCTTCTTTGATGCCCAGGAACTTCTCAGCCTCGGACAAGCCGAGCGAAATGACTTGATTGATGTCGCACGACGATGAGACGAACAGAGGATACCCAGCCAAGGAGGGGAAAAGATGAAGTTGGCTAATGACTAGGTAGTTGCTCAGGTCAAGCACAAAATTCTCATAAACTAGTCTTCCCCTTCTCATCCGCGACTTCTTTCACGTGGTGTATGCATCTGTGATAGTTACTGGCCCCTGGTATGTATGCCGTGCATGAAAGCGATACACCAGCAGCGCACACCCGATAAACAGCAGGAAAAGAGGACATGCCCAGTTGAAGGTACTGCTGTCGACTTTGTAGGTGGAGGGCAAGAAAGCCCAAAAGAACTTGTGATGATTTCTCAGCTGACAATTCGGGATTGGTTTGACAGGAACCAGGATATTCACTTACCGACCAGCAGGTATAGACAAGGGCCATGGCGTTCACGGCCAATCCACACCGACCCAGTGACCAGCGAGCAGAGGGAAGCGTCTCACCGCGGAGTCGTTTGAGTAGGACGCATCCGATCGAGGTAATGTACGTAGACATGAGGGCCACGGTAGCGAGGCTGATCATTGCCTCAAAGGCTACTTTACTTCCAAGGTTGATCAGGGACATGGCGCAAACGAAAACAAGAGTCAGTAGGATGGCGTTGACGGGCACTTCGAAGCGGTCGTCGACAGTGGCGAGCCATGATGAGTTGGGCAGGCCTTGGTCACGTCTAAGAAAGTTGTCAGACAGGCTGGCGGTGATTGAATGCCACGCTGCCGTACTTACGCGAAAGCAAATATCTGACGTGAGGTGGCTGCGAGCGAACTGATTGCCGCAACAATGGCCAGGAAGAGAACGACAGAGGCGAATGCGATGGTGGGATCCCGACCCTGGAACGTGTCCTGGAAGACAACGACAAACGGCATTGGGCTGGCCAGAACCTTCGGGATGGAAGTGATGCTGAAGCAATACACGGTGGCCATCAGCAGCGTCAGTGGAGCGTTGATGTAGTATGACCACAGCATGGACCGTGGCAGCACGACTCCTGCATCCTCGATCTCCTCTGCAAGATGGGCGACTCCATCACTTCCAAGCATGACAAAAAGGTTGGAAACCTGGCCAACGAACAACGCCATGCTAGTGTCTGGCCACTTGCCGTCGGTCTGGGTGAATTGCAGGAACACCTCTCCTGCCGATCGCTTCGGCGAGAGTATGAACAAACCCACGAGGACAGGAACGTAGGCGAAGAAATGAACCGTCGCGAAGACACCCTCACACCAGCTGAGATGGCTCGCCAGGACGATGTTGAAGCTGGAGACGGACACTGCTGCTCCCATCGTGAAGAGCGTTCCTCGCCATCGGGTGGCGGCATAAGTCGAGTCGACGACTAGGATGATCGCTTGGATGATATCGGAAATAGCGTAGCATTCGATAACGACCATGCTTTGCCACGATACCATCGACAGCCAGCCAGAGCAGTACGATAAGGCTTTCTGCCACCTGATGGGGGCGTATTCTGATACCCAGTGATATTGGCCGCCTGCGGTCGGAGCGGACGATGCTAACTCGGCAAGGGAGAGCACAACCTGGAAAAGTGGTCAATCGCGAGTATTAAGGACAGTTTCCGATGGAACAACACCCACGAAGAATTGGCCAATGGTGACCTAGACCATAGACCAAAAAAGACCAGCGAGACCTCCGTTCCGCAGGCAGACTCCACTGGTAGCCAGAAGAACCTCCTATGTACTAGAGAAAAGTCAATGGCCTACTCCTCCCCGACCGTCTACTACAGGTCAAACATACCCCATGACGCAAGAAGTAAATCCAATGGACGAGACCTGCACACAAAAGGCATGAGCGACATCGCAAGGGCACACATGGAGATCCGGGTTGTTTTCACTAACCAGTTCAAACTTGCGCACAAGCTGCTGCGGTTTGCCCATGCGCTGCAAGTGAATCAGTGACGATTTGGTGGAAATCTTTGCGTCTTTATTGAGGTGGTGCTTACTTTCATGTCACGTGAATCGTCATGTTTCCCAGGGTAGGATGCATCAGCACTACCATCGTGGGATAGAGGATTCTCGGACAGTAGCAGATCTACATGCTGGACGATGATGCTGCCACTGCTTGATGCATCCACGCGCGGCGTCCGTCGGCTTCCCGTCGCAGCCATGTATTGGAAAGTGATGAGGAGCGATAGGTGTAGCAGATGTGTTGTTTGTTGAGATAGTCCCAGTGGAAGAATAGGGATTATGGTGAGCGTGTTGTGTTGATAAACAACGACGACCCTTCACTTCGAACACTTCAAAGTAGGCGTGAATCTCGGCCCGAGTCGCGGATCGGACACAACACCAACGTAGCTGCCATGTCACCCTTGTCAAGCATCACCAGACTCCGATCGCAACGTGGCCTACCTTTACTCGACATGGCCTCCTCAGGAGGAGAGCCGTGCGAGTGTATTCCCAGCTTCGATGCCTCGTGCGTTCGAGTAACAACTTCTTTACCTCAACCTCCTCCGACCCAAAACCTAATGCCACCCTTCGACCTGGAACCCGGGCCATCATATCTCATGGTCCTCGCCATCACATCCGCCATTTACCTCATCATGGTCTTCGCCATCCGCTTATTCCTACGCCTTAAAGTCAACGGACCCTTCGGCAAAGACGACTGGGCTTGCGCTGTGAGCACAAGTTTTGGCCTAATCTACTCGGTCGTAGTCATTGTACAAGTCTTCTTAGGCCTGGGTTCCAAGTTCCGCAAGCTGTCGTCAGCCGAGGCGAATACAATTGCCATCATCGGGTGGGCCAATGGCATGTGCCTCACTTTCGCGGGCTTCTTCTCCAAGGTTTCGGGGTGTTTCTTGCTCGCGCGCATTACCAAGACGAAAAAGCACTTGGTTGTGGCGCATGTCCTTCTGGTTGCCATGACACTCTGGGTTATACAGGCGCAGTTTTACACAATCTTCCAGTGGTACGTTGTCAGCTCTTCCATGACTTCACTTTCTGCATCTGACAAACCATACTAACCTGACGAAAAGTAAGTATCCCCACCCCTGGGACACTTCGCCAAAGAACACCTGCTATGACCGAGTGAGTTGTCCAGAAATAGACAATCAAAGACAGCCCGACTTGTGATCCCACTAACGCTCGCCAGTGGCGCCATAGACTCGCCACCGCCGTCTGCTCTTGGATCCTGGAGCTCGCCTTGCTAGCCGGAGCGATCCACCTAGTCTGGAGCATCCAGATGCCCTTCAGAACGAAAGCCAAGGTAGTCATCGCCTTTGGCCTACGCTTGCTCCTAATCGCTCCGAGCGCATGCCGACTCCAACCTCTGCACGCAAGCGTCTTCAACGCGAACCCAGCAGCCGAGGCGGTGCGATTACAAGTTATGTCGCTGCTAGCCTGCCAAGTCAGCGTGATCTCCGCAACAATACCCTGCGCCAAACCCTTCTTCTCGGTCTTCTCAAGGGGCCTAGGCGGGCGACCGAGACCTTCCATACTCCCCACTTCGAGGCCTACGATGTCGAGGCAAGTGAGTGCCTCAACCACAGTCCAGCAAGTGAGCACTTCGATAGTACAGCAAGTGAGCGCGACGATAACCCAGCGTGCGAGGAAAAATCGTAACAGCAGCATCAACAAGTTGCACCTTCGACCATTGAGAGGCATCACGTTTGCGAGCGCTTAGCACGCACCCGTTATCGCTTCGCGACAGCAAAGACCACCGCTCGTGCAAAACAAACAATCGGAACACAGCATTGCCTACTCGCGGGACTTCGAGGTCAGCTTTCAAGATATTGGCGGCCTACTCGACGAGCAGATGGACAGCAGAATTGAACATATGCTTGAAAGGAGCAGAGGCTCGAGTGCTGGGTGTTCGTGGAGTAGGAGAAGCAGGAGGAAATCATCGCAAAGGAGCAACCCAGATAGCTTGCAGCAGCAGCAGCATCCCAGTCCATCGCCTGAAGCCTGATTTGGCGCGCACTCAGCTAGGCAGCATACCGTCTGCGCTTGGCGGGTTGTTGACCTGTGGATGTTTTCACGTTTAGCTCTGAAATTTACACTCCTATGCCTCTTTATCACTCTGGGAATCATCGTCCTCACCCTCGGTCTCAATCCTGCGCCCGTTGACGCCTTTCTCAACTTCCGCCACCAGGCTCTCCATGAAGTCTTGATCCCTGCCGACAAGGGTGACGGTGTTTTTGCTTTTGCCCCATCTGGGATAGCTTCCCACTTTCACGCCCTTTGCCTCAACCTTACCGGACAACTCAGTCAGGTACCCAGCGACCTCGCTCTCAGCCATAGGAGTGCTGAACAAGATCCTGTGCACGCCCTTGCCTTCGGGATCAGTCAGCCGGGGAAGCAGACGGGGCTTCAAGCCCGTGAGCATTTTCTCAAAGAGCCTCGGGATTCCAGGGAAAATGTGCACATTCCCGTTGACGACGTTGATCGGCACCCAGAGATCGTCCGAAGCAAAGATGACCTGGTCCTCGTCCGGGAGCTCCTTGTTGTAGGGCAGCTGGATCATGCGCAGCTTGGCTGTGCGCGCAGGCGAGTCGACGTTCCAGTCGAAGTTCGGGTTGCTGGGGTGAGGTCTGCTGAGTTTTTTCATCTTCTCGTAGGCGCCCTCGTGCAGGATGAGTGGCAGGTCGAATGCCCTCGCTATGCTTTGGTAAGTGATATCGTCGTGGGTGGGTCCGATGCCGCCTGATGTTACGACGAAGTCGTAGTTGGCGGACATGCGGCGTGCGGCTTCGATGATTTCGCTCTCGTCGTCGGCAATGACTTCGACGCGTTTCAGGTTGATGCCGAGAGAGAAACAGTATTTGGCAAACCAGGCTGAGTTGGTGTCCACGGTCTATCAGAGAATGTCAGTCATCAGGACGGAAATGACCGCTGAGGGTTCGAGAATATATTGCACACCTTGCCACCCAATACTTCATCGCCAATGATGAGGCACGCTGCCGTGTTGATCGTTCTCTTGCTCCGTTCTTGGGCCATGGCTGCTGTTCCGGCGAAAGCTGAGTTATGAAGATAGTTGGGCAAAGGACGCGAGAGATGTCGGGCCACTTGATTCAGACGAGAAAACATGTGATAATTGCGGTCAAGTTACGTGTTTGAGCGAGATCGGATGCAAGCACATTTGGAGCACGAAAGTCGGGCTGTCGACATCACATCGATGATGCCGGTGCTGGCGCTTGCGGCATCCTCCATGTCGAGCGCGGGGTGACGGTGAGGGCTCGAGCCATCTTGTCCCACCTCGAGTGAAGCAACAGCAAGCAAGCAAGCAGTACGATCTTCGCTTGAGGGAGATTACTACCTAACAAACCCGCCTCTTCGCCCGCCAACATCAAAACAGAACTGTAACAGCAGTCGAGTCTGCCAACATGGTCAGCACGATCGAACACAGCGCCATGCCCTTAGCCACTCTCTAACACCATGCCCGCTCCCCAGGCCTCCGAGTCCCGCCTCTACACCTTCTCGCAAGAGACCAAAGATGCCCTGCGCAAGTTCCGCCTGAGCACTTCGCGCGCCAATGACCCGCAAGCAATCATTTGTGAGCCATAAGCTTCCCTAAGGAGAAAGAAAGAAGGAAGAGAGAAAGACACGAACACGATCATACTACACCAGCAACAAGGCCACCACTAATCAATCCCCGCCCTCCCCTCAAGAAAGACCAGATCGACAAAAAGACCCTCGAGATCAGCCGCGCCGACGACCAAGTCTACAAAAACATGCAGGACCTCAGCGACGAGCTGCCGGACAACTCGCCCCGCTTCGTGCTGCTCTCGTACCCGCTGACGCTCAAGTCCGGCCGCCTCAGCGTGCCCTACGTGATGCTCAACTACCTGCCCGCGACGTGCAACCAGGAGACGCGCATGTTGTACGCCGGCGCGAAGGAGCTGATGCGCAATCAGAGTGAGGTTGGAAGGGTCATTGAGATTGATACCGCGGAAGAGGTCGAGACGATTGAGGAGAAGTTGCAGAGTGAGGATTGAGTGGGGACGGTTGTTGAACTGCGGAGAAGGACACATGCACAATGGTATATGCGATAACGATGCTGAGGCTACCAGAAACGTGAAGTCTGGATAAGATTGGTGTGGAAGCTGAAAGGAGGGGATGTTGCATGGACAGATGGACAGGCTTCCAGTGACTCCAGCTTTCGAGTTGGAGAAACGACTTGATCACAGCATGGAGATTAAGAGCGGCTAGAATTGCATTTCAGAATAGAAGAATTCCTCGTGCTACACTATTGAGTGCGCCTTTAAAAGGTTGCTAAAGAAAAAAAAAGAAAAAAAAAGGAAGATCAGTGTTTCCCACTGCTCCGAGAATCCCATGCCACAATCAATAAAAGGGGATATAATGCAAGTCCGTCCCGTTGCCCCTCTTTCCGTCGAGAGAATCGAATCCGCCCCGTCTTTTCCGAAGCCACCTCGTCCCGTCTCTTGACAAGATGTCTTGGGCTTGTCTGTGTTCCAGTCCTCGATGTGGCGAAGACGGGGCCGCGCTTGATTAGTAGAAAGCGCGAGCGCTACCCAATGCAATCCAGTTACTTTGCCGCCAGCGGGTGCTGCAAGGCGTAAGTACCAGCTTTCCTGTTCCCTGCTCTGCTCTATCCAGCTCTGGTGATAGTGCTGCATTACATTACTGCGCACTTGCAGCAGCCGCCATCTTCGTCCTTCTCGCGGCTGTCGTTGTTGTTGGAGTTGTTGTTGCCGGATCCGCTGCCGCCAGGGTTGGAAGACATGTCTCTGTTGTATTTCCGGATCTCACGAACAATATCGTAAAAGGCGTTGTCGACGTTAACGCGAGTCCTGGCGGATGTTTCGATGAACTTGCAGCCACCGAAGCTACGTGCGAGCGCGGCACCCTCTGTTTGAGGTTAGTATAAAGACAGCGTGCAATGCTTCCAGTGCATGCGCGCGCGACTCGAAGCGCGTGGCATGCACGTGGATTCACGTTCCGAATTGTTTCGAGACGAACCTTCTGTGCTCACTTGTCTCTCCGACTCCAAATCGCACTTGTTGCCGACGACAATGATGGGGAAGTAGTCCTTGTCCTTGACGCGTAGGATTTGTTGTTGGAATGTGACGATCTCCTCGAAGCTTTGCCGCGATGTTATGCTGTATACGAGCAGGAAGCCCTCACCCGTTCGCATGTACTGTTCGCGCATGGCAGAGTATTCTTCCTGACCGGCGGTGTCGAGCACGTCTAGGAGTGCGACCTCCTCGTCGATCACGCATTGCTTGCGGTATGAATCTGTGGGCGCGGCGGGTTAGCGACGTGTGCAGGCAGGGAATGGTTCGGACTGGAGGACTGCGCACCTTCAATGGTAGGGTCATATTCGTCGACGAAGTGGCTCTGGATAAGTTGGATGGTCAAACAACTCTTTCCGACACCACCGCCACCGACGACCACGAGCTTGTATTCCCGGAGGAACTGCAAAGGTTCACTGTCAGCAGATGTCTTGGGGTTGGGCACCAGCGTTGCACGGTCGCACAGGGCGCAGAGCCATTGGCGTCGACCGGCGGTGGGCGGTGGAGCATGCATACTTTCGACGCCATTGCGAGAGAGGCGGATGTGCAGCGAGAGGCGAGAAGATGAGGCGAGCGGACGTTTCGCAAGCCACGGGAGGCTCAAGGAGATCGGGTTTGCGACGTCGAATGCTGGAGCGAGGCAAGGGATGGATGCGACCTGCAAGGCGTGTTCGGTGGAGACTACTGGGCGGGAGGGAGGGAGAGGGTCGAGACGCGGCGGAAGAGGAAGAAGGCGAGACGAAAGGTGTCGCCGGACGGAGGTGAGGTGGTGTATGTATGGGTGGTGGGTGGTGACTGGAGAGAGTCTGGTCTGGCCGGAGGATAGGTTTGGCGGTGTTTGCAGCAGCAGTACTCAGATGCGGTTGCAGGCAGGCAGTGTGAGGAGCGGCAGTGCGGTCCAACTAGGTAACTGAAGGAGGGAACAGAACAGGGACTTGGGCGGAGTGGAGGAGGCTAGGCGCGCGCGCTTGCTTGGATTCGGCTGCAAAAATCTCCGCTGGGAAACGGCAGGCTTGGAAGCGCCGGGGAGGCCCCCCTCAAAGGGCTGCCAGCAATAATGTGGTAATGTGGATCGATGAAATCGGGACGGGTGTCTTTGTTTGTCGTCAGAGACATACATAAAATAACATAACTCTCTTGTTGTCCTCAATGCACTACCAATGTGGATGTTGACTCGTTGTTCTTGCACTGTGTGTACGCATCATGAACGTGTATCATTGGATAACACTGTATGTAGGTATGTACCGCAGCAATAATCCTCCTTCCACCAACACTGCTTACCCTCCATGTCCTGCACGAGGCCAGAAACGGGTCGTCTCTCTCGTGGGTAGAGCGTCACGTGGAAACGGCGTGGTGCTCGCAAATGGGTGTTTGATGATCGGGATAGGGTGATGAGTGAGGTGATGAGGACGATAAGCGCACGTTTGTCACCCAAGCCCGGACTCTCTGATCCGGGAGACTGCTCCGTCGTGGAGGAGGTCTGGCTCAAGCCACCATCTGTCCTTTCAACGCCGCCATGGGTATATCACATCTCTATCGATTCGCACTTGAAGAGAGATGTTCGCAACATGGCGTGACCACATACGTAGGGCTGTCCTTTGAACGACAACAGAGAAAGAGGGAGAGAGGCATCATCATCATCACAAATCCCAAGCATGTTCAAGCATGTCAGTCAACAACGCTGAGCCAAACGGCTGATTTGATTCATCACATGGAAAACGGCCGATCGCCCACGCGCTGTCACCCATGTCTTCGGTACGGCGGCCGTCTCGATGAACACCTGCAGGCCGGCCGATGATCATATCTTATTGAAACCTGATATGCATGCATGCAGGGCAGGCAGTACATGAAATGCTACCTGTCTCTCACTCTCTCATGTCTCCTTACAATACTACCCTACCCTTCCCTACGTAAGTAAATTGTTCCATCCGCCCTCGCTTGGTGACGTGCGAAGTCACAATAAATTGCCCATGCCGCGCGCAGACCATCAACTGCCGCGAGTCAACAGATGTAACCCTAGCCACCCCTGATTTTGCTTGCGGTTGGGGCTTCAAAAACCTGCAGATTTGGGCCATGAGTCGAGACAATTTGGGCTGAGCGGGAAGGTGCGAAGGCATTTTGAGAGGCCGCCGATCTCACGGGAGTTGTCTCCGTTCACACATGGCTTCCATTCGATCTCATCAGACCATCAGGTGGGAAGGTAGGTATAGGCGAGCGACGTGAGCATGAAGGCGATTGAACTGACAACTGTGATGATAGAACGATCGTCTGTATACACATTGTCATCATCATAATCCATCACATGACTAAAGATACATGCGAAGGCCTATACATGTACTGCAAGTTCATGCTGCTGGAAACAAGGTGTAGCGAGTGTCGAGCTGACTGGTTCCCATCGTTTCCAGAAGCTGCAAGAGTCGCGTCACGCGTACAGTGTTTGTCGTATACCGTACATGAATATACAGAAGTTAGATATAGTAATAATCGATCCAAGAGGCTCAGAGCTATGATTTGCTCCACAAGAGCTGCGGCAGCTAGCTATGAGCGCTACGCGTCAGCGTACATTCTGGAAGGTGAAGTCTGGCGCGATAGCTTAAGGTAGTTGAGATCACGTCCTCCCGGTCTTGTTCGTTCTTCCAAGGTTCTCCAAGGTTGGGTTACCAGATGGTTTCAAGCCACAAAGGAGTCGGTGATAGAACCGGCTCCGTTTTCCACCGGTCTCCTACTGCCCAATGCCTCTAGCGTTGTAACTTACCGATATTGACGATTCTTAATGATGGTGACGGCGATAAGGAGTCGAGGAGCTTGCCCACTTTAGGTACCTGGGTACTGTACCTGCCATAGCGAGTATGGTCAACAAACAACAACAACTCCACTAGAAAACCATCACATTATCATCCAGATGAGTCTCGATTTCTACTTTCCACCGGGAAATTGACGAAAGAAGCGCCTCTTCATTTTCATCTGGCTCTGTTTTGGATACATGCATTCAATTTTAACCGCCCAGTCGAGCAGTCGACTGCCCTCGCCCTGTCATTCGATGTGGCAGCCGACCAATCCAAGCCCTCAGAGTGCAGATTGAGCTCCTGACTCAACAACCCGACAAACCTATGGAATACTTAGGTCACCCTACTAGATACACACGCAACCAAGGTACCTATGGCCGGAGTCATTTACACACTACACTTCCAAGACCAAGACACATAGGTCTGCACAATCCACAGATATAGTGCCGATACCTAGCCGGCGGCCTTGACATACAGGCAAAGCAGTAGCTCAAGTCCCTTGCTTCTTGACTGTCTATTTACCCTCACCAATCAGCAGGTCTTTCTCCATCAGCATCACGCTATCCGAGCGCTTGCTCTCGACTTCCTGCTGGATACTCTGCCCGTCGACCTCACTTTGCGGCTTCCCCAGGTTGTGAGCGATTTCCGCACCCGCCAGGCGGCCGAAGGTCATGCTGCGCAGGCAGGATGTCGCGGGCGGATATTCGTTGTAGAAAAGACCTGTCATTTCACCGGCAGCCCAGAGGCCCGGGATGGGCACGTCGTTTGTGCTGAGGACGCGAGAGTGCAGGTCGGTTTTGACGCCGCCGTATCTACGAGGAGAAGGTCAGATGTGTTCAATGAAACTACGCGAGCGTGCTTACGTGAAAGTCAGGTTGGACGTCATCGGGTATCCGTAGAAGGGCGCTTTCTCGATCTTTGACGCCCAGTTGGTCTTGTTGACTTTTAGGCCTGTAGTGGCCTTGCCGTCCAACTTCATGAGGTCGAACTCCTTGTCGTTTACGGCGGAGTTGTATTCATCGACGGTCTTCTTCAGGGCTTGCGGGTCCAGGTTCATCTTCTTCGCCAGCTCTTCGATGGTGTCAGCCTTTTCTGGCGGCTGGTCAGTAGTGTCGTACACCCAGCTGCCTTCGAAACGCTTCATGATAGTGTCATCCGTCACGAAGAAGCAAGACATGGCCTGGTCTCTCCAGCACTCGAGCGCGATCATCTCGAAAGTGGCGAAGAGATGGCGCTTGCCCTCGTCGTAGAAGCGCTGGCTGTCCTTGTTGACGACAATACCGTAGTTGTGGCCCCAGATGACTGCGTCGGGCTTCGTGGCCCGCGTGTCGACTAGTTCACAATGCATGCCGTCGAAGGAGCCTGCTGTGCCGGCACCGACTTCCAGACACATTCGCAGGCCTGCTCCTTTGTTGTACTTGAGACCTGGTGCGATGAGTGGGAGCTTGTGGGAGTCTCGGCCGATGTATCTCGCCAACATCTCCTGGTTGCCTGAGTGCATGTTAGCAGAGTATTTGAGTCTCCGTTCAGTGCCGCTAACCTTCAAAGCCGCCACAGGCCAACACGACATTCGGCGCGACAAGGTCATGGAGCAACCCATCAGTTTTGCGAACTTTGAGTCCCCTGATGGCGCCAGAGTCCTCGGTGAGCAACTTGATGGCTTCCGTCTGATACAAGATATCACAACTCTTGTAGCCTCGGATGTGATCAAAGAGCTTGGAGATGATGGCTTTACCACCACCTTCTGGGAAGACGAAATGCTGTGCCGTCTTGAATTCCAGCAAGACGTTAGGTTCGTCGTGGTGTACGAACTTGACTCCGTGGTCCTGGAGATACTTCACGGCAATCGGTGCTTCACGCTCGAGTTTGTGACAGTATTCCTCGTCTGCCAGGCCTTCGCTAACAAGTCTCATCTCTTTGACCCAGTCTGCGTCAAAATTGAGGTCCTTATCTAGGCGGAGGTAGGCCATGGTCCATTTAGAGGCGCCACTTCGCTCACCCTCTCTTCCAACTTCGACCAGGGCTACTTTGCCCTGCTTGCCATTCTTGGAGCATTCTTCGAGGAAGCTCAGTGTGGCCATACAACCAGCGAAACCGCTGCCGACGACGACAAGATCGTAATCCGTAGTAGAAGCCATGTCGTCGATATCAGGCTAGTGTTTGTCCGCGAACCAAAGGGAGCTCAGATGCAATGGTGTTGTGTCCGCCACAGCTAGGAGCTTCACCAGGTCAAGTACTCATATGTACCCCCGCTCATGCCTTGGTGATCATAGAGCTCCAGATGTCCGACCGAGTTGCGGGGTTTCGGTCGATCGTTGTCTATCCCTGAGCTCCATTAATGAAGTGAAGGGCTCGAGTACCGATTTGACGCCTTCCAGACCAGGTAGAGGTCTTACATTACGGAAGAAGCGGATCACGTGCTTTCGTTGTGGCATCGTATTCATCAAGGAACCCTCTATAAATACTAACGTGAAAGCTTGCAGACCATCCAACAGCGTCCGAAGTGTTTTTTGATGTTGAACGAAGTGGTATCCACCCCGAAATGACCACTCGAGCGTAGAACTGCCCATTTAATGCTTTGCCCACGTGGAGCTAGAGAATAGGTAGTTTTCATCTTGGCCCGAACTCTACTCCTCAGTAGAGAATCAGTCATAGGGAAAGTGCAAGCGCATTGCGGGGTCTGTCGGATACATCTATGTACTCATGGTATATAGATGCAGCAAATGACCAGAGGAGTGTGATGGAAGCCGAGTTGAGTGTGTTGCTCGAGACGTGATCCTAGACAGGATGAGATCCAGGAATCTCCAGCGGTCAATTCGTGCAGGCGCTTTTCGAGTTTGCCGCTAAAGTGGCCATGTACAGCTATAGTATTTCCTTGTAGAGGACTCAGTAGTACGTGGGAGGTAGGTTGGGAGCTCTTGGAGCTCTCCACCTCTGAAGTCTAATAATTATACTTTAGGTACTGAAAGGTTACTTACTCGGGCAGTGGCCACCGGACGTAGCTTGGAGACGAGTTTATGCGTGTTGAGTACAGTATGCCATTGAGAAGAGTTAAGATTGAGCATTTACCTTCAAAACACGTATGTCCTCCTGCACTGAAATCGTGGTCATGGAGAAGCAGGACTTGTATGTTTTGCACGTGAGCGTGTGGCGCATACGATCTATCTTTAGCGACACATGCAGGCAATCTTCGCTTCAGCCTCATGGCAACCCCGTCAACATCGATTCAGGTCCATTGTTTCCCCAGAACCCTCGATCCTGCTATGTACTAGCAGTCCCTCTTAACAGTCTGGAACAACATCTTCATACCCTGCTAAGGCGGAATACTCATATCATCTTACCTCTGAGCCGTCATTGTCAATCCTCCCGAGCAACTTGCAAGGAACCGCGTCAGCCACGTCAGCCGCCGCCATAGCCCCCTCATCACTAAAACTACCGTCTCACCTACATTGCCTTGCCGCTCTCCAGCGTGGCGCTGGTGTATGCGCAAGAAACGTCGCACACGCTGTGTTTAGACTACTCCAGAACCCTCTCTAGGTCTTCCAGTGCTCGGGCGTTACAGCAGATGAGCTTGTCTAGAAGACACGGCGCATGAGTGTCGTTGCCATGCTGCTACCCTCAAAGGCGTCTCACGCCGTCATCTTCACCAGGCAAACCACCAACAGTGGTAACATCACTACAGTCACAGCTGTAAGTACCTCAACACCATACACCGCGGACACCTGACTAATTGGTCAAAAGATCATCGTCTCCATAGCCATCGCTTGCTCGGTGATCTTCCTATCATACCTTGCCCTCAAATCGATCCGCGTGCGACAGAACAACCCCAGGTACATCCCGACACAATACTTGAAGAACAAGTGGAGGAATTGGCAACCCGTCGGTCTTACTGGCAGTAAAGGCAACTACTCTGCCCGACTGCAGGAGGACACCAGCTACGGGCCTTCTCTACTTCAACGGAACTCAGGCGCAGGAGAAAGTGCACAATTGGGCGATCTGGAACACAATGGCGACGCGAATGGAAACACGAATGATGTTAATGTGGCACGCAATACCAGCGTGAGGTCAGTCATGACCTTACCTGCATACTCCAAATCAGTGAGAGAGAACGAGCGCGTTCTGGCGCGCGAAGGCGAGAGAGGAGGGATTGATACGGTCGTCGAGGCCAGTGAAACGGCTGAGGAGGAGGAGAACAGGAGAGAGGAAGAAATGGAGAGTCTGTACCAGATCAGGCTACAGCGACGACAGGAGATTGCGGAGCGCGAGCAGCGGCGCGAAGCTAGGCGGGATGCGAGGCGAAGGGAAGACTATGGTGCACTCGCAGCCATGCGTCAAGAGAGCGTCTGGCGTGCCGAACAACGAGCCTCTGCAGGAGCAGCCGCTATGATCGCATCCCACCATGCCAACACTCGAGATCGGAGAGTGAGCAGTGTATCGTACGCGGATCTTGGTGTTGCGCGGCACGACGGCACCAGGCTACGCGCCAACTCAACAGACTCGGACAATAGACCGCTCTTGGATTCTGCGGCAAGCTTTTCTGAGAGTACTACGAGGCCGGTCACGGGCGATTCCCTAAGTGTTCATCGGAGAGGCCGCTCGGGCAGTTCCGCCACATCTGCTATATCAGTTTACGAAAACTCGGATGAAATGGACCCTCCACCCTTTGGTCGCTCTGGGGGCGATTTCGAAGTCGTGAGTATGAGTCGATCGCAATCACGAAGCCCGTCAGCCACACGAGGTTCGACTCACAACCGCAGTCGAACGAACAGCGCCGCTGGACCTCTCACCTTGGACACTGCCGACGTGGGCGAGTCACGAATACCGTTATACCAACCACCAGCCTACGACGAAGGTTTCGAAGACGCGCCTCCGTACACCTCGCCGGTGGACAGGCAACAGATTCCCGGTTTCCTCCGCCCGCAGCCACTCCAAACGATCCAACCTGAAGCGCCTCGACCTTTGTCCGCATCAGGCGCTCCTCTGCTCCCGGAGATTGGAAGGCTGCCGAGTATCCGTATCGCTGAGGCGACGCCTATAGAGCCCAGGGGCCCGGTTCCTGATTTCCCTTCAACTGTACATGAGAGGGATGAGAACCGATGACGGAGATTTGGACCTTGATTTATGTTCTTTTTCGGTTATTTGCTCGATCTTTCCTGATTACCCAAGCGTTCTGGCGCAGCGTCTCTTGTTTTTCTCAGCCGGGTTCACAAAGATAATATCACGATATCACATATGCATCAGGCGGCAGTACTGCCGTTATCCATCACTGTATAGCGTCTTGTCTCCATATCTACGTACATGTTCTTGACCTGCGTTCTGCTTATCGCCGTCTTTGTGTCTTCATCGTTACGTACACTATGATTGATGGGTTGCTAAACATTGCTCCTCTTTCAAATAACGACATATCAATGCATTGACTACTATATGCAAGTGCAAAATGATTTGCCTTCATCCGCGACACGTGCAATCTACGGGGGTTTCATTGGCGGTTGAACTGCGCTTGCCACACGCAATTCCACCTCCACCTCCCGATTGACCGACCAGCGCGAGAAACGAGCAAAGAAAGGCCAGAGATAGGTAAGCAGGCATGCGAACTGTAGCCAGATCGACACCGGACCGCGTGCTGCTGCTGCTTGGATGAATGCTCTTTTCCGCCGCCTGAGAGGCGAGCGAGGGCCAGACCGCCATAAATATGTGCCCATCGGCCACTCTCGCGATGAGAGCGACGCTTCCATTGCCGTACCGCCGCGAAGCACGAATATCTGGACGAGGAAGCATATTCTGATTCTTATGATGGTCGGCTCTTTGGCGGCGCTTACTGCTGTTCTGGGCATTGGGTGAGTGCACGCCTACCAACAATCAGACGAATCCTTTCACGATACTAACTTAGGCCACAGATCCCCGTCTGGTCCCAAGGGCTCAAAGTCATGCGACTCTATCTTCCGAGGATACCAGTGCGAACCGGAGATTTCGCACAATTTTGGCCAATACTCGCCCTTTTACTCCGCCCCTTCTGACATCTCAGCCGACATACCGCACGGATGCAGCGTTACCTTTGCTCAGCTCCTTTCCAGACACGGAGCTCGTGATCCAACAGTACGATTTGATCCCTGAAGTAATTTTAAAGCGTGCGCACTAATCAGTATACCCATAGGAGTCAAAGACCAAGCTGTACAAAGCCATCGTCGAACAGCTACAAGCCAATGTCCCAGCTTTCACCGGCGCATACGCCTTCCTCGCCGACTACGAGTACACTCTGGGCGCCGATGAACTCACGCTGTTCGGCCAACAACAGATGGTCAACTCGGGTGTCAAATTCTACCAACGTTACGAAGCTCTGGCGTCCAAACACACTCCTTTCCTTCGCTCTGCGGGTCAGGCTCGTGTGGTCGAGTCTGCTCGGAACTGGACGCAAGGCTACCACGCGGCGAAGCAGATCGACAGACGTGCTAAGCCTAGAGGCGATGGGACGTATCCGTACGAAATTCTGGAGATTCCTGAGAACGTGGGATCGAACAACACGTTGAACCATGAAATTTGCACCGACTTTGAAGAAGGCTGGTATGATGGCATAGCCGATGCGGCACAGAAGGAGTGGGCCGAGATCTTCGCAGTGCCTATTCGCGATCGCTTGAACGAGGACCTGCCAGGGGCGAACTTGTCGACTATTCAGACGGTCTACATGATGGATCTCTGTCCGTTCAACACGGTCGCCTCGGACACTGGCGCCATAAGCCCATTCTGCTCTCTGTTCAGCGAGGAAGAATGGCACCAGTACAATTACTACATGGTGGGTTCTTTTCGATCCTCTTCCTTGCCGTAGTGAAATCCAACACTAACAATCAACAACTAGACCCTCAACAAATACTACGGCTACTCTCACGGAAACCCACTGGGCCCAACCCAAGGCGTGGGCTTCACCAACGAGCTCATCGCCCGCCTAACGAACCAACCCGTCGACGACCACACCACCACCAACAGCACTCTCGACAGCAGCAACACCACTTTCCCCATAGGCCGCAAGCTGTATGCCGACTTCACCCACGACAACGACATGACCGCCATCTTCGCCGCCATCGGCCTGTTCAATTCCACCGCACCCCTTCCCAACAACACGATCGTCGAGCCCGAGAATGCCGGCGGTTACAGCGCCGCCTGGACCGCTTCATTTGCTTCTAGGGCGTACTTTGAGAAACTGCAGTGCGGTGGAGAGGCTTCCGAGGAGTTTGTTCGGATCATCGTCAATGATCGCGTGCAGCCTCTTGAGCAATGCGGTGGCGATAGGCTCGGTCGCTGCAGGCTGGGTGCTTTTGTCGAGAGTTTGGGCTTTGCGCGCTCTGGGGGCTTGTGGAATCAATGCTATGTATAAGTGGCTCGGTGTCTGCGATGCTGGTGAACCGATAGCGAGAGCGATACCGAGGGCTTTCTGTGAATGAATTCCCTCGGCTTTATCAGTTCCAACCCACCGACGATGCATTATTCTCTAGTTCAGCTGCTTACATCTGACGTGATCAGTCTACTTGGCAGTCTGGTGTGTTTGCAATCAATCAAAACGCAGCTTATGTCTTGCCCATCCTTTTCCTTTCTATCTGCAAGGTGCCAAGACGCAGTCTCGACCCTGTGGCGCGAGCTCGCTCTGCGTTTTGCGGTTGGCAGATCTCACACCTCCTCTCAGGGCGCCCCGGAGGGTGTCAGCCGTTAACTCAAATCATGTTGTGTTCCTCCTGATGCGGACAACAGTATGGGTGGAAGGAAATATGGATGCGGGGTTGGAAGAGAGAGCTCGTCAATGCCGAACCAAAAGGTGGGGCTTTGCGGACTAGTCGACCCAGCTATTGCGGTGGGCAGCAGTGGAGTAGTGCTTGAATTCGCTGGTAGGCGCGCGTATATTAGATCAGATGGTCGGACGCTATTGCTGCATGAACAAATCTCTCATCCGGCAGCTTTTCGTTTGCTGAAGTCCGAAGCTGCATTCTTGTAACTACATATCCAGAATTGATCGATCAGAGGCTTGATCTTGACATATCAATCACACCAATCTCTAGCACTTTTACACTCTATTGACAACATGGTCAACGCCAAAGCTCAGGAAACGGTTCAGAAGTCGCTGGACAGCGTAACAAGCGACAAGTCCACCGGAGTTGCAGGCTTAGTATTCGTCGCCGTCGACAAGAATGGCGACGAGATCGTTGCCAGCGCCTCCGGCAAGAGAGGTCTCAACTCCAGTGAGGACATGACCTTAGATTCGATCTTTTGGATTGCTTCTTGCACTAAGATCCTCGCAACTATCGCTTGTCTGCAAGCTGTCGAGCAGGGCAAGCTGAGCCTGGATGATCACAAGCAAGTCTACAAGCTTTGCCCCGAACTGGAGAAGGTCAAGGTCTTGCAGGATGATGGAAAGCTTGTGGAGAAAGAGAAGGAGATCACTTTGCGAATGTTGCTTGCTCACACGGCGGGCTTTGGATATGAATTGTGAGTTATCTGAGGGGAATTTGAAGTAATGAAACGACGCGCTGACTTACGTGCGACAGCTTCAACCCGAAGTTGAGAGATTACGGTCGTCCTATCGGTTTCGACGTCTTCCACGCCGACGTTCGCGACATCCTCAAAATGCCTCTGGTGAACCAGCCAGGTTCGAAGTGGGAGTATGGCATCAACATCGACTGGGCAGGCATCGTGCTTGAACGTGCCACTGGCTCCCGGTTGAACGACCTGATCCAGAAGGGCATCATCGAGCCTTTGGGTCTAAAGAACGTCACGATGCTCCCCACCGATGAGATGAAGAAGAACCTTGCCAGCATGCACCAGCGCTGGCCAGGCGATCAGAGCAAGGCGGAAGAGCGCGATCATATGTACCGCGAGCCACTCATTGCCGAGACGGCCGAGGACAAGGAAAGGCTTTTCCAAAGCGGCGGAGCAGGCGGTTTCGCCCAGCCGTCGCAGTACGTGCAGGTTCTAGCTGCACTTCTCAACGAGGGAAAGAGCCCCAAGAATGGTGCCCGCATCCTGAAGCCCGAGACCGTCGAGCTCATGTGGGAGAACCAGATTCCAGAGCACCCCGACTTCGCCAGACAAGGCCTCGCGTCGGCCAAACCTGAGCAGGCGAATCCGGCCCCTGAGGTTTATCCCCAAGAGGGTAAGTAAAACTTGATGGCTTCTTTCCTTGGTGGCGCCGATTTACATGAGCTGACATATTATCTTCTATTAGGCAACCCACCTCAGGGCTGGGGTTTGAGTATGTTCATCACACAAGCGCCCGGTGTCACTGGCCGCGGTAGGAACACTGGCTGGTGGGCAGGTATTGCCAATCTTTTCTGGTGGGCTGATCGCGAGAAGGGTGTCTGTGGTTTCATCGCATCGCAGGTTATGCCTTTCGGAGATCCCCATGTGATGGGCCAATGGTTCGCTTGTGAAGGTGCTGTGTACGCGGCGTTGGAATGAGTGTTTGATCGATAGCGACAGCAGCGTTGATGTGTTCAGTAGTTATGTACGTAATGCAAGTTTGCACAGATGTGTCCTTGTCCTAAAGCATGTGATGCGGGGAGTCCCGCCCTCGCTAGCCGCATTCAGACGCGGCCTGCGTTCACAACTACAGCGTCCATTCCAAAGCTCTCTCGGTGCAACCTACCTCGACATCATCCCTCTTCTCCTAGTTTCAAATCGATCAATTTCACGTCGCCACTGCGCAAATCACAGACAACACTCCTACGCACTGGCACAACTCTAACACGCCCACACAAACATGTCGACCGCAGACTTCCTCAATCAGGACTTCGGCGAGGAATCTGAGGAGGATTTCAACCCGGAGCCCGAGAGAGATTCTGATGATGAGGGCGACGCGAAGCCTCAAGCCGATGGGGACGAAGATGACGATGAACCCGCACAACGCGCTAAAATTTCAAGACAACCCAGCAATGACGTGAAGGAGGATGTTGAAGACGATGAGGGCGGCGAAGAACAAGAGGAGGAGGAAGAGGAGGATGAAGAAGAGGAGGACGAGGATGAGGAAGACGAAGATGATGACGTAGAGGTATAAGGCCTTTCTCCATATGAGTGCGACGGGATTGCTAACAATTTGCAGGGTCAGCCCTCGCGCAAGCGTAGGCGAAAGCAGAGGCGCAACCAGTTCATTGATGTGGAAGCCGAAGTCGACGAGGAGGACGAAGAGGAGCCGGAGGAGGATGACGATCTCCCTGGTGAGGAAATGCATCCAGACGACTTGCAAGAACTCCCCGCAGGCGCCGACCGCGATGACCGCAAGCATCGCGAACTCGATCGCCAACGCGATATGCAAATGCACATGGACGCAGAAGAGGAGGCCGCAAGATTGAAGGAAAGATATGGCCGTCAAGGTCGCGCAGGCGGCGGAGGTAATGCGATCGTGGACCAGAGGCTCCTAATGCCTACAATCGATGACCCCCGTATCTGGCGTCTGAAGTGTAGGCCGGGCAAAGAGCGCGAGATTGTGGTCAACATCACGAACCGCATCTTCGAACGCTCCCACACCCGCGAACCTACCCGGATCATCTCAGCCTTCTTCAGGGAGGGCGCTATGAGCGGCAACCTATACGTCGAGGCAAGGCGCGCGGAGGACATCCAACCGGCACTGGAGAACATCTCGCACATCTTCTTTGGTACGAAGCCCATGATGCTTCCGCTCGAAGAGATGCCTGATCTGCTTCGCATCACGAAAACTAGACAACTGGAGCCTGGTATGTACGTGCGCATCAAGCGCGGCTTGTACGCTGGCGATCTGGGTCAGATCGACGAGGTCGAGGCCAACAACGTCAACATGACAGTAAAGCTCGTACCGCGTCTGGATTATGGTCTCTCCGAGGACGCCAATGCCGCGCCTGGTCTGGATGGAAAGCGCAAGCGTCCTGTTGTTACAGCACGCCCACCACCAAAACTCTTTAGTGAGGCCGAGGCCAGGAAGAGGCATAGCCGATACCTTCAGAGGCAACAAGGCTTGAGCAACAGTAACTTTACCTACCAAGGCAAGGAATACTCCAACGGATTCTTGGTGGACACCTTCAAGATCAACAACTTGCAAACGGACAACGTGAACCCAACTCTGGAGGAGGTTACCAAGTTCACAGCTAGCACTGACGAGGGTGGTGAGGGCTTGGATCTCACAGCTTTGGCAGCTACACTCAAATCTAACGCCGGTGCGGTCTTCCAGCCTGGTGACAACGTTGAGCTTTTCCGTGGTGAACAAAAGGGCGTTGGGGGTCGTGCGGTTAAGGTCTACGGCGAGTTGGTCACAATTCGAGTGGTAGAAGGACCTCTTCGTGGACAGACTATTGAAGCGCCTGTCCAGGATCTGCGCAAGAAGTTCAGGGAGGGCGACCATGTCAAGGTCATCGGCGGCAGCAAGTTCCAGGACGAAGTCGGAATGGTCGTCCGCATTAGGGATGACAAAGTGACCATTCTCACCGACTCGAACCAACAGGAAATCATCGTCTTCAGCAAGGATCTTCGCGAGGCATCCGACTCTGGTGGTACCATTGGCACGACACCTTACTCTCTGTTCGATCTTGTGCAGGTTGACGCGTCTACCGTCGGTTGCGTTGTCAAGGTCGATCGCGAGAGTGTTCGCGTACTCGATCAAAACGGCTCAGTACGCCAAATGCTTCCGAGCAACATCTCCACTAAGATTGAGCGCCGTCAAAATGCCATTGCCACCGACCGCGATGGCAACGAAATCAAGCACGACGACCAGATCAAGGAATTCGGTGGCGAGCAGAAAGTCGGTCACGTCATGCATTTGCACCGCAACTTTGCTTTCGCTCGCAACCGCGAGCACCAAGAAAACGCTGGAGTGTGGGTCGCGAGGAGTGCCAACATCATCACAGTTGCCGCCAAGGGTGGAAGATCAAACAGACCTGGTGGAGACCTCAGTGGTATGAACCCGGCGATGAGAAAGGGTGGCCCAGCAGCAGGCGTGCCAGCCATGCCTCCGCCTGTGCAGAAGGGTCGCGACAGACTGATCGGCAAGAGCGTGCGTATCAAGCTTGGCCCGTCAAAGGGTCAGATTGGTATTGTCAAGGACACGACCGACACCATTGCTACCGTGGAACTACACGCGAAGAATAAGAAGGCATTTATTCCTCGGGAAAAGCTCATCATCGTCGACCCCAACACCGGCGACAAAATTGGCGAAGCCAAGGCTTCTGGTGGAGGAGGATTGCGTCCGCCTGGAGGGCCTCCCGGTGCGATGCGGCCAGGTGATCAGACCCCAAGCCGCGGCTTTGGTGGACCTCCTGCGGGAGCTCGCACTCCCTCATATGCCATGGGTGGTAGCAGCAGGACTCCCGCATGGAAGCAGGACGCAGGTGCTCGCACGCCCGCATACGGTGGTGGCACCAGTTACGGCGGTGCAGGTGGCTTCGGCGGTGCAACAGCTTATGGTGGCCAGACAAGCTACGGCGGCCAGACGAGCTATGGAGGCGGAACTAGCTACGGCGGTGGAGCGGGATCCGGCAGTGCCTGGGGTGGCGGCGTAAGTTGGAACCTCGCGTGTTTTCAGACATCACATATACTAACATACTTGTTCACAGCAATCGGCATGGAACCCCAGCGGCGGCCGCACTCCAGCCCACCAGCCAAGCGGAGGCAGAACTCCCGGCTACGGCGGCGGCCTCGACGCTCCCACACCAGGCTTCAATTCGGCTCCCACGCCCGGCGCGTACGGCGACCAACCTACACCTGGCGGCGCCTACAAGGGAAGCGGCTTCGCCGAGACACCAGCCCCGTATTCGGCCGAAACCCCAGGCGGTGACGACGGTCCCAGGTACGACTAGACGGTGTGAGGGAAAGTTGTTTGGTTGTTTGTATTACATGCTTTGGAATGGCGTTTCAATAGGGTACAACATGCTTGGGAGCGACGTCTAGCGAATTCTTGGTTTTCTTCAATTTTCCTTTTTGACCTGAAAAAGAAAACTGATAGTGTCCCGGAGGGTAGAAAAAACATCGAGCTGCTGGCAGGACTGATCAGCCTGCCTATATAGCTTCCAGATCTTGTACTACTATTTGTTTGATCAACTCTGTTGTCTATTGAAGTGTGCTCACGAAGATCCGTAGTAGTGTTCGTAAATCTTTCAAGACGCTTCCCCCATTTCCTATGGAAGCCCCTCTTCATGGCTTATACCACACAACCATATTTAGTCTTGACTGTCGTGTTTGTACGCTGAATTTCAATTTTATGACCTGAGATAAATACTCTGCCTGGCTCCCAACATGCCACGACAAGAGCGATGCTGCAAGAAATGCAAGAAACCCCCCACTTTTTCCAAAAAGTAGAAGACCCAATTCACAAAGTCTTCACCTTGCCCCTCCCCAACCTCCAAGCCTTGAACTCCTTGAGCGCAGACATGATCAACGGCACGGCCATCGGGCCCAGCAGCGGCACGTACACGGCCACCTTGTGCTCGTCCGGGAAGTACACCTGCCCGACCATCGAGGGCTCGAAGAAGGCTTTCTCGGCTTCCGCTTCGGCCGTGCGCGCGTGCTCGAGCGCGGCCTGGTAGGAGCCGGCCCGCAAGCTGTCGCAGGCTTGTGAGAGGTGGTCGAGGGTTTGGTCGACGGAGGTGGCGACGCTGGAAGGGATGGCTATCGATTCTAGTTTTCGCGTTAGGCGGACTAGGGCGCCGAGGGTGGAGGAGGCGGAGAGGATGAGGGAGGTTGCGCGCTCGCGTTTCAGGCGCGAGATGCGGAGGCTTAGGGATGGTGGGTGGGAGGGGACGCCGAGGAGGGAGGTTAGTTGGGAGGCGAAGGTTAGCATGGCTGCTTCGAGGTCTGGGGCTGTTAGGAGCTGGGGGTCGCTGTCGTTGCCCGGGTTTAGGATTTGCACGCCGCCCCATTGCGGGATTGTCCAGCTGTTGCCACCTGTTTCGAGAAGGAGAGGTCTTTGGCTTGGGCCGGGGGCGTAGAGGACCATGTTTATCGTTGGGCCGGAGCCGATGCTGGGGCTCAGGGGCCATTCGGCGGCGTTGATGAAGCCGCTGAGGTCGGATTGCAGGAGCTTGTAGGTGTTGGTTGCTTCGTCTAGCTGTGGAGCTGCGATGGAGGGCGAGAAGGAAGCGAATAGTTGGACCTGGGTGTCGACATGGAAGTCGCTGATGGTAGACAGTCGGGTCAGGAGAGGCTCGATGTATTGCTGGATGGCTTCTTCGATGTGCCAGCTTGAAGGCGAGGCAGAAGCTGCGAACAGCGAGAAGGTGATGTGGTATGTTGATGCGTACTTGAAGGCCCTTGTGGTTCGCTTTTCGATGGCTTGGGTCGTCTCTGGCATAAGTTTGAAGTTCTTACTCGCTGTGTTCATCGAGCTGCCACGGAGTAGGTAGGCAATGGAGGCCTCCTCATCTTGGAAAATCTGCCTCAATTCTTGCACTAGAGAAGCAGTGATTGTATCAATACCAACAGATTGGACGAGCCCGTGAGTGACATCCAACGTAGGGGTCATAGAAAGGAGACTCGCTGTGAAGTCCTTCCTTTTGTCATCTTCAGTCAACACAACGGTAAGAGCGGGTTCTCCTGTAGCGTTGTGACGGCCATCCTGAGCGGAGACCTCAAAAGAGTATACCGAATGGTCGGTGTCAAGACGCAGAGAAGCCTCTGCTTTGCTGGCTATTGCCTGCAGTTGTTCATGCGATATAGTATTTGTTTCCAATGCCACGCGAATGGGATACTGAAGCTGACACGCCTGTTGTTGATATCAGCACCCGCGGAGCCTTGCTACAAGCAAGTAGACAACGACGAAGTGACTTACATGGCCTTCAGACCACCGTGTCATTTGCTCGACGGGCAATTCGGAGCGGTATATTGAAGTAGTCCATAGCCAATGTGGCAAACCCAAACTGGCTACGACAGCCCAGAAACAGAAGATGATGATGCGGCGTGTCCAGACCGCCGCCTGCGTGTCGGGCGGAGGTGAAGGAGGCGCATCGGAATTGCTGGACAACAGCGATGCATCAGGTGTGATTTTTGTTTCTTGTAATGCCTCAGCCATTGTGGCTGAAAGACGTGAGGTGTTGGTCGGATCTCCGTTGTCGTCTTTGTACTGTTTCGCGAAGCCAAGCCGTTTCTCTTGCTTCGAGGGTGAACTTCAGGTCGTGTCCACGCCACCTTCAACGGCTTGCTGACCTGTTGCAATAAATGCTTCTATCGGGTGTACAACACATGTAGATAACACCCACTACTCGAAGGTGAAGCGATATTGTAATACCATGGCTTCTTCTGCATGTACTACATTTCACGCAGGTCGAAGCCCTATTGGACTCAGCATCACATCACATCAATTGCACAACAAGAAAGATGCACGGAGACAATCATGGGAACATCCCCAAGCCTTCTTTCCGCGGTCTAAAAAACGACAGAGTGATCAACACCATGCACGCCTCTCACAACCCCACACACTCCTCTCCAACCACACAAGAGTCGTCCTGCCAATTCAAATTTCCCATCTCAATCGTAACACGCTGCGTAAAGTTATATTTCAAAAAAGGGAAGGGTACCGCCACAGAAAAAACGATTATCTCTTGTCATGTTTGCAATCCCATGTTCTTCTTGTGTGTCCCTTTTTTTTTGTCATTTCGAGACTCTATCTTCCTCGTCATCTCTGATAGGTCTGCTGGCCTTGTCCATATCGGTATCGCTGTTGTTCTTGTTTGTTTTGTTTTGTTTTGTTTTGTTTTGGTGTTGTAACTGCTGCTATATCGTGTCGCGATCTCTCGATGATCGCTTACACATACTGCGAGAGCCAGCGAATACCCTCGCCGTAGCCCTGGCGCATGACGACGGAGCACATGAAGATCTCCACGGGACGGATGCCCTCGAGAGCAACCTTGCCCTTGCCAGCTGTAACACAAAATACAAGATCAGCACGATGCCTCATCAACATCATTCATCCAACGAAACTTACTAGTCTGGTAAAGACCCAGCTCATGCCTCAGCTGGTCCTCGCTCACAGCGTTGGGGTGGTCGATCTTGTTGCCCAACACAAGGAAGGGAGTCTTGCTCAGGTCCTCCATGCTGAGCAGCGCGTCGAGCTCGGCCTTGCTCTCGGCGAAGCGCTCCGGGTCCTTGGCGTCGACGAGGAAGACAATGCCGCTGACTTCGGGGAAGTAGTCCTTCCACAGGCGGCGGGCCTGCTGGTGGCCGCCGAGGTCGAAGGTGTTGAAGCGCACGCTGCCGATGGAGAGCTCTTCGGAGGTCGGGTGAAGGGTCGGTTGGAGGATTGCGACGCGGTCGTTCTTGAGCATGTGGAGGAGCTGGGTGGGCGAGGGTCAGTGAGACGGCTCTCGTGTTCAAGGTATTGTTATCATGGTGGGATGCGTACAGTGGTCTTGCCGGCGTTGTCGAGACCCAGGAAGAGCAGCTTAGCGTGCTTGTTTGCCAGCCCAAGCTGGGCGAGCATGTCCCAAACTACACAATAGCATATCCGTCAGCATCCTGCTCCCCGTTTGTTCTTCGATTCCGTGTGCCGTCTTAGATATGCGCCAGCCCGTGGTGTAGATGCAGCGGAGGCGGAGGGGATCCACGTACACCAGTCGACGATCCACATATTGTTCTGTTGTTTCCTTTCGGGAGGGTTGTCTTTGAGAGTCGGTCGGTGAGTGTATCTCGCAGGGAGGTATAGGTCGTAAAGTGCAAGGGTTGAGTATTATTCGATGTACAGTAATGGCAAACGGTTGGCCTGTCACATGGAAAGCCGGGATAGAGAGACAGATGCCAAGCGCGCCAGCTGGTCCCTGACGCGAGACGACATAATCTGGGGGGCATCGAGGGGAGTTGAACCGAAAACATTAAACAATCGTGTTTAGAACAAGAACACCCCTCACCTGAACCCCAAAACAAATACATCCAAAATCCAACATGGGCGCCAGCAACCCAGTATGTGCAATCCCCCAATCCAACAAACCAAGCCAAACCGCTAATCCAATCCCAGCTCGACCGCTTCGTAGGCCTCGCAATGCTCATCCTCGCCAGCACCGTCTTCGCCTACTACACCATCTGGACACTACTCATGGTACTTAATCACTCCCTCGACGTTACTTCCTACAGTCATTCCTAACCCGTGATCCTCTCCAATAGCCCTTCGTCGACAACTCGCACCCAATCCAATCCCTCTTCCCGCCCCGCGTCTGGGCCATCCGCATCCCCGTCATCCTGCTGTTGCTGGGCGGCGCAGTGGTGGGCAGTTTCCTGAGCCTGGTGATGGTGCGGAGCAATCGCAAGAAAGCGGCCAAGGCGGCCAAGGCGCAGCAGCAGAAGGCGCAGTAGTGTAAGAGGATACTCAAGAAGCTGATCAAGAGAGGAGGGTTTGGGGCGTTTTTACTGTAACATGGAGAGTATTGTTCTATGGAATATACAATCACGTCGGAGTTGTGGCTTGGTTCATCGCGCTGGCACTTTGCCCTGTGAGAGTGGGCTGGGGGCTTGTTGCCTTGATGCCCTTTCTCTTAACGCATTTCCATGGTCTTCTACATGACACTGCAATCATCACCAAGCACTAGCCGAGCCGGTTCATCGTCAGGATCAGCGCCTCCCTCGATTTGCACTCCCAAATTGATATTGCCAGCAGCACGAGAAGCCATCAACCGAGCAGATAGTTCCGCAAGCATGGAGCGCTGTCGAATTCGTGTCAGCGAGGTTCGATTAAAGTAAAGCATAGGCAATAGAAGCTGGCGGGCGAACTTTAGGAGATCCTTCCTTGATGTTTGGATTGCGCTATTCGTCCGTAGGGAACATGCCGGTGTTCCCTAGACGTCCGAACAGTAGCTCGAGTAGATGACGGTGTGGAAGCTACGAAGATCAGTCGTGAATGTGGTAAGGAAGTCGCGCGCTTGGACCAGATAGACATGGCTGAAATGGTGTTCGCCGCTCAAAGGAAAATTAACTCACCGTAATGAAAGCGTCTTGGTTCCCGCCTTGCCGCTCCACGTCGTTCTGTTGCATGATTTGGTAGCTCTCGTGTAGTCTCCTCCGGCTTGCAAGTCCAGACGGTGCCACATAGTCGTCGATGTCATTCTCGTCATCCTCGTCACGTCGACTGATTGCTGGTTCAGAGGTTGCGCCATCCCCTTCGCTGTGCGATGTACTACGGCGAGAAGCACGGCGTCGACCACCATACCGAGGCGGCCAGGCAATGGAAGAAAACGCGCTCGCATCGTGGGCTTCAACGCCACGGCCGAGTCTGGCGGCTTCGCGGGCGCGAGCGTCGGGCGAGAAGATCTTAATCGTATGATCAATACCACTGACGGCCAGCATGGTCTCGTACGGGTGGCCTTGCGCCACGTTCACCACCTCGCCATCACCCTCCAGAATGTTCACCAGTTGAGTCGTCTTGCGATCCCAGATGAAGAGATTGCCGTCATCTGACCCGGAGACAATGTACTCGTCGTCAAGGCCGAAGAAGTTCACGTCTTTGACAGTCTTGACATTGCAGTGACCTCGATAGACGCGTGTGTGCGAGCTGCAGGGAATGTTGTTGGCAACCTTTTCTCTTATGCGTCGACGCTCAAACGCAGATCGGTACATGAAGCGTGGAAGCCCAGTGTTGGGCACACCGTCAACTTCGTCAGGCTCGGAAGAGTCGTCAGCCTCCTCGTCTTCATCTTCGTCGTCTTGAAAGCCATCTTCAGAGTCGAAGACTTCGTTGTACTCGTCATTATCGTCAACGTCCTCAGATTCGTCGCCCTCGTTGGCAAGATCGGTATCGCTTTCTTGCATCATCTCAGCCACTAAGTCTGCAGACACGGCTTCATGCATGGCCTCGCGCTCTGCCATAGTATTAGACTCCTCAATGGAAGGCGTAATTGCGCCTGTGTTCGGCGGCACAGCAGGATCGTCAGTCCGGTGTGGGCTCTGGTTGTCCACGACTTCAACATCAACGATAGGTTCGTCTTCGCCTTCACTGATCGACTCCATTCCCGCCTCCTCCTCTGCAGCCTCTTGGACTACCCTTCCAAGTCCACCAAATGCCCGGTCGACGAAGACGTAGTTCACACCTTCCGCTGCGTTGATGAGTACGCCACGGGAGGCTTTCAGTCCCCAAAATCTGAACGCAGTCTGCCGTTGTTGTGCTTGCATGCTGCTTGCGTTTTCCTCGTGAGCATTCCCGGAGGACAAGTCAGCGAATGGAATTTTCACCGCGGCCGCAAATGCGAGAACTGCGTTCCGTTCAGACGCGAACAGGTGTCTCGTGCCTTCATGCTCGAATCTGTTGGCTTCGACATTGGCAATGGGTTTGTCTCGCGCGAAGCTCAAGAGATAAGGAACAAGAATGTCGTCAATGGCTTCCGGTGTGGCCTCTGACTCCGGTATGGGCAGTCGTGCGGCTGCCTTTGAAGAAGGTGACATGTCGTCAGGTCGCGTGAAACCTTCGAGTAGTCTGCCAACACCCGACTCCAGCCATAGCAGAATGGCTTTCAAAAAGTCATACCCAAAGTGTTCGCCTTGCGATAGTGGTAGATCGTTGCCTCTTGTCTCAATAGTCGAGAACTGCGACATGAGTGGACTCGTGGCACCGGAAGGTGTCTGCAATTTCCCACCAAGCGCACGAGCAAGAGTCCCAGCCGCTTGCACGAACCTTCGTCCACTTTCACGGTTCCTGCGAAGCGTCTGCTGGAAGATCACGTCGTTCGGGGAAGGATCGACAGGGTAGCCCCAATCTCGCATGGCTTGATCCATGTCTGACAAGATACTCGCCGACAACCCCAAGGCAGAAGTGAAGGATATGCCTGGCTCGTGGCTTTCGCTCTCCGCGCTGAAAAGCGACGATCGTATTCTGACTGTCGCTTTTGCAATACGCTGGGCATCCCTCTGCTTGGAGGTGAGTGGCGCGGCAGGTCGCCGGTTCCGTTCTTGACCTGGTATTGGTATGTCTTCTTGTTGGCCGTTCTGGTATCTGATGCGGAGGGCGGTGGCTTGACCTTCGCCGTCACTCTCGCTCCCAGAATGTGATGTTCGTGGGCGTGAGACGACTCTTGTGGCATCTGCCTGAGTTGCGGAGCTTTCACTTTCATTCGATCGCCGCTTCCTCTTTCCTCCCATACTGCCTTTGACCCGGCCGGTATTCGCTCTCCCTTTAGACGTGGAGAGCTTGTCTACTTCGGTTCTGGGACTGCGAACTAGGTCGAATGAGTAAATGTGGTCACCACTCCAGCTAACAATCATTTCATCGGGCCGAGCGTCACTGATCTTCAACGCCGTGATGTGGCCGTTCTCAGTCCTTCCCATCTTCTTTTGCCCATTCGGAGCGAACTTGCGCACACATCTCGTAGCCTGCGCCATTGTCTCCTCCTCATTCTCCGACATGCGGCCAGATGATGACATGGGCGTGCCAGATTCGCTAAGCCTATCACGGCCTGCCATACGTCTGTCGTGCAAGAAGGCATGCAAGTGTGCTCCTCCTAGTGCAATGTAATGTGGCTGTGACGCGGAACAGGATATGGAGTTGAGATCGAGGTTGTAGCGTTTGTACGAGATGAGAGGAGGCGGTACATTACTGTCGCCTCCAAATCTACCACTTCTTGGTGATGGATATGCAGACGAAGGCTGTCGTAAGTCCCACTGTCTGACTTCCCCATCCTCTGAACATGTCAGGAACAGGTATGGGGAGGACTCGGTCACAATCCTCTTAACGCGATCGCCGTGGCTGCGGTACACCCGGCAGTTGGTGTCCCCGTCGGTCAAGTACTTCACGCCGTGAAACATGTTATTTCTTCCTCTTCTCCTGCCCTCGGCTGCCATGTGTGATGCTGTCGAAGCGGCTCTTGAGCCTCCCGCATGTTCCAAATCAAAGATCCTGACTTCTCCGTCGCCTGCTGCAGTAATCACGGTCCTGTCATGACTGTGCGGCATGAACTTGACAGAGAAGATGTTTTGAGTGTGGCCAGTAGCGACTGTACAAGCCAGCTGAAACTGCTTGCCCTCATTTGAAGATTGGTATGTATGGATGTTCAGATGCTGGTCATCAGATCCGGAGGCAAGAAGACCACCCGACTTTGACCAGCTCAGCGCGTTGACGCAACCGGAGTGGCCGTCGAGTTCGTTGACAATGTCGAGATTGGCAATGAGAGATGGATCGCTGTAGAGCTTGCGGTATGACCGGTTCTTGATCGCATAGTCGGACGATTCCCGGTGGAAGATCTTGGTGCTGAGGTTGTCTTTCATCTTTGCGGCGAGCTCGGCGGGGTGAATGGGATGGCGGAGGTCGTCTTGGTAATGGTTTGTGTGATGTAGTGGGTTTCGTAAGTCGGTCCCGGTCAGTCTGGCGTACGAGGCATGTCGATGACGAGCAGATGACAAGTGAAGTCCAATTTTGTGCAGTAGGTTAGGTAACAGCACAAGATAGGATAGAAGTCCAGCTCGGTGAGCTACCACCTACATACATGCAGAGACGTCAGAGCTCGGCGTCGTCGGCGTCTGAGCCCCGCGCTGGCATGTGAAGAGACGAGACGATTTCGATTCTACCTCACTTACAACAACAACAAAAGAAGTCTATTTCATCCATGCAAGCCATATTCGACTCGTGAAAGTCTTATATACTTATGAATCATCGCGACATAGAATTCCGATGAACATCTCCGAACTTCTGTCCACATTGGAATACTATGGGCATATGTCCTCTTACAAAATCTGGCAACCGATCGAATTACATTTGAATCTACGAAGGGATGAGAACACAATAGTCGCTCTTCACCAGAAACGAAATTTAAAAAACTGTTATGCGTTCAGCTTGATGCCATTCCTGACATTCCTCGGTTTGGTCTTGGTGGTTCTATACTTACATTGCATCACATGTGGATTAACTTACACAGTTAGACTTCGGTGGTGCAGGTGATCATGACTCGTGTGTATACATTTCTCGAATGCGCTCCAATGGTGCATCCACCCTCGTCCAAAATACCAACAACGCTATGTTACGATTATATGTCCTCGGTCCTGCCTACGGGCTACCCTCGATTGACGCAGAGTGTAATTCAGCCGTGGCACTCCTCAAATCGCACTTCGGCAGCGACAAAGACAGCTGGGAAATCATCCCTACCCACGAGCACGAAGCAACACTCCCTTACCTGCGATCCAACGACAAAACAGTCCACGGCTATGCTGCTATAGCTCAGCATGTATCACAAGTCATCTCAACCAAGGCCAGCACTCTCACCGCTGCTCAAGCCGCCGACTCTACCGCCCTGAGCTCCTTCTTGAACACCCACGCTCCGACCCTCCTTTCCATCTCACTTTACGTCTCGTCCGAGAACTATCGCCATGCCACCCGACCCGCATTCACAGCGCTTCTGCCATGGCACGCAAACTACATCCTTCCGCCTCGCCGCCGTGCCGCAGCGCGCGCAATGACCGATCACCTCAACATTTCCAGTATCGATGTGGACAGCGTGCATGAAGACAACAACTCGAGCTTAGGCGGCGTAGGCAAAGATCCGAGCCAACAGGGCTTTGAAGCACAGGCCAAGGAACGTGCAAGTCTGTTATTGCCACGGAAGGATACAGTCCGCAGTCTGCTGCAGCGCCCAGAGCACGCGGCTATTTTCAGGCTGCATGCCGTTGCAGAGGAGTTCTTTGCGCCCATGAGAGACGTGTTGGGGGAGGAAAAGGAGTTCTTACTGGGTACTGAGGAGCCAACAGAGGTCGACTGTCTGGCTTACGGTTTCCTGGCTCTCATGCTCTTGCCAGAAGTGCCGCAGGCCTGGTTGGCTAAGACGATGAGAGAGAAGCACGGCAATTTAGTTCGCTTCGTGGAAAGGATGCACAAGATATTGGATTTGGAGACCAAAGTACAAGACGTATTGGATCTTGCTAACTGCAAGACTGGCGAGAACGTGGCAGGGAGAAGGAAAGCGAGATCACTGAGTCTGCCGTGGAGTTCACCCGCGAGGCCCACGGTCTTGGAGACTGTTTCGAGGATCTCCAAGGAATTGATCGAGCAGGTTCCCTACTTCAAAAGCCCGCCCACTGTCGTGCACCTGCACTCTGCCCGACAATCTCTCTGGAAACGACACATGCCTACCATCATATTCGGAACCTTTGCGTCGATTGTTCTTGGAGGCTACTATGCCATTCGGACTGGACTTTTGGTCTGGCCTCACGGCGAGTCCATCCAAATTTTCGGCCGCAAACGAATCACGGACTACGGCCATTTGGGCGCTGCAATCTCAGGCATTGGTCTGCTCGGTCAGCAGGCGGCCCGTGACCGCGCTCACCATGAGCAGACTGAGCTCGACGTCAGTCCGCTGGAGGTGGATGTCACCGTGAGGGGTGATGGTGGCGTATGAGAGGGCCCGGATTCACTCGAACCTACCTTTGCCATTTCCATCTCCGACCACGCGCGCGATGTTGATGCTGCTTATGTTCAGCAGCAGATATCTCCTGTCCATACTCGTCGGATCCGCGATCACTCCGCTCTGTACAACCCTACCTTGACTGGCAGAACTCTCCACAAGCATCTTTGCAGCTGGGCTGCTAGCGCCCGGGTCCAAAGTGAGCACGAGAGGCATTCGCGGCAAGTACTATTCTTGCTGACCGACACATTGGCATGCATCGCACGCGTTTTGCCGGCAACCTGTCTGGCATCCGACGGATCCTGTAAATATATCTAGAATTGTACAATACAACTCCCCTGGTGGGCTGTTCCGCTCCATGTGGCCACTCTGAACTCGGGTCGATGACCACTTCGACTACCGAGTCACATTTGTGGCAGCGTAAGGAACATCGCAATGCATCAGCACCCAGTCGGACACGTTATATTCGCGATGGAGCCATCCGTGGCTGCACAGCCTGTCAATCACGAGGGTTAGGGTTGGGGTAAGCCACGGATTTGCAACAACATCTGGTTGATTCCAGCGGTCGCATATCATTGTCAGCACCGTCAATCCTTACCATCCTCCATGGGCATGTCAGAGAGTTCCGGAGAATTGGGCCAAAATGGCAAAGCCCTAAGATTCGAACCGCGAGTGTCTCGATCCTTCACGCGACTTGCAACCTTAGGTACGCTTTCGTCGCTCCATGCAACTGCTTTGCGTTGCCGCAGGATCCCGGTACAGCGGCCAAGCGAATACGAGCAGGTTGCCGATCGATAAGGCGTGGGGAGCCAGGTGGTGGTAATGTACGTGGTATGTAAGAGGGAAAAGGATGACTGATCAGCATCACGAATCATGCGCTTTGCATATCGACATACGCCCAAAACGTATCAACGGTACGCTCAAAAAGCATCGTCGGCTTGCATACACGGACATGTATGATATCAAGATGACCCGACCCGGCCGGTTCTTTCTGATGCACACCCCGCCAAGCTCTTCAGGATCCTGCAGCTGGGTGAATCACAATGGCGATCAAGGCCATCGGGAGTTGCATGATTGAGATCTCAATGCACGCGATATATACTTGTTGTCGCGAGGCGTGGGTAGCGTTAGATGCTGGCAAGAAGGTTCGAGGTTCAAGGTTTATGGTGAAAATTGTCGTGTCGTCAGCAGCCATGCAGCCATGCAGTGTTACTATACTAGTACTACCTAGCTACTGTGCATACATAAAGCATACATGGTATGCACGTCGGAGGTAAGGCTTGCGGGCTCCGGTCAGCAGGATAAAGGATGACCTAAGCAGGTGGAGCCTGGCCTTTCGCCGTTTGAAGATGATAAATTTGGAGAGCTCTGGACGGGCTGCGTACAGTGAACCATTGGCAGCCTTATCTTGTACTGTGAGCCAGCTTCGGCTCCTGCTGCACATAAGACAAGCCTCTACGCCCAGCTGACAGGAATCACAGGACGTGGTCTTCAAAGTCCGGCCGAGACTAAGGACAGTTGGAACGATGAACCGCACAAACGGGATGTGTTTCTAATGACGATGGGCCCTGCACACATGCCTCGCCCGCGCAATCGCTACATGTTCGGAAATGCAGGTGAAAAGCTAGGCAAATCTGTTGGTGGAAGCTTTCGAACATGCCACTCTCCACTCTAGCTCGAAAAGTCTGGTGGTGAAACGCAGTGCCCTAAGCCAACCAACCTGGCTGCCACGCGAGGTTGTTGAGCGCGAAGCATACCGTACCTAGTACACATGTATACTGTATGCATGCAACCAGCATACCGTGGACTGGCAGTTGCGGTAGATCCCACGCACGGCGGAGCTGTGGCCGGGACGGTGGTGTGATCTGCCCTAGGAGATGATGGTGGGCATGCTGCCTACTACTGTACATGTATACAATATACTGTGCACATGCCTACTGTGGCTAGCTGGGTGTCGATGGACGAGATGGAGAGATATGCTGGAGACAAAGGATCCGTGGATGTATTTTGCTGCTTGCCTCCCTCCTTACCACCGGCACCACGGCTATGCGGTTGACGCTCACATGGCATCCATGATCCATCGGACTTCGCCATATCGACCAGAATAGGCAGTTGTACGGCCATTGGGCTGGGCAGAAGTGGCAGGGCGAACGGAGAAGGCGATTGACGGCAGTTGATGAGATAGGGCTGGCAGGACAATTGCAGACTTGCAGTAGTGCCTCGCTCTCCAGAGTATGTTTGAGGCAGCTAACTCGATGAAGAGGCCACCATCCGAGCCTCCTTGCCACTTTGCTTGTTACGTTGAGTGTGTCCGGAGCGCTGGCAGCCTGGTAGGCACTAGCACTACTACTACTGATGTTCTGTTGCGGCGTCGATGCAATCCTACTGTACCGAGGCTCAGCATTCCATTAGCATGGCAAAAGCGGCTGGGTCGGAGGTGCACTGTGGTGGAGATTTCCATCCAACGCTTGGACACGCCTGCGCGCTGACTACTACTGCTAGTATTCTTAGTCCTGTACCTTACTGTACTTTGATCACTTTTGACTAACCGCCGCCAGGACCTGCTGACAAAGAGCGACGAGCAGGTTTGTCTGCCTTTGAGTTTGATCATCCAACCGCTGCAGACACAAATCGATTGCTCTGTACGTAATTTGCGCGCGTACACTCAGGGGACGATGAGCACTCATCGCTCGTCCCCATTAATCACATAACTTTCCTCTGGCTTGTTTGTCATCTAATGATCGCAGGAATACTGCGCAGACCTCAGCGCTTGCGGGCACTTGTCTCGGATCGATCGTCTCATGTACGTAGGCGTAGGTAGCCGTCCACTCCCCTAACCCGCGGCTGCTTTCATGCCGAGAAGGAAGGTCGGATCCAGTAACACGGGACAGTAGTCATCTACTGTACATGAATAATAATGATCATAATAATACCGCACAGGGCCTGTGCGGCGCTTCCCTTGAACCTGACGTTGCATGCAATCCACGCACACCCCGATCCTGTGGCGGGTCCTAGACGTGCACCTCGAGCTTGCAAAAACGCCTTCCTCCTTCTCACTCGTACCTTCGGACATGCTACATGATGCTGCCAAGGCCCATACGCCATCCAATCTCATAGTCTTCTGTCGTCTTGCCGGTCTGAAGCTCTGGATGTGCGCGTGAGGCTCGACTGTCTGATGCTCTATTCCGGTTCAAATCGCATGCTGCCCAGATGATGGCAACAACACAACCCTGCCACACCTCTGACCTCTGGAGGACCGCTTACATACAATGAACGCCGATCTATCGTGGGGCGAAGTGCGATGGCGAGAACACCATTCCAGCCCTCCCTCAAACGGTTCGATCATGGCTACCTCAACACTGCCACATGCAGCACGACCTCTTACTACGGATGATCGTCAAGACAACATGGCACTGGCTTCGCAACATAATTTTCAGATCGATCGTCGGATTGAGGCGGCGCCTCAATCGCAGCTACATTACCCGGCAGCTCATCGTATGTCAAACACATCCAGGTCGCACTCAGATGCACACAACACCTTGGACTCTACATCGAACTTGTCGCGTGGGACACATGTGTCGGGAACTGCTTCGCCCCAATCCAAGTTGGAGACATTGAGACCTGCTTCGATTTCAGAAGGAACAGATTGGCAGATCAATAGCAGCCGCCGTCCTTCTAAGCATCCACATGGCCTTGAACCTCTTGGGACCACTGGTATGTACTTCGGAATACTTACAAAGCAATGGTGACCGACGCCACGGTCGACCACCGGCTGGTCGCATGTATATGTACTAACCTCGTCCGCACGACAGACTTACCGAACATCCGAACACCAGACCGGATTTCGCCTTCGAATCAGTCCACATTGCTTCCTTCCTTCTCATCTTTGCAGAAATCTGCCAACCGTTGCGACGTCTCAAAGACAGTCTCGGAATTCACTTCCAAACCGAGTAGTCCAAAATGTCGCGGCTGTGTAGAGAGAGGCTCTGCAATAGACGACATCGCACTTGCAGTTACTGGCCTTGACGAGGCAGTCCAAACGTACGGGCCTCGTTTTAGAGATAATGTATGTCACCATTTTCGAACACTTCCAATCTACATCTGACGACTTTTGCAGAAACCAGAACGACCACAAGAATGTTCGTTGAGGACTGCCCAGTGGGTGCTGGACTGCCTAAAGAATACCAAAGCGGTGCTGCAAGAATCGTTCCAGCTAGGAACATCGGGCTACCGTCGCCCGGATCATCCAACGTCCTTCCTCAACAGATCTGCAAGCCCTCCCGGGATGGGTAAGAGGCACTTGGACGCTTTCGAAAGCGATGAGCCGCAGTTGAATAAACGCCTGCGAACACATTCGCACATCGAAAATCACATGGAAGTCGCGCCTATGCTTGGGCATCTCGACGAGAAGCGGCGAGCGTCCGAATCACTGCAGAGGATTCATCCCTCTCGGAATTATTCGCCTACGTTATCGGACTCATGGGCAAGTTCCGTGCATCCTTACCAACATTCACCAGGGTTCCGTGGTCGCTCACCGAAGCCACTGCCTTCTCCTTCCTCCCTGGCCGCCACTTCCCACAGAGCTTCATTGAGCGGTCTTGTTGCACATTCAGAGAGGTCGTCCACGGCGACCCACCAGGCTCCACCTTCAATTCACCCAACTTCTGCTTCGACGGCCGCATCCCAACACATTTCCGACCTACAGCATCAAATCTCGTTGAAGTCTCTCGCGCTGCAAACACTGCAGTCAGAGCATACCGATTTGTTACAGAAGTTCCAAAAGGATCGTCTGAAGAGCCAAAGTTTTGAGAAAAAGACCGTTGCTGCCGACCAGGAGGTGAACGAGTTGAGTACAAGAAATGAGGAGCTTTCGGAGCAAGTCAAAACCTTGGGTCTGCAGTTGGAAGAATGTGAAAGAAAGCGTGAAGCAGAGCGTTCAGATGCCGTACGCGAAAAGGAACAATGGGGTAAGATGTTGGAGATGAGTGGCCGGTTGCAGGCTAAGAGCGCCGATGACCGACAGAAGCTGGTGCAAGAGAAAAACGACCTGCAGCAACGACTGTTGATTCGTGAAAACGAAGCTGCAATCAACGCCAGCAAGCATGCAAGCTCTCCAGATAAGAGTGCGACTTCAACGAACCAGAACGCCACTGTCACCGATTCAGAGAACAAATCGAATACCGAACGGAGTACCATGCACATAATCGCTCTTCAGCGGGAGAACGAGGCATTGAAGACCAGGACGAACATGCTACGAACCACTTTGGAGCGAGTTGAAGGCCAGTACGCCTTCATCGTGAAGAGAAGACGTGAGATGTTGGAACAAGAACTTGCGCAGATCCCTGGAGCTATTGCGGCGGCGTTGCAGGAAGACGGTGCCTTTCTACAGCCGACAGATGCCTGGCCTATTGAATCGACAGGTGGGCGTGAATTGACTGGACGGCATCCGGCGCATCTATCCATTTCACAAGGAGAAGAACAGTCTCACGTATCTGCGGAGCCTGCAGCAACAGAACGCGGATCGATCGAGAGTATGGGTCTGCCATCGACTTCGCCGACGACCACTGGCCATGCCGCGAACTCAGGTTCCAACACTCAGACGTCCCAGTCAAACACACCAGCTCCCAAACTGAAAGCAGTTCCTCTGCCTAAATGGCAGCCTCCAGGCATGTCGACTCTGCAGACAGAAGCTCTGCCCAACAACCAGCGCCGGCCATCAGGTCCCGCAACTCCATACCCAGGCTCTGAGTCGTCACAATGGCAGCCTCTCAATCCCAAATCAGCAGCTATCCCATCTTCGGGCACCAATCCGTCGCCCACAGCACACCCTCTGTTTGTCACAGACAAATCGACCGCTCGCGATTACACTCCTCAGTACGTTCCTTCTGCTCAAGCAACTTCTCTGTCGAGCGTGCAGCAACCGGCGCGGCAACAGCAACCTTTGGTGACCGCGATGCCACCTCCTCCAAGGCCAGGTGGTGGTGGCGTTGCGCCCTCGCCGTCTGTGGCCGCGTCTTGGCGGCCTTCGTTATGATTTGTTTTTGTATGAGTCTTCGTTGCGATATTGTACGATATCGGGATAGAGCAGATCGATGGGTCTGTTATCTGGGTGCCAGGTGGTGGCAGCTTTGTAAATATCGGTGTAATCAGGTGCGTCCTTGTACAAAGAATTTTTGCGATCGTCAAGTCTCACTACTGCTACATTCCATATTCTGTCCTTGCTTGTGTTCTGCTTTTGATGATTGCCCGTCGCGATCGCTGACTGCTTTGGCGGTTGTTTCAGATACCTGGTGTGGCTCTCCAATCCGGACCTAGTGGAAGTGTCCAAGGGAAAGTACAATATTTCACCAGTCATGCTAGGGGCGTTGTAACGCGATGAAAAGGAGACTTTCTGGTGTGTCGCGAGTCAAAGATAACAGGCAAGACAGAAGACATCAGAGACAAAGCTCGGCGGAAATAGATCATAGCTATTGTATGCTAATGTGATCAGGTTTCGGACTTTCCATACCCGGAGACATGTCGCGGCCACGAGACACTGACGGAAGCGACCAGGCGGCAACGCATGTGATAAAAGGCCAACCTAACCCGGCATAGAAACCTCACTTCACCGTCCAGCAAGTAATACTTTCTCTCTTCTCGACTGCAGGCCAGTTCGATTAATACACAAGCGACCCTTTTCCCAATTCCTTTCACGACTCTTTCTCTTTTCTCTTCCTCAGCTGCAGGCCAGTCTAAAGCGCATCCAGCAGTGACGCCACCCCAGCAACGACGCACCGCAACACCTTTTAGCTTCTTCCTTTTTGTCCTGCAACTCCAATCAGTGACTAACTGACTCGCCTTTTCGACTTTTACTAACCTTGGACTTCCGACCCTCGGACTTTCTGCACTACCACACGAACCCACCTTCCAATTCACCATGCCTAAAACCCACTTCGAGTGCGTGCTGTGTGGCGATGAAAAGTTTGAAGCCTTGCCGCGCTGGGTCGGCGACAGCAGAATCTGCGACGAATGCGCCGAAGAAGACGTGGTGCCTCAATTCCTCGACGCCCTGGACTATGAGTACCTCTATCCCCCGATGTGGGGCAACGTAGTCATGGACATCTGGACGTTCTGGGACTTGTTGGACGATGACTTCAAGGACGCATGGTCAAGGAAGGTGCAAGAGTACAAAACGCCTGTGGAATTTCGCTTGTATTGCGAGCATCGCAGCGTCATTGACGGGAATGTTTGCGGCGCATATCTGGGTGCCAAGGGCTCTGGATATGTTTGCTGCTCGCAGTGTCGTCACTACACTTGTGGGAGATGCGAAGCAGGCATCAGCAATGCGATGGCCCATCGTTGCCAAGAAGTGGTGAAAGAGGATCCATTCGAGAAGCTGAACAGGGGAAGAGACTATCAGCAGTGTCCCGGCTGTAAGAAGGAAATCTTCCAGGCGGCAGGTTGCAATCACATGACCTGCATACCGCCTTGCGAAACCCATTTCTGCTTTTTTTGTGGCCAACAAGTCGCTGCTCGCCGCTCGGGACACTGGCAAGGAAACAGCTGCCCTCGCTTTGGCGTTGTTGGGAAAACGATGCTCTGGGATAACGTTGGCGAACACAGTGAACCTGAAAGTGAGGATGACGAAGAAGACCAAGAAGACGAAGCCGCCGGCGGTGGAGAATCCGAAGACGAGGGAGCCGAGGAGCAGGGAGCCGAAGATGAAGAAGCCCTGGCACCGAACTTAGCTGACTTGGTTGATGCCGAGCACCTCATCCGTGTCTTTGACCAGGCTGCTGCGGCAGAGGACTTTGAAGAAAACAGGAATCGGTTCACGAGACTCCCATGGACGCCGGTTCTCCGAGAGAGTCGTGCCGGGTTCTTTAATTACATTTCGTTGAACTTGGCCATTGTGATCAAGGTCATGAACGTGACGTTCGACTTGGATGACGTTGCCACCATTTTGGAAGGATTCACCAATCGAGACCAGCGCATAACCGCTATGCTTCGCTTGTATCGGTCCCAGAGCGGACCTGAGTTTCGTGGTGCGACAGAGATGCGAGATCTCGAAGAGGACCTTAGAGCCTACATCATCTACGCGCGAGAGACCACAAGAGACCTTATCCATATCGTGGAGCAGGAGGTTGCACACGACGTTGAGTAAAAATCGAAGTAATTACAGGCGTGTCATCGACGTACGTTGACGAGCATGTGCATTGATTAGCATGTTCAGACACATCGCGTTCACCGTGAAAGAAGGTCTGGAACCTTAACATCGCTTTGACGAAAAGCGTTCCGTGGCTGGGCCATTTGACCAATCTTTGCGATGAAGCAAGCGAGAGGGGTAGCAAGAAATAAAGTGTAAAATTACATTGCCTGTTGTTCCACGTATCGACTCATACTATCGAGCTGTGTCTTCCCGGTCTTGTCTGTGTCAGCATTGTTTGTGGTAGTGGTTATCATGCCAAACTCACTGATATAAGGTATCGAATGTGACCCTACTTGATGGTCAGCAGCCGCGCATCACGAAGGCCAAAAAGAAAACTCACAAGATCAGTCACGTTACGGTGCTGCTCAAACTCGCCTCTTGCAAAGTCAAGCAGCTCTTGTCTAGTCGACTGTGGTGCCTCTGTCAACCACTCGTGTTAGGACCCCGCAACCCTGAACGATCAAGAAATCTCGACCAGGCACATACTGTTGACAGCGCGTACGACGTCTCGCCACAACGCCAACACGCGGCCTCGTTGCAAGAACTACAGCACATTGTCAGAAAAGGTGTGCCCAGATCTTTGGCGATAAGAGGGTACCCACATGTTCCAGCGTCAGTGGAGGCCCTTTTTTGCCACGAAGCGACGACTTGGCCGGCGCTATAGTTGCGTAGGCCGCCCTAGCAGAGAATTTCATGCCATTTCGCAAAGACCACATCCAGACGAGCACCCGCACAAACCGGCGTACGATGTGAGGACGAGGGAAGGATTGGAGACTTGTGATTCGTTTCTTGAGAGAAAGATGGGCGGATGTCTCTTGCGCGCGCGCTCTAGTGAAGTGAGAACGGCGGCTCGGCATTTTGGCTCGCCGACAACGCCAGCTTCCGGACTCTCTGCTGCTGCTGCTGCCAGGCGCGGTTTCGCCCAACACTTGCATCCACGCGCGCAACTACAACAAGGAACGGTCCACACATCGAACTTCTTCAATCTTCTGGAACGCATCGAAATGCCCAAACGGAAAGGTGTCGCGGAGGCTGCGGCGGACATGACACACGTGAAAAAGGCCAAATCCGAGGCGAACCAAGCGATACATGCGCCAACACGGAAAGAGAAGCTTGTGGAGGGTATAAATGCTTTGAGCATCGATGACTTCAGATCGCGCTTTGTACAAGAGGACATGTTGAAGTACCAGGCGAACCGTAAGGACTCGTCGAGAGCCTTTGACGTTTCGCTTGTCGCGGCGGACTGGCTCACTCCCGGCGAGTACAATGCATCGTTCAACTTGATCGAGGAGACGAGTAGATCTGATTACGAGAGCAGTACCTTCGGCTGGCATCCTCGGAGGAAGAGAAAAGAGATGCTAGAGCCAGAAATGAAGTACTTGCTCGTGCGGTCTAAAGGCACAGAGCCTATGAACGAGAGGACAACCAAATCGGGTGATGTGGACACGAGTGTACTAGGATTTCTTAGTTTCATGGTGGACCACGATTCATCGCCCACTGTTCCCGTACTGTACATCTACGAGATCCACCTGGCGGAATCTCTTCGCGGACTAGGACTCGGGTATCATCTGATGCAGGTCGCCGATCGCCTTGCGAGCAACATGGGCCTAGACAAGGTCATGTTGACATGTTTTCTTTGCAACACGAAAGCACACCATTTCTACACTGATCACGGGTTTGCCACGGATGCTTGCTCGCCTGCAGACCGCAAGACACGAAACAAAGTTGTCGCGGTGGACTACGTGATCTTGAGCAAAGGTACTCATGCCACTGTGGCCGATTCACGGCGAAGTAAAGACGACAATGCTCACGAGGAGCTCGATGAGCCCAATGGTATGCAAGGAAACACCAGCCTGGCAATAGCATGACACTTTCCACCACTATCTACGCGTCGATACCCTTGTTAAATTTATCACATACACGACTCACCACTCAAACATGTGCTACAACCTCACGACAAACCATCGCCTTTGGAAGGGACTCCGATATGAACGCCATCACGGCTGAATGCGCTGCGCGACAAGTCCCTTAGTCGCAGTACGAAAACCTTCATGTGATAAATAGCGAAGCCTTGACGGGTGTCCACCTGATGCAAACGGCCACGTAACACCAGACGTAGACTTTCATTTGACCCCAATAATGCAAAATGGAGCAGAGGTTATGACCTGCCGATTACAAAAAAAAATCGACGCTCGAAACAGCAAAAGAATTCGCTCCTCCGCCTGGGATCGAACCAGAAACCTTCCGGTTACTTGGACCCGATGGTCATAACAGCCGAACGCGCTACCAATTGCGCCACAGAGGATGTAGGAGCGAATATGCTTCTTCATGGAAGCGCAAACGTTCATTTAAAATATATTGCTTGGCACCATTGGATGGGCAAGCATACGATCGTTCATCTTGGAGCACAAGCTAACCAAATCACGAGGCAGACAGCACAACCAAACAAGAATTGACACGCCAGAACAAAGTAACTTGACAGCACCAAACTCAAGCACCATCACCAATATCACTCTTCACTCGTCACGCCTGGCTCTCAGCCCACAATTTCTTCGCCCCTCAGTCAGACTCGGAGCCATGCTCCCGAGTCTGCGTACCCAACTTCTCGTCCAAGACCTTCGGCTCGTTCATGCCTGGCGCAGATACACTCCCTCCTTTGACAACATCGTCAAGACCGATCTCGCGGGCGATCTCGCGCATGCGCTCGGTGTCAGCCGCCGCAGCCCCCACGGACCCGAACAAGATGTCCATCTCCTCAAGAGACAGGCCCTTGGTCTCGGGGAAGAAGAAATAGATGAAGGCAGCCGCGCCGAAGGTCAAAAGGCCAAACAGAATGTAGGTAGAAAAGGTGATGTCTGATAGGAGCAGAGGCGTGATCTGCCCTATGATGAAGTTGTTCATCCAATTGCTCGAGGCTGTAAAGGAAGTCAGCTATGCTTCGAGGTGTGAGAGGCCACTGTATCCTGCTTACCTCCCAGCGCAATACCGTAGGGACGTTGCGATAGCGGCCAGATCTCAGCGATAACGATCCACGCTATGGGTCCCCAACTGTACCCGAAGTGGACAACGAAGAGCCATACCATCACTACAGCAGCCCATCCGGCGCTTTTGTGAGTCTCCCACTGGTTCTGGTTCTTGGCAAAGATGACGGCGATGATGATGTGGCAGGAAGCCATACCGATCGCTCCAACGATGAGGATGGGCTTTCGACCGAATTTGTCAACGTAAAGGACAGCAGGTATGGTGGCAAACCACATGACAATTCCGACGACGCCACTGGCCAACAGAGACGTAGTGGTTCCGGACAAACCCAAACCTTTAAAGATTTGCGGAGCATAATAGAGCACAGCGTTGATCCCCTTTGGTGCTCGACGTCAGTACTACTGCTCAAATAGTGGAAAGGGAGAAGGTGACTCACAGTCCACTGCTGGAAGAACATGGTGACGGTAGCCAACAACACCCGGCGGAACATCGCCTTGGATTTGAAGAGGGACCCAGCGGCCACGAACTGCAGCTTGATCGTAGACCATGCCGAGCCGTCTGCAAGATGCGGGAAGTGTTCGGCCGTTGTGCGCTTCTCGAACATCGACTGCGCTTTGATCTCCAAAAACTCGAGTTCGATTAAATCGTGGTCTTGCGACAGATTGCGCAAGCTGGCAAGTGTCTTACGGGCATCTGCCTCCCGGTTGTGGTGAAGGAGCCATCTAGGCGAGAAAGGCTGGTACTGATGTGAGTGAACGACAAAGGAACATTACAAGATGGAAGCCCTACCATGAAGATCATACCAATACCAAGGATGACGGCCGGGAAGAGCTGGAGGCACAACGGGACCAGCCATGCTGCGTCAGATTGACTTTCGCCTGAACCGCCGATGTAGTTCGTTCCTACGCCAGGTAACTTAGCAGTGACCTGGAAGTAATTGGGTTGTCCGAGCTTACCGTAATCGATCCAGAAGGCAATCATGATACCAGTGGTTATAGCCATCTGTTGCATGCCGACCATGGCGCCTCGAATTTCTGGCGGTGCACACTCTGCATTGTACATCGGCACGATCATGGACAGCGAACCAACACCCATACCTGCGGCGGGTTAGCTATTCATCGTCTGTTATCTACAGACAAGACGACGTACCCGTGATGAAACGACCTGCAAGAATGGAGTTGTGACCAGCACCAGTGACCGCTGTGGTCTGTATTACGACACCAAAGATGAAGATAGCAGTGTTGACCAATATAGCGTACTTGCGCGAGAAGATCTCGGCGAGAAAACCGGAGTAGAGCGTCCCGAGCCACGCGCCCAGTTCGAGGATCGATACCAACCAACCCATTTTGGTTGAGTTCTCGGTATAGTCGCCCATGTGTTTTCCGAAAGCGTTCATCACCAGAACGCCTCCGAAGACACCTTGGTTGTAGCCATACAGGAGACTGTGGCGAGTCAGTGGACCGGAAAGCACAACGGACAGGACCATGGAGCTGTTGACTTACCCGCCGATGCACGCAAAGCAGGCGATACCAAACACTTTTCCATTCTTGACAATGGCCATGGGGCCAGAGGCACCCTGGAGCTGCTGGCGGCGAACCAGCGCAGCTTGGTCGAACATCGATGTAGTACCGGTCGGCGCCATGATGAGTAGCGCTTGTGTAAGAGAACGCGAAATAGCTCTCAACGGGGAATCTGCAGCTATTTCACTAGATGAGAAGGACTTGGACCTGCCCTCTTGCACGCAGCTGGCACATTGTAGATACCCATGCTGCTGATACCGCATGTGGAGCTCTCACGCGACGTATACGCCACCATAGGTTAAATGGTAAGAATCTCACACAAGGCTCTGGCTCTGGATAAGCTACATGTACGTGTCGAAATAAGCACGCGGCTAATGTTAAGCAGCGCAATAGCAAAAGCTTGGGTCGATTGCAGCAAGGGCTGTAGCCTTGTATCGAAGTCTCGCCGTCCACTAGATGGTCAAGCCTCGGGTTTGATGGCTTACATTGGTGGCGTCTACTAACACTGAGTGGGAATAGGCTGGTCCGGTGCAGATTTCCGGCGAACGAAGTCTTTCGTGCGAAGAGTTGATCTGCTGCTGTTCAGCTCGACGAGTATGTCTGGAGCCCACGCCAAGTATACCATTTGCGTAAGTGAGGATTCAAGAAGGTGACCCAAGCCTTCACCAATAACAAATAGCTGTTCGGTCTTGGTGCTCGAATCGTGTTCAATGCTTCGAAGGCAACCGCAGCGATGAGCTTTACGGCAGTTGTCAAACATCCAGGCCGACAGAAACGCCAAAAGTTCCAGCAACATCGAATGGGCATGTGTACGAGCATGGTCTAGATCCTATCCAGACTGCGTCTTGCAAGCCGGATCCTGTACGAGCGGTCATATCCGACTTGATGCAGCATTCCTTGAGCGCAGGACTGCTTGTTGGAATCTCGAAATGGCAGCCCCAGAGTCGCAAGTCTGTATGCGATAGTCCAGTGCACGGCCTGGATACATGCAACTACTTCAAACACCTAGGCGAGCTGTAAACTGACCATCTCATCTCCCTGCTGTGCATCCATGTGCGGCTTGGACAGAGGCTCGAGGCGAAAGGCTGCATCCACCAAGCCATTAGGCTAAATGACCATGTGCCTCTGCCCAGCCACATGCTCCACTTGCTGCGGAGACTCCACAGACCCATAAAATCGCCCCGCAAGTCGCCGGTACTTGTCTCCGAGATGATCATCCGCCATTCTGCCTGAATTCACGAATCCATCCTTCAACTTTCCATTAAGCGATGCGTCAGGTCCATAGCACATAACTTGGCGATTGCGAGTTGGCGACAAGCTTCGGATTTCGGCACAGGCATGACGCTTCGTTTGTACCTCTTCAGCTGGAATCTCTTCAAACACTCCTCGACATACCGATCCTCGAGAAAAGAAGGACTGCAATCCTGTCCTGGAAGGCCAATAGTGTGGCTGCGTTCTTTCAGTTTGGAAGCTTGAAAGGATCGGCTACTCGCGGAGACAAGCATGACTAAGACCCTTCTCATGAGGAGATGTGTGGCCCCAAGATCAACAACAAAAATCGGAGATCAGTCCACGGTCTCTTGCCTCTGCCACGGTCCTCCACGATGGATGCCGATCGTTTCTCCATCGATCGCGACTTTTTAGCAAGTCTGCTATGCTTTCCGGCGGTCCCCTCCCAATAGTCCCATACCAAGACTCACTCCACACGAGAACTATGTCGTTGGGGTGATCCACTGTTCCTACACGCCCACACGCCCATGTTACGCTTGGTAACCGCATGGAAAGGTTGTTTGTGGAGTGGGGATCACCTCAGGTTAAATCCATGAAGTGACGACACGCCTGTAAGCACAGCGTCTCGGCGGTCGTCACGATTTCCACGAGTTGGTACAAAAAGGTAAAAGTATCTGCGTGTTGTGCAGCTCCGGACAACCCACTCATCTCTTGCTACAATGTCTGCAGCACTGGGTCTCCAGATTCTTTTGACGGCTCTCGCCGGTCAAGCCTCTGCTCAGAGCGCTGAAGACCGAGCAGCTCGATTCTTCCCAGACTGCACCAATGGTCCGTTGAGCGACAACACCATCTGCGACACGTCGGCAGACCCATTGACTAGGGCGACTGCCTTGGTCAATGCTATGACTTTGGAAGAAAAGTTCGCCAACACCGATCAGAACCAACCAGGCGCGCCTCGCCTTGGACTCCCACCCTACATCTGGTGGAACGAAGCTCTGCACGGAGTTGCTGAACAAAATGGCGTTCAGTTCGAGGAGGAAGGCGAGTGGAGCCACGCTACGTCCTTCCCTCAGCCGATCTTGACTGGCGCTGCTTTCGACGATCCGCTGGTACACGATATCGCAACTGTCATCTCCACCGAGTTCCGCGCCTTCGGCAACAATCTGAAGGCCGGACTGCAAGCATGGACGCCCAACATCAACCCATACAGAGACCCTCGGTGGGGAAGAGGCCAGGAGGTGCCGTCAGAGGACCCGTTCCACCTGAGCAGCTACGTCAAGAACCTTCTCGATGGTCTTCAGGGCCGCGACGAGGACATCAAGAGAATGGGCGGAACATGCAAACATTTCGCTGGTATGTGCAATATCATAGCCGCAACAATCGCTCAAGCAAATGCTAACAATTCGCAGGCTATGACCTGGAATCCTGGAACGGTAACCATCGCCATCAGTTTGACGCTCACATTAGCTCCCGGGACCTTGTAGAATATTACATGCCGCCGTTTCAACAATGCGCTAGAGACTCCAATGCGTTCAGCTTTATGTGCACATACAACGAGCTCAACGGACGGCCTACTTGCGCAGACCCGTGGCTCCTCAACGACGTTCTCCGCGAACATTGGGATTGGACGGACGAGCAGCAGACGGTAGTCAGTGATTGTGGCGCTATCCAGAACATCTACTACCCTCACCGCTACAACGACACCCGTGAAAAGGTCGTCGCCGAAGCTCTGACCGCTGGCACAGACTACGACTGCGGCACTTACTACTCCACCTACCTGCCTGGCGCATACGAGCAAGGCCTCATCCAAGACTCCGACCTTGACCTTTCCCTCGTTCGCCAGTATGCATCGCTCGTCCGCCTGGGATACTTCGATGGCCCCAACAGCACCTACCGTAACATTGACTGGGAGGATGTGAACACGGAGGAGGCACAGCAGCTGGCCGTGCGCGCCGCTGAGGAAGGCATCGTTCTTCTCAAGAACGACGGCGCTCTCCCCATGAAGCTCGGCAGCGACATGAACATTGCACTCGTTGGAGACTGGGCAAACGCTACCGAACAGATGCAAGGAAACTACTACGGCATTGCGCCATACCTTCACGGTCCATACTACGCTGCCAACCAGACCGGTGCCAACGTCACCATGGTGAATCAGCCTGGTGGTGGCAAGCTCAACCCTACGACCGACAACCTCAAGCCACTCTGGGCTGCTGCTGAGGAGAACGACATCATCATCTACGTCGGTGGTATCGACAATGATGTCGAGGCAGAGGACGACGACCGCCACGACATCGTCTGGTCAGGAAACCAGATCGACATCATCGAGCGTCTTGCCGAGTACGGCAAGCCTATGATTGTCGTGCAGATGGGTACCATGTTGGACGACTCTCCGATTGTGAACAACCCCAACATTTCCGCTCTCCTGTGGGCTGGATACCCTGGCCAGTCTGGTGGCACTGCGATTTTCAACATCATCCAGGGTATCACAGCCCCTGCCGGAAGACTGCCGGTCACCCAGTATCCTGCTGCCTACATCGGACAAATCCCAATGACTGACATGACTCTTCGCCCGAACGAGAGCACCGGTAGCCCTGGTCGTACTTACATGTGGTACGAAGGTGAACCCATCTTTGAATTCGGCTATGGCTTGCACTACACCAACTTCTCCGTCTCCTTCGACGGCAGCGACAGTGCTCCCGAGAGTTACTCCATCCAGGACCTGACCGGCAACTGCGACGAGCGCTACCCCGACCTCTGCGCTTTCAAGACCTTCGACTTCACCGTCGAGAACACCGGCAGTGTCGAATCAGACTACGTCGTCCTCGGCTACCTCACCGGAGAGTTCGGTCCCCAGCCATACCCCAAGAAGCAGCTCAAGGCCTACACCCGCGTCCACGATGTTGCCGTCGGCGGCTCATGCAGCGCGTCCCTACACCTCAAGCTCGGATCTCTTGGTCGCGTTGCCGACAATGGAGACATGACTCTCTTCCCGGGTGACTATGCGCTCGTCCTCGACAACGACGCGAAGGACGTGATGGAATTTACTTTGACGGGCGAGCCTGTGATTCTCGACCACTGGCCTCAGCCACCGCCTCCCAATGTGCAGACCGAATCGTACTGGGTTGGTGGTTACCCTGGGACTGGCATCAAGAACCAGACCAGCTGGGCTTGAGCCAAGAAATGATGTTAATGGTTGAATACAATGGAGATGGTAATCAGTACATAAAGTCACATGCAATCGAAGACAATCGAACAACCTAACTCTAAGAAGAAGTGATGCTGCAGATTGGACTGCAGTCGCTGCGCTTTCGCTGCTAGGATAATTTAGTAGTTGCGTTTGTCGTCCCCAGGAACACTTACATGGAAACAACACTCAAGGTTCTCTCGACATAGTATTCACCATCAACTCCAACTGATCCAACTGATCCATATGATTATTGATTTTTTGCAAGCTGGAGGATTGAAGGCTCGCTCCTATAAATCTTGTTCCACCGCGACGTGTCCATATGCCTAAAAGTGCAGATACTGATACTAGTGCGAAGGCCCAGCACCAAACAAACTCGCCCTCCAGCGACCATCGGATGCTTGTTCAAGATCTGACACATATTATATATGAAGCGCGCATGGAGGTGTCTCTGCTTTGCGACAAACAATTCGTGAGCGATGTATACATAGTAGCCACCCACAGCTACCTATCTCAGTTGATGATTTCTCCCTCGTTGCAATTTGCACTGTCCGTATGCCGCCGCGCCCAAGCCTGAGCGCGGTCATGAAAATCTTTCTGTTGAAGCCACAAGGAAATTGGAACAAGAAAACAGTCCAACCGTGTATAGAGTTAATCCTCCCAATTTTCCCCTTTCGAACAGAAAACTCCCTCCCAATGTTCCAGCGGCCAAGTTTCAATGCACTCTACACCTTCAACTCAGTCACGCCGTTCCCGAGAGTCGAAATGCCGTTTCCGTGTTGAGCGCGGACGGCCTCGGCGTCCGTCAAGCCCTTGCGCACCTTGAGGACGCTGTCCACGATAACAGCGTCGATGCCTTCTTGCGCTTGCAATTTGCTGTTGTGGATGTCGTTGTTTAGCATGCCGTACGACACACACACCAGCCCGCTCTCTTTCACCACGCGGATGAGCCTGGGACATAGTACGAGTGGGTCGGCGGCCGCAACAATGCCGAGTAGCTTCCAGCGACTGGCGAAACGCACCGCCTCTTGTACAGAGGAAGCGCGAATATCGCCAACTTCGGACGCGCCGGCATCCGTGAGGAAGAGGACGGGGATGGAAGGCTGCTTGAAGGACAAGAGCAAGCATACGTCCGGGTTGAAAGACGAAAATATTATGTTGCGTTTCTGGCCCATGTCGTATACGAGACGCAGGATTGTGTCGACGTAGCTGTTCAGCTCCACGGCGTAGCTGTCCATACCCTCCAATTCGGTCTCGAACAGCATCGGGTACTTCATCTCGATGTTGAAGCCAACGTCCTGGGGAATCTTGAGGAACATCTCCTCGAGGGTAGCAAAAGGCGATTGGATGAATTCGCCACGGACATTGCCTTTGAATCCCTTTGTCTTGAAGTCGCGAGTATGCTTCATGCGTTCGCGCATATCCGGGCCATGTTCCATGTTAGCGCCACCAAGGGAGTAAGAGCGTTGGGCGCGAATCTTCGGCCTCTCGTCACCACTGCTGCTGTTGCTGTTGCTATGGTCGTTGTTTTCTCCATTTGGCGTCCGAGTTGGGTCACGAGATCTGTTCCTTCGGGGTGTACCTTCGTTTGCATGAAGGAACTGCTCAAGGGTTAAGCTGTGTACAGGGACATCGGCACCAGTCTCACTGACGAGGAAGTCGTGGTAGATGACGGGAACGTGATCTTTCGTCAGCTGAACGTCAAATTCCACGTATGACGCTCCCAGATTCGCCGCTGTGATGAAAGACTGGATTGTGTTTTCTCCAAGCTGGAGAGAAGTCTTCGACGCCATGTTCTTGCCCAGACCACGATGTCCAAAGACCATCGTGGATGTGCTCCTCCAGTATGTCTGATCCTCCGAGATGCCCATGTTAGGGTGCTTGAACGGGGTGATGACGAGGAAGTTGAAGTTGATGGTTCCAATCAGATCGAGGGTATCAGCGGCCACTATGGGTACGCTGAGGTCGCCTTGTAGCAGCATACGATCCGATCCGACGGTCTGTTTGATGGACGACAGAAGTGCGACCCCACGGCCAATGACCTTGTTGGTGGAGCCGGAATACGTCGGGATGAGGTCAAAGTACAGCTTGACCTTGCTCGGATCCTTTGTAGTAAAGCTGACAGGCGATGTGCTGATGTTCTCTTGAATGGGCAAGTCGATGATGGACGGCTCGCCTGTCGCACCTTGAGCTGACACCACTACCGATAGGGCTGTGTCGAGCTGCGTAGCGTGGACATCTGTTAGAGCGATACTTTCTAAGCTGACTGGAGGCAAGTTCTTGCGAGTGTCCATCGATCCCAAGCTGACAAGAACCATGGCCTCATCCTTCAGGTAGCGATGTCCGAACTCCTTGAGCGGCTCCGGCACTCTCTGCGTGCCGTTGGCATCTTTAGAGACACCGTTCGAGCGGCGGTCTTCCAAAGGCGCCGCATCGGCGGGTTGGGCTGGCTTCGCTGGAACGTCAGGACCTTCGTGTATCTTTGGCGCTGGTACTAACTGAGCAAGTCTCCGGGCGATGTCGATGTGGCCTCTAAGAGCAGCATGTTCCTGAGGCGTCCATCCCGAAGCATCAGATTTGGAAGGGTCTGCGCCGGCGGCAATCAGGAGCTCAACAATGGGTAGATGACCGTCAACACACGCTATGAAAAGCGGCGTCCACCCGAATGTCTTTTCTGCAATCTCAGGATTTACGCCTGGCGCTTTGAGCAAGATTTCGGCGCATTCGCTGTAGCCGAAGCGTGCAGCGATATGGAGTGCAGTCTCGTCTTGTTGGTCTCTATAATTGACGTCGACGCCTGCATCAACAAGAAGCTCGATAATTTTGTGATATCTGCGGTGCGTCGCCAGCTCCAGTGATGCACCACTCTTGTCGACCTGCTTGCGAGCCTTGACGATCTCTTCGCTGTTACCATATTCGTCTTCGGCAAGGAGCAGAGCCTTAGTCGTTCTGTAGTGACCGCCGATGACCGCGAGATGGAGAGGCGCATAACCTTCCAAGTCCTGCCATCCGGCGGAGTCAATACCACCCGCCACGTTGAAGAGATCCCATTCTCGCATGTAGCGCATGAGTTGCTGTGTGGCGGCGACCAAACCATACTGCGCGGCGTAGTGAAGCGGGATGCGGCCATAAACATCTTTTGCATGTGTGGCCAACCTCTGCTCGGGAGACAGATGATCCAAAACAAACACCAAGACCTTGATCGCAGGGTCGTCTTTTCCAAGCGACGTATTAGGATCGCGTTCGATGACCTGGAAGGTGTCGGGCCCGCGGGTCGGCGCTTCGGCAGCGTTGATATACACTGGAGCTCTCGCCATGTCGTTGATGCCGTTCGCGGGCTGTGAATCCTCCATGGCGCGCGACCGGCCAATGGCAATCAGCAGGCGATGCAGGCAGTTGCGTTTGTTGATCTCGTCGTCCTGATCGATCGAAGGCAGCTGCTTTAGAAGCGCTTCGATACATTTCCATGCTCGGAATGAGATGGCTCTTTGCAACAGATCCAGAAGGAACTTCCGATGAGCAGTGGGTGTGGCATTGGACAAAGCACTCTCGATAAGCTCAGACATGCTGAGAGTATCGTCGCCGCGAATCGCAACATCAAGGTTCTCGATAGTTGCTGTGGGTATTTTCAATGCGTTCCTCGATGCGACCCTGTGCAGCGAGCCAGAAGCTCCGGAGTGGATCGAACTTGCATCGTCTTTGGGTCTGGCTTCGTTGAGCGCAGAGAGCCAGTCGTTGATCGCACGCATGTCCTGTGTCAGCTTGTTGTTGGTAGCGAAAGGCTTAGGATCGACTTTTGTGGCAAGATAGCGGCTCTGCGCAGAAGAAGATTCTATCTTCTTGTCCAGCTTCTTTGTGATCTTTATGAAACCTCTGCGGTTGACCTCGCCGTACCATTGCAGCTTGCGATATTGTCCTCTCAATTCCAGCAGTGTGCCCATCAAATCTTGCATCTCATCCTTGTCCATGGCGTCCGGCAGCTTCGAGGACATGCCGTAGCGCTCAAACAGCAGGCGTAGCCGTCTGGTGAATTCGGCATACTTGCGGTTGTAGAAGGTGTCGACGTCTTCGAGTTGGCGGTCTAGGGTGTAGAAGAAGCCTGAATGAAGGTTAGGTTTTCCGGACCAACAGCGATGCCCGTCTCACCGTACTGGCCAAGTCCGCATCTTCTCCCGCTCGAGTTTCGTTCTTGGCTGACTTTATGATCTTCTTGAGAGCCTTGTAGTCGATATATGACGAGGCCCACTCTGGCACCTGGTTGTGCGGCAAGTTCTGCGCGAACTTCATCCTGGTCTCCTTGCTCTTTACCGGTGATTGTAGTAGATGTAGCCAACCTGCGATGGGTATACGTAAGAAGCTTGAGGTGTAGGAAAAGCGCGCCGAGAGCGGGCGAGTGAAAGAAAGAGACGGTCAGTGTCTCTTTGACACGCGAGCGCAACGGTCGGAGCGGATGTCGACAACAGTCTCTGGACCATCTGACAGCCGAGCAAAGGACGCGTTAAAAGCAGGTCGCTCTGAGCACACGTTCAATCGCGATGAGATGGTTGGTTGCTGCTTGACAGGATGTTTAAACAGCTTAAGGTTGCGACGTGATCCAATAGCACCACACACGTGGGGCACATCTGACCTGCCGCCGATGAGCCGTGTATCTTGGCAGACTCATCTCATCACATTGACCGCATGTTTCGGTGGTCAGTACTGGTAGTACTTGTAATATTTGTAGGTGGCGAGCGACATGTCTTTGAAGAAGTTCAATGGTTTGATCCAAGACATCCATACACGAGTTTATATTTAGCCGTCTGTAAGCGCATGCGTGAATGCCTGGTGTCTTGACGCGCAGGCAAGTCCTAGGAAAGCGTGGCCGCTTAAGCTCCAAGCCGCTCTCTCTCTGTCTCTCTCTAAAAGGACAGACAAGAGAATGATTTTTTTGGCGTCTGCTAGGCTTGCTCCAACTTGCAGCTGCAATAAGCCACTACGAATCCACGGACGAAGACATGAGCTCGAAGAACACCATCTACAAACGCTCTTCCAACAATGACGATATGCTCTTTCTGCAAGCTTTCAAATAGACTATTTACGCTCCAGAGCTCCAGAAATCCCGGTGCTGATCTCCCAGGAGCGGGAAGCAAAGTTTTGACATGTGCAAACGTGTTTCGTGGAACCATTGGCATTCAAGCATCGAAGCGAGCACAGAGTAGCAGAGTGACAGCAGTCGTGTAACTACTGTATGGTACACACGGGATGAATGTTTCATCTTCAGCTTCGCGAACTAGCAGCTTGGATATCCGAGTTGCACAGTCACAGCAAACATTTAACGCAAGAGTTCCGTTTTGGCACAACTGTGGTCCGGACAGAGCTCCGTTCATGTTCCCCTACATACATATACAGCTCTGGTGTGGTTTCGCATGTAGTGGTTCACGGCGACCAGCATCTTTTCGTGCCTTTGTCCGCTATCATGGTGATGCTGTTGGGGATCCGCTTCGGCTTCGGCCAGACCAAACCAGACCACAGTGCAGACAGGTCGACAATCCAGACCTCAGCGGTGTCTTTACTTGTCGCATTTATGCCCTCACGTGGTGGGTTCCTTACTGACCGCCATCTGCAAAGTGACTTACTAAGGGCACGCCAAGTTTCACGATCACCTAGCAGCAGCAGCAGGAGCTTTCGGCAGACCACTTCCATGCTCTCTCTCGACAGTGCATTACATTGTACTTTATTCAGGTAATACTGCCGTCTCGCATGTAAAGAAATACATATACATGTCCGATCCCAACACAAACCCTAACCCTATCGTTCACTCTATCTTATCCACGACCACTGGATCACATATCAATACTCCGGCACATATTACTATACCGTAAACATAAACAAGCCCGGTACACGGCACGGCCGGACTTGGATATGTGTACTGTACCCAACCCACGGATTCACACGGGATAGCGCAGGTAAGCACCACCACCAGGGCAAACAAGCCACCTACGCATCCCCATTTCGACTCCCAACCACCGATAGACACTGAAAGCAATCCAAATTGTCCGAAGACGACAACAGTTGATATCGACATCATATTATTGATAAATGCAGCCAATCAAAAAGCCACACTCTCAAGCCTTCGACCAGGGCAAGAAAAACAAGGGCATCATCGCTTTCCACGTGTCACCCACGAGTCCTTTAGGGCACGCAGCAAACGCACACGGCAAGGCACGGCACCAAATACTCATCATACCACGCGTGCATTGCATATGTATCTGCATTTTGCATGGGACGGCCTAGCTCAGCATAGTATATGTGACGAGATATGAGTAGTGACTGTCCATACTAGTCCCGGAGCTACAGTAATAACAAGTTAAGCCATGAAACCTTGCGATCCGCTCCGGGAAGAATAGACGCAAGGGAAAGTATAACCTTCATCAAGCCCTCTTTGTTCGAATGCTCTCGGGGATCGGGGGATAAGACCGACGCCATTCCGGAACATGCTACATCACACATGCCTTGCTTTAGGGCTCAGCATCATGTACGACCTTGGGCTTTGGAATCCAGACCGCGCGGGCAGCAGCAGCAGCAGCAGCAGCAATTCCATGTATTCTGCGTTGGCATTGATGAATGACAGGTACGACAGCTGGGTAACCCGACAATATTCGTCTTGCTTAGTCAACCATCACAGACCATTAGACAGCGTACCGGGCAGACTGCTCGCGTGGGAAAGAGGAGAAAACCTGCTACTGCACGGTTCAGCTCGCATTGTTGCATGCACATGCACACGCGCGCGCGCTTGTTCGCATTATTGCATACCTTACCTACCTCATGGAAACGCTGGCCAAAACTCTATTCGCGAGGCCTTGAACCGGCCGGCTGTCCGTCGGAGTCGGTGGTCGGAGGCGGAACGTCGCGGGAATCGAAGGATTGTGGAATGACGAGCGTTTTTGTTTGGAGCCAAACCTTGGTAGGTGGTTTACCTTGGCTGAAGCTGTAAGGCGATGATGACGGTATGTGGACGCGAAAAATGAAAGTGTAAGTGAAAGTGAAAGTAAAAGTAAGAAGTCCTGGGAATTGCTCCATCTCAAGGATGATGATTGAAGACGCAATCGGTAGAGTTAAGTGAGCTTAGATGCAGGGCTGGTCTAATCGAACAGAAGGACAACATGCCGCCAGCGGAAGGACAGCATACATCCTCACGGCTCCGAAAATGGGAAACAGTGCTTCCTAGTAGGCAAACTAGACAAAAGAGGATTCCCGCCGAATCAAAAGAACAAAAAACATTACACTCCAGCAACATGCGCACGGGAAACAGGTTGTGACCTCCTCTTTCCAGCTGTGCCTCCAGAGAAATGCTAAGATATGACCAACGCCGTTCGCGCCTGGTGTCGTAAAAGTCGTGGTGTGTTTTGTGTGTTGGTGATGAGAGCCCGCCGGTGGAATGAAAGAACAGCAGCGGTGGTAGAGATTGTTTGTTGCTCGCTCGCTCGCTTGCCCTTCTCCATCCGTGAAGACTCCTGTAGATCTCTTCCTGCAAGCAGAGGAGCATAGGAAAGTCCAGGGGTATCATCAGTCTAGAAAGACGTGGGATGCAATGTATGACTTCTGGATACATGCGACTGAATGTGGTAGAAGGTCCATGCGATCTCATCAGGAGTTGCTACGTGTCGAGTGTTATACAGCTGCGACAAGCTGGGGTTGGAAACCGTCAGACGGACCTGCCAGTCTGGCTTCGACGGAGCGCAGCACTGAAGGGTCGATCGAATTTCTGTCCCTCTTGGATCTGTAGAAGATAGGTCAGCGTTGTTCGAGTGAGCAATGTCAGACATGATATGATACTCACGGGCTCCTTATGCAGTCATCACACTTTGCGTGTTGGCAATTTGCACATCTGTCTCGGCTCGTGAAGGCGGTATCGCACACATCGCACGTCCACCGCACCCTTTGGCGTGGCTGTTTGTAGACACGTTGTATCGAGGGTTTGGCTGCGTCTCGACCGTAGGGACTTTGAGGCGTCATGTGGTAGAGCTCGAGACCTCCAGTGCCGCCAAGCGCGCTAGACCGAATGGTATATACAAATCTGAGAGGTGTTCTTTCCGATTGCGACTCTTCGACCTGTGGCGAAGGGGCTGTAGCCCTTTCGGTCTGTAGATCGATCGGTGCCTGCTGAGCTAACCTTGTTGATGACAGCCCAAGTACTACATCGTCCTCGGGCGATGCAGTCGCTGCCAGATTTTGAATCTCGGCAGCCTCCTTTTCCTTTCGACTCTTCTCGAGTATCCTCAGAACGCGCTGAGCTGGTGCTCGGGCACACTCACCACATCGGCCATGTCCGCAGGAGCAGACCTTGTCCCGGCCGAAAGCACTGTTGCAAAGATGGCAGCTCCAGTGTAGCCGGATGCGAACGGGCTTCTCTACCCGCCTGATCTTAGTTGGGGGTTCTTCTTGTGCTCGCTTGAGGGCCGGGTACTTCAAGCCGTAGTGCTCGAAGAGTTTCCTGGCCCTCTCCTCAGACAGGCCCGGACGCCCGGTCGAGGCATCGACTGGGATGATAGGTTCCTCGGTGTCGTCGAAGTCGTCAATGACATTCTCGTCAACTTCCAAAGCATTGTCCTGAGAGAAGACCGGGCGGTTCAACGGCGTTGTGGGTGCTGTATTCTTGGCAGTGGTGGTTGTAGTAGTTGAAGGCGAAGCAGTGACAGCATTTGCAGGAACATTTGGTGGCGAAGTTGCCTTGTTGCTCGAAGATCTCCGAGTAAAGACAGTCTTGAACCGGTCTAAGGCACGACCAAAGCTGTTTCGCCTGGCAGTCCGGTCTGTGGCGGACAGGTCTTGCTGCGCTCGGGATGACATGACAGCTCAGTCTCTCATAGCAAAGAAAAGAAGAGCCAGAACGGCGGGATTGACTTGTTGGTGAGCACAAGAGAAGTGGCGCGAAATCCAGGCAGGCGGTACAAGGGCAATAATAAAGCCCGACAAACGGTGCAGAGAACCGGCGCGCTGGGCGACGCAGCTAGGATGTTCCTGCTGTCCTGCTGAAGGGCGGTGCTGGCGGGCGGCAAGGTGGAAGGAACTGGGGCTGCAAGGTCCACCCTGGTTAGTCGACCACCACAGGGCACGGGCGAGCTAAGGTCCGTAAGCACTCCAAGTGGAGAGAGTGCATGAGGCCAATCGGAGACGGAGACTTGAAAGAGGTGGATCGACTCCCTTGAGAGTCGAGCCTGGCCCCGATACATGCCTACAGTAATCGGATCGCCTTATCTCTCCCAGCTGACCCTGACAGTATACTGTATTTACTCCATATGTATAGCTGAGCGGACATGGAGCTGTCAACGGCTCTGCTGTTAGACGAGATGCAGCATTCCGAATAACAACAGCTGATGTAAACCCGGCATATCACAAGCGTTGTATACGCAGGGTCTTCACCTGAGCCTGCGGGTGAGCTGTTGTGCTACATGGAGGATGTACCTACCTGCTATACCGCCATAGCCATAGTACGTGCATGAAAAGTAAGAGTATGCAGCATGCTGTGACGACAAGTAAAGTGATTCGGGGCTTCGGGGCAGTCCGCCGCCGCCGTTTGTCTGTAAGCGAGCACGCGAGGAAGGGCAAATTCTCCTTCGAGCCTACAACCAACAGAAGACTCGCGTCAACTTTCCCCTTCCTTTACAGCTGGCCACTATCAATATCATTGTGATTGGCAAATTGATAGACGACCGCGGAGCCCGGCGCGCAACGAGACAGGCCACGCCCGGCGGAGATGAAGCCGTCAGCATCATCTCTCACACATGCCATGATGCCAACACACAAATATGCATGCACAGTACAACACAGCACCACGGCACCCGGGGCCTGCACAAAACCATCACAATAATACCCTGCTCGGGTCTGTCCATCAACGTGCGCTTACTTGGTTTCAGCAACGCATCCGAACTTCCATAACCTCCTTCGAGGCCTTCCTTCTCCCTCACCGTACCGGCATCTCCCCGTCTTTTAGGCTAGACGAATGATGGACCCTTTTCTCTGCTTGAGCTTCTTCCTCTGCTTCCTCCCCGACGACTAAACAACCGTCTAGTATACCGGTCGGCTACACCTCCCGAATCCCGAGCTGATGGTATCAGCGGCTCGTCCAGAAAGAGTCATGCGAGAAGCAGGGTACAGGGGAGAACGTTGTTTTACCCTCGACCGTTTTTCTTTCGTGACAAAGATAATAATGTTGACAACAACCAATATTAAATATTGCCGACGATAATGCGATACACATGTGCGAATAACAAGAACACGACGTACCTATACCTATTATCTTCCAGGAGACTTCCAATATCCGTCACCTCTCGCTTCCAACACCAGACGCCACGACACGACACGACACGACACAACACGCGTCACCCAGGGAAATCATAACACTGCAAGCACTATAGGTGAACCCACCGTGCCAACCACAAGTCCACAGCTGATTAGTCTTCCACATAATTCTCGGCTCCAGTCCAGTCAGCCCTAAGCCCATCAACTTGGAGAGTCTTGAATGTGTCCCGCGGGAAGAACCAGACCCAGACTACCTTACTCTTGCGAGTCAAGTCCTCCCAGCACGACGACCCAAGACCCACGACCACGGTAACGTGTATGGGGCTAAGTGGCTACTCTACCTGTGTCACTGTACCGTGCAGACAATGATAATAATATGCTTCCTATGTCATTCTTAGGCGAAGGAAGGATGAATGAATGGAAGGTCGGCCTATGTTTCTAATAGACAGTAGTAGTAGTACCTCTGTTGCGTGCGCATGTATCCACGGACCACGCGCCGTTACTGGGTCACTGAGCAGAGCCGTCAGAACATGGTGGAGTTCTGTGCCTCCCTACTACTGCAAGTATCCGAGTTGCCATCTTGACGACAAATATGTACATGATGACTCTTGTCTTTGCAAACCACGTACAATAGGTCTGTGGACGCGAGGGTACTGTTAGTATTACTACAGTAGCTACTGTACAATCTGAAAATGCAGTCCGTCACTACTGCAACAAAGATCACGTATCCTCTGAACTGTCGCAATGTCGATCCAAACACCCTGCCGAGGCTTTACACATTCGCACAGCCATAATTGCGCCCTGAGCGAACTCTATGCATCCCAGCTGTGCAGGTGAATCCTGAACCTCCAGATTGCGGGTCTCGGGGCAATTGCTTGCTGGACCCGACTGACAGTGCTGTGGCCCATCTCCCAGCAAGGAATCTACTCCGATGCTCTGGGACACAGCTTACAGCTGGGTAGCAGGGTTGAAAGCATAGTGCCTCCTTCTTGGTGATGTCGATGCAGAGCAGGAGTGTAGATTTGTTACTCCTTTCCGCTGGGACAGTGTTCAGACCGCGTGTCTTCCAACGCGCTAGACACCGAGACCTGTGCTGGCGTCGTCCGGAGCCTTTCTCGACTCGGCATGCATCCCTTCAGTCATTGTTCGAGCGGACGAGGACAGACGGGCAATACCAATCAAGACCCGCGCCCCTCACTTCCCTCTCCCACGCCCTCCTCCCCTACCTCCTCTCCCACCCCTACCGCCTCCCCTACCACCGCGCTTGGCTCCAGGGCCTTTGCTCGCGCGCTCGTAGATCCTCTCCTTGCCAAACACCGAGTCCGCGATGCGAAGATAGCTCGTCACCCCCTGGTCCACAATCGCCAGCACGATGTTCTTGTAGCCCCAGCGCAGCTTGCCGTACAACTGCGCATGCTCCATCGGCGGGTCGTAAGGCGTCGTCTCGAGCAACGAGCTGAGCTGCTCCAGTGTCGGGACTGGCGTTTCGCGGCCGTTCACCACTGCGATGCGGAAATCGGGAGGGCCAGGGTCGGATTTCTTGTAAGTCGTTGAGCCGGGCTTGTAGACGTGGTATGTGATGCGGAATGCAGGGTCGCTGGCGGGCGTCTCGGGCGAGGTGGGCTGACGGGCGGCAGAGCTGTCGTGGAAGTCAATGAGGGCCAGGCGGCGGTAGATGTCGTTGTAGTTGCGGTAAAGGCCTGGTGTGACTAGCGAGTCTTCATCTGACGCCACTCCATTGTTGGTGGCGGAGGTGGCGAAAAGAGCCTTCCACAAACGGCTGGGGTGCAGAAGGCCTACGTCTGAAGTCCTGCTAGGGTAGTGCTTTTCACTCAATGGCAAACCAGGTCCGTTCCAACTTGGGGCTCGCAAGACGGTGTAACCTTGACGTTTCAGCGCAGAGAAGACCGAGTACCGCTCGTACGTCAAGGCGCCACCGTGAGTTACTTCGTCGCCGATGAACACGGCGTGGCCGCCTTGCAAACTCATGGGGAGGCCCATGTCGCCAGCCGCTGCTTCCTCTTCACTAGGAGGCCACCTGATGTCGAGTGTGCCTCGCTCTAGCAGATACAGTGCCTCCTCGGGCAAAAGCCATAATCGATGCCCTCGCCTTTCATTGCCAAGAGGGTCTTCGTTCAAAGGTAGAATCTGGCCCATTTTGGTGAACAGCGGTCCCTTAGGATTGTAGGCATACGCCATGTTAGTCTCCGGATGGTAGGTCGCTATCGTATGGTGTTTTGGCTGGTGGATGCGTTGGAACGCAAGGGCGTTGTGCATCGCCTGCCTGGAAGCTGCGAGGGTGTTTGACTGAAGCGCGGTGGCATGAGGCTCAAAGTCCTTTTCGCCGCGCTTTGGAATTTTCGCATCTTCGGCACTGACTGAATGTCAGTTTTGCAATACTTGCAGATTCTTGTTTGATCGTTCTTACGATAGTGCGGCGAGGAAGCGGAAATCTTGTGTCTCGTCGGAGAGGTCGATGTCTTCTGCAGACGGTCCCGTTCGCGGAATGACATCCTCATCTGCGTCTGCCATGATGGTTAGACGTCTAGTAAAATTTCTTTCTGGAATTCTTTGTTTCAGTGGCGTTCTCTTCTCTTCAAGATCGAAGTGGTGGTGGGCGAGAGAAAAGTCTGAGCACAGACGCTGGCTGCAACTTCAAGCACATGGATGGGACCAGACTTCAGTCTTCACCGCTGACTGACATGTGGCATCTCGACTCATCATTGCTGCAATACTTCCCGGAACAACTAAACTTTGTCGCAGCCGAGTTTTTACAAAGGATCTAAGTCGTCCACACTCTCTAAAGAAAAGTGGACTTTGGAAATTTTAATCTTGTACGCAAAAACACGCCATGTCTACATCACAGGAAGACGAGCTTCTTTCTATTGTGAGTAACAAATGGGAGAACAAATGCCTCCATATACGTGACTAATTGCATCCCCAAAGCTCCTAGTCAGTCTTCGCAACGCAGCGGCAACATTCGGCGAGGGATCCGCACCGTATGAAAGCATCCGCGCGTCCGTCGAGCAGCATGTTCAATCTATGAAAGCACAAGGACAGACTACAAATATCACAAAAACTCGCCAGGCGGCTGAGAGTGCCTCGGAGGAAGCGCCTGCGGCTCTTTCATTTGGCAGTCTCGCTTTCCGGCCGAAGCCACGATCGAATTGAGGCGAGTTGGATTGTCTGAAATTTGTTTTCTCTTCATATCGTGAGACACTGGGCTATCTCCGAATACAGACCTCCGACCTTGATAGAACTGGCCACTCGTCTCGGTGGTGGTTTGTTGGACCTCTTAGTACTCCCGGAGTGGACAGCAGGTTTCTCGCAGACAAAGCCAGCATCATAGCCGAAAGGCGCCACCGGATATTCACCCAAGCAAAGAACCAAGAACCCTTCGTTCACTCAGCAGCAAGGTCTTTCCGACCAGTCGCAACAGACTAGCCGCTTTTTTAGACAGTGAACGACGACACTTGACGCTCGACAGTACGATCAAATGACCTCAGAACTCAACGCTTGCGATTTGAATCAGTTTTCTTCGCCACAGCCTGCACAGGAACTTCTGTGCTCATCGCCGAGAGCGTGAGAGGCTGATCCGAGTGGTCCGGCATGGCCATGGGCGTAGTTGCGGAATCCTCCGGGACACCACTGGAGGGGACGTGGTTGGAAGGCGTGCTTGGTGTGTTGACTGGCGATGATCCGAGCGGCAGATTGGTGGCTGGACTTTGGGTGCGGTGTACGCATCTCTTGTGGGATTTGATGCATTTCGCACAGCGGGGCCCTTGGTTGGTCGTGTCGGCTGGACTTCCCTCCACCCCAGTCCTGGTAGACAGCTTTAGTTTCTTCTTGCCAGTCTTTTGTGCCTTCCCAGTTCCCGCGCCATTCGCGTTGTCGGCGTCGTCTCCATCGGACGGTCTCTTCATGGCCATCGTAGAGCTCTGCAGCGGCGAGGCGATACCCTGCATGTTCGGCGTGGGTCTCTGCAGCTGTGACATGTCCTGTTCCATGGGCGATGCACCAGCCGTCATATCCAGGTCAGCAACTTGAGCTTGTGAAGCGACGCTCCCAATCCTCTGCGTGGCCTGTTGTGACAAGAATTGCGCTGCTGGCTGGGCACCCGTTGTTTGCACCCTCGGTATAGCTTTCTGTAGCAGTGGGTTGGTTCGCATTGCCGATGGAGCACCTTCTCGAGACATCATGTAAAGTGGATGCTGCTGTTCGGCAGCCCTTGCGAGATCACCATGATCGAATCGTTGCTGCATGCGAGCGTAAGTTCCCAGTACATCCTCGACTTTCAGTTCATCCGGAAAAGACGGCCTCGGCTCGATCCTTCGCCATTTGGACGAGTCGGTGGACATATGACGCTCTGGCCCATTTGTCTTCTCCACTGTTGGCTGGATGAAGGAACTGGATTGAAGAGTAGGCAGCGAGACCTGGCGAGAGAGTTGTAAGGTTGCAGCAAGATGACGTTGGCCGATCGCGGCCATTCTAGCGTTCGCAACCTCAGGGTTTGGAGTTTGACCTGGTCGGTAGGGCCCGCCCATGAACTCGATGATCTGAAAGGGGAGGTATCCTTGCCCCAGCATGCTGAAGGCCTGGTTCACAGCATCGAGCTTGATACGAGTGATAGTGTCTGTGCATGCTATATCAGCAACCCGAGCAGTGTGCTTGAAACCTCAAAGAAACGACTTACCGTGTGCCATGAGTCCCACACTGTCCACGACGAAGTGCCTAGCTGGTGGCGGCGCTGCGTCTTTGACTTCTCCTCCAGTGGTCCGCGTGCCTGAGTTCACGACCTTTTGGGTCGAGTTGACAGGGCAGAAGTGCTCCAGGTGTCCAGGATTCGTGCATTGAGTGCATATGTGGAAGACTTTGGAGCAAGGCTCGGGTAGATGCCAGACGTCGCAATTCTGGCACAGAGCTACGAATTGTCAGTGTTGATCGTACGGTTCTTGCTAGTGGGCACAAACCGAAGAAAGCGTAGTCTGGAAGCCTCAGATGGACGCCTCGAGGGCAGAAGAGGAACTGATGGCCCCAGGCATAGCAAATCTCGCATCGCACAAGATCATGCTTGCATGGCTCAGGGAGGTGGCAGTTGAGACAGTTGTAGCAAAGGTCAGTCATGGTCGAAGGAGACGAATTGGCGGTGCAAGATGTCGCTGAGGCGGCGGTGATCACTGGGCAGCAGGACGGTGGTGATGGTGGGCTAATCAGCAGCTCAGGTGGCTCCGAAGTAAGTCGTGGAGTGATGGTCGCTCACTGAACCTCAGGCGTAGCGGTCGAGGTGTATGTTGGTGAGTGGGTGCTAGGCAGAAATTTGTGATTGCGTCGTCTTGTTTGTTGTATGTCGGGTGAAAGCGGTGGCGAGCAGTGCACGGAGAAGGAAGGAACGAACGTGTTGAAGCCTGGGATTGCAAGCTCGCGGCGGTCAAAAGTGAAGTCTGGCTCATGCTCAGTCAATGCCATTTGGGAGGCGCACCATGTGAATGATACCTAGCTATTGATTTCACGCGAATTGCATCTGCTATACGCTACCTGTGAGTGACTCTGTTGAACCACCGGTCAATGGGTGGCTCGAGTAACGGGCTTATTCGAGCCTCCAAGAGCCTCTGCACTTCACTTGCGCCTCACTCACACGAGCCAATGACTACCTTCTCACGGCTGCAACGTGAATACAAGGCAGCATCTCTTATGCCATGGCCGTGGCGAGCGCTCTCACACGTGCGGTTCACCCTAGTGGTAGGCAATGGCGCGCCGCCAGCAGTCAGCACAGCAAGATATCGCATGTGTACACTCTGCAATGGTCTTTGTTCCTGTGCAGACTCTGCTCCGCGGATTCCAATGGTGAATCGTTCCTTCACTCGTATTCCATATCTCCCATTGTTCACCTCTCATCCGCCAACGGATTGGCATGGATTTGCACGCTCTCAATCTTGACAGGCTGCTGCGGTCTGCTCTTCTTGTCGACTGGGATAGCCTCTATCACATCGAGAGTCTCCCATCCCTCCAACACTCTCCCAAACACCGTGTTCTTTCCATCCAGATGAGGCGCTGGCGCGTACGTGATGTAGAATTGGCTACCGTTGGTACCGGGTCCCTTGTTGGCCATGCTCAAGATGCCGCGTGTGTGGTGTCTTAACGAGACCTTGATTTCGTCCTCGAACATCTCGCCGTAGATCGAGTTGCTTTCTTTTGTGCTACCCGACGCAGGAGAGCCTGACTGCACCATGAAGTTGGCAATGCTCCGGTGGAAAGGCGAGCCATCATAGCCGCCGCTCGCGCATAGCGCCAGAAAGTTGTAGGTCGTCTTCGGACATGCCTGGCAGAACAGCTCTAGCTTGATGTCGCCAGAGGTGGTCTTGAGTGTCACAGACATGTTGTCGCAATCCTCGCGACGTCCGGAGTACGCGGGCGGAGAATGAGGGAAGTGCCGAGTGCGGGACCTTGGGAGTTCTAGAGCAGATCCTTGAGGTGCATGATGTCGTGTTGGAAGCGGCGGGCGATCTAGTTTACGGGAAGCACGGTGCTGATCTGTGTGAGGGTCCAAGGAGGGCGGACTTGGGCTTGCTGAGCTTGGATGGCCGATGGGCAGCAGGGAGCGAGGGAGCTGACGTACGGGTGCTGAGCAACGTGGTAGAAGATCAAGGACATACCCGCAGGTACATGTCGGCGCCAGCAAGGTTACTGCTCCTCCGACACGTACGGTACGCACGCACGACTACGCATTACGCATTACGCCGAGCCCAGCCTTGCTGAGACTATCCATCGCATCGCATCGCATCGCATCTGACGCCCCGGCCACCACCCCTCCTGCTGTTGGCCTACAGCTTGGGCAATCGCTGCGACACGCCGACGGACAAACACCCTTCTGACAGCCATGAACACTGCTTGCCTGCTTCTGGAACCCACGATATAATCGAGCTGAAGCGAAACACGCCTACTGGTTACGCCTGCCCCAGCCTGCGCCTGAGTTACGGTGTCGCGCCTGGATATTGTTCACGTCAACTGAAGATTACCGGCGCGCATTATTATACAGAGGCACTGGACTGCCCGATTGCAATAGCACAGATCACGTCAACACCTGAATACGTACAGCGAAGCACGCAAAGGCAGCCAACGAACGCACCCACACCCATCTCACGCCCTCCCACCTGACGAGCAATATCAGCCGGACTGGCGCCCAACGACGGCCGCAGCGCCCAATGCGGGCTGAGACTTTGAGCAAATGGCATCAGCCAATGTGCGGGTGTCGGGAAACCCGAATAGCAATTTCTTAGTTGGATACCCTGGCATATCGGCGACACTGGTATGTGAAACACTCTGTGTAGGAGGAGAGGACACTAGCTGCGAACATGCACTGACTCGCATCCAGCCTCGATTAGAAGGAAAGGTAGAGATTCGCCCAGGAGTCGGTATCACAGCACCAGTCCATGTCTCCATGGTCACGATCCACCTACAACGCCGCGAGATGATCAACCCGACCGCAGACTCGATAATACGATCGCAAGTTAGTTCACAACGCAGAGAGATCACAGACATGGTGGGCCGGCAAATGTGTCTGTACAAGGTGCCTCCTGGCAGAGACGCCGAGTCCGTCTTATTGATGGATCTTCCATTCATGGTCTTCATTCCCTTTGGCCGCGGTGGCGAAGAGGTAGCGCGACGAGTACCACCCGCGAGCTTACAATTGGACAAGCGAACTGCGGAAACATTCTACGAGCTGGTTGTTGAGCTGCGCAACGGATCGGAAATAAGAAAATACGCATTCCCAGTCCCGATCGCACGATACGACACGCTATCAACATTCGGCATGTACAATCGCCCAGAAAGTGCAGAGCGAACGACAGACCACATCGTCACCCTAGGGATCAGCTTACCACGGTGGAGCTACGGACCGCTCGATCCCGTATCCGTCTACATCAAGCTTTCGCCCAATGCCGATTGGATGAGCAAAGCGAAGAGAGTTACCATTCAATCAATCACAGTCGGTATCGAGGAAGAGATCATTTACAATCACGAAGGCGACGAGCCCTCACGCAAGACAAAGGTTCTTGCGAAACACAATCAAACGGTCGGTGTACGAATGCCAGAAGCCGGCTACTTCACCAACCTCGGCTTGGTATTTCCTGCACGAGAGCTAAGGGACAGCGATGGCATTCTGCAGCGAGGAAAGAAGGAGTTCCCAACGTATGCTGTTTCTGGATTCACGACGACTGGTACCCTGTACAAAATTGAGTACTATCTCACAGTTAAGGTGTGTAAGGGAACATCCCAAGTCGACACTCCATACTGACAATTCATTCAGGCCAAGTTATCATCAGCGCGAGACATTCTTCTTCGACAACCCATCGTCGTGTGTCCCTTTGACCACGCTGCCTGCAAAGAAGAAATGGAAGCCATCGAGCAAGCCGCCAAAGATGCGGCGCACGTCAGCGCAGACAATCCCTTACTACCACCAGTCAAGGTAATCAGGGCGAACGACCCGGAAGGCTTGCGGGCACTGGGGATTGGCATCGTTGGTGGTGTACGAAAACCGTACATCGAGTGAGTTGAGTAACAGCACATCAAGATGCATGCAACACACGAAGCCAGGTGTACGAAAGCCGTGCACAAAAGATGTGAGTAAGAAGACTCACAAAACAAGAAATGCCACGACTGCATATGAGCACGCCGAGAAGCGACAGCTGCCAGATCCAGGCGAGGACGATCCAGGTGTGTACACCGCTGGCGGTCGGCGCAACACGAACAGTACCGGGAGAACATTCGGCGGCGTGATCGAGGCTTGATACACCCATTTTACACGAGTCTTTGGTATACCCTCGCACAGAATGGGTGTAGGCGTTGGGTTGGGATGAATCGTGCGAGGCTTTTGCGTGGCGCTCTGGGGTAGAACACAAACACAACCGGGTGATGATATTTCGAGTTCCTGTATGATAGGTTAGAGAGAGCCGCAGAACGTGGACGGATGCGTGAGCGAAACGTGGTTAATTCTAGACGCCCTATCGACGCTTCTGTTCTGTTACAAGCACACTCAATTACAGCCCATCCGCCTCTCAAACCCCCCAATCAATCTCTCCATCCTCACTCGTCCTCTTTCCCGGAAAGCCGACCCAATAGCACTCCTAGCCACCCTTACCACTTCACTCCTCCCCAACCCAAACTCGCTCGCAGCAATAAAATACTCATTCGACAGCTCACTCTCAAAAACACCCACATCATCCGTCCCCAACGCAACCGGACACTCCGTCCGCATCCACTCGCCAAAATGATGCCCCCTGAAACCTCCCTGCGTCATCTCAGCCAGAACATTACAAGACAAACAAAGCTCCAAGCCTAACTTCCGCTCTTTGATCACTTCTTTCAAGTGTACGGGGATGTTTATCGCGTGGCCTAGACGGTCGGGGTACCAGGAGAGGAGAGTGGTGAGTTCGTCTTCGGTGCTCGAGGCGGGGATTTCAGCGAAGTGGACTGTGGTTTTGAGAGTTGGGGATGCTTTGGCGCGGAGGAAGGTAGGGGTGAAGGTTGAGATTGGGCCTTTGGTTGGGTTGCCGCAGAGGTCTAGGCCGAGGATTGTTGGGGGTGTTACTGAGATGGCTGTTGTGGATGTTGAAGTGAAAGTGGGCTTTGTAGTGTGTTGTTGGTATTTCTCCGCGAGTTCGAGGACTTCGTCTGCTTGCGAGGCAGTCATCGCACGGTCGATGGAGAGGATCAGGTGCACTTCTATTTGGTCTTCTTCTTTGATGGCGGTGCTGTTGAGCTGGGCTTGGTGGTACTCCCCAAGAGCTTCCAGTACGATACGAACGTATTCATCTCGAGTGATATTCGCTTTGGAGATCTCTCGTGGCGTGGTCCTGAGTTCCAGGTACCTCACTCCATCTCTCCTGAAGTCCTCGACCACGGCCCGTGTTGCGTAGACTATGCTCTCGCGGTCGTTGACGAGGTTGTAGATGTAGTCGTTGAAGATCTGGAAGAATGAGACGATCGTTGGAAATGTGCCGGCAGGTTTCAATGCTAAGGCCGGATCTCCAAGGTTTATGTCGATGTTTGAGGCCTTCTTCTTCTTCCAGATGTCATGCATAGTGATTCTCGATATGCTGCCGGATAGATGAGCGTGGAGCTCGCATTTGGGCAGAGATTTGGTGAAAGCTTCGTCCACAGGAAGATCCATTGTGTCGGCTTCCAGAAGTAACGACTCAGAGGTTTGGGGTATCACTACAGGTAGATGTGATGCCCAAACGTTCTTGTTGGACTTAGAAAGGTCCGATGGGCGATAGCAAGGTGTTGTTCGGGCAAACCCAACCCTAACCCTTTTTCTGGAGACGCAAATCTTGCATTCTGAGTGACTGACTTCAATGTCCCTGTCGCTATGTGACCAACAACACAAATGTCATGGCTTCTAGAGATATACACAGAGCCCAGAGAGGCCATCGAAGCGACCTGTCGTAGAGGCTATCGCGTGGCCCAACGGTTCTGTAATGTACCTCATCGGCTATGCCGGAATCCTTCCATTCCTTCGAGCGAACCAGTGCCGCTAGAATGCATAGTCTGACACAGACCAGACTACATTGTTGAGAAACACTCCTCTCTGAGAACAGTCACAGCAAAACATACCTATGGCATCAACTCCGTCACCCCGTGACATAGCGCTTTCAGCGCTCAGTGCTGGCCACTTCCATCAGTGCTTATGGCTCCCTCAGACAACAGATCACCCCCGTCTACGGGTGACATACTCGACCACAAGCAACTTCAGTGATGCGTCGTTACCAGCTATCTTGTTCATCGGGCCCTTGTTCGGCAGCCGCTACCTGGTGCTCGAGATTGACAAGCTCGCGAGAGATTGTGGAGTCCGAGTTGTAGTTCCAGAGAGGTATGCTCCCCTTTCGAAGCGGTTTCTCCACTCGGACGATGTCCTGACACACTGTACAGACCAGGTCAGGGAGGCTCCACGCCCGTCGCACTGAACATTAGGATGAAAGTCTGGCTCGAGACAGTGCCGGCTCTGCTCCAAAAGACCAATGTAAAGCATGTCAGCATCGTTACACACAGCGCGGGCGGCATATACACGTTTAACACGCTGGTCGAGTTACGATCTATCCTTGATCCGAAAACTCCGTACGTGGGTCTACTGGCACCCTGGGTACCGACAACGCATTCGAAAGCCACGCTCACGAGCCTCGCTTCCAAACTCCCCGCCAATGTGATCGACTACCTTTCGCCATTGCAAGGGTTTATCAATTCAAAAGTCGCCCCGACTCTGTCATTTTCCGGCGGCCTTTTCACTTCGACAGCAGCCCTCCTTGGCGGCAAGAAAGATACCGATAGTCCCATCCAAGTCGGCTCACCGGAAGATGCTGCAGAGAAGTATGGAGTGGACGTTGAAACGGCCAAGATCTTAGGCTCGCTCGCTGTGAAGTTCAACCTCGCCGAGGATACCACTGGTGCAAATGAAGAAGCCAAACTTTGTCTGATGAAGGGCGGGAAAGCGAACTGGGGCGCTCTTGCCGACTACGAGTCTTGCTTCCAATCAATTGTCACTGGCGAGACGAGTAGGGTCCGAGCTGGAGAGGTCAAGTTGAGGATGGAGGCAGCTTTCGCAAGCTCAGATGTGATTATAGGTAAAGGAGGCCAGGAGTACTTCGAGAAGTGCTGGACGCGGGAAGGCGTATCTGGTGGTGTGGACTTTGAGAGTCGTATGTGCGAGGGTACGGATCATGACGGCGTGCTGATAGATTTCCACAAGGGAGCCTTGAAGGGATTCTTTGAGAGCGTTGCTAGAAGACAAACGCCTCTATCTGGTCAGGCTTAGTGGTGGTGTCGTCGAGACATTCTCCAGACAACAGACAACAAGTAGCTGCTGAGTCAGCTTCGGTTGACCATTACAACATCCACGACAGCAGCTTCCCTTTTTACGCTTTCATTGAACCAGTGGATCCAACGACACCGCCACGTGGAAAGTACATGGACCTATCATGAGACGCCGCTATCTGAGGCCGATGCAAATTGCAGAATTCCCACCGGTCTGTCAACTGACTTGCGCTTGTATGTATGCTTATACTAGTAGGCACTCTACCGCGATGGTTCTCCCTTCCAATTCGCCAGGGTCGGACCTGCTGGATACACGACTGTCCTTGTTGGGCTTATCAATGCAATCAACTTTCGGCCTGGTCGAATGAATGTGGCCTGACAGATCCGGCTTCAGCGACGCTCTTCCTATTCGCAGCCGAATCAACAAAATCGATGCTTATAGGTGGTATACCGCGACTTGGAGCAAGTGAGTCACCGGAATGGTCATACTTTGGGGATATCCATGGTTCCAGGCCTGTCCTCAACTCCTATCGAAAAATTCATTGTGGTCCTCAACTTGGATATCACACGTCGGCTAGTGGTCGCCTGCCAGGGACAGTGCCGCGAATATGAGAAATGCAAAAAAGCATATTGCAAACAAGGCTATAGAGATGAAATATCGCAGGCCGTCGCTGCAGTACACATACCACTGAATCACCCTTTCTCTTCCATCTCTCTCTACCGTGCTCACGCATCCCCTCAATCTGCAACTCACCACCCAAGAACTCAACATTCTACAAACCCAAATACTATCAAACCATGCATTACCAACCCCCCGGCGAGGAATATGACCCCTGCAGCTCCCGTTGCTGCACACGTGACTACTCACCCGAGAAGTCCATCCTCCTGCTGCACAAAGACAAGGACTTTGTTCTATCAACCCAGATGCCCGCCTACAACGCCTCTGTCCGTGAAGTCCGCGAGTTCTTCGTGAGCATCATGCTCGAAAGGGAGGCGCCGATCAACCCTGCCAGGTCAATCGCTTTGGACTGGCATAGAAACGGCCTGGAACTGCACATTGTAAACTTTGACACCTTCCACTGCTACTTCAAAGACAAGAACGCCCGCGTGCTCTTTATGGACGTCCAGGGCATCGTCAGGCACGAGAGCCAGCAATGACAATGCCAACGCGTTGCTCGGAGACAGCGAGCTAAGCTGGCAAAGAGTGAGTTTCGATCACTTCTGTCATTTTCATGACTTCTTAACTGACATGCCCGTTCTGTAGTGCCCGACATTCTGATCAACCCACTTCTCTTCCTTGCAGTGGTGCTTCTCATCGGCTACTTCCTCTGCCCGCACGACGTGTACATCCTCATCTACTTCCTCAACACCGTCGTGGGCACTTTCATCGTCTGGCCGCTGAAGGAATACATGTCGCTGGACAAAGGCACATTCGGCTGTTCGCTGGATCACGACCCACGTGCTATCAGCCCGGCACACATCTCCAGCCCCGCCGCGGCCTCAGCACGCCACTCACCATCCCAAAGATCACCATCAACTGAGAGCTCCAGGCGACTGTGAGTTATCAACGATATGCGCCTTTTGGAACGATGTGACTGACGTGTATCGCTAGTGTTCACGTTACCAGTATGATCACGACTTTCGCGCCACCTTCGTACTGAGAACATTGTTGTTTTCTACCCGAGAGTAGGCGTTTTCGTATTGTTTAGGATCGATCTTGGAAAGTGATATCTGGGGAAGTCATCGCTATTCCGAGTCGAGCACAGTTCTGCTTTCATTTCCGCACTTCAGCTAGCTGTCTGGGTTATTACATACAAATGGGTATCGATATCGAACTTCATCAAACATCATCATGTTCTTCGTGACCACTGGCCCATCTCGCCGTTGTTTCAGCGTCGGCCAAACTAGCTTCTCTTGGCCGGAGGCGGCCTCATCACTCGTAGTAACGACGGAATGCGATGCTTCTTGCTCAAGCCGACCCGGTACGGAGCAGGCGACGAACTTTTGATCGGAGAATGCGCAGGCGGGCTGACTTTGTCTGGCTTCTTGAGAGCCACTGGTTTATCTGTATACGCCGGTGGCTGCGTCTCTGGAGAAGGGGTAGGAATCTCTGTGGGTATCTGTTTTGCAGGCGTGCTCTCTTTCGTCTGCTCGTCGACAAGCTGCTTAGCAGACGAATCGTTTTTCTCTGCTTCGGCGAGACCAGTATCGGGATGGTCGGAATCTTTGCTGCTGTCAAGATCCTGCACGGCAGCAGATTTGGGCGGTCGGCCTCTGCGCTTCTTCGGCGGAGCCTCCAGAGCGATTTCATCGTCTTCGGACTCTGAATTGTGAGTAATCGACTTTGAGGGTTTCGTTGTCGCCTTCTTACTAGCTTTAGCTGCTGCAGCCTTTGAGGGCCGACCTCTTCCTCGTTTCTTGGGCTCCTCCACTGAAGGCTGTTCTTCGTGTGTCGGTTCCAGTGCGAGCTCGTCTTCGTCATCGTCATCATCTGGTATCACATGTTTGCCGCCACGTCTTGGCTTTGCGGGAGAAGCCTCGTTCTTCACGTCTAAGAGGACAGACTGTCTGATCGCTTGTTGCTGACTCAGACTGGGAGATCTCGATTTTCCCGTGAGGCCAATGTGATCTTCGAAAATGGTTGTAGAGCTACGTATAGACTTTGCAGCTGGTCTGGACTTTGGCGCGGGCTTGGTGAAGACGAAATCGTCGTTCCTTTTCACCTCTTTGCTTACGGGTGCATCTTCTGCCTGAGGAGTTTCCTGAATGGAATGCGATTTCTCGACTGCAGGAAGCTCCACAACAGGAGATGACGTCTGCGGCACTGTGGAGATCTGATGAGCTGCTTGGTCCCGAGAGGCCTTGTCGGCTGTTGTTGTTTCGGCGTCAACTACATCGGTCACCTCGGTAGCCTTCGTCTTTCGTGCCAATGAAATCGAAGACAGCTTCCCTTTTACTGGTGGGTGGTTTTCCGGCGCACTGAGGCCACCTCCTGCAGTTTTCGATCGTTTGATCTTCGCTGCCTTTTCAGACACCACAGAATAGTCGATTGGCTCCTCTGTAGTTTCAGTTGCTCGCCTTCTACTCGGTCTCGGCTTGTATCTTTCTTTTGGTAACCCGACGGCGATATCATCCGAATTGAGCGGCTCACTGGACTGTTCTTGGACCTTACCTTTGCGATCCCTGGTTGCCTTCTGCTTCGTTTCCGCCGATGCTGGAGGCGCCTCGGGCAGTGAGGGAGCGGTCGCTTCGTGTGTGGTGATCTCCACTGTCGGACTCGAGTCTTGGGCACCGTCGTTCTTGCTTGGCGGAATCATCACGGCAGTAGGTGGCAAAGGAATGTCGTGCTCATTTGGGACTGGCATGAGTGTGCTGTGAGACTCGTCTTGAATGTGATGGTCACCTATTGCAGCCTCCTCACCCGTTTCCGGGACTGAAGCTTGTGTTCTTTTTGTGCGGAGGTTCCTTGCCGATCCTGTTGGCTCGGATGCAGACCAAGGGAATGAAGAACTCCTCGTCAGGTCATCTGACTGCACGAGCTTGATCTCAGGTGACGTCCGAACATTGAGGCTTTTGCTCCGCAGCGCTTGCTCGACCATACGCTCATGGGAAGACTCGTTGTCAGCCACGGTGCTACCACTCTCCTTGAACATTGCAGGTTCGTGGTTTGCAAAGCCAGACAGCAACGAGCTCGCGGGCAAACCACTGGAGCCTATCGCACCAGAGTGACCGGAGAAGTGGACTGATGGTGAATTGTCAAGCAGATTGGCGTCCTGTCCATATGTGGCAAGGAATTTCTCTCGGTCCACGCTCGACAAAGTGGGCTTTTTGGTCGAGTAAGTCGTTACAGTCTTAGCTCGTTTGATGGCGTTGGCAGTAGGCTCAGCAACTGCATTCTGAGCACCCGAGTGTCTGCGCTTGTCGCGTTTCAGTGTGGGAGATTCTGTCGATGGCTGTGGCCGTCCGCTAGATCCTTCACAAAGGCTCCACTGTGCTTCGTTGATCTGTCTCTTCAGGCGTTCTATATTGTAGATATTCAGTATGCGTATGAATGTGATTACATCGACGAGATCTTACCTGTTGAACCGGTGCTTTGATTAAGCGTGTCACGCGTGCCGTTTAGAGTGATTGCAGGAGCCGCTTCGCCACTCGCGCGCGATGAGCTGTGGTTCGAGTCGTCATAAACGACGACATCTTCGTCATCCTCCGAGTCGTTGAGTATTGGCGGCGGCATTGTGCATGCTGCACCGAGGTGTGTCGTTGTTCGCAGTGTCGATTGTCGCTGGCGCGTCGCTAGGTAGCCATCTCCTTCTTCGCGATTTGTGGGGGTCCTCAGGTCAAAGGAAGGCGCGTAACCACGTGACGTTCGACAGATGGATTAGGTCCACGTCCCTTGCCATCTCAATAAGACATACGACGACCAACAATTACAGTACCTCGGAATAGCATACAGCAGGTAACTTATTAAGCTTGGGTAAGTGACGAGTAACGAGCAATGTCCATCCGGACACCGTTACGGCACAATACGAAAATCGTCAACATTGGCTCTGAGCTCTCAAGGGACAGATTCCTCGGGACATGAACAAATGTGGGCGACGCTAAGATTTGTTCTTGTCTACTTGTCCCCAGAAAGAGAGACCGGCGTTCATATGTCACATTTTGACCTTCTATCCCAGAAGTATCGCAATTGCTGCATCCAATGATCTTTCGTTATATACATGCGCCCCGTAATGCATCCATTTTCGCCTTGATCCATGGGAATACATCCATATCCCGCCGCCAATAAGCAAGTCTCTGCCTCCGAACCTTTCTTTTGAAGTCATCAAATCATACCAGAGCCCTTCAGTCAACGTCCATCAGGCGCCTGTCCCAGGTCTACTCCCATTGAGTACCCTTTAGCCTCTGCATGAGGTAATCGACTTCGACAATCTTCGTAAGCGGAATGACATGATCCTTGTACATCGCCACCACCGCATCAACATCGACCTTGTGCTCACCGCCATCGCCGGAGAAGTTGGGATCCTGGCCGTAAGTGTTTGCCTTTAAACGCAATCTCTCCAACACCTGCTTCTCGACAGCCGCATTTGTGATAGCATCATCAATGCCCTTCGTGTCGTGCGCCTTGATGAGAGCAACGAATCTCTCAGGTTCCGACTGGAATTTAGACTCCGCCACAAACTTGCCAAAGTGGATGCGGCGGCTCAGAGCTTGGAGGCAATTGACATCCGCTGTTGCTGCACTTCCGTAGTTCTCTTGTGCTTCGGCACGCTCTGCGCGTCCGAACTTGGCGCAAGCAGCAGGCAAGATGTCGTTCACATAGCGTCGCTTCAGCTCTGCGTTGACGTTGACATCATTTTCCCAGAGAATCTTAGGGTACCTCAACTCCTTGAGGATTGGTGTCTGCATAGCATCCGGGAAGAAAGGGTACTCGTCCGGGCTTTGGTAGCGGCGAATTTTGGATTGCATGGCTTCTTGCTCACGCAGTACCCATTCGGAGAAGCTGAGATCCGAGCCTGGAATATCGATTGCGCCAGGCGTGTAGATTGTTTTATTGTAAGGGAACTGTACTCGCTCGATAATGTGGAATAGTACGGTGTCCTCCAGTCTGATCAATTGAAAGCGAATGTTCGCAAGGTCCAGCGCCTTGCCGGGATCATTGATGTCAATGGCGGTGTCCATGGTGCCGTGCGTTTGGCTATAGGTATCTTGATGGGCGCCCTTGCGAGTTCCTGAGTCTATCAAGATTGTGAATCGATTATCCGTTTGATGTCTGGTTGCGGTGACTGTACTTCGGCTTGGCGGGTCCAACTTCCGGGCGACGGAGCGGAGCCAGTGCTTGTCTGGTGATCTGGGCCTGGACGCTTGATCAACGGACCACGCGACACATCATCTCGAGGCGACTTTCCACTGCCACTTCTACAATTCCTGCGTCTTTTGTCTAGCTTTACGCAAGCCTCTTTCTTCGCGATGCAGTAAATCTACCAAATAGCCCATACTGCTCCCGCTCCAGCCATGTCCGACCGTCGAGGGCGCAGCACGTCGCCTCGCCGGAGGGCCAGAGCCCAAAAGGCGCCCGAAAATGAGGAGGAATCTTTCGTGAATGTTCGTGCTCCCAACTGGATTGTCTGATAAGGCACTGACAGTATCAATAGACTCGTCAACTCGAAGCTCTCGGCCGGACCGTCCATGCAACCGCCAGCCAGCTCATATCTTCCAACTTCAGCGGCAACGACTCGGGCCACCATGATTCCTACCATTCAGCTTTAGGCCACATGCATAGGTCGCTACAAAGACCGGCGATACAGCGCTCTGTCTTCAACCTTGCAAAAGCCAACCCGCGGGAGCTTATACGATCACACTTCAACAGCGCGGAGATCGAACACCGCGCAATCACATACATACCCGATGACCTGCTACGAAACGTCAAGGAAACGTCAAGTCCTTTCAGCTTATTTGAAGGCTTCCAAGCCAGTCTGCCGGACGATGACAGCCCAACCGTGGAGAAGCGGAGGAAACACGGGAAACATGGATCAAGAGGGCAGAAGTTGCTGGATGCGCCAGAAGAGGAGCAGGGGCCGCCGCAGCTTGCAAAGCTTAAGAAGCTGAAAGAGAGATCGGATCATAAGCTACAAATGATGGGAATACGAAAGACCATGTGCTCGAGCGAGATCAAGGAAATCGACACGAAGATCTCGAATCTCAACACCATGCGAAAGGTCGTACTGGACCGCTTAGCTGGACTTGAACAAGAGGAGCACGACCTAGAACAGGAAGTCGGTGATCTGGCCGAGAAGCTCGAAGTGATGCAAGAGGAATTTGACGATGCAATCGCGCTTGAGTCCCAAAATCCCGTGCCCGGCGAGACTACTGCTGAGAATGCTGAGCGCGGCGAGAAAAGCCCCGGCGCTATGGATGCGTCTTTCATGTCGGAATCCGTGTACGGGAAGCTTCCCAAAGCAGAGGGCAGCGAAACACCCAAAGCGAAACGCAAAAAGGCGCCTCGCACACCTCGAAAAGTCTCGATGCCAGTACTACACGAATACATGGAGCCCGGCTCACAGATCCGCGAAATCCCAGCACACAACGATATGATAACCGCGTTAGACTTTGACGCACCGTTCGGAACTATGGTAACTGCGGCCCTGGATGATACAGTACGGGTCTGGGATCTCAGTGCTGGAAGATGTATGGGCATGCTGGAAGGCCACCTGAGCAGTGTAAGATGTTTACAGGTGGAGGACAACTGGGTTGCAACAGGATCGATGGACGCTTCAATCAGACTTTGGGACCTGAGCCAAGCAGAATATATCCCGCCACCACCAAGCGCTACCTCCAAATCATCAATGGCCGACGACCACCAGGAATCTGCAACAGGCGAACATCTATTTGGACCCATACAGGAAGAGGAGCCTCTTGAACACACACCCGCACACGGAAATGCTATGCAGGATTGTCATGTCTTGTCTCTTTCAGCACACATCGGAGAAGTCACAGCCTTGAACTTCAGGGGTAACACGCTCGTCAGCGGCAGCGCAGACAAAACACTTCGACAATGGGACTTGGAGACAGGAAGGTGTGTTCAGACTCTCGATGTGTTATGGGCCGCGGCGCAACCTACCAACACCGCTACTGCTGGATCAGGAGCTGGTACTAGCGATAGTTGGTGGCGTCCTACCGCCGGAAGAGTCCCCGCTGCAGAGGCAGACTTTGTCGGTGCTCTGCAAGTATTCGAGACAGCACTCGCTTGCGGTACAGCAGACGGCATGGTTCGCCTGTGGGATCTGCGTAGTGGGATGGTGCACCGAAGCCTTGTGGGTCACACTGGTCCTATCACTGCACTGCAATTTGACGATGTCTATCTCGTCACTGGTAGTCAAGACCGCAGTATCAGAGTATGTGTATCTCCTTTACTAGCAAGATGATGACCGTCAGACTAACACGTACTTCTAGATCTGGGATCTCCGCACTGGTGGTATTCACGACGCTTTTGCCTACGACCAGCCCGTCACCTCCATGACCTTCGATGCCCGCCGTATCGTCAGTGCTACAAGCGAGGACGTGGTCAAGGTTTACGACAAGGCCGAAGGTCGGCAGTGGGACTGCGGTCCCGGTGTTAACATCGAGGAAGGCTCACCCAGGGCTGCAGCCATCGAGCGAGTCAGGATCAAGGACGGCTACATGATCGAAGGCCGCAAGGATGGCGTCGTCGGCGTCTGGTCTTGTTGATAGAGGCATGTGCGATCTCGGTCGCGACGGAGCCCTGTACCATTGTATGAGTGAGGGATTGTCAATTGTATGTACTACTTTCAGCCTGTGAATATATGACTCTTTTCCGTCACATAGTATCGTAGGGCTCACTGGCTCCCACCTGAGCTTCAGTCGCAGGCTGCCCGTTCTCATTCCCTTTTTATGCTTCTCACATTCGCCTCACATTCACCTCACCTCACCCCTTCCTTTCCAGCGCCACCCACCAACATTACGATAACACACAGACAACCTACACACCTGCTTCCCAAAACACCCACAACCCTTCCGCCAGAATGACAGGCGACGCTACCAACACCTCCAACCTCACCGCTCGCGAGGTCGAGATCCTCTGCGCCATGTGCAAGGCAATGAAATCGAAGCCAGACGTATCTTGACTCCAACATCTTTGTCAGCGCTGTATTGTCGCAAGCCTACTAACTACATGCTCGACCTAGGTCGACATGCAACTGTTCGCCACCCTCGCCAACTTTTCCACACCAGGCAGCGCTACTACGAACCTCAACAAAGCCTTGAAGAAAGCCAAAGCCATGGGCGGTCCTGCTCCACCCGAAGCCAGCAACGAGGGATGCGCGCGCAAGCGCAAGACTGGTATGTTGCTCACTCTGTTTACGACTGTACTTATTGCTTGCTTGCGCTGACTCTGCTCTAGCCGCCGAGGATAGCAACGAGGAGGACGCCGCTGGAGAGTCTCCGTCTAAGACCACCAAGAAGAAGAAGGGTGGTACTGGCAAGGGAAAGGCTAGCGCTGAGACGGAGGAGGGTGAAGACGTTGTGGTCAAGGATGAGAAGGAGGGGAGTGAAGGTGCTGATGAGCTTGCTTGAATTGCAGCAGTTCGATCCACATGAGATGCTAGATCGTCGAGTGCATGATCCAAAGTGACTGGATGCCGGTCGTAGTGGGTAGCATGCTTTGATTCGGCAGGTTCGGCAAGTTCGTCAAGGAATTCGTGATATGCAAGCGAATCAATGCACTGGATTTGTATTGGTTATTGATACGCCCAAATGAACTGCCTATCAATGAAGTCTTGTTGTCTTCCAGGTGCCGAATGTATCATTTCACCCAGGACAGCGTTTGCTTGTGCTCGACCTCCATCGCCCTCATTCTGTCCGCTCGACTTTCGACTGTTCCACCCCACTCCTTTCCAACACCCAACAACACACATTCGCTGTCGACATTCAATCGCCGCGATCTCAACAAACTTCACCCATCCATTTCAACACCCCATCATACGAACCATGGCACCCAAAGCCGCTCAGAGTTCGCTCTCCGCCCGCGAGATGGAGCTTCTTCACAACTACATGCGTTGCATGAAGACGAGGCCAGAGGTTCGCTACCCGCAGACTCAAACACCCGTCGAGTAATGACTGACACATAAAATCAGATTGACATGGAGAAGTTCACCGCCATGTCGGGGTTCGGTGGCGTCCCCAGCGCTCGCGCCAATATTGGTCGCCTGCTGAGCAAACTCGCTGCCGGAGAAGAGGCTATCGGCTCTCCGTCTCCTAGCAAGGGAAACGGCGGAGAGGACGAGGCGCCCGAGACTCCTGTTACAGGCAAGAAGAAAGGCGCCGGTCGCAAGCGCAAGGGTGGTAAGTTTTCGCCCGCTTCCCAATGCTTGAGCTCCGACTGATGTCGAACGTAGATGCCGTTGAAGGCGAAACCGCTGGGGGGACTCCGTCAAAGAAGAACAAGACCCCGTCGAAGGCCAAGGCCAAGACTGCCGCCAGCGTCAGGGAGTCGGAGGATGAGTCGCCGCACGTCAAGGAGGAAGTCGACGAAGCCTCCCAAGATGGTGTTTAGGTGAGTGCCACCTTGGAGGGTGCGCAAGTTTTGGAGTAAGGAAGCCACTTTTTGGCAGATGGGCTCATCAGACTGTCGGCGATCCCGAAAGGGAGTACTATAGCGACGAAAAATGACCAGGCACGGAATGCAACACTTTACATGTCATCTCATTTCATGAAATCCATGAAGTCAAGTCCATAGCCCGAGCTCTTCGGAGCCACTGGCTTCTTGTTCGCCAGCAAAGCCTGTAGACTTGCATTCTTGCCTCGAGCTTTCCTACGTGCAGCAGGTTTGGCCTGTGGTGGTTCGGGAGTCTTTTCCTTTGGCGCAGGGACTGGCATAGGAACTAGATCTGGGAGTGGTGTTGGCGTATCGTTTTTCTTTCGCGCAGGCAGAGGGACCGGCGCATCTGTAACTTGTGAAGGATTTGTCGACTTTGCTGTCTTCGGCTTCTTGCTCCGAGTTATCATGCTTTCATTGCCGCAAGCAGAGCATCTCACACATTTAGTGATGGGATCATTGCCACTGATGCGTTGCTGCCGTGTTCGTTTATGCTCGGCAGATCTGACGGGCTCACACGACCACCCAACGAGTAGAGCTTGACCGCAGGCATTGCAGACATTCTCAAAGGCCGCTGACTGCAAGTCTTGAGATGGCTCCGCACTCCTCTTGGTAGCTCGTATGTACGATGAGACGACGGGAGCGGTTACTGCTAATGTATCGGCTGCCTGGTCAAGAAAGCGCGTACGAGCATCTGGAACCGTTGGCGCCATGGCTTCAATTTAATCAAATCTTGCTCTTCTGACCTCTGCTTGTTGAGGTATGTAGTGTACCTACTGTAGTGTGTGAAAGATTCACTTCCAAAAGCACGTGAGAGGCGCGCCCCAGCTCGCCTTGGCGCGACTCGACTGGCAGCCAGCCCTTCACGCATGCTCTTTCCTTCAGACGGTCAACTTCCAACAATGTAGCCCCCTACATAACCGCTTGCCTCTGGGCAACACGATATAACAACCGAACCATGTCGACAAACATCGAGCTCAAAGAAGAGAACGGCGTCCGCCTAGCCATCGAAGGCTGCGGCCATGGCACGCTCCATGCCATCTACGCCTCGATCGAGCAGGCCTGCAAAGTCAAAGGTTGGCCTGGAGTAGACCTCTTGATCATCGGCGGCGACTTCCAATCAGTGCGGAATGCCTACGACCTCAACTGCGTGGCCATGCCCGCGAAGTACCGCGAAATGTGCGACTTTCACGAATACTACTCTGGAGCACGAGAGGCGCCCTACCTTACAGTTTTTGTCGGCGGCAACCACGAGGCCAGCAACTACTTGTTCGAGCTCTACTACGGCGGCTGGGTCGCGAAGAACATCTACTATATGGGAGCGGCTAGCATTCTGCGCCTGGGCCCTTTGCGCATTGCGGGACTGAGCGGTATATGGAAATCGTACAATTTCAGGAAACCGCATTACGAAAGACTGCCTTACAATGAGAGCGATATGAAGAGCATATACCATGTCAGAGAGATTGATGTGCGGAAGCTTCAGCAAGTGCGGACACAAGTGGACGTTGGTATAAGCCACGATTGGCCTCGTGGTGTGGAATGGAAGGGCAATTGGAAGAAGCTGTTCAGACAAAAAGCACATCTTGAGGAGGATGCAAGGAACGGTCAGCTGGGAAGTGTCGCTGCGAAATTGGTGGTGGATCGCTTGAAGCCGAGGTGGTGGTTCAGTGCTCATTTGCACTGCAAGTTTGCTGGCGTCATTGATCACAATGAAGGAGGTTTGGAGTCCAAAGGAGCCTTGCCTCGAGCCCAATCCGTACAAGTCGCTCCTCCACAACCGGTATTGGCGAAGAATGAGAATGAGATCGATCTCGATCTGGACGACGAGCCCGAGGAGCAGCCATCTGTGAACAATGGGCCCACTCCTCCAGTTGCTCATGTCAACACAGACGAGATCGACCTGGAGCTTGAAGATGACATAGGCGGTGTGGCGCCGGTTGCTCCTGGTCAAGGACTCGACGGAGTCCAAGTACCCGTATCCAACGAACAGCAACAGCAACAACCACAGGCCAAACCTGATGCAGCGACAGACGCAGAGGCCGCACGAGCAGCCCTTCCAGACTCCTTTAAGCGACCACAGGCGGATCCTACTCCAGCCGAAGATCCTCCCGGCATCACAAACCGATCAACGCAATTCCTCGCGCTCGACAAGTGCATGCCCAACCGCAGCTTCCTCCAGCTCATGACAATTCCCTCTGCCGGCGACAGCGACAGTAGCCCCGAACTCCCCCGACCGCTCCGCTTAGAACACGATAAAGAATGGCTAGCAATCACCCGAGCCTTCGCCCTCCACGAGCCTCTCCTCCTCGGCGATCCCAAATTCCACACTCCCCGCGCAAAACCAGCCCACGAGTACGCCCAATTGATCGACGAATCGCTCGCATGGATCGAAGCAAACTCAATCGACCTGGCCATCCCAGACGACTTCGAGCCTACAGCCCCGGTCTACGACGGCGGAAACTTCCGCTTGCCGCAGTACGAGCGCGATGCGGGCGGCTTGAAAGAGTATTCGAATCCGCAGACGACCAGGTTCTGCCACATGCTCGGGATTGATAATCCTTTCGACATACCTGAGGCCGAACGGCAGGCGAGGCTGCAGGCTGGACCGCGGCCTGATGAGCACGAGCGGGCTTCGGGCGGCGGTAGAGGGCGCGGCGGATTTGGTGGAGGACGAGGAGGAGGTCGTGGCCGCGGTGGTGGTGGGAGAGGTCGCGGCGGGCGAGGAGGGCATCGGGGCAGATGAGTTTTGAGTGCCGTGATTTTACTTGAAGCATGCTTGCGACTTGAAAGGACGATTCTTTTCTTGATGAAAAAGATCATCTCGAGCTCTGCCTTAGTGGATGTTGTGACATCAGCTGCCAGTATAGACGATCTCAGGTGGAAATCTGAAACGGTACTGTATGCTTCATTGGACAAAAGTGAAAATCTACTGGGACTCATTCCCATGTCATGGGATGCACTACAACAAAGCAAAGACCCGTTCAATCATCTTCTCGTGTGGTTCCCACGTTGGTGAAACGCACTTCTCTTCGCCGCTATGCGTAGACTCGTATCTCGTTGCAAAAATTCCTCTCATCGTCTAATATCCGCCACCCTGACCGTACTGGTAGCCGTAACCTCCATTGTATCCCTGCTGTCCGTAGCCTCCCTGACCATAACCTCCTGGAGGCGGCGGCTGCTGCTGCTGTGGAGGCTGGCCGTATCCCTGCTGAGGGTAGGGTACCTCGTAACCTTGCTGGTGAGCGGTGGGGAATGCATCGTGGTCACCGGGCTGGAAGCTTGCGGGTGGCGGTGCGCCGTATCCCGGCTGCTGGTAGCCTGGCTGTTGATATGCAGGCTGCTGGTAACCGCCGTACGCTTGCGCCGGAGAGCCTGTGTTTTGAGGTGGAGTCCCGTAACCGGGTGCGGCGCCACTGTTGTCGTCGACGCCTCGTGAGCCGAAAATTCCGCCGCCGCCGGAGCCATGGCCGCCGCCCGAGAAGGAGGACAGGATGTTGGAGAGTCCGCCTCCGGAACCGCCTTGCTGGCCACCTGATCCGGTGAGAGATGAGAGCATGCCGCCGATACCTCCGCTCGAACCGCCTTGGTTTCCGCCGCTGTTGCCACCGCCGAGAGAAGACAGCATTCCACTGATGCCACCACTTGAGCCGTGGCCGCCGTGGCCGCCACATCCGCCACCCGCAGTTGGGAATCCCTGCATATCTTGTACCTTGTGATTGTGGCCTGCCTTGACACTCTCAGAGCTGAGTAGATCGTTCAGGCTGTGGTCAGGATCACGCTGGTGGTGGACCCAGTTTTCCACACATTGGAACATGTCTCTGTGCAGCTCGAGGTTGTTGTCGCGGATAGCAGGGTGGTGGAAGACAGAGCACACATCGCGCATGACTTCATCCTCGGGCACGTCGGGGTGATCCCAAGCGTAAATGACACGAGGAGCAACGTACTGCAGGATCACAGACGCAAGCTCACCGGCAGGTTGGTTTAGGATGTTGCTGAAGTGATCCTTTGAAAGCATACTGTGAGTGGGATCCGTGGAGTGAGGGTCTTCCCACACGAGATATTGCTGCTTGGCGCTTGCGTCTACGACAGTGCTGCTGCCTGTTTTGAGAGAGTTGGAGGCTGCTGCAATGATGGGCTTGATGTATGGCGCGAGCAATCCCATGATGTACAGTGTCACAGTCTCACTGATCTTGTCGATCATTTTCTCCAAGCCTGGGATCTTGCTTACAATGCTGGAGATCGTACGCACCACTCGGTCGCGGAATTCGAGCAGCGGGTAGATCTTTGCAATCGCAGCTTGAGGGTCGATGTCAGTGCCAGGCACGTTAGGCCCAGGAGGACCGCCCTGCGAACCGGGAGGAGCATCAAAAGCCGGGCCTGCACGCGACGCGCTGTATCCTCCGTATCCACTGTAGGCGTTGCGAGAAGCCTCCGCATCGGAGTCCGCTTTGAGCTGGTTCGCCTCTTGGATCAACCCGCCAGTGCCAGGAATCTTCCCAAGAAGACTGATGAGATCCGAGCCATTCGCAGAAGAGCTACCGCCGCCAAAGCTACGGCTTCCCGAAGCGGGGCCTCCACCCTGTGCGCTCGAGAGAGCGTTGTCCATTTCTTCGACTTCGGTCTGGGTAATATGATCGTTGGCCTCTCCCAGAACCGAGTGAAGGAAGTCGACGCCACCGAAGGTGCCAGTGACCAGAGGAAAGACATGCTTGCCACGAAGGTTAATCCCCGCGTTGACACCCACGTGCGGGAAGACATTATGGTAGCCCATCTCCCTCAGGGCCAGCTCGACGTAGTTGGTGTGTGCTCCAAAGTCTTCGACGCAGTGTAAACCTTGACCTAGGCATCTGAGGGCCTCGCAAAGATCTTCTTCGCGGCCCTTGTCGGAACCATGAGTGTACATTCGTCCGTAGTGAATGCTGCGAGCGAAGCTGTATTTGATGTAGCCAGCAGAGGTCGCCCAACCGCCACGCTCGTTGGCAATGTAGTTCTTCATACCCGTTTCGGGATCAACAGCCAGTTCGTCTGGGTGCACTGGCCCGCGAAGACGTTCATCGTACTTTTTCGCATCTTCGTTGTCGGCATAATCTTTGGGGTTGTCAATGTGCTCCTCAGGCCTGTAGGTGCCTAATCGCTCAGCGGTAACCTCGAACTCTTTAGTGGCGTAACCGAAAGACATGAAAGCAAGGACCCAGACAAGAACGCGGATGGTGTCGGCTTGGACGCCCTTCAGAGTACCGACATCGACAGCCTGTGAGTAATCACGCAGCCAGTTGCCAAAGTAAACGCGTTTGATCATCATGCTGGTCCATTTGTGGCCCTTTAGACACCTGACCTTTTCGAGCATATCCTCGATATCGCCATGGCGCCAGTTGTGGCCTTCGATCTTGGAGATGGATGCGATGTTGCCTGCGCCGAACGCATGCGAGGGCGTGACAAGGCAGAGGAGGACTATCAAGCCTAGCAGGACAAGCAGTTTGGTGTTCGCCATGATGGGCTTACGAGTATGAGTGGTGTGCTCAAGGGGAGAAGTAGTCGCTCGCAGGCGAAGTTTGCGGATCCAAGGACGATGAGTGTGAAGAGGATGTTCCGATCAGGAATGCTTATGACTTGTACGGCTTCTACTAGGTTTGCCGCCGTGCAGCTTGACGACAGCTGAAGTGTGACGTAGGGCTGCAGGGCTGTGCTCGACAAGTGGAGTAGAAGATGGAGTGATGGAGTCTTTCTTTTCCTAGGCGCTGTGGGATGGTTATACAGAGTCTTGGTATTGAATGCAGTGTTGACTGTCTTGCATTAGATGATGTTTGAATGCATTTGATTTACAGCAGTCGATCAAGCCCTGCAGGATACAGTATGTGTAGGGCAGGCAGCTTAAGGCTGACCGCCGATCTCGGGAGGCGCTGCAGCCACCGAGAGATTCCTGAGGGCGCTGCCCCGCGATGGCCGCCTGCATGATGTGATTCAGAGCCCGCCCAACATTTTGTTGTTGCCCATTGTAAGAGGCTGTCAATACAACAACCTCCCAGCAATCATAGCAATCATCTCACAATGCCTTCCCATTCTGCCTCACAACGCTATCTGAGCACACGTGGTGGCTCTTACGACGTAGGTCTTCTTCTCTGCCCCACCCAGCAACCAACACCAACATCGCGATCCGACACGCACCCATTGGATTGGTATGCCATGTCATACACTGGAGCTTACGCTGAGAAGCCACCTAGTTTTCCTTCGAGAATGTCGTTCTGAAGGGTCTTGCCAACGACGGCGGCCTGTTCATCCCAGAAGAGATCCCTTCCCTGCCATCCGACTGGCAGTCCAAATGGCGCGATCTCTCCTTCCAGGACCTTGCCTTTGAGATTTTCTCGCTCTACATCTCTCGCGACGAGATCCCCGAAGCCGACCTAAAGGAAATCATCCGAAAGAGCTACAGCACTTTCCGCGCCGACAACATCGTCCCGATCACCACCCTTGACCAAGAAAAGAACCTTCACCTTCTGGAGCTGTTCCACGGCCCGACCTTTGCCTTCAAGGATGTTGCTTTGCAATTCTTGGGCAACTTGTTCGAGTACTTCCTCGTTCGCAGGAACAAGGGCAAGGAGGAGAAGAGCAAGGACAGGGAACACTTGACTGTCGTTGGCGCAACCAGCGGTGACACTGGCTCTGCGGCCATCTACGGTCTGCGCGGCAAGAAGGATGTCAGTGTGTTCATCATGCATCCCAAGGGCAAAGTCAGCCCGATCCAAGAGGCTCAGATGACCACGGTCCTTGATGCTAACGTGCACAACATCGCCGTTGAGGGCACCTTTGATGATTGCCAGGTAAGCAATCTCCAAATCGTAAGGTCGACTCGCGTACTAACTTCCGCAGGACATCGTCAAAGCACTTTTCTCCGACCCTGAAATCAACAGCACCCACCGTCTCGCGGCCGTGAACAGCATCAACTGGGCACGCATCCTTGCGCAGATGACCTACTACTTCCACTCCTACTTCTCCATCGCCCGCCAGACCAACACCTCCAACCCCAAAGTCCGATTCGTCGTCCCGACAGGCAACTTCGGCGACATCATTGCGGGTTACTTTGCAACCCGTATGGGCCTGCCGGCCGACAAGCTTGTCATTGCAACGAACGAGAACGACATTCTGCACCGTTTCTGGCGAACTGGGCACTACGAAAAGCATGCCGTTCACGGCCGCGAGGCTGAAGGCGGCTTCGAAGAGGATGGCGCCAAGGCACACGTCGAGGGCGTCAAGGAGACTCTTGCGCCTGCGATGGACATTCTTGTCTCCTCCAACTTCGAGCGTCTGCTTTGGTACCTCGCCTACCGCACAAGCAAGACCGAGGAGACCAACCACCGCCGCATGGAAGCCGGCGAGAAGGTCAAGACTTGGCTCGCACAACTCAAGAACAACGGTGGCTTCGGCGTGGACCCCGAGATCCTTGAAGCAGCAAAAGAGTCCTTCACTTCCGAGCGCGTCAGCAACCAACAAACTATCGAAGCCATCAAGGATGTCTACGGCTGGAAGCTTCCTGCCCAACCGCAGACTAACGGCACCGCAAACGGCCACAAGGCCACCACCGGTACCGAGCACGAAGGCCACTACATCCTCGACCCTCACTCCGCTATTGGTATCGCAGCTTCCCTGCGATCCATCGCTGATGCAGGCAAGGGAGCGCACCACATTTCACTCGCCACTGCGCACCCTGCCAAGTTCTCACACGCTGTTGAGCTGGCTCTTAAAGACCAACCGGGCTTCTCCTTCGAGGCTGTGCTGCCTGAGCAGTTCCACGGTCTTGAGCAGAAAGAGAAGCGTGTTCTTGAAGCCAAGGCAAGCTGGGAGGACGTGAGGGAGATTGTAGTGAAGAAGGTCGAAGAGGAGAGGAGAGCATGATTGCAATAGCTGTTAGGAGTTTCAGGATTCTGTTGGAGTTTCGTTATTAAGGTCGGTGACGTCGCTTAAAATGCATGGTTGGAGAAAAAATGCATCAAAATAGATCTCATATCAAGACCAGCCTGAGGAGAGCCTTGAAGCATTACATGAATAGTCGTGTCTGTTCATCTACGTCCATGTCTCGGATTTTACAAAGTCCCCGCTTTTTGCCCGAGAAAATAAGAACCCTTTGAAGAACCGTGCAATCCCGTATCTTTCCTAACTTGACGAGTGCATTACTTTCTGTTCAATCAATTTACCTACCCTCAAAACACACTTCGCTATTCAATTTAATCCCTCCAAAACCACAATACGAACGAAAATACCGCCAGTCCCATCGAACACGCTCACCTAAGCGGATGGCCAAATGCCAAAGAAACGTAAGTACCCATGCCAACCGCCTCACTTTTTCGCAATACTATATAAACCCCCAAGCGGCAAAACCCGGCACTCTTGGAACACAACCAAGCACGAAAGACCTCACTATCACACCCGTGACGCAGTGGCTTAGCGTGTCGTTCTTATATCTGTTCTACGGAACAAATATGATCCATTGAAAAACATGCTTCATTGTGGAGTAATGCGAAAGTCGAGGGTTCGAATCCCTCCGGGTATGTCATTATCTTTGAGAATTGCCGATCACGGTGGTTTCATTGTGCTGACATCCTACTAGGTGTATATGACGCTTTCGTTCCTTTTTTGCGGTTTTCTTTTGTCGTGTACATGCGTAACTGTTGTGGTGCTGCTTCTGTTGAAAGTTTTCAAGTTGAAGTAGGTAATATGGTGCATGTGAGTGTGCTGTGAAGTGAACTGACAGTGATGTTCTCTTCTTATGGTCGTTAGGTATGACTTGAAATCGACCTGAGGTCTGATGAATTCACTCAATGTTCATGACCCACAAATTAGATAGCATAGCTTAGATGGGTGGCCATTATATTGCAGGCCCAATGGTGTTCGAAAAGGCCATGTATGTACACGTCGCACTACCAAAACCTACGACACACATGTCTGCCAGTAGGCAGTTACCAGAAACCCGCAGACTCAAGTCTTGTACTTGGACATACTCCGAACACCGTCATTAATTCACCGAATCGTGGTCCTCTTCTCTTTGATGCGAACATAGCTGGAAGACCCGCCTTGTCCAATATCAACTCACTTTACCGCCCACAATCACCCTCAACTCCCATCCGGCCCAGAATTGCCATACTGCTGCCTAAACGGCAACAACCTACTAGGCCCTTGTCCCGTGCCAGTCACCTGATAAGGTCCCTGGCCTTGACCTTGACCCGCCGGCCCGTCTGCACTGGCTCCGCCGTTCAATTGCGTGAATGCAACAGTCCTCGGCGTCATAGGATTGGAAGCGTCTCTCCCCCAAGGCGTGGTCGGGGTCTTGGGCAAGTTGAGGAAGATCTGGCGGTTCATGTCGCGCTGTTCGTCGCGCGTCATGGTTTGCGGTCGGTATTCGGTCAGTTTCTTCATCTCGATGTTGTCGGCGCGTTGCGAGCGTTCGTGCTGGGTGGGGATTGTCGAGTAGATTGAGTAGAGGACGTAGATGCTGTAAAGTGCGCTGTTGAGGGTGATTGTCAGTGATCGGGCTCGCAGTTCTCACTATGAGAATGAGTGGCTCAACTCACACCATCGCGCAAGTCACGCCGAAGCTGGCGCGCGCTTGCATGCAGAAGCCCTTGTTCGATTCAGTTGCGTATGAGCAGCCTTTGGTCATATACCATGGCAAGCCGGGACTGGGGTTCTCTGGATCGCTCATGTCGGGCGCTGCTTGGTTGCGGAGGGATACGGCGAAGAGTGCGAGCATGAGGCCGTGGACAAACAAGCTCAAGATTGGCAGGAAGAGATGCATGACGAACAGGACCACTTTCACCAACAGGATGAACATCCCAAGGACGGAGGCGGCTACGTTGAAAGTGGTGGTGCTGCGATAGTCTTGTCAGCGGCTTATACACAGCTGACTGGCATGCGTGAACACTTACAACTGACTCCATACTATCGGCGTATCGATGGGTCGGTAATTTGCGTAGCTGTACAGCACTATGCTTGGGTCGCTGTTGAATCCATGGTCTGCGCCATTTTGCCAGAGTTTCGTGCGGTATGTGTTTGGGTCTGCGATGCCGAAGAGGGTGAGCACCGCAACTGTGAGCAGGAACTCGACTACGAAGAGTCCGTACATGGCGTTGGCAAAGCGCCAGTGTCGGGTTATGAAGAATCGAGGCATGCTTGTGGTTGTGGTCCAGTCCAGTGCGGTCAAGTCTCGAGTGGGGTATGTCTTCGATTATCCTAGCTATAAGCTATGGGTACTGTCGTCGTCACCGTCGTCGTCGTCGTCGTCGCCCGTTGCCTGTCAGACCGTACTGCCCATCTGACGGCCAAGTACTCGGTATACAGACAGGACCAGGACCAGGTAGGGCAAGAGATGTGAGATGGGAGAGGTGAGAGGAGAAGAGGGCAGGATTCCCAAGTCCTCCATACATGTACAGCATGCAGGCACATATCTTGCGCCCATGATCCTGTTGCGGCCTTTCAGCCCATGAGAAGCAGTCCGTAAGCGCTGTGATTTTGGCTTGCACACCAATCAGGTCGCGTAGCCGCCCAGCTCAGCTGCACAGAGCTGCAAGTGTGCCACGGAGCTAGAGGCCGAGGCTGGAGAGGCTGAGATCGGCGTGGGCGCGGACAGCTGCATCTTCTGCGCCTTCCCTCCCTTGTCCCAAGGGTTCGTTTGCTTCATGATTCGATACTTGTAAAGTAACTCTTCTCACTTTTCCGAGTCAAGCTGGATGTCATGAGTATCGGAACAATGATGCTCTATCATTGTCAGCGACTTTTGCGAGCGGTCGTGAGAATTAAGTACCTATAACCTTCAGAGCGATTTCCCCTAGAGCGAGCAAACTGAGACTCGCGTCCTTACATCGGGTGAGGTACACCTCCCTGTGGCGTTTTTGTCATCGTTCAGCTTCAAATTTGGAAGATATCGAAGAATCGGTTTCTTGGAGATTCTTCTTGGTCTGTACGAAAGAGTGTCTAAGAGAAAGAAGAATCCTCGAGGCTGTAATTTGCCGCAGAAAAGCACAGGTCTCCATTGGCTGCAACTCGACGCAATGCCCTCCTACATACATGTACCTACCGTGCAACACTAACGGAGTAGGTATACACGTACGTACAAAATGCCGGCGCCGAGAGGGGCTATTGTGCGCAAGCAAAACTAAAGACATACAGCAAGGCTCGCGCAAAGAGAGCTGATGAGCACATCCTAACCAAGACAGCATGCCAAATCTGCAGATTTACTTACAATATTGTTGCAGATATCGACAAGATGACAGCCATTCGCCTACCTAGGTAGCACTTGGTTCTCACTGACAATGGTACCGGGACTGAGGCACGTGAATACATGGCGCAGTCACCAGGCTGAGCTTCCCAAGCTTATCATTGGACCTGGTGAGAGTGCATGTCGGCACAGCCTGACGTGAAGATATGCACTTGCGCTGCCACCGGCGATTTCAACCTCCGTCATACTTCCACATTCTAAGCTTGCCTCACGTTGCCGGCAAAGCATCCCGTCAGCTGCCCTTGGATCATCAGCAAAGTCCACATACACATGGAGCCGATAACGATACTCAGCGCCACGGCTGCAGTGTCAGCAATCGCTGGAAAGTCCTGGGAGCTTGTCAACTGGATCCGCGACTTCTATCAGGGATCTAAGACCGTTGACGAGAGAGTCCGACGGTTAGAGAGCGGAATGACCGAACTTGCAAGCGCATGTCAATCAGTGCTGGCGGCTCTTGAACGTACGCAGCCAGGCTCATCATCCACAACACTCACCCCTCCGTGGGACGAAGATGGCCGTTCGGCGATGTCTATCGATCGCCAAGTGAAGAACTGCCGGAAGACTTTGAAAGAGCTCGAGAAAGTTCTGGCACCCTTGCGGCCGGGCAGTAACGGCCGCGCATCGAGACACATGAAGTTCCAAGATCGAGCGAAACAGATCGAAGCCCTCAGTTCGCGCATCAAAACACACACAGATGCTCTGCAAATGTCGTTACAGACTGTCATCATCAAGATTGTACTTACCACTCCTGATTTTGTGCTCCGACAACTCGACGAAGCACTTCAAGATATAAGTATGAGGTTGGCAAGGATGGAAGTAAACACGAGACGCGGATCTTCAGACCGCCAAGGCATCAAGGGAGACAATGAAGATCCGCTGATTGAGCTTGCTCAAGACGCACTGCAGCGCGGCACCACGCTTTACAAAGCCAGCGTCGCGGGAACTTCAGTCGGTGTCGAGTCTGTGATGGACGGTGAAACAGCTCTGTCGATCGGAAAATGGATACACGAGGTCAATGATGAGGCGGACACATGTACTCCACAGCATGATCGGCCTTGTCTTGCGCCTGCGCCGAACGATTCTAGCACTCCGACGACACACACTCCTGTCGAAGTTTCTATTGCAGCGGTCTCTGGTGAAGCCGAAACTTCGAGGGGCGCACATTGTGAATCGACCCCAGCATCTACAGTCAAAGCAGCTCCGACTGCAGTGTCGTCCGACTCTCCTAGGCTGCAATTTGACTTTTCAAGACCTTCGGATCAATGGGACCAGTCCGAGATTGTATCACAGTTCAACATTGTACCCGACGGCTGGCTCGAAGTGATGATCTGTGCCGGGACCACTGTGGACCCAAAGGATCTGTCGCGCCTCGAGGAAAGCGAATATACAGGCGCGACCGATGCCGAAGGGCATCCCAGCCCAAATACGTTGGCCTTGCACTTAGCAGTGTTGTTCCAAGATCTACACCTGGTCAAGTCATTGGTCAATGCTGGCTACTCTCCGAACATCTCTGCCACACTTTGTGACACGGAGCCATTGTGGGATGCTCTTACGCCCACCGATATTGCTATCGCAAGCCACTGCGAACCGATTACGAAAGTTCTACTGGAGCATGGAGCTCAGCTCAATCCTTCAGGCGGGGTTTCGCCATGTTTGCAGCTCTTAGCAACGACCTCGCTTGATCTATGGCCTTCGACCGAAATCAAAGCTTACACGAGAGTGCTTAAACGACTCTTGGCCTATGGTTTCGTTTGGCCAAGTCTGTGTTCTCGCCGTCCCGACAGCAGGACTCCATGGACGAGGTCTGTTTTGCAACAAATCTGCGATTTGCCTCACGCTTCGGCTCATCTTCGCTGGTCGCTGACCAACTCAATGCTTGAGTATTGTGCGGAGTTTTGGCGGCCATACAGTAACGATTGTTCACCTCTCCAGGTCACAATAAGGCTTCATGATCCCAGAACGCTCGAATATCTCTTGGAACAAGCAGATGCCCAGGGTTTGGAATACGTGATGGAGTTCCAAGACTGGAAGGGGAGGACCCCGCTGCATTACGCGATTGAACAAGTCAAGACTCGGTCCGAGCTATCTCTTGAAGTTGTACGAGTGTTGCTGGAACGAGGAGCAAGCCTAGCTGATACTTCTGTGGTGCCGGAAAGATATCTTGGTGGTCTTCTCTACGTGGGATTTCGGGGAACAACAATACGGGATATAGCTATGCGATCAGACCGTACCGATCTGAAGGAGCTGATTGCACAGTACCCTTGAGCTAGCCAGGACCATGTTGTTACAGGCTTCAACAGTGGTGAATGTGTAGTAGCAGCTCAGCACCAGAAATTATCATTACGTGATCACTATTGCTACCGATTTTCAACTTTGTTCGAATCCAAACCTATACTAACCTAGATACATAGTGGTCACCAGATCCACATATTCAACTCCATGACTGCACATTCGTCACACGTGCTCTCGGCATTCGACACCGAGCGATGACAAGGGGAGGCTCGGCGCACGAGGATGGCGTGGAGATGTTCGCACTATCGCATTTTCCAAAACCAGTCAAGGGTCATTATTATTGTCGCGACGATGACTTTAACCGATGATCGTCTTTCTCGGTCAATGCCGTAGACACTCGCTGGTGTCGATCACAAGTTGATCGAAGGATGCTATAGTAAAGTTTGTATCCTGCTTGATCGATGCGAAAGATTGGCGCGAGATGGCATTCCTTGTCAGGTTATTGATACAAAATTGGAGTATCTGCTGGCTGACATGTTGCGTACGAATACCTTACCGTTTGTCTCTCGTGACGTTTACCGCCATGATGATAGTGAGATCAATCAAATTGAGAGGAAAGACACTTGACGCGTCCCTAATTCTTTCCTCAACGGCTAAGCGGAGCAAAACCCGGCAGCAAAAACCTGACGAAACTGTCATATGTGGTCCTCCACGCAAAAGCCTCAATCCAGCCTTACCGGAACGCTCGGTCGGTGGCGATCATAGCACGACGCAATACGAGCTGCAAGGCGCTGGCGTCCAAAGGTTGTCGTGACGTCCCGATGGACCTCACTTGTCGACATGTACCGATTTGATGGAGAACTCGGAAACTCACACGGCAACTGCTTGCAGGACTCGGCGAAAGCTGGAAGGATGAGAGCACTAGTGCTTCCAGGACGGCAGACACGAGGCTTAATCTTCAGGGGATTCGGAGAGCTGCCGCAGCCGCCTTTTTCTTCTTGCAAAACGCCGGCCGGCGATGGGCCGGTTTCGACAATCGCGTCTGTACACCACTGATGTGACGCTTCCCGTCACAGAAAGCCACATTCGCGGTGACGACTTTGACAGACGGCAGTGGAGTGGCACGTGAGTAGTGGGTAGATGGTGGATAACCGACATGCTAACCAATCTCGCGTGTCTGGCCTGGGCACGTTGATCGGGAGATATAGATCCCCACTGAAAAGCACGAGGCCCGCGCGCTCGAAATATCACAAGTCCACTTGTGGACAGCAGCGTTGGCGCCAATAATCCTCGCCAACCGCCCTTCCGCCTTGGAGACCCAGTTCATTTGGCGAGTCACGGCCCACTCTCTTGGAGGGTGCGCGAACGGGGAGGCTCTCTCAGCCCTCTAAGCCTCTGATTCTCAACGGCCACAGCCTGGCTGGTCCGTCGCGCTCTCTCTTCTGTCTCTCTCCACCAGAAAACGTTTCTGTACACTACCACACTACCTCCGCCTCTCAGGGCAGTACTGTCTCTTCTCTTGTTTTACAACCTTTTGCCCGCAGGTTTTCGCTTCTTCACCTCGCATTTTCACGGCCTTGCCGCCATATCGCAGGCCACGATGCTGTCACTCGTTACTCTTTCGCTCTCCTTCCTTCTAACCTTTGCCACCGCCCAATCCACCGAAGTCACATGGCTTGAGCCTGGCCCTGCCGCAGGCGCCTTTGAATACGCCGGTGCCGTTCTCGACGCCTGCCCCGGCACCACCATCATCGCTCTGCAATGTACTTCCGCCGGCGCGGAGAACGCCTATTCAGACATTTGCGGCTCTGACGGACCTGTAAGACTCCATTTGATGTCGCGTACCTTCGCGCGCGCGCGACCGCGTTTACTAACTTTAGCCAGTCCATGACTATGACCGTCGGACCCAGCCAAGTTCACTTCCATGGCAGCACTGCCACCTCTGGCCTCGACTTCGAGATGGACATGACCTGCGACATCGACGAGTCCTCCGCTACCTGTACCGATTCCACCAGCTGGTCTGCCGTCGAAACGTCCACAGAATCCGTCGAAACCTCGACCCTTGCCGTCGAATCCATGGCTACTCACACTGCCGCAATCACCGAAGGCGGCGACAAACTCGACAACACCGGAAAGTGCACCGGCGTCCCTAAGGACAAGGGCAAGAGCGGCGGCGACGACGAGAGTTCTGGCGAAAGACTGGCCGTTACCATGGGCGTCGTCGGTCTCACCTCCTTCGTCGGCATGCTGTTGCTTTGAGCAGAAGCACACTACTATGCCACCACAACCACGCATTTCTCAAGATTCCGTTGTAATACGTATAGCATGGATACATTCACGAACGCGATTCCTTTACTCCAACACCCATAGACTATTTCTACTCAGACCACGAACCCCGGAAGCCGACCTCCGACTATCAAGAAGCCTGGTCAAAGTGTTCCGTGCGTCCGGCCTGGTCCACGCAGTACGAGGTCTTGCCGCACGACGGCTCGTCACAGCGTAAAACTGCGGCTAGTTAGCGACAAGCAGTTGCTCCGCGGAGCGTAATGGGAAATTTATTTTGGTCTAGTAACATATAGGTAGACGGTACCACTACCAAGGCTTGTGTAGCCACGGCCTTGTCAATTTCTGCAGAAGAGAAAGAATTACTAATTATTGCCATCGACGCCATGCGTCTACAACGAAAGATTCCTACTACTGACACTTTCTGAATAAGCCATCATCATAATCAAATGTTATCCTGCAGATCCCATACACAACCGAAACGCCCCAAGTCCTTTCCCCTTTCTTGCTCCCAGCGACTCGTGCCCCCATTCGCTGAAGCTGGCCAAGCCGGACCGGATGCTCGCGAACTCACGCTACTGCAGCCCTAGTCAACGGCTGCCGCCAGAATGATATTAATATCGTTACGCTCTAGCAGCGGCTGCACCCATCTCATCATCGGTTCAAGATACCTTGCTTGCTTGCCTTCACCACCACACCCCATCAAGCACCCAAAACAGCGGCTCGCAGCCACCAGATAGGCTCCGAACCCTATCTCGGCATGACCACCTTGTGATTTCTTCAAAAGCAGAAAAGCGTTCACTCACCCAACAAACACATCCAGCATATCGCTGCTCTACACTCGACTGCTTGCAACTCTCAAATCTTGATCCCCTTCTCTGCGACATGTTTAATCAAACGCCCAGCCTCGCCACGTCAACTGAATCCGAAGTGCTCGTCGACGCGTGGCGGGAGCTCTGATGATACCGTGCCACTCACTGTTCGTAGTCGTTCGAATTCCGTTTTTTTGATGATGTGCTACATACCGGAAAGGTCTAGACTACCTTCCATAGAGCCCCCTTCCTCTGCGGCTTTGTCCATGAGAGCCTCTTAGATCCTACTTGGCACTACTACTGTTGACCGCCCGCTTAGACTACTTCTTCCTTCTACAGTACAGTACAAGGTAGTGTCTATTATGTAGTCTAGGCTCCTAGCCGGCCGGCCCACAAGGGTGAGATCTCGCGTGGAAGCCTATCCACTTGTGCACCGGTTGATCTGCAGGGCTATTCCCGTGGGTCGGTCCTTGGTGTTATATCTAATCGTAGTAGTGGTAGTATGTAGTAAGTAGCTACCGGCTTACTACATACTCTAGTCCGTTGATGAGAGTGGTCAGGGCGCTGCCGAAACAGACAAGAGAGGCCCAACACCGGAAACCTGATATTCACTGATGTAAAGTAACAGCACTTGATGTTGTTCGTGACAAAAACACCGTGAATATATGGGGGCTACTACCATCATGTGTCCGTAGCTACTTCCGCGCGCGAAGTTTTGATTCAAAAGCGTTTGTGTATATTAAAAATGGGTAAATGGTGCTGTGTACGTAGATCAATAGCGCATGCTTCCATCCTTCGATTTGAACCCTCTCAAAGTTTCGTCCTTCCCTCCTCGCTAGGTCCCCGTCGCATGACACCTGGTGATGTGGCCGTAGGGCTCTGGGGACCCACGTTTACCACGCGAGCGGCTCCCCGTAGAGCAGTGGCGGCTGTACTCATGGCATTGACGGCGACCTGGACGCCTGAGCTCCCACTAGCGGAAGCGCCACTGTCAGCAGCATCACCCAGCTCTCCTCTCCTGCCGACGTTGCTTGATGATGCAGACGGTGCACGCGGGCTGTTCCCTCCCTGCTGTCTCTGTAGCTGGGTCGACGTCAGCCAGTGGACCTGCCTGTTCATTCCGGCGACTTGGCCTCCGAGGTAGGCAATCTCTTCGCGATTCCGGAGGTTCTCATTTAGGATTTGCATGGAAGTGCGGCCGTCGAGCTCTTGCAAGGCGGAGGAAATCCGTGTCATTTCTTCCCTTAAGTTCTCGTGCATGGATAGCAAGTGGTGTAGTGGCGAGGTGTAGGGCCCATTTGAGTTGTCTTGGGTAAACGGCGAGGCTAGGTCGAAGTCTACGGTGGTTGAGGGTGGCAAGTCTGTAGGGCGAGGGCCTGGTGCTTCGGGAGCTGGTCTCCTGGGCGGATCAAGCCTACTTGCGCTCGCCGACCTTACTGTAGGTGCTGGAGATGGAGGCGGGACAGCCGAGCCTCGATTTGATGGAGGTACTGGGAAAGCAAAGTCGTCGGCAGACAAGTTTCTGGTACTGGCAGTAGTAGCAGCGCTTGCCGACCTACTGCGTGACGACGAAACTCGAGTTTCTGGTCCTGCGTTCTGTGGAGCACCGGTCTGATTCGCGGTAAGAATGTCTTTCATGGCGGTGAAGCCAGTCTCCAAGATTTCAAGCTTGCGGTTGATTGTCTTCTGAGCGGTCTCTTGCTCGTCCATTCTTTGCTTTTGGGCATCGATCACCGGGCCGAGTTTGGCAAGCGCGCAGTTTTTCACGTGTAGCTCTAGATGAGCCCGCTTGCTCTTGTTCGCGCAGCCTAGCGAGGAGCCAGGACATGGTACACTGGCAGCAGGACAGTCCTGCTTACGGTGCTCCTCTCGGTCTCGGTAGTAGATGAGTGAGCTGCACAGGTCGCAATTGATCTGCCTATCGGGGCATTGAAGCTGCCAATGCTTGTCGAGATCGGCCTTTGGCATTTCTTGGTGGCAACTTTCGCAGCTAACATTGTAGTGCAAGCAACCTTGTTCGTAGTCTTTCCTGCAGATGGAAAGGCCACATGATTCATCTTTGCATTCCACCGCGGCATATGAGCAGTAGATGGTGATGTGGTCCTGCACCTCCCCCCGCTTGAGCTGCGTCTTGCAGCCAACCTCGTTATTCGGGCATTTGACCACAAGATCATCCAGTATGTTGACCAATATCTTGGTCGTGGACGCGCGAGGGCCCAATTTTGCTGGGCTTCGACAAGTTGGACAATCCCCTTTCGGGCCCAGTGGCGAGTGAGTTGTCCAAGTCTGACGAATGCATTCACGGCAGAAACAGTGTTCGCAGTCCATCAGCAGCACCGGGTCGACCAGCGGGCAGCGACATATTGGACATATCAGGTTGTCGTCATATTTCGAGACATAGTCCAGATTCCGGAGATCCACAGGCGGATTGAGCTTGGAATTGCGAGCTTTCTGCGTCAGGTAGTGAGTCTCCTCCATGTTACGGCGGGCCTCGAGTCTGCGCATGTTACGAAGTGCTATTTGTGTCGAAACGCTTGTTGTGCCCGCGGATGGGCTCCTGCGCGCTTCTTGCGGAGGCGGCGAGAGGCTTGTGTAACCTGTGGAGTTGCTCGAGCTGCTCTGCTGCGATTGGATGGAGGCGTGTCCCGGCCTGGAGGAGGACCTGGGGTTGAAGGCCGACATCCTCGTCGAGTCTCGATATGTGGCGGTGTTATGTTTCGGGTCGTATGTGGGACCATGCAACCAGCCCGATCACAGTGGATGTCGACTTCTATTCGTATATGCCGGACTCTGGTGACACGTGCAGACCCGACTGCAGTGCTTAGGGCTCGTCGACCAAGCTGACCGGGATTAGGGGCGCCTTTTCTTTGAGTGGCGAGCTGCGGTAGGTAAATAAGTAGTCGTCGAGTTCGCAAATTGGGCGTCAAGGTCCAGACGTCTGTCCGCCACTTCAGGCCAACTTGAAACTCGCGCCGGCACTTAATGGATGTGAAGACGGGGGTATCGAGGCGTGGCGCGGGATGTGAAACATGCAGGAGTGAGGATACATAGGATTTGGAGATGGTGTGGGGGAAGAGCCGACCCGCTTTCGGGATTGAATTCAATATCGATCGACTTGCTCTGATGGACTAAGGTTAGGTAGTCTAACGGCAAACGTTGGTACGTGAACATGACAAGCAATAACACCTTGTGTCTTGAGGCTTTGCAAGCAGCCACAACTGAAAGCATGACTGGCGAAAACACACATCAGCGGGACATTGACGCGTCGAAGTGGGTTTCTCAACATGTTCTCATTGATCCAAACTACTTCGTACATCTACAAGGCCAATCCTAGTTATCGACATTAACCATTAAAAACCTTGTACAACTGGCTTTTTGACTCGAACCAAAAGGAAGAAAAAAAATACAATAACCTGCGACTATGCATGATCAAGCGACCAAGCGACCTGCTGTCGCAAAATGCATATGGGGACTCGATGCGTGGACATTGGAAGTGTCGACGTGAAAGCAAAACTGTGGTGAGGTTGTTTGAGGAAGATCGGCGACCTTGTTTGTCATCGCCATGGAGAGCTTGGTGCTGTGAATGATATCGAAGTTGCTGAAAAGCGTGATGGCCAGTGTGGGTTTGTATGGATATGGAGGTAATCGAGACTGAAGCCAATGAGCTTGCGGTGGTACTGATGTTGGTGCGATATTGGGGTGAGGATCTTGCCCGGGTAGCCAAAGGGTGCTGCACGAATTATCCTGACGAGGTATGGTTGTGGTCGTAAGTCGAGGCATCAGAGCATCGCAGGCGCTGTGCGACGATCGCATGTTGGAGAGGTGTCGCTTTCAGTGTGCCGGTGAAGGGGCACCTCCCACGCTGTCGTCTTTGCTTCCCTCCTTCTTGGATGATGAGCCAATCCAAATGTCCCGCCATCTCTTCTTGGACGGAGGAGAGGCGCCAGTATTGCCATCATGCGGATCTCTCCTCTCGGAGGAAACTGATATGCCGACTTTGCTGGCGATGTGCTCGAATTTGGCTTTGGCAGGAGACGGGCTTTTCGGAGCCTTGGTAGGCGAAGACCTTCTGTTTGGGCTGTCGATATCATGCTTGCCATTGGCTGGACCTAGTCTGGGAGACGTGGTGGGAGACAAGTTCGGGGACGTTGTCGGCGGACTCCTATGCTGGGTCGGACTAGACATGCCGTCGAGCGAGGCACCGCGATGCTCCCACCCGTTCGAGGTGGCATTGTCGGCTCTTGGGGGAGCGCCTGAGATGCCAGCGGCGTGAGTCAGCATGGCTTCACTGTCGGAGTCGATGTCCATCGCCGTACCGTCAAATTGAGCGTGTGCGAAGAAGCCAGTGGCAAGATTCGCCGCGTGCGCCACGGAACTGGACGACTTCCAATCGAACGGACTGATGATGCGAGGACCTGTGCCTGTTCCAGGCCACGGACGATAAAGAGTTGAGTCAATGCTAGTCATGCTGGTGGGCCGTTCGCCGATAGTCGCTGGTCCACTGGCGATGCGAGGCTGGGCTGGAGCCATGACCGGTGCTCTTGGAGAGAGCTGCTGCTGGCCGTCTCGCGCAATCGGTGCTCCTTTCTGCAAAAGGGGCAAGTTTGAGCACTGGGTGGAGTCGCGACGGATATCATCCTGGCGAGGCTGGTTGATTTGACGCTCCGTGAGGGACGATGCACGCTGTGGGAACGATGGATGTTGTGGTCCGGCACCAGGAACATTTTCGTGGCGCTTTTGCCAAGCGCCGAGATGGTAAGAAGCTTGGTTGGCATGAGGACTGTCCAATGCTGGTGTCATAAGCGCACTCTCATTCTGTGGCGCATAAACGGCTTGTTTGAGAGAATCGAGACTCTTCAAAGTCAGCTCCATCGGGGTCCTAGCGACGAGCGTGCTGCCACTACTGTGGTTGACTTGTTGTTGAGACGATTGACCGGGACTGGGAGTTGGACGGCGCGATACAGGTTTTGCAGGACTGCCGTCAGAGATGCCGATCGAGACCGAGGTGATGGGCTGTGACTTGAGCAGACCATCGCAGTACCCGTCGAGGAGGTCTCCCATGCGATCAGCGCCGACAGGCTTGCGGTGCAAGCCGGCTTGGTAACCCTCGATCCAGTCGCGAGACTTGTTGGAGAAGTCGACGTACTTGTAAGGACTGGCGGTGATGCAAACGTCTTCTTGACATTGATGTTTCCGTACAGGCGAGGAACTGTCTTCGTTACCGTAGCGGCTTGGATGCTCCTCGACGAAACGCCAGGTCCGTTTGTTCTTCGGACTAAGATTGTGTGCCACTCGGTCCGGCATCTGCGAAGAGTTGATGTTTTGTATCTGATTGTCCCAGTCAACACCGCCAAATTTGGGCACAACCTGTCTCTGTCCGGTATTTGAAGCCGCGTTGACCGGTGTTCCAGGTGGCGCCGTTGGCGCAGCGTAGCTTCCTGTGTGCGGCGAAGCGAACTTGACAAAGGCACCATCGGGAATGTCAGGGTTCCAGTTGGAGTTGTGCAGATCGCACTTCGGTGTGATCGGAGACTGAGATCCTGTATGGATGCGTTGATAGTGATCCGGAGCTGCGTTTTCCTTGTCTTCCGACTCGTCAGTCGGGATGGGATACTCGTGCTTGCGCATAGAGTAGTCGCGCGTGTTACGAGGGAAGAAGTCGGCTGTTCTGACACTGGACACACTGGAGCTGTCGATGGCCATCCTCTTGTCAGTTGGGCTGGCGAGACCGCCAGTGCTGACGACAGGCGACGGCTCAACAACAGACTTGGAGCTGTGCAGGAAGGCAAGCGGAGTAGGCGCCCTATCACTGACAGACTTGTGAGGTGGCTTGTCAACAGGTGCTTCTGCCTGGCGAGCACCACTGTTCGGTTTGTACACTGGGCTCATCGGATTCAGCACTGATTTCACGTTGGTGATCTGCTTCGTCTCAGGGTCTTTGATGGGCAAGGCACGCGACAGGCGGGGAGAAGCGATCTTGATGTCCGATGAGCTCGATCCATCTTGTTGCGGAATTGTGCGATCGACGGGCTGCATCATGCTGCTCGTGCCCATTTGAGCTTCAGTGACCACGGACGTAGCTGCGCCAACTGGAGGCTGGTAGGTTGGGAAGGGTGCGCCCATGGAGCCGTCGAACGGTGGCGGTTGCATGAATGCTCCTGGTGGCGGCATCTGGTAAGGCAGAGCCGTGAAAGGAGCATTGCCCATTGCGTTCGGCATGCCAAACGGCCCACCAACTTGTAAGCCAAAGGCCGGCTGGGGCCTCGGTTTCTGCCACGGCATCTGCATCGGCGGAGCACTGACGCTGTTCGACTGGCGAGTGCGCTGAAGGAAGGATGGCAGGCGGCCTTGCTGAGGAGATGTAGACTGACGACCACGCATTGCCTTCGAAGATCTCGGGACCTGCGTGTCCTGCGGGTATTCGTTCAACGACTTGATAGCTTTGCGCACACGATCCATGGAGGTGGTCAGCTCGCGTCGCTTTGCGAACAACGCTTCTTTAGCAGTCTTGGTCATGCCGTTGCCATGCAGGACTTCCGTTTTGTCGAGGTCGATTTTCTCTTGTTCAAGTTTAGAGTATTCCAGCTCTAAGGCAATTTTCTGAGTGGCAAAGCTCGGCTGTGGTGCGTCGTTGAAAGCATCCATGGATTCGCTCTGCTGTACGCTCTGGAGCATGCTCTCTTCGAACGCAGCGTGCGTGCCAAGGGATGGGCCACGCTGGGTGATGTTGAGGTTGGGTGCAGGTACGTAAAGCCGGACTTCGCCGTTCTCTTCGTTCAGTGGCATGACCATACCGTTGACGATTTGACAAAGATGGCCGGCACTGTCCTGAGCAACGTAGCCGTCCTCAGTGGCAGTAATCCATTGCAGGGGTGTTTTGCCAACCTGAGTCGGTGCAACCTTGATGAGAATGCCGTTGCTCTTGATGGCGCTGTAACCGAAGCGAGGATGGCAGAGCGGAGACTGCTCGCTGGGAACGATTCGGCCGCCAGCGGTCACGCGAACATGCTGTGGCGAACCATGGTGCTTGACAAGCGCCTCAATTTTGGATTTGCGGAGGGAAGGTGTGGGTGATGTGCGAAGTCTCCAGTTGTTGGGGCGGAGGGCCTGGCCATTGTTGGCGATTTCGCCGAGGACGGGCGGTTTGTGAGAAGTAATGGCCGCTGGTGGCGGCGGTGGCGCTTGCTCGTGCGAAACGTCCGCGAACACGGCAATGTTCTCGTCGTTTGGTTTGTTCGATGTGAAGTGCACACTGTTTGCGTGTGTGCGAGAGCGGAATGAACGTGCTGCAAAGCTTTTCGATCCGCGGAGCACGTGTTCTGTTGGTGATCCATCCACTGTCAGCGAATCCTCATACCCAGTGTTTCTTCGGCTTCGAGGAGAGGGCGTGGCTATGATCTTCTGAACCCAGTCTCGGTGGAACTCGAAACTGGGTTCACGTGGTAGCATCGACATTGTGGGCGGTGGTCACAAGACGAGAGTCATGGTTGGATATGATATGCCGGGCGCTGCTGCGGGCGTGAGGAGGAGCAGAGAAGTGATGCGGCGCCAAGAGCGTTGCTTGGTTTGTTTATCCGTGACGCCACCTGAGGCAGTTGTGCAGTTGACCGCAGACGGGACGGGATGTGGATTTTGTGAACAGGATGAAGACACACCTTTGACAAGCTCGGCATCTTCTCCGTCATGCTCTTCAATCGCTTCACGCAGCTTGGGAGCCGAGAAGGACGCACGCAGTCGGTGTAGCTGCTCGGCCGAGTAGACCCGCCTCGCGGTCTTATCTCCTGTAGTCATGGGCACAGACGCCTACGGGTATTGGACGGGCTGGCGGTGGGACGGGCTGTGATGCGGGAAAAGGGCTGCGTCTAGACGCGATGGAAATGACAATGTTCGTACAAGCTGAAACACTGTTAGCTGCCGGCATCTGGTAAGATCAAGGACTCAGACATACCAAGTCAACTTATTGACAAGACGTCAGCGAGCGCGGTTGAAGCAGTCGGGGTGTAGCGGTTGGGTTCAGACGATTATCAAGAGTTGGGAATGGTTGGGGTTGCGATGGAGAAACGAGCGTGAAAACGACGGTGTGGTGTTGGTGTTGGTCTGAAGCAGAGAGGCTTAGAGACGAGACGAGATGAGACGCAAGCAGCTGTTGTTGTGAAGGTTCCTGCTGGCATTGAGCATACCGACGATCGGCGAAGGAGCTGTGCATATGTTTGGCAAGGCCATACCTCTAAGATCTGGCAGCCACATTCTCGGCAGAATTCGATCGGGAAAGCAGACACTCAATGGAAAGTTGCACTGTCGCTCCAGCAGGATGCTCGATGGCTCCAGTAAAATCTCTCGACCTCCCGTTCTCGTGCACCTTACATGTACTCCCGTGCGGTCACTCTTTCGTGGTTGTAAGCCATCCAAATTCCTCAATACCAAGCGCCATGCAGTACAAATATTTTACAAAGTCCTCCTCTGTGGTATCATCGTTCAAAGACGGTTCTGCGCCGGTTCCATGCAAGTATCCCTCTACTTGTTCTTAGTCTGCTTGTAGGTGAAGCGTTTTCGAGTGCTGTTGAGTGTCAGGTTTCGCCCACTGCTTTCATTTCTTCATTTGCAGTATCCGAACTCACGCTGAGAACTCTCCGAGTTTGTGTCCCACCATGTCCTCTGTTATCCGAACATCCTGATAGTTCTTGCCATTGTGTACCTGGAAGATCAAGCCGACGAAGTTGGGGAGAATTGTCGCAGCTCGTGCTTGTGTCTTGATGGGGGGCACACGCTCACCAGCCTTCGGCCTGATTATAGGCAGACTGCACATGCATTAGTCGAAAGGAAGAGAACGGTGTTTGCGCTGGGTGTTTGGACGTACGGGACAATGTGAGGGCCTGAATGGTGGTCGTTAGCAACAAGCGCAAATACGTGAGCGGATTTGAAACATTACCCTTCCAGACTGATCGCGTAAACAGTGCTCCTGAGGGTCTCATCGTGGTTAATTATACCCTTCTCACACTCGTCGTCGTTGTCGTCCGCCAAAGTCCAGAGGCAAGATGCGGGGGCCAATCCCCTTTGGGAACCTGCAGTAAGTTGACTTGTAACGCGATGATAGATCCCGCGCGCGCTGCCTGCCTTGGCGCGCTGATGCCTGGCCCAAACCCGCCGTTTGAAGTCACTAGGTAAGTTACTGTACTAAATAAATGTCCATACATGTACAGACGACGACGTTACCTTGTTTGCTAATAACATCGCGTGGGAGCGCTCGTGCTTCACTCAGCAGATAAACGCATCGTTCTTGCCATGCTGCTTTCACAATTTCCATTTCCTTGAACACACTCCATCTACGCTTTGCACATCATGGCACCCGTCATCTGTAAGTACTCGCCTCATTGCCACAAGTAGGCTTCCAACTCACAACATGACAGCGCCTGATACGATTCGTATCCTCGTCGCCACGGATAACCATGTCGGCTATGGCGAACGCGACCCGATTCGTGGCGATGATAGCTGGAAGGCCTTCGACGAAGTCATGTGCTTGGCAAGGGAACGCGATGTCGACATGGTCCTTCTAGCAGGCGACCTTTTCCACGAAAACAAACCATCTCGCAAGTCGATGTACCAGGTCATGCGCAGTCTGAGAATGAACTGCTTCGGCGACAAGCCCTGCGAGATCGAGATGTTGAGCGACGCAAGCGAGCAATTCGCTGGGTAAGCTTATCAAGATCAATATAGCGTTGCAACCCGAGATGCTAATGCTAATAGCTCGTTCAACCACGTCAACTACGAAGATCCTGACATCAACGTCGCCATTCCCGTCTTCTCCATCCATGGTAATCACGACGACCCGTCTGGCGAAGGACATCTGGCTGCTCTCGATATCTTGCAAATGTCTGGTCTTTTGAACTACTACGGTCGAACGCCAGAGTCCGACAACATTCAAATCAAGCCTGTGTTGCTGCAGAAAGGCTCAACCAAGCTAGCGTTGTACGGCATGAGCAATGTGCGCGACGAGCGCCTCTTTCGCACGTTCCGCGATGGTAACGTCAAGTTCTTCCAGCCCAGCCTGCAGAAGGACGAGTGGTTCAATCTTGCAAGTGTGCACCAGAACCACCACGCCTACACCGAGTCAGGCTATCTTCCTGAAAGCTTCCTACCAGAGTTCCTTGATCTCATCATCTGGGGCCACGAACACGAATGCAAAATTATTCCCGAAACAAACAACGAGCGTGGCTTCAAAGTCATTCAGCCTGGCTCATCGGTAGCGACATCTCTCTGTCAACCAGAAACGGAGCCCAAGCACGTCACTATCCTGAGCATTACTGGAAAGGAATTCACACATGAGCCTATCAGGCTCAAGTCCGTCCGCCCATTCGTGATGAAGGAGGTTGTGCTCCAGGAAGATAAAATGATGCGCAAGATAGGACTCGAAGGCGGCGACAACAAAGTCGCCGTCGATCGCTATTGCATGAAAATTGTCGATGAGCTGATCGAGCAAGCTAGCGAGGAGTGGCTGGATCTGCAGCGAGATGGCGACGGGGAGCTTGACGAGCAGTTGATACCACCGTTGCCGCTTATTCGACTGCGAGTAGAGTACACTGCTCCTGAAGGCGGAATTTACATGATTGACAACCCGCAGCGCTTCTCTGCGAGGTACGCCGGAAAAGTGGCCAACACTAACGATATCATCCAATATCATCGCAAGAAGAATGCCGGTGTGCGCAAACCGAAGCAAGCGCTCGAGTTGCCAGACGCCGCCACCATGGCTCAACACATGGACGCCATCAAGATCGACGAGCTAGTGAATGACTTCCTCACCGCACAGTCTCTCACCATCCTTCCTCAAGGTCTCTTCGGCGATGCCGTGCAACAATTTGTACAAAAGGACGACAAACATGCCATGGAGGAGTTCATCATCGAGACCATGGGCAACCAAGTCGAGCACCTGGTCAAGAACGACGGTAACATGGATGACGAGAATGCGATGGCAGAGATGATGGAGCAACTGAAGAACAAATTCGATCAGAACTTCGAGAACGGTGACCGCACGAATAGAAAACGTACGAACCGCAAACCGAAGCCTGACGACTGGGATTCGGATATGGATGGCGCGTGGGATGACAACCCCGCCTCTGTCATCCGAAACGACCTGGATGAGGATGCAATGGAGCTTGACGGGGAGGACGACGATGGCGAGGGTATTCCTTCCACTCGCCCAACTAGAGGCAGAGGTAGCCGAGCCAGAGGTAGAGGTGGTCGAACGGCTGCGGCGGGTACCACACGGAAGACTACTGCTGCGGCGAAGAAAGCGCCCGCCAAAGCACCGGCCAAAGGCCGCAAAAAGAAAGCCGCCACTCCCTCTGACGAGGAAGAGGAAGAGGACAACGAGGTGATCATGCTTGACGATGACGACGATGACGACCAAGAAGGCACCGGACTCTTCGTGACACAGGAGTCTCAACCTGCTCCCAAGCGCGCACCACCGAGGAAAGCGGCTGCGAAGAAGGTGACGCCTGCTGCTTCTGCCCGACAGACACAACTGAGCTTCACTGGTAGCCAGGCACCAGCCGCGGCAAGTGGTAGCCGGAGGACAGCTAGCGCACGCGCTGCAGCTTCGAGAAGATTACAGGAACCGGTCGATGATGAGATCAGTGATGATGACGATGCTTTCGAGACTCCCCCCGCCAGTATGAGTACACGGAAGAGATGAGCACTCTTGCTTGATGCAATTCAACTCTTCTAGAGCCAGCGAAAATCGGCTTGAAGGAGTTCATACCCTATGGCTTCCAAGGAAGTGCCAGCTTTGCTTAGCGTTCACGCGAGGAGTTCAGGTATGATTTTAAAGCAAGTTTCAAGTCAAGTTTGCTACATTATGTATCCAGTATTTTGTTCAGCTAGTAGCCAGCTGAAAACAAAAAGAGCAAGCGCCACTTTTCGCCGTGATCATCTCAAGGCCGGTTCTGAACAGGCCGAGGTTGCCCGATCCCAATTTCCCATGACCTTTCCCAATTTCTCCCTATCCGAACGCCCTCCAGAAAAGCAAGATGAGGCTTTCGCAATTGATGCTCATCCTTTGTGAACAACACCCGGTTATTTTTGCCCATGTGATGCAAGTTCGTAATCCCTCTACCGGTAGAACTCGCCTCTCTTCACGTTAACGCCATATTCGCCAACAGCCATACCCAGATCCTCCATCGTCAGTACAGTCCTTCCCTGTCCTCCACCAGCGCCACCGCCGCCATACCCAGCTCTCGGCCCGCCGAGTGGTGCGTTCTTGCCGGCGTCTTTCTTTCCCTTGGCAGGGCCGCCCTCGCCTTCTCCACCGCCAGATCCCATGCCAAAACCAGCGGCACCTCCCAGCCCCGTGAGCGGGTTGTTAGAGGTCGTGTTCGTACTCCTGATGCGCGAATATTGGTATGCGTCTGCGGCGATGTCTGCGATGAACTTCTGGGTTGCTAACGCGAGCAGGCGCGCCAGGCGGCGGTCGGTTTGCGGTGGTGGAGGGAGGCCCGCGAGTGTGAGGTAGTAGTCGGTGACTGCGTCGGGGATCAGAGGCGTGTAGTCGTCCATCTTCCCGAGGAACTCGCGCAGGCTCGCGTCTTTCTTTTGCGGGATGCGGGGCTCGAGGACGGCTTCGGGGTGGACTGCTTCTGGGCCGTTTTGTGTCGGAGGCACAATCGGGGAGCCGGCGTTCAGGCCAGAGGGAGCGGCGGGTGAGGGCTGCTGGGTGGGTTGTTGGCTGTTCATTTCGTGGGCGATGGACGTGTCGAGGTCGGCGTCGGTGGGTTGTGTCGGTTGTGGCGGCTGTTGCTGGGGCTGTGCTTGCTCTTGTGTGACGTTTGGTGCCGGTGCTGATTCATTTGAAGTCGCGTTTACTTGCTGACTGGGTTGATCTGGTCCGGGTTGCTGCGCGGGTTGTTCAGACTGCTGTTGAGTGTCTGCGGTCGGCAGTGCGCCATTGGTGGGCGGAGCGGGAGAGGCGTTAGGATCCATGACTGTGGTGCCCTTGTGATGTTGACAGGATTGGAAGCACGTGATCTGCCACACGGATCGAGGCAGTGAAGTTCGATGTCGCGGGTGGTATCGGTGTCGCGGCGGTGGTGGTGGTGCTGTTGTACTTTGACATGTGACGAAGCTGGCTTTGGTGAAGTTGTCGCGAGCGCGAACGAACACCAACAAGCTGCGGAGTCGAGGCCGAAGTTGTCCCGCAACTCTCGGGCAGGTTTCACTTCCCTCGCCAGATCATGGAGGAAAACATGTGTCAACCACTTCATTCTTGCTGCTTGGATGGAACTGAGGAACGGAAGAGGAAACAGCACGGGTTCTCGCTTTTCTACTTTTCGCCTACATTGAACGACGAATGCTCTTCGGACACCGCTACACGACGCACACCACTCTTCCAAGCTTCCATGTCACGCTGTGCAACGCATCCATGGATCAAGCGTACTGGTACATGTGCTGTACCACTGGCCGGTAATACTTCACCGTGCATACCTTAATGGCTACGTAGCAAACAGGTGGAGGATCTTGGACGTGCCAGCTATCGCTGCAGTTCGGCCCTTTGCTCCGCACTCGCTATCAGCATCAAACCAGAGAGTGTTAATCGTAGAAGGTACACTACTATAGCTGACTGTTTCACAATTACTGCAATACACGATAATGATCTTGCCTTCTCAACATCCAGAACCAAGCTTCTTCCCAGCCGGTTTAGGCGGTGGCAGGAACACGTTCAGAACTCGTCGAGGGATCCTCTTGAATCTAACGCCTTCCCAGGTCCCGACAATCTCACTTCCTTGGATGACGAACACCGTACCTCCCAAAATATCCTTGCCCTCTGCTCGCATGCGTGCATAGCTTCGGAGGTCTCTCCCGTTACCAGGCCGGAAGTCACTCGAGATCTTTGCTGCGTCCCACCCGTGGCTGATGTAGGCGTTTCCCTTGATGTCTTCATCGCTCGCATTGCAGATGAAGCCAGACAGATGACATGAGCCGTCGAGGTAGTAAGGTCCGGACAGCTCGCCTTTCGACTTCGTCAGAATGTCGAGGTGAGCAGTGGCTTCGAGCTCTGCCTTGTCAATAATGACTTCGCTCATTGCCTGGTAGTCACCATCGTACTCTACGAAGGTCTTGAACAATTCGTAAACTTGCCGCCGCTGGATAGTTCGAACTTGCCCGGTACCTTCCTTCAGCGCTCTTGCTTGCAATCTTCCAACCTGAGCCATGATCAAAGACGTGTAAGTCGACCACTCAGCCCGCCACAGATCTTCATTCTCGAGTCGAACAACGCAGCGAGCAAGGTCATCGATCTTGACACCTTGCGGCGACACATGGCTGAAAGAGCAGCGAACCACACCAATGTCATCGAGATCTTCAGCAGTGGCCTGCATTTCCAACCACTGTCCCTCGCCGACCTGCGGGTTCTGAGCTTTGAGCGGTTTGTCCACGTGCATATCACAAACATTCAGGCCGGGGAGTATCTCGTCTCGTCTCACTCTGTCCCAGATGTGCTTTGTCACAGTGATGGCCATGTCACCGTATAGGCCCGAAGGTGTGAGAGTGACACCATTACACTTGTGGTCGCGGAGGACGGGCCAGAGTCCGGGGTCTGCGACGCAAGACCTGATGGTGATGCCGGCGGCTGTGTTGGCGGTGTAAGTCTCAGAAATGATGCGTTGGCACGATGCCGATATATCGTACATGCGTGCGTTTGAGCGTTGTATGTTTGCAAGTGATTGTCGGGTGTGCTGGATTCCTGGAATCTGGATTGAGGCCAATCTAAGTGGTTATTGATGGTTTGTTTTGGGCAGGCAAGGTATGAGACGAAATTGGATTAGAGGTTTCCATCATGAAGATGGGTCTACACTTATAGACTGACTTCAGTCTCACGATTGCAACATCGGCGGTTGGTTTCTTCCTACCTCTGTCAGAATCAGCCACATCCGACGCCGATACATGCCATCAGATTGGCGTAGCATTACTTCACACGCGGTGACGTTCGGCTCAAAGGCTGTCAAATGGAGGTTCGATCCGCAGGCCTGCAAGCAGTGAGAAGAGTGGTCCATCGGATGCGGTCGCTGACAGCTGCCGAGTCCGACGTTGCAGTTGCACCACTGCTACCTGACGACTTCGAGTTTTAATCGTAGTCTGAAGCCGCTGAAAGTGAAGTGTTTGAGAAAGTATATGTCTCTTACAAGGGTATATTACCTCAAAAAACAAGTCAAAATTGACCTTTACACTGGAAAAATGTCCCGATTTCATCTTTACCTGAGATCGGGCCTTGGCGCCCGCTCTCTCAAACGACCTTCTCCTCACAAGTAACGTTCTCCTGCTTCCTCTTCCACCATCTGTTTACGAACGTCATTCATCACCTCGGTCTGTATGAGTTATTGCCGGTAATGTCAAACAACACCTCTTGCATGAATGTGTCGTCTTCTGGGGGCCGGCAAGGCCCCCGGACTCGAGCAATAATACACGACTTCCGTTCTCACCTCGGACAATACAATTTCTGGTTCTAGTGGTGTCTGGGCCATCACGCACCCAATGCGAACTCAGTTACAGGCCTCTCCATAGTTCGCCGCCCAAAGTGACGATTGTGGCGCTCTTATTGGCAAAATGCCAACAGTGACGAGCCGCGAGCGAGATACGAAGTCTGATAGCAGGGTTCAAATAGATTAACTGCCTCCGCACGACGAGGCAACTTGATCCGACCCCCTGCACGCCCTGTACTTCATCATCAAGAACTGTCCACTTTTGACAGCAATTCTAACTACCGCTTTTAAGCCTGCCACGTGCATGCCAGGCCTAGATGCCAGTCACATCGCCAAGGCATGCGACCTCCACGGCGATTCGACCTGCAATGGACCAATGGACAGATGTGCACGAGCATTGAGGTCAGTCGACTTGTACTCTTGTGGATCACTGCGCCGACGCGAGCTCCCACCATTGTCTTTGCAAGTCACTTGTGGAGTTTCAAATCATCAAGAATCTCTCGGCAGTGCATTGGCGGAGGCATCTTTGTCGATGACCGTCATCTAGGATTCATGCCAATCTTCAAAAGGATCTGTCTACCGATCCGCTAATAAAGAAAAGATAGTAGACGACCGTCAGCGCATCGAAAGCCATCAGCATACAGATGACTTCGAATTATTCATACAAAAGCCATGGCCTAAACAGCTGCTGGAGACCAATCATGTTGCTCTTCACAGTCAGATTGCAAAAAACACGGCTGGTGCAGTATCCCGTGCGCACCCCAGTACCTTGTACTACACTAGAAACACCGCCTTCGGCACAGCCTATAACAATGTCCTTGACATCATCGCTGCCATCCGACCAGACCACTTAGAGCAGTCGGACCAAGTTTCTCATGCAACGGCAACGATATCAGGGGCGGTCTCATGCGTTCGCTGGAACGAGCAGACCTGCCGCCTTGTTGTCAGGTTTCGACCTCAACCAAGGACCACCTACTGACGATGCAGACAACGGATCTTGTATAAGTATCGTCTTTCTCGTCCTGTGTTCCGTTTGATTTCTCATCATCTCACTACCAACAACGCCAACAGTCCTACTCACAACCACATTTCCAACCCAAACCCCCTCGAACCACAGTCATCATCATGCAATTCACCACCGCCATCCTCGCTCTCGCCGCAGGCGCTTCTGTCGCCCTCGCCCAGACCAACCCTGCCCTCTGCGGTGGCAGAGTGGCTCAGTGCTGCCAGCTCGACGTCCTCGACCTTGCTGCCGTCAGCTGCGAGAACCGTACGTGACGGGCCTGAGAAGAGCCATAACATGATCAAATCCACTAACAAAGCATCAACAGCCCCCAACGCACCACAGACCCTCGAAGAGTTCGACGCCGCCTGCAGCGAGACCGGCATCACTGCTCAGTGCTGCATCCTCCCCGTCGTAAGTCACCTCGCACTGTCTCTCCCTTTAGTCGATCAAAAACTAACGGCATACATCACAGCTCGGACAGGCTCTTCTCTGCAACAGCCCTTAGATTTCTTTCGAACAAGACATCTTCACACACTGCTTGAGCTCTCCATCTTGAAATAACATGAGCTGGGAGGTTAAAGAGTCACGCAGGGCCATTGACATCTTTCTGAGCTGATTAGGGAGGATGAGAGCGCGTAGCCTACAGCACCAGCACCATGTTTTTATACCGAAAATCGATTCTCGTCCTTTGAGATTTTTGCATCACAAATCCACTAGTGACATGAGCATGGCTCACAGTCACACGATTTTGAGATATGCCCTGAACCCTCGAAACAAATCCAAGGAACCACATTTCACATTCATACTCACTACCTATCTACTTACAGCACCTCCCGATCTCCCACCATCCCCCAATCCGGAAGCAACACCATCCGTCCCTGAATCTCCCCACCGTCCAGCCTCCGCAAAACATCCGGCAGATCCTCAATAGACCCAGTCTGAACCTCAGGCGTCAAAACCCCTTTACCCATCAGGTCCAAACACTCCCTATAAGCCTCAGCGCTCCCATTGTACGACCCCTTGATTGTCAAAGCATTCACAACCGTCACCAAAGGCAGCAAAGGCGCCTGTTCGCTGATCAAACCGACTAGAACAAGTGTTCCGCCGGGCCGCAACACCATCTGCGCGCTCGTGACGGTGTCCGCGTGCCCGGCGAAGTCGATGCAAATATCGACCGCAAGGCCGCGCTCGGTCGCTGCTTCGTGCAGAGGCTTCGCGCCGGAATCAGAAGTGCAAAAGGCGTTTTTGCGCGGCACGCCGAGTTTGATGGCTGCTTCTATGGAGGCTTGCCGTTTGTCGACGACCAGAATCTGCGTGACGCCTAGGTGCTGGGCTGTTTGCAGGGCGTTCAGGCCCAGACCGCCGAGGCCGTAGATGACGATTGTTTGGTGCGGTTGCACGGCGGCGGTGGTTTTGATGGCGTGGTAGGCTGTTACTACGGCGTCTGCTGCTACGGCTGCGAGGGGAGTTTCGAGGTTGGAGGGGATGGGGAAAGCGGCGCGGTGGTGGATGGCGGTGTACTGCGCGAACAGGCCGTCGCGGCCGATGCCGTAGGTGCCGCCTTCGCTTTTGCAGAGTTGATGCAGGCCGCGGCTGCACTCGAGGCAGGTTTCTTGGTGGCATCCGGCTACGAGGTAGACGCCGACTCTGTCACCGATGTTGAAGCGGGTGGAGTCGACTTTCGAGCCGAGTTGGACGATTTCGCCTACGCCTTCGTGGCCCAGGATGTAAGATGCTGCCATGCCGTACATGGGTTCTTTCATGGCGAGCAGCGTGCAGTCCGTGTGGCATACGCCCATCGCAAGGACTTTGAGCAGGACTTCTTCTGGGCCGGGGGTTGGTGTTGGGACTTCGACACGACGGAGAGGACTACTGTCGCCGGTGCGGCACTTCCAGGCTTGCATCGTAGACATCGGGACTTGTGATGTTGGGTTACAGTATGCCCAGTGTTCGTTTTGTCAAGGCACTAAGAGATTTGTGAGAGTTACCTGCAATGTGAGTGAGACGGAGCTGCAATGAGTTGTCCACAACTCGAGTTCAAAAGGATTGGAAGTCAGCGCTACATATACCTACTTTAGGTAGGTAGGTGGGTAAGCAGCTGAGGCTGAAGCTGTAACAGCTACTATGTGTAGTCATCATGCCGCCGCACGCGTCTACAAGCAGTCTTGTTATTGGCGAAGACAAGTATGTTGTCTTTTATGGACGCGCGGGCGCATGAAAAGCGTCTGTCAATCCACAGAGGCATAGGGACGTGACGTCTTAGAGAGTGGTAACCTTCGTTGGAAGAAGGTATTGAAGCTTTGTCGTATCACGGGCCATCAGTGGATGATGCGTGGCGTTGCCTTTTGAGTGGTATCATTCCATGGCCCGAGTATCTTATGTAGAATACCTGGGTCGAGCATACTTCCAAGATAGAGAATACATTAGTGACTTGCTGATCAACAAATGTACCCAAATGAACAAGACCCAGCAGGTGCCGGGATCACGGCAAGAGGCGCAAGGCAGAGGCGGGTAAGGCAGTAGATGGAAGGGCGGTGGAACAAGGGAAGGCTGGGGAGTCGTTCGATTTGTTACTCCGAAACAGGCGCAGGTACCGACGGATGGAAGCACTGGGCGCATACCAGCCATGGCACCGCCTTCTCTTCATCTTCCAGAGTCATCTTTGCAACACAACTCCCACGGCTCATCATCATCATTGTCGCATACTAAACTACATAGTCACTAGTCCACCCTGGCTGCTGCGCCCGTCCGTCTGATCTCGCCCTCGCCGCTACCTGACCTGACTTGATTGCTTCCATCGTCCGACCATGTGACGCGCCGTCAATCAACCAAAAACCTTCTCATTATTCCCTCACTTCTCGCAAATCACCGACCATCTCCTCCGCCCATACATGTCGCCGGCCATCTCAACACACGACTAAGATGACCGCTTCCAACTCTTCCGGCCACTGCGCTGCCCTCGCCTCGCCAAATCCCTTCACCGTTGGTCTTGCTGGCTTCCTGGTCTTGGGCATCTTGGTCTCCTACTTCCCTCAGCATGCGAAAATCATTCAGCGCCGGACCAGTGAGGGCTTGTCGCCTTGGTGGGTGCTGCTGGGTGGACTGAGCTCCATCGCAGCCATCGGCAACATCTTGACTTTACCGGCAAGTCGGACAGACATTGGCTGCTGCAAGGTGCTGAGTGGAGGCGAGTGTGCCGCCGCGCTGTTAGGTGTTGCCCAGATTGGAATTCAATGGACCTGTTTCATGTTCATGTAAGTCGCGTACGCTGCTGGACAATGCATGCAACAAAGCTGACTGTCCACCTAGCGTCATGCTATTCCTCATCTACTTCCCGACAGAGCCAGACTTGGCGTCGTCAGCCGCCAGCATCACCAGTACCGCTCCGCCAAAGCGCCGCGATGCCGTCTTTGTGGGCGTTGCGACGCTGCTCGCACTCCTGGTCGTCGGCATCACGAGCATCGCCATGGTGTCTTCCTACCCACACCACACCCAAGGCTGGGCCAATTTCCTCGGCATCGTAGCCGGCGTGCTGTCCGCGATCCAATATCTACCCCAGATCTACTACACATACAAGATCGGCGACGTCAAGAGCTTGAGCATCGTCACGATGTTGATCCAAGTCCCCGGCGCATTCGTCTTCGCTTTCAGCTTATGGTTAAGAGTCGGATGGGAGGGCTGGAGCACATGGCTGGTGTACGTGGTGACCGGATTGCTGCAGGGTTTCCTGCTCGCTCTGGCTATCAGCTACTATCTCGCGAGACGCAAGGACAAAACCTCTCAGGCTTCTGCTTTGGGTGCAGAGGACGAGGAGGAACAAATCGATACCATGGACGGCGCGACAGATGATCCGTTGCCGCACGAACGGACAAGACTGCTTTCGGGCGGAAGCATGGGTTACGGAAGACCGGCGCCCCGCCGCATCCGTGGGAGTCATGGTACGCAGAGGAGTACAGCTAGTAACCGACAGTTGGGGATGCTGTACGCTGCCACGCCACCGGAGCATGACTCTGATAGTAGCGAGGGCAGTGGGAAGTGAGCATCCTGCAACGGCAACAAACAAATCTAATACTACTCTTGGATGATCCTTGGATGATTTTGTCCAACATTGCACCTTTGCAGTATCACACAACGGTCGCTAGCAAACGCATCAAGATATGCATGACATGTAAAACAGATCTTGTGCAAACGGTTGTCATCAGGCTCAAAGAGGAGCAATGCACCCTATGAAACTTACACACCCGGCAAGGGAACGTGACACAGGTCTGGTGACCGCCTAGAACTACATGTATCGAGAGCACGTCGCAAACAGAGTTTCCAGACGCTCAACTCGTCTTGCATGGAGGTAACAAATGCTTCCACTGCGATGGCAAAATGGCATTGTCATTCTATCATTGGAGCATCGGTCGGATTTCTAAGTACATCACATGAGGCTGAGAGCTAGCATCAAGGCTGCCCAGGCATGATTCGGTCCAGATCCGAAACAAGTAGCTTAGCTGTGAAGAGCATATGGGATCATCGGAACGATTAGATTATAGATTCGATGGCATACTCATGCCACTAGTAAGATGCTGTTACGACTAGTGGTACATGTGCGTTGGCGGTCAGATGTGAGTGTTATGTATCGGCGTCCTTGGGAACAAAAGTTAGATAGCAAGTTGGCCGAGTCAACGCTCAACAAAGGCAAGTTAGGCGCACATTCCCCTCGGATCAGTTGCTGCTTTTCCACACGACATCACTCCATCACTCCTCGTTCGTCTCCACAGACCCCACCACCATATGCGCGGAGACGACCAAAGAGTGCTGCATCGGTGAATGTGTGTAAGCGTTATAGTACAGCAGGCCCGCGTCATGCCGGCGAGCTCTCAATATAAGTGGGAGCTCTAAGCTCTCATTCTACATCCCTTTCTCCCCATCCTCTTCTCATCATCAAACTCCGCCCAGCTATCGTCAACATGGCCGACCTAGACACTGACATTCTCATCATCGGAGCTGGCATGTCCGGCCTAGGCATGGCCGTTCAGCTCATCCGTACTTACGGCTATCGAGACTTCGAGATCGTCGAGAAAGTCGCCGACGTTGGAGGCACTTGGCTCGTGAACACCTATCCCGGTTGCGGCTGTGATGTCGCCTCTCATTTCTACAGCTACAGCTTTGAACTCAATCCGGACTGGAACCAGAAGTTCTCTATGCGCTCCGAGATCCAGGCTTACTTCCGTGGTGTTGCTGAGAAATACAAGATTTTGCCTCACGTTACTTTCAACACGACGGTTGAACGCGCTGACTGGAACGATGCTAGTCAACATTGGGAGACGACTTTAAAAAATCAGCAGACTAAGGAAACGTACACTAAACGTAGCCGCATCTTGATCTCTGGCGTTGGCAACCTTTCAGTCCCGAGAGACTGTGAACTGCCGGGAGCAGAAACATTCAAGGGTAGTCTGTTCCATTCAGCGCTTTGGGACCACCGTTTCGACTGGAAGGACAAGGATGTGGTTGTTCTCGGTAACGGATGCTCTGCGACACAATTCGTGCCCGTCATGGCAGAGGACTCCCGAAGTCTCACGCAGTTTGCAAGACAGCCACAGTACCTGGCCGAGCGACCCAACCCTGTCTATTCACCCGCCTTCAAAGCTCTGATGAAATACATGCCTTTCGCAATGAAATTGTACCGCCTCAAGCTTTACGCAGACATGGAGAAGGACTTTGCTTCCATGGACACGGAAGGAGGCAAAGGAATCCGCCAGGGTCTCATCGAGGAGAACGAGCGCTACGTCAAACGAATGGCGCCAGAAAAGTACTGGGACGCGCTGATTCCGAAGCATGAGATCGGCTGTAAGCGCAAAGTCATGGACACAGGCTATCTCGAATGCCTGCACCGCGAGAACGTGGAGCTGATTGCGGAAGATCCAGTGCAAGAGCTGACCGAGGACGGCGTGAGAACGAAAAGCGGCAGAGACGTGCATGCAGATGCCATCATTATGGCGACTGGATTCCAGGTCTTCCGGATGCTCTTCCCCATGGAGATTCACGGCCAAAATGGTCTCAGCCTCCAGAAGTTCTGGGATGAACATTACCAAGGCGCAGCTCAGGCCTACCTCGGTACTTGTACAAACAGCTTCCCTAATTTCTTTACCCTAATGGGCCCGAATACCGTGACAGGCCATCTTTCCGTCATCTACACCGTCGAATGCCAGATCAACTTCGTTCTGCGGCTCATCGAGCCGCTGATCAAGTCAAAGCAAGGTAGCCGCTCGCTCTTCATGTCGCCACACAAAATGAACCAGGTCGACGTCAAATTCGAAGCGGCAAAGAGCGACAGCACATGGATGCAAAAGGAGCTCCGCAAGCTTGTCTGGTCTTCAGGCTGCACAAATTGGGCTCTGGATCCTACGACAGGGATGAACATTGCTATGTATCCAGGCTACCAGTTCATGTTCTGGTGGCGCAGTGTCTTCATACCAGGGAACGATTTCGAGTACGCGGACGAGAAGGGGCAGCACAAGAGCTTGACAGTCGGTGGTTGGAAGACTTTGCGGAGTGCTCTGTCAACGGCTGTTGTCCTGGCTGCGCTTGCTGGAGGTACGATGGGACTGAGGAGGACTGGAAGACTGGATGATCTAGAGAGATTCATAAGGGGCGGACTGGCATGTATCGCCAAACAGGGACAGCAGCTTTTGAGGAACTGAAACGGCGCAATATTGGTAAGTGGCATTCTAGACTAAACATGACAGGACTAGGAGAGATTACTCTATCAACAAGGAAATCACATTACAACCAAGAACGCAGCAGCTACTACCCCATTACTCCGTTACTTTTTCTTGCTCACACCCGTCGGACCACTCGCGCACTGATTCTTGAACTCTTTCGCTGAGCCGCGGGAGTAGTCGGCGCTGCCACCCTGGCCGGCTTAGCAGGTGATGCTTTCTTTGGCGCTGCCTCGTTTGGAGCGGCTTTCTTGGGCGCAGCAGGAGTACTAGGCACACCAGATCGTGTCTGACGAATGGGAGTCGTTGGCTCAGCTTGCTGAGCCTTGGATACTGCCCCGGACTTGGGAGCTGATCTGGTAGACTTCGAGGCCCTGGATTCAGCAACTTCGCGTGCTTTGCGTGCCGTAGCTCTCGCGGCTTTGCGAGCTGCTTTGGCTTGCCTTCTCGCGAGATCGTAGGCTTCGACTCTGTCGCGAGCCGCTTTGACTTCAGCCTTCTCCTCTGCAAGCAAGGTTCCATTCGCTGTGCGGATGCCTTCGACCAGAGCCGCCAACATCGATGGTCGCTGGCTGATGCTTACTTGCGTGAGATCGAAAGCTTCGGGGTACTCCTGGAGGAAGTCATCTACGGCTTTCTCCATAGCAGCCTCGAGCGGGTCTTGTTGCGGCTCGCGATGCATTGCTCTGTACATTGTGTCTATACTGAGTATTTCATTCGGGGTCCGTTGACTGAGTATCTGTCTGACGGGGACAATTACCCGGGGTGGTGCTTCGCGAGGCTTCGTGGGCGAGACTTGCTTCTTTACTCGTAAGGAGCCTTTCTTGGGAGCTGGCGAGGGCGGAGGTGTGCCGCGGTCTCCCTTGTGAGACCATCCGTCGTCTGACGCTGCAAAAGCGACGTGCTTGTCTGCGGGCTTCTGTTTGGTGGCGTGCTTCAACAAGTACCTTTCCGGTACTTCACCAAGGTTCACGAAGTCATCCCAGAAAGCTTGCCCGCGACGCTCGATCACCGCCTGGCGAAAGCGAAGTATATCATCGACAATGAGATCGACTGAACGGCCAATGGGTACCATATTCCTGCTTACGAACCACTTGCGAAGATACGCTGAAGCGTCCGTGTCGTCGGCTGGTATGAAGTCCCTCCAAGCCTTTCCGTGGCGCTGGATGAGATCCCGGGCCAAGAGACGTCCAGCGGGTCCACCGGGCATAAGGGGCCTGGACTTCCGCTTCTTGTATCTGATCATAAAGCCAAGTAAACGTGCGACTCCCGGGCGGCAGAGGAGGTCTTGTATCTCGTTGTCCAGTTGCTCGTTCTTGATGTTGCTTGCTTCCATTGCTCGGGCTTCGCTGCGTGCTTTGGCGCTCTTTTGACCCGAGAGACGCTTCTCTTTGCTTATCTTTTTACCAGCCATGATCGCAGAGGTACTTTGTGGAGAGTGGATGAAGGTGGATGCGCCGAAGGAGTGAGAAGGCGTTGAGATAATCCATGTTCGGAGTCCTTTGGACAAAGAAACATTTCACGCCGGATCCGGCGATTCTGCAAGGTAGAGCTTGCTGAATCCGAACAAAGCTTCCATGATTGTTTAATGAGGAATCAGAACGCTTTCGTCTTTGTGCTGAGGAATGCGGTTGTAGGGAATGGCTGATCGAGGACTGGGGGGATTCGGGGTGCTTGCAGGCGACTTGGGCAGCTGCGATCCAGCAATACGTACCTCATCGCGGCAGCGTTGACATGTGTTGAAGACATTTCGCACCATACTAATGATCGCCTTGCTCTCCAGCTGTCGACGACCCTATGGCCTTGATTTAGATATTGGGATCACAGCAATGCCCTTGTCCGTAAATGTTTTAGAAAGTAAATACCAAAAATTATTATATGCTACTTAAACCCTCAGAACAAATCCAATCGGAACATCATTTCTTGCGACCGTTTCCCTTCTTGGTAGAATTCTTCATAACACCAGTAGGCTTGGCTGCTGCGGCTCGCGTGGATTCTGCGGCTTGTCTGGCTGCTGTGGCTTGCCTCCTAGCGAGTGTGCGTGGACTGTACAGTTCGGGTGGCGGTTCCGTGGCAGTCAACCTAGTCGTGCGCGTGGATGCGGCTTGCGTTTGAGGTCTCCGACCGGCGGGTCTGGTAGATGCAACCTGACCTGGTCCACTTTGAACGGCGACAGGTACGGCGAATGCTACCTGACCTGGAGCAGCATGAGCGAACTCGGCCTGCAACGCCGCTGACGGAGGTGACGGCGCTACTCCAGTTACAGTGCGTCCATTTCGGTGTCTGGATGGTCTACGGGTAGGCGTAGATGGAGGCCCATCCCGACAACCACGTCCATCAACCTCGGGCGGGTCAGAACGCCCTTCCAATGGCTCTGGTGTTCGTGGGTTGTTGCGGCCCCTGAGAAGCCGACCTTGTTGACGGACCATTCGTCCAAGATCTTGAATCCCATTAAGAGCACGTCCCAGGTTACCACGCAAGTGGTTTCTCTCTGGGATGGCAGCGTCTCGCGCTCGGTTGTTGCGGCCCTCGTGAAGCCGAGCTTGTTGACGGACCCTTTGTTCAAGGTCACGGATCCCATCAAGAGCATGTCCCAGGTTACGATGCAAGTGGTCTCTCTCTGCGATGGCAACGTCTCGCGCTCTACGGACGTCGGCGCAAGGATCGACGCCGTTAGGCTGCAACCTATCGCGCAATCCTCGATTCTCATCCCGCAACCGTTGGATCGTCAGTCTATCGTGATCCGCGTTTAGACGATGCCCGATCTCGATTTCCTGCAGGTTTTCTATCTCCGTTTGCTGGGTATAGACCCTGACTGACAGCTCGCCAGCCTCAGCGTTATACTGGTCTCTCTCTGCGATGGCTTCGTCTCTAGTTCTGCGGATGTCGGCGCAAGGGTCGTTGTCGCCATCGCCGTCGTTGCCCTCGTCGTCGTTGCCCTCGTCGTCGTTGCCCTCGTCGTCGTCGCCCTCGTCGTCGTTACCCTCGTCGTTGCCCTCGTCATCGCCGCCGTCATCCTCATCGTCGCTATTGTCGAACCGGCCGCGCAGTCTTCGGTTCTCATCCTGCAACCGTCTCACATCAGCGCGTAGCCCGTTACTCTCCTCCTGCAAGTCATATATCTCCGCTTGCTGCGTCAAAGTCCTAAGACTCAGATAGGCTTCCTCTCGCTCGAGCTCGGTTATCCTCACGAGGGCATTGTCTCTAGCTCTGCGGATTTCCGCGCAAGGGTCAGGGTCTACTTCTTCCTCTTCCTCGTAGTCTGGTAAGTCTGATAACGATTCCTCGCGTTGGTCTTCCGGGGTTCCACGGGCATTGTCGTCTTCATTAACTCCTGTGGGCGCATTATAATCGGGCGAGGTTGGCTGGTAGGAACTGCTTTCCGGGGTTCCACGGGCATTGTCGTCTTCATTAGCTCCTATGGGCGCGTTATAATCGGGCGAGGTTGCCCCCTCAGGACCGCCATATCTCAAACTAGACGGGCTCTCGCGCGAGTTCGGGTTGTGGAAACCATTGACTTCAGGCACCGGTGAAGACTCGATCTCGATTGGCGCATGAGCTGTACCCCGCAAGAGCGAGGTTGGACTTCACCTGGAAACTCCCCCGTGGCGACGTGGAGACAACACGTTGTTGTCTGGATCGAGACTCGCACTTCTGTGGCTGTTTCGAGCCAACTGAGACGGTTGGCGACGGCTTGAGCTCCGGTTAGATCCTAAAGGTGAACGTGAGGAGACAATGCTTTGACGGTCTGGAGTCGCACGCCGTCTCGCTGCTCGGGAGGACGAGGGATACGGTGCGTCTTCAGAAGTGTTCCTCTGACGGCTTGAAGGCGGTCTCCGCCCAAATGTTTGAGCGCGGTCGTCTGGGGATGACGAGGGATGGGGTGGACGTCTTTGATTCGATCGCCGTCCATCTGCCCCAGAGACGATGCTTCCGCGATCGTTCGGAGACGAGAGCGGCCTGAGTGAATCGTTGCCCATCTTGAGCAATGTTGCTTGACAGCTGGGTCGCGTGGATGTTGTCACAGGTTGTAATAAGTTTATAGATTGTTAAGATAGAGAGATGTTAGAGCATCTCGTCTTAAGTTTTCTCTTGTCGAAGCCGTTGCTATTGTCGTCGACAACAAGGCCGGATTCGGCAATATGAAAATTCTCTATTGTCAGCCATGTCGTCGCAAGCGACCTTTACATAAAGGAACAAGCCATGTTTAACATGGAGGACACTGAACCACGCAATGTCCATAGAGAAGACCAATATTGCTGCAGAGTCTGCAAAGCCAGGCGTGGTCTGAAGCCGTCATAAAAGGTGCTTATGGGTCAGATTAATCGGGGCTCAATTCTACCAGCGTCGCCAAAGTCTGTCCCCATTCATTTGTCTCCCGGCGAGGTATGGCATAGCTTTAGCAGCCTGGAGACAATGAAAAAATGGTGAAACTCTTGGTTATGGTGCGTAGTGCAACGTTTCAGCGACGAGAAAGAAGCAACGATCATATATATCGCCATCACTGGTCTTACGTAGCATAGGTTTCTCTGGATTGTGTCAGTACCACGATCGATTGCCATGCAAGCTTGATCAAGCAGCAGACATACTCACAGCTCAGTTCTGTCATATTCTACGATTGTCCTCTTTGAGCCCTTCCTGGACTCTTTGTTATCTTGCATGTAGCCCTCCAGCTCCATCCATTCTGCTGCGAAAGCAGTGGTGATCATCGCCCAGTCTTCTACGACGTCCAAGTCCAAGTGCTTTCCGTCATCCTTGCTCGTATGCCAGACGTCTGGGAAAGGGCTCGGAATGATGTGGAGGATATCCACGCCACGCGCCATGAAAGGAATGTGATCGTCCTCCACCAAGCCGCCAGCCCAGCGATCGTTCTCGTCTTTGTCGCTTTCCCAAAGGAAGTTGCCGCTGGGCTTTGACTTGAGCTTGTTTGCTTTGCGCAGGCGTTCTTCGACGGACGCCATGTGCTTGTATGCCCAGTGTGTTGTTTTGAAGTAGGACGGCACCGACGGATTTGTTTCTCCGAGCAGGTCCAGCAAGACAAAGAGATCGATGCTTTCCAGTGGGTTCTTGAAAGTCGACATGGCTGGGTTCACAGTAGACTCCCATTCTTCCGCCAGGGCTCTCGCACCGTATACAGAGTCTGTGTGTGACCAGGTCGCGAAGGCCTCCTCGCCATCCAGCAGCAATATTTGCACACCCTTGTGTTCGTCAAACTCGTCTCTTTCTCCCTTGGCCTCCATGGCGGCCCACTTCGCCGTCAGAGCAGAATCAATCCCACGGGCAGCGTGCAAAAGCATGGCGCATGGCGCAGCACTGTCCGTGGCGCCAATAAAGTTCTTCGGTGTGAGCTTTGAGTCGAAATGCGCGACGAGCGCAAGCCTACCAACTTCACCCTCGCCTTCCACCCATGGAGGATCTCTCGTCGCAATGAGATTTCGAAAAGGCACCTCCTTTCCGCGAGAGGTAGGCGTTGTGCTGGAAGAGTTTTGGAAGCTCAACCTCCATTCTGGGAGATTGTTCGCGAAGAAGTCGTAGAAGTGCTGCAGCACTTTGGCGTTCCCTGGTGTGCCCGGCACGCGTGGTATGAGTATAGGTGCGAGGAGACCATCGTTGTTTGTGATTGAGAAGTCGTCACTTGAAACAGATAGCGATCGTAGCGATTCGTCGGCTAGGGTCGTATAAGCCAATGCCTCCCGAAGCGCTAGCGGGAGGATGAGAAGTGATCGTAAGAGTCGCATGGTATTCCGTCGAAAGGGAGGATTTATACGGTTTCTGCAGCTAAAGATATCAACATGTAGGCGAGTGATAGCTGGATGCGATCAGTAAAAGTGTCCATGTAGTTACAAAAGTACGTAGCCGTTGCTTCCTCCTTAGTGGAGAACTACTGTATGGTGGAGATGAGCAGGGGTCGGGCGACGCCAAATTCGGGATTCTTCAACCTCACTTCTTCCCGTCCATCGCAGAACTATCCAACTTACCCATAGTCATGTGATGTTTTCTATACACGCCGCCCGGCATTGTCACTCTTTTACGTTGCTGAGACGGTCTTTGACCACCTTACGCACGCCTGCTATCAGCCATGCCTCCTTCAAGACACTGGCCCGCCCACAGAGCATAGTACGGCAATCTCAGCCTGCGTTCCAGCGCCATGCTTCGTCACAGAACATAGTGAAAAAAGTGGCAACATCTCGCTTGAACAAAAGTACATATAGCTCCTCTTCTCGGCTTGCGGGACATAGCTTACATTATCACAGTGATTTCCTCCCTGGACCTTGTCAACGTCTACCAGGGAAGTGTCATCCGGACCGTCTCCGTGGGAATGGTGCGAATCGTCACTATTGTTGTATTCGGCCTCGGAGCTACTATGATCGCTCCACGCATGTTCTTCGACCCCGATCAGTCCATGTGGTGGGTTCCTGGCGTCCTGATCGGAAGCGCAGTCCCGCTCGTGTTGACCGCCCTTCTCTCTGCGCCTTATGTTTCGACCATCCGAGTACTCGTCCCACCGAGTGCAAAGAAGAGCACCGAAGCGCTCTTGAGGTTCGCTGAACGCATCCCTGCCGAGACCAAGGTGTCTTTGCAGTCAATGAGGTGGCTGCCCTGGCCCACGCACAAGGAGGTGTTTTTCTGCGACCTTCGACGCTTGCCTGGGCGTAAACTCTCTGTCAATCTGGAACATATTCCCCTGGGCAACGAGGAAGCCAAGAATGCCAGTAAGATATTCGGCGGTCGTTTGGCCATGCGGATGTATGGAAGATACTGGGTGGACATGACTTCAAAAAACAAGAGCAACGCTCCGGGCGTATGGGAGAAGATGTGGGAGCAGATTCCAATCAAGGGACAAGAGCCACTCAAGGTCGCGGACAGGAAGCCACGGGTCATGAGCAATAGGCTAGCACCAGCCAAGCCATCTGTTGCTTCTGCGAGAGTTTCATCGCCGCTGCCGCCAGTCAAGAAGGGCAAGTCGAAAGTTGGAAGTCCCAGAAGATGAAGATAGGTACCTCAAGGTGTGTTCTCTATTCATTCTTTTGTCATCCTGCTCAATGCCTTGGGCGCCATTTGCCCACGACCATGCTGTCGCCCGTTGTGCCGTCGTCAATGTCGCTGCAGGTTGCTCACTTATGCCATTTTGGTGTCTGCTTACGCGCGAGCCTTGGCCTGGGATCAACACCTTGACTCATCGGCTCCGATATCGAGAGCAGTGTTGCCGTGCATGCTCAGATCAGCCATAATGTTCTGGTGGCGATCGCCAACTCCCAAGTTCTCACCTGCGTAGTATGAACGCTGCTCGGCGCAGTATGGATGCTACGCAAAGTCTGGGAATGTGCTAGCCTTGCGGGAGAGGTATTTAACTCCGTCGAAGTTAATCATGTCATCAACAACAAAAAGCGGTTCAATGGCCTAGCGGTTAAGAACTTAGCAAGTTGGTCAATCTTCGGGATGAGGGCGCGAGTACGATTCTCTGACGGGACGCTTCTGAATTAAAGTGGTAAAACACCAGAAGATTCAGTCGAATACCGGGAGATTGGTAAATGATAATTTTTTTGCACTTTCACTGTACCAATGCTCCATTCGCTTACATTTTGCCTTTGCAGATAACGGTCTGAACGAATTTGTTCAACATGCAATCTGAGGTTCTGGCCATGCATTTAACGGAGCTACAGAAGTTATGTCGCACGGACATCTTCTTTTGCACCGCGCCTCGATGCTTACTCTGCCTACGCCTTACACTGAAGACACGAGTGCAGCTCTCCGTGTACTAACTCGAACTCGTGAGAAGGCCGCGCTGAGCGCACTAACGGCTGTCAATGAGTTTGGTAGTCGTTCGGTCTCGCTAAAAGACTGTGGCTCGCATCCAGACAACTTGCATGACATGGCACCACCAGATCAGCGATAGGCCTTGTGGTCCACTTTGCCGCTAGAGACCGTCACTTCAGGCCGTTGTCGCTAAGGCAAAGAGGGGTCTAACGTCACGTTGGGTCTATTTAACCAGCTTCACTTCTTTGATATTAACAAAAGCGATTACACCCTTAGCTTAGTGGTTAAGGCGTGCGATTTAGCGCAGTTGTTCAATTCCCGCGTAAGGCAGGCTGGGCAGTTAAAGTGGTAAAACACCAGAAGACTGTCTTGATGTTGCCTTACAATGGAACAAGGTTGGGGGATTTATCCTTTTGCCAATTCTTCGCATCATCTGACACTTGCACGTTTTCTTTTTGTTTGCTTGAGCAGCAAGCTGCCCTTCGTGTTGGCGCTTCTACGCAGGGCAAAGGTTTCGAAATTCATGAGCTCGGAACAGACATCTAGCGGCACAAAAATGTAGCTACAAGTGGCCCATGTACTGATACCGGATGCCTCAGTACATTGTCGGAATGGTCGATCCTTGAGAGACGGTGAGTACAAAAGAGGTACCTCCCTGGCTATCGGGGTGGTACCGGGGGAAAGAGCTGACTTTGGTGGCAGTAATGCCATTGAGAGGCGCATTCATGGTGGTACTGAGCTATCTACTTGGTTCTGTCGGTGAGTTCGCCCTCCCACGGCTTCCTCGAGGCCTTGATCGCCTCTTCAACCACGATCTCCTCCTCAACCTCACCGACCGCATCCCTTGTTGGGCCCCACTGGGCAAGCGGCGTTCCTTCTTCTTCTTCTTCTTCTTCTTCTTCTACTGCGGCCTCATCAGCACGCGCAACCTCTTGGTGCTGGCGTTTGGCCCACAACGCACGGTTTCTGATCTTGCGCTGGGCTTTTGCCGACAGCTCACCAACCCTTCCCTCTGTTACTGCCATGGCCTCGCGCTCAAAACGTGTAAACACGTGCTCGCGGAGGAAGTTCTGACCCATCATAAGTGTATGTGCATCTGCAAAGGTTAGTGATGGCACGCGAAGATCACATGTCTGGAGTTACTAACCGGCCCTGTCAGGATTCGCAACACGACCTCCCTTGAAGCCCGTGACAAAGTCACGCCTCAGGTAAGCATCCAGGAGCCCGATGTAGGCGCGCACATCTAATGGCTGTCCTCGTAGCACCTCGCGCAGGGCGATAACACGCTCCTTCTCTTCCGCAATTGGCCACTTGGTGGCCCCATTCTTGAGCTTCTGCAGCTCCTGGCTGCACTTGTTGTTGAACGAGCCGAAAAACATAAGTTGGTCGTCCTCGAGCTCCTCGTCGAGCCACTTCTTGATGTGGGCGCTGTCTTCGGCGTTGGCGCTCCAGTACCTCAACCTGGTCACCGGACGATCTCTCTTCATTTTTTGCCTTGGCGGCATGGTGGTGTTGGGTGGTGGTGGTGGAGGAGGAGGAGTAGGAGGAGGAGGAGGGAGAGGAGAATGTGGTGGTGGTGACGGCGGAGCGGGAGTGGCAGGGCGTGGAGAGAAAGAGCGAAAAGAAGGAGGGTTTTCACGCAAGTGAAGAGGTGAATGTGAAGAGGTGTCACCTCGTCTGTTTTGTCGTCACATGCGGCCGTTTGCATCGTACCTCTCTTACACTCACTTCATTCTTACTTTTGTCATGTGAATGCGGGATTTGCATGTGAACACCGAGACTTACTGAATCTCAGGGGAAAGAATGCTTCGGCGATATACGAAAGCTGCTGATACTAGCACACATGCCACTGAGATGGTAATTTTCAACTCATTGTATCTCGATGGCACGCTCGTTCTTTCGATACACCAAAGCTGATGGTACCATCACATATGCCACTGGGATACGAGTCTCTTGAACACTGAATCTCACCGGAATGATCGCCCCGAAGACATGCGAAAGCAGCTGGTAACACCACACATGCCACAGAGATACTGGACTCGATTCCACTGGATCTCAATGGCATAAGCGTTCCAAAGATCTGCGGGAGTAGCTGGTACCACCATACGTGGGATTGAGACGCTCTTCTGCAATTCACTACACCTCAATGGCAAGCGGTTTCCGTCAATGTACGGACTGCAAAGTACGAGCACGTGTACCGGAGAGAGACTGGTTACAAGCATCCTGCCTCTCGGCAGGTCGATTACTTATGTCAAAAGTCAAAGCCTTTGACACCAGCACAACCACAACAAAGATACTGATCTGGAACTCACCAAATCCCAGTGTGACGAGCATCTAGATTGCATACCGAAGCATTTGATACCACCTCAAGTGCACCATCATTGCCACCTAGATACTCACTTGGAGCACTTCATCTCTCAGTCTCAACGGTAAGATCTCTCAGGGGGTATGCCAGAGCCGTTGATACCACCAAAACTACCACTGAGATGCTCACGCGGGTTCCCACCATCTCAATGGAATACACGCCTGGGAACACAGCAAAGCAGCTGGTATTTGCAGATCTACCAGCGCGATACTGCTTTCTGGATTGTGTGATCTCAATGGACTCTCCTCTGTGGTGACACACTACCGCCTTTGGTATCACCGTGACTGCCACTGAGACGATCGAATTGAATTCACCCCATCTCAATGGAAGACGCCTTCCACGAATACACCAAAGCAGCCGGTACTGGCGCATCTACCGGGGAGATACCGCTTTCGGAATCGATGTATCTCGACGGAGACTTCCCATTGATGATTATCAAAGCCGCTAATACCACCACAACTACTACGGAGATATAGCTATCTAACAAGCTGTGTCTCGGTGGGTTTCATCTTTCGTAAAATGCCAAAGTCGATGGTAATTTAGACTGCTCCGCTGATTCTAGTGACAAAATAGTCGTCCTACGCGGGTTCGCATCTCATCAAGGGAATGTGCCTTGCATCGCACCGCAGATGAGGATACGAGCAACATGATCCGCATACACGCACACTTCGGGCATTGTTTTCGCTCCGAGTGGTTCCAAGTGGTCTGAGGGTTGCTAACGCTCTGCGCCTACTTGGCGCACCAGTTCACGAACGACGCAAAATAGGACAGGTGGTCGTCCCTTAGCTCAGTGGCGAGCCATTTGCCGATGATGATGGCATTTTTGGTGTCATCGGCGGTTTAGAAATTGAGCCGGCGGACTGGGTGATCTCTGAGCCTGGTGGCATGTTGGCATGGTGGCAGTGGTGTTGGTGGTGACGGTACAAACTTTGCCTAAGTCAATGCGACGTAGTCTTCTGCGACCCAGAAGCGTCTGACATTCCAGTCACTGGAACGAGAGGCACCTCCAAAGCTGTAGGGTCCAGGCCCAGCTTCTTGCTGTATTCATGGAAAGCTCAAGAGCAAGGTCGTAGCCCACGAGATAAAGATACCGTCACAGGTGAGACATGCATTGCAAAACAATAGTCGTCGAAGTCTTCATAGTACTTCAAGCAAAAACTCCCACAATCTTACAATCCGCTACTATACAAATCCATTTTACGTACACAATTCGTACAATCAGTCCCTCAGCTTCAAATGATACGTCTCCAACTGACCCTCCGTCATCCTCGTCGGGCTCTTAACAAGCATATCCTCGCCCCTCCCGCTCTTCGGGAAAGCAATGACATCCCTCACACTCTCCTTGCCCATCATAACAGCAACCAAGCGATCGAAACCCAACGCCAAGCCAGCATGAGGTGGACACCCAGCACGCAGAACTTCAATCAGATGCGCGAAATCCTCCATCCGCTCGTCGCTCATCTGCAGCACTTCCCGCATAACGAGCTCTTGCATCTCAGCGCTGTGAATTCGGCGGCTGCCACCTCCTAGTTCGACACCGTTGACGACGAGGTCATAGTGGTCGGCGCGGACTTTGAGAGGGTCTGTGAGTAGGAGATCGACGTCTTCTGCTGTTTTGGGGGAGGTGAAGGGGTGGTGGGTTGCGGACAGACCGGCCGCGCCGCCTTGACCGGGTTCGGCGTCGTTGCTTGGTGAGAAGAGTGGAAAGTCGTTAATCCAGGTGAAAGCGAAGCCTTGTGGTGCGTCAATGTAGCCGTGCTTGACAGCGGCTTTATGTAGGGCGAGTCGTAGGTTGCCGATTGGCGTGGAACCGCCGGAGAAGTCTTCTTTGGGCCTGGCTTGGATGATGACAAGGTCGCCGTCTTCCAGCTCGATCATATCTTCGAGGGCTTCGGCAGCTTCAAATCCGAAGACCTGCAAGCCTTGTAGTGGCTTGCGGGTGTCGAAGACGAAGATCCCAGGTTGTCCGTCTGGGTTTTGAATGAAGGGCTGGGCTTCAGGCGAGTCCATGAATTTGTTCACGAACTTCCTGGTGTCGTTTGGATCTTCGGCAATGGAGAACTTCATAACCTCGACAATGGGATCGTCCAACGGTCCGATCTTCTTGACAAGGTCCACCGGAATCATGTACTCGATTCGCTGGATCTCTGAGCCGAGGCGGGTGTCAGGTTTGTCTGATCCGTATCTTGACATGGCTTCTTCATATGACATTCTCGGGAAAGTCTCTGGCAGGTCTTTCGCGCCCAGAAGCTCTGTCCACAGCCTTTTGACCACGGCTTCTACTGTGCGCATAACATCCTCGGCGGAGGCAAAGGACATCTCCAAGTCAACTTGCGTAAACTCAGGTTGTCTGTCAGCTCTGAGATCTTCGTCGCGGAAGCACTTTGCAATTTGGACGTAGCGAGGGATACCACTGGCCATTAAAATCTGTTTGTACTGTTGTGGACTCTGGGGCAAAGCGTATGCAAGCCCAGGCGTGCGGGTGGGAACTAAGAATTCTCTCGCGCCCTCAGGTGTGGATTTGAAGAGGAGGGGGGTCTCGATCTCTGTGAAGTCGTGCTTTTCGCATAACTCATTGCGTACTATACGTGCGGCCTTGCTGCGGAATGCGAGTGCGTTGCGGATTGAAGGATCGTTTCGAATTTGAAGGTGACGTGACTCGGCAGGGAAGACAGTGTCTTTGGACATTATGATGTCGTTGGGGAACGAGTTGAGAAGTGTGATGTTGTCGACTTTGACTTCGACGCTAGTGATCAGGCCAGCCTTGCTTTCGCCATCTTTGCCTAAAGGTGCTTTCCGTGATTTGATGGTACCGCTGATGGCGACTGGCGAGTGTTCTTGGAGTCCTCGCAAGGTAGTGTGAGGTGAGTTGCTGCCATCAATGCCTTTAGTCACAGTTGAGACTAGCTGCACAGTTGCGCCGAGAGTCATGTCGTGAAGCTCAGCGAAGGTCAGAGACTTGGAAGCATCTCGTCGAGTTCCGACGTAGCCATGGAGAACTACTTGTTGGTCGTTGAGTTCTGCACCCTCTGTTGCAAGTTGTTTGAACGTGCATGACGCTTGAGGAAAGTTCACTTGCCAATCGTCAGCATGTATTGCAAGCCGGCCTTATGATAATTGGGATGCGGCACTCACAGGAGCCTTTGAAGTCTTCCAAAATTCTTGCATTCTTTTCAGTACTGTAAGGCCTGTTATTACCTGATCTGGCATGCGGGTATCTCGCATATCTCGTCTTGGTGATCGCAGACTCCAAGCTGAGGATTCTGCACGCCGGTGGCAGACTGAGCAGGCGTGATCGCAAGGCCAGTGCGGCACTTGTGCCCAATGCACGACTATGAAATGTCATCGAGAGAAAGAAAAGATTGCAAGCACGTCAACAATACCATGCAAGCATCACGAATACTGCGGACGGAGGACGAATGAGGTCCGCAAGATCTCGATTCAGCTAGCTCGTCCTTACTAGCGTGGCACTAGCGTCCTCCGTCAAGCACTTTTCTCGAATCGCGCTCCCACTTCCTTTCTGATCTCTTCAATGACCCTCCTATTCAAAAGGACGTACGTATAATTTTGCCAACCCACCAGCATGACACGCGGCTAACAAGATCACAGGTGATGAAAGCTTAGCGTGTAGCAGATGAGCAGTGTCTCTTTCAGGTTACTCGAGCTCTCCCTTAACCGGGCTCAAGGGCTTTAGTATCCGGATGAGACCAGCATGATATCTGCGTTCGGCACACCTCCTTGTTACTTAACGGGCGCGAAGAAGCAACTCTGACTTTTCCCACGAATACGAGGGTTATTCTGGCTGGCTGGCGGCGAAGACGTGCCATTCAGTTACCACGCGATTTACGATTACGATACACAAAATGAAAACTCATTCCTCAGAAAGCGACATGAACCATCTCAACCCTTTCTTTTGCTCATTCATGCAATATCATATTGCAAGCTCGTACACTTTCCTCGCCGTGACATGCACCGCAATCCGAGGCATTTTGACAGAGACCGGTGTTGCCCATCCCGGTCTTTTGCTCCTCGGCGCGGCAGAATAGAAAGCCGCATCAACAAGTTGAGGTCAGCCTTTTAATGCTGCCTTGACTGTAACATGTTCGCGACAGTAATACATTCGTCCAATCTTTGTTGTCTATTACAGAACACAACACAAGTAATTCGTCCGCCGTATATACATATAGTGTACATAACACGTACAATTCTTCACAGCAGCCTTGCCAAGCCGGGCGTTCGAGGTCGTTGCTTCCGACTGTAGTCGGTCTGGAGATGACGCCCAGCAACCTTAAGGCGCAGCCCAAGCTCATCTCATCTCCCGTCCCTTGACGAGACCTGGTCAATTGCTGATACATTATTGTCGCCCCGCAGCCTGCCGGATACGCGAGTACGGCCCCGACTACCTACACATACCACTCATACTCATACACCAAGCCCCCATCCCTGAAGACAATGCCGCTACTGTCACTTGAACACGCCTGATCAGCTAGTCATACTTGAACCTCCGACCGAACGACCAATCGCCGAACATCGTGCATCCAGCTCGCGCCGCCAGCTCATGTCGAACTCCTTTGAAAAGTCCGTCAAGGGCGGCACCAAGGTCAAGCTCGCGCCGCCCAAATCAAAGTATGTCGAGCACATCCTTCTCGCGACACAGTCCGGCGAGGCTGGCGTCGCGGAAGTGTTTCGGACCTTGACCCACCGACTACGCGACTCGACGTGGACGGTCGCCTTCAAGTCGCTCATTATTGTGCACTTGATGATCAAGGAGGGCGCGCCCGACGTGACACTCAGCTACCTGAGCGCTGCGCCGACACACCGGCTGGCCATTAATAGTTTCACCGACGTCCAGACCCAAGGACACAACATTCGACGATACTCCGAGTACCTACTCGCTCGAGCGCAGGCGTTTGAGGCAGCGAAATGCGATTTCGTCGCGCATGGACAAGAGCATGTAAAGAGGTTGACCGTGGACAAGGGTCTGTTGCGAGAAACGGAGATTATCCAAGTCCAGGTCAGATCGCTGGTGAAATGCAACATGCTGGACAATGATCTCGAGAATGAGATCTCGCTCACGGCTTTCCGATTGCTCACTCGGGACTTGCTCGACTTGTATGCTGCGGAGAATGAAGCCGTCATGAATGTATTAGGACACTACTTTGAGATGTCGAGGACGGATGCGGAGCGCGCAATCAAGATCTATAAGGCTTTCTGCAAGCAAACAGACCAAGTGGTGCAGTTCTTGGGCGTCGCACGACAGTTTGAGCATGCCACACGTTTGGAAATCCCCAAGATCAAGCATGCGCCTACCAGTCTTGCGGCTAGCTTGCAGGAGTATCTTGACGACAAGGAGTTCGATGTGAACCGCAGACAGTATCTGGCGGAGCAAGACGCAAAGAAGGCCGGAAAGTCATACAAGAAACCAGCAGCACAGCCAATGGCTCAGCCAGCTGCTTCGAATCAAGCTCAAAGTACGCCCTCTATCGCCGCACCTCCAAGTCAAGCCAAGGGACCGGCTCCCGACCTCATCGACTTTTTCGACAGCATCGAGCAGAAACAGCAACCTATGGCGCCCTCAGTACAGCAGTATCAACAGCCACAGTCGTCGGGATATATTACTACACAACAATCGAGCTTTGGAGCACCCCAGCTTGGCTTCCCGCAGGGATTCCAACAACCTATGCAAGGGCTACAGCAACAGCCCACGAATGGATTCATGGGTGACATGTCTACAAACCCCTTCGGCCAGCAGCAGCAACAGCAACCTCCCACAAATGGGTTCATGGGCAATGACCAATCAACAAACCCCTTTGGCCAGCCGCAGCAGCAGTCAGTCCAGGCCCAGCCACCACAATTGCAACCAGTTCAGACAAACCACACAGGCGCTGGATTTGGCGGTTATGGTCCACAGCCTTCTCAGCAGGCATTTGTTACTGGCGGCGCTTTCCCACAGGACGTGCAACAAACATTTGGAGGCGGCTCGATACAACCGCCTCAACAGCAGCAGCAGCAGCAGCAGGCTCAGCAGACAAACCCCTTCCGACAAAGCGTAATGCCTACAGGGCCAGCGATGGATGCTTTCGGAGGGCAGAGCAGCATGAATAACACCGGAGGCCTACAACGACAATCCACCAACCCATTCGCCAAGCACACCCAATCGCCACCGCTGGCTTCCTTTCAACAGCAATCTATACCCGAAGACGGCATTCCGCAGCAGTACTCTCAGACGCATTCAGCGTTCGGTCAACAGCAGACAGGCCTCCAACCCTTGCAAGCGCAGGCCACGGGCACAAACCCCTTCGCGCGAGCTCAGTCCGCAGCATCACAGACGCCCCCCTCCCTCCAGCCACAAGCAACCGGCACGAACCCGTTCAGACAGTCGATGTTCACCAATCAGCAGACGGGTCAAGGCTGGCAGAACGCTCCGCAGGCCACGATGGGCGGGCTGGAGCAGATGGACACAATCTCGGTCTTCCCACGACCTGGTCAGCAACAGCCGCAAGCACAGCAACATTCGCCGTGGGGCTAGCGTGAGGGGTTTGAATGAGCGAGGAAGAGTTCTTTTCTTTTGTAATAACATCCGAGGTATTAGCGAGGCGTTTGTAATTGGTACGGGCAATGGCAAGGGAGAGGATGGACAGGCAGAGGGCGCGTGTGTGTGCGCGCGAGAGAGAGAGATGAGAGAAGGATAGGGAGTGAGTGACAACGCATTTTGACCCGCACGTTTGTAATCTCAACAATGCCAGGATTCAGCGCGGAGCTGAACCACAGCGTGCCCAAGGTAGTGTCTTGATTTAGCGGGCAATGGATTGTTGTGATTGATTTGATTGGCTGCGTGTACCTGGTTCCTTTCAATTGTTCCCTCCTGTACAGTGTCTATTCCCTTTCGGGCCTCAATAGCATAGCAAAGCGCTGACATCGGACAGGCGAATCGAGCAGCCTTACGACGTGGTGCGAGTCTCTGTGTGCCTCATTTCTCACCTTCACGTTCATGCCTTGATGTAAACGCTACACTTGCGCTGATGATCTCGCCGTCGCCGACTCACCGCCCCGGACAACAACATGCATGCGAGGAGCGTCATGATGTTGACTCCTTCTCCGCCCCTGTGACTAACAGCACAACAGCACAACAGCACCCATCGCCAGGCGCCTGGACGTACGTGTGTGATCTCTATGTGAACTCGACTACTCCACGCCTCAATGCCAACGGCCACCGCCAAGTCACTGTCAAGTTCGCTCGTTCCGATTACCGCCAAAAGCCGTCTTCTCCAACATCTCCGCCAAGGAGGAGAGACTGATGAAAAGGTAAAGGTGTTTGCGCATCAGCCAGATGTAGTGCAATACTGGCGACACTAACCGGTGGGCATCAGCAAGCTGAGCGGCCCATCGGTGGTTCCAAAGACTTGATAATCGTAAGAAGTCACCGTAGTGACGTTTCAGAGATTAAACTGAACTAGAAGCGAGTCAGTAAGGGCAGATTGAGTGTGGTGTCGTTCGCTAACTTACAAGAACAGATACTACACTTGATCCTGGATGGGCGTTAGCAATGGTGGTCAGGATGGATGGGTGGATGTTGGAAAGGACATACTAAGCCAAATGGCAAAGACGAGCTGGTTTTGGGAAGAGAGATTCGAAGAGAGAAGAAAGCAGATATACCTGCGGTTGGAGGCAAGTCTTGGCATTCCGCGTCGTTGCTAGCGTGCCTCATCGGGAAGCGGTGTCGAGGTCGCTGCCTGATTTGCTGCCTCATGTGCTCATGGAAGGTGCGCGGTGTTGATGAGTTGTCACATGTTTGTTGTGAAGACTGGCAGTATCGATTGAAGGACAAATCGCGAGCTGTAGTGAAGATCAAGACCGCATTATAGCTAGGGCCCACATATCGGCAACTGCTCTTTAGGGCAAACCGCGCTTCACTTACTTGACCTCATCAGGAAGTGTCCGACGCACCTTCTTACATGTGTGTCAGACTGCATTACATTCAAGAGCATTTGTAATCACTACAGCTTCATGAAGTCTCTCTCTACATGCTCCTTATGTAACACCAGCTGCAAGTTGCATGTCTTGAGTGTTGGGTCGACACAACAGCAATCTTACGCTGAGAACACCGAGTTGGCGCAAGCACATTGGAACTCAGCCGTCAAGACCACAATGAAGCCCTCAAGCTTTGTGGCCGGCTTAGGCCTTGTTACTAACGAGCCAGGCGTTGCTGTACCAGCTTCAACCAAACCCGACAAACGAAGCCTATCGATCGAAGAGCTTGACTCGATCGAACTCCCCAACTACGGCCTGGCCAAAGACCAGTCTGGGATGCCAACGAATGCGGCAAAACAAACTCCAAAATCGAGACAACTGGACCCATGGCTGATACTCAAGCGACCCCAAATGATCTTGAAGCAAGGCTTCCCCAATCTCCAACTTTCGAATGCGGGAGCACCGCAAACACCATCGTCCCAAGCTTCTGGTACCCAGCAATGAATAGATGGCGAGTCCTCGCCGCCTGCTTGGTAATTTTCGGCAATGGAATGAGTGATTCCGTGAATGACGCCTTGATTCCTTACATGGAAGACCACTACAACATAGGCTATGCGCTCGTGTCTCTCATCTTCGTCGCCAACGCCGTGGGATTCCTCCTTGCCGCTCCTCTGAGCAGCGTTCTCGCCAGCACCCTCGGCCGCTCCAAGTGCTTCATCCTTTGCGAGATCGCGATGCTGGTCGGCTATGTGATCATTGTCTGCACGCCACCGTTCCCCGTCGTTGTCGTTGCATATCTTTTCTTCGGGTTCGGCGTCGCCGTCAACTTGGCTTGCATAAACGTCTTCTGCGCCAATCTAGCCAATTCAACTGTCTTGCTCGGAGCAGCTCACGGATCATACGGCGTGGGCGGGACGATCGCGCCTATAATAGCCACGGCAATGGTCTCCAACGGCATCCTGTGGTCGCGCTTCTTCTTGATCATCATCGGTTTGCGGGTCGCTTGTTTCTTCTTCGCAGGCTGGGCTTTCAAAGACTACGAGAAAGAAGGGATCAACGGTCACACTAACAGTCTTCCAGCCCCAACGGCCGCTCGTAACCAAAATCGGCAGGGCATCAACACCACCCAACCTAGTAAACGCACACTCCTCCTCCGCGCCCTGTCAAACCGCACAACCCTGATCGGCGCCCTCTTCATCTTCTCCTACCAGGGCGGCGAAGTCAGCGAATCAGGCTGGTTCATCAACTTCCTGATCGACTACCGCTCCGGCAACCCCTCGAAAGTCGGCTACGTGACCGCCGGTTTCTGGGCCGGAATAACCCTCGGGCGCTTCACATTGACGCACCTCGCCTCGCGGATCGGAGAGAAGCGCTTCGTAGCCGGCCTCACCAGCGGCGTCATAGCCTTCCAACTGCTCGCCTGGTTCATCCCGAACGTCATCGGCGGCGCAGTGGCGGTGAGTTTCCTGGGCTTCTTGCCGGGGCCGGCGTATCCGTATGCGACGACTGTTTTTGCGCGTTTGTTGCCGGCTGAGCTGCAGATGAGCGCTCTTGCTTTCCTGTCGACGGCTGGGTCGAGTGGGGGTGCTGTTGTGCCTTTTACGACGGGGATTTTGGCGCAGGCCGTGGGGGCTTGGGTGTTGCATCCGGTGTGCGTTGGGTTCTTTTTCGTGATGCTTGGGTGTTGGATTGCTTTGCCGAAGGTGCGGAAGAGGGCTGAGTGAAGTTGTGCGGTCGCTAATGTAGTTGGGTGCGACATGTTGGAGGATAATCTGAGTAAGCTATACGACGAAGATGTGCCAGTAGTAAAAGCTAGCTAAGCAGTAGTTCGTCTGTGAAAATGTTTGCAAGACTCGGTGGATTCGATGGAAACTGTGAAAAGACATACAATCATACGCATGCTTGCGACTACACAGGTGAGTTAAGATCAAGATGGACAGAGGACTCACTTGGATCCTGTTGCGCTAAGAGAGTACGCCTGCCATTAGCCGCTCTAACAAGTTTTTCTAAAGACCCAGGCGCGAATGAGCACTTCTTTATCGCCAATTCCAAAGTTCCGTCTACCAAGTCATTACAATTCTACTGCCTCATGAACATCTTATACGTCGGGTTCTCGGTCTCATCTTTCCACGGGTATCCAATTTCGGACAAGAACGTGTTCAAACTTGCTTCCTGTATGGTGAAAGAATGAAGTCAGTAAACCATTGCAGCCCAATTCAAGAGACTATTAACAAAACCACTTACCTCTCCAGCGGGGCACTGGATAGCAGCCAGAATCTTGGCAACGTCACCACCGTAGTTGCGGTAGTGGAACAGACTGATGTTCAAACCAGGCTGCAGAGTTGTGAGGAACTTGTGCAGAGCTCCCTGTCTCTCAGGAAATTCAAAGGCGAACAGGCGCTCATTCTCGGCATCGCTGCGACCGCCGACCAGGTAGCGGATGTGGCTCTTGGCCAGTTCGTTGCCGCTGAGGTCCGTGGCCTGCATGTCTTCTTTTTGGAGACGGGAGATCAGATCTGAGAGATCGCGCTCGCGGGTGGCGGCTGTGAGTTGGATGCCGACGATGATGTAGGCGGCGGCACCCGTTGAGTAGCGGTAGCAGAACTCAGTCACGCCCATCGGGTTGATGGCGGCGACCAGAGCGGCGAAGGAGCCGGGGCGCTCGGGAATGGTGACGGAAAGGAGGGCTTCTTTCTTCTCACCGAGAGCAGCACGCTCAGCGACGAAACGCAAACGGTCGAAGTTCATGTTTGCGCCGGAGGCGATGGCGACGAGCTGGCGCTTGGTGTCCTCTGAGGGACGCGAGGCAACGTACTTCTTCAGACCGGCAAGGGAGAGCGCACCAGCAGGCTCGAGGATGGAACGAGTGTCTTCGAAGACGTCCTTGATGGCAGCGCAGATCTCGTCGGTGTCGACTTGGATGACCTCGTCGACAACTTCACTCGCCACGCGGAAAGTCTCTTCGCCAACAGTCTTCACTGCCGCACCATCCGCGAAGAGTCCAACGTCCTTGAGAGTAACACGCTTGCCGAGTTTCAATGATTGAACCATGGCATTAGCGTCATATGTCTCCACGCCGATGATCTTGACATGAGGAGCGATGCGCTTGATGTAGACACCGATACCAGCGATGAGACCTCCACCTCCAACGCAGCAGAAGATGGCTTCTAGCTTGCTCAAATCAGCCTGACGGATAAGTTCCATGCCGATGGTGCCCTGACCAGCGATCACGTAGGGATCATCGAAGGGAGGGATGTTGGTGAGACCATGTGCTTTCTCCAGGCGAGCACATTCGGCCTTTGCAGCATCGAAGTCGGCTCCATGCAGGACGACGTTACCGCCCATGCGTGAGACGTTTGAATGCTTGATCGCGGGAGTGCCCAAAGGCATTGTGATGGTGGCGGGGATTTTGAGCTTGCGAGCAGAGTATGCAACGCCTTGGGCATGGT
>Ga0265797_10000109_pt1 | contig 168451 bp, 163 predicted proteins | sample P2T30metagenome_FD_192433 | JGI IMG/M metagenome (GOLD analysis project Ga0265797, IMG submission 192433) | Plant litter microbial communities from East Loma Ridge, Irvine, California - P2 T30 | ecosystem: Environmental > Terrestrial > Plant litter > Unclassified | place: USA: California...
CAATCAGCACAGCTGATGGCAACTATACCTTGTGCTATAACTTTACCACCGGGGAGCGTGAAAGCGACGCCCTGACACTGGACAGTGGCGTACCAGCAAACGGGCACACCTACGACTGGTACAGGGACGGTGTAGCACTGGCAGATGCAAGCACCACCTCAGGCCGCTACACGGCAACAGAGCCGGGTAACTACACGGTGATCGTGACCAGCCCTTCGGGCTGCGTATCACAGCCCTCAGCGGTATTTGAAGTAGTACGCTCAGGACCTGCGGTAGCCATAGGCCAGGGGTATGTGGTAAGCAATGCGTTTAGCAACAGCCAGACTGTAACAGTACTGGTAGAAGGCTATGGCGAATACCAGTACAGCCTGTACCCGGAAGGACCATGGCAGGAATCGAATGTGTTTACCAATGTATCGAAAGGGACCCATACGGTATACGTAAGGGATGCCAAAACACCAAACGCGTGCGGTACCTTAGAATTAACCGGAGTAAGCATTATCGATTACCCGAACTTCTTTACCCCGAACCAGGATGGTTATAACGACACTTGGAACATTGTAGGCCTTGCAGGCACCGATGCGAAGATCTATATCTTCGACCGCTACGGCAAGCTGCTGAAACAGCTGAGCCCTAACAGCGATGCTGCCAACGGTGAAGGATGGGATGGTACGTTTAACGGTCTTCAATTACCATCAGACGACTACTGGTTTACGGTAACTTTCACAGAAAATGGGGTAACGAGGGAATTCAAATCGCACTTCTCTATGAAGAGATAAGTGGTTTATGATCAGAGGATTTGTCTCGACAGCTTTCGGGACTGAAAATCCAACAACTGAATATACTTTAAAGCAAAGGCAGCCATTTGGCTGCCTTTGCTTTTTATATGAATTATATAACAAACACAATTCCCATTTAGATACGAGCGCTAAAAAAACACTTCTTATTTCCTTAGCCCTGATAGAGCCGGTATCCTTGCAGCGCAGCGGAAAGATATAGGCGATAGCAGGAAATACGATTAAAAAGCACGCAAGCGTGATGCTTAAATGTATCCATTTGGTTACACTTACAAAACATTGGATAGATATAATAATGCAGGATTGTTTTTGTGTTAAAGGTTAGTTAAACTACAACGTTGATTTTTGCTACAATTAATTAACAACAAACAACAAACTATGTTCAACCATTACAAAAAAGCATTTGGATTATTGCTTTGCTGCCTGTTCGCTAATACGGCAAGCTCGCAAACATTGGTTCATTACTGGAATTTTAATGCACTTCCAACCGGTAACTTAGAGACTATCAAAGCAGATTTCTCGGCTATAAACGGTACAACTTCTATCACCTATCCTGGTATAGGCGCAGGCTATATTGACAATGTTGAGGGTGATTTACTAAACGCACAAAACGGTGCTGTTGCAGGTTTAGCTTTAAGACCCCGAAATCCTAGTAATACAAGGAGTTTGCTAATTGCATTCCCAACAACGGGCTATGAGAACTTAACCGTTAAATATGCAACAACTAAAACTACTAAGGGAGCAAGCGAACAAACATATTCATACAGTATAGATGGTGGCGTTACTTTTATTGATACGGACTTACCTGTCAAAAAATTTAGTCCGGTTGTAGATATTTATAATTTGGTCGCATTAGATTTGTCCGGAATACCAGGTGCGGATAACAATGCCAATTTCGTGCTAAAAATTAATTTTGGAGGTGCAAACGCTGACGACCCGAAAAGTGGTAATAACAGGATAGATAATATTACTGTAACAGGTAACGCTATAGGTGGCGTTGTCACTCCACCGGTACCAACTCCGGTTGCTGTATCATTAGCTAAAAGTTTCGTAGTGGTTAATGAGGATGCAGGCACACTTAGCTTTGTATTGAATGTTGCTAATCCTGGAGTAGGATCTGTAGATTTAGTAGTTAAAGGCGCTCCGTTTAGCACTGCAGATAAAGATGATTTTACTCTCGTAAACCAAACTGTAAACTTTACCGCGACAAGTGCTGCAACTCATACAATAACGATTCCGATTATTGATGATAAACTTGTAGAGCAGGCTGCCGAATATTTTGTGCTTAGCCTTGAAAATGCCGTGGGAGTTACGCTTACAGGAGAAACTCTTGCTACAATATATATTAAAGATAATGATGTTACTGCACCGGTACCAAATAAAGATATTGCTCTGGAATTTGTTACGAGCTTTGATCCATCGGGTGCTAATGAGAGTACATGTGAAATTGTAGTATTTGATGCTGCAAGTAAAAAACTGTTCTCAACCAGTGCAGTACAAGACAGGCTGGATATAATTGATTTCTCAAATCCGGAAGAACCCAAAACACTTAAATCGATAGATATGACACCTTATGGTGGCGTTACAAGCGTTGCAGTTAAAAACGGAGTTGTAGCAGTAGCTTCGCCTAACGTATTAGAACATTTAGATGGTTCTGTCGTGTTTTTTGATACGGATGGGAAATTTTTAAAACAAGTTACAGTAGGTGCATTACCGGATAATATTTCGTTTACACCGGATGGTACTAAAGTACTTACGGCTAATGAAGGTCAGCCTAATAAAGACTATACTATAGACCCTGAAGGATCTGTGAGTGTTATTGATATATCTGGCGGTGTAGATAAACTTGCACAGACTAATGTAACTACTTTGTTATTTACGGCTTACAATACTGCTGAGGCCGAGGCTACGCTTATAGCATCTGGTGTGCGTAAGTTAAAATTGACCAGCAAAATGTCGGAAGATTTTGAACCTGAATATATTACTACAAGTGCAGATTCTAAAAAAGCATGGGTTACCTTACAGGAAAACAATGCGATAGCAGAGATTAATCTTGAAACAAAAGCGATTACCAGCATTTGGGGCTTAGGCACTAAAGATATGAGCCAGCCGGGTAACGGTTTCGATGTATCTGATAATAATGGCGAGGTGCTTATTGCTAACTGGCCGGTGCAAGCTTATTTTATACCGGATGGTGTTGCAAGCTACAATGCAGGTGGAACCAACTATATAGTTACTGCTAACGAAGGTGACGAAAAAGAATATACCGGTTTTGAAGAAAGAACTACAATAGGCGCTGCAAACTATGTGCTTGACGCAACTGCTTATCCACAGGCTGCAATGCTTAAAAACAGCAACAATGCAGGTAGGTTAAGAGTTACGAATTTGGATGGTAAAAACGAAGCCGGAGCTTACAAGCAAATTTATGCCGTAGGTACACGCTCGTTCTCAATATTTAATGCCGATACTAAAAAGATAGTATTTGATAGCGGTGACGACTTTGAAATGTATACCTCTACAGCACCATCTATTAAGGCCTTATTTAATGCGGATAGTGAAGATAACAAAGTTAAAGGGCGTAGCCGCGCTAAAGGCCCGGAGCCGGAAGGTGTAACTATTGCTAAAATTAAAGACAAGGTATTTGCTTTTGTAGGCCTGGAAAGAGTAGGTGGTGTTATGGTTTATGATATTACAAACCCTGCAGATGCTAAGTTTGTAGACTATGCTAACAGCAGAACAGTATCTGCGTATGGTGGTGATAATGGCCCTGAAGGTATTACTTACATCAGCGATACTGAAAGCCCTAACGGCAAAGCGTATACAATTATAGCTAACGAGATAAGCGGTACCCTTGCTGTTTATGAAGTTAACCAGACAAAACTTGGGTTGGGCGACTTTATACAAAATCCTAAAACCTTTGTAGTATTCCCTAACCCATCTGTAGATAATGGTTTGATATACTTTAACCGCGCTGCCGATATTGAGGTATATGATTATAGCGGTAAATTAATCCAGACAGCTAAGCAGGCACTTACCATCGATACATCTAAAATGGCATCGGGTATTTACATTGTAAAAACATCCGAAGGTATTGCCAAAAAACTAATTATAAAGTAGTAGTGTTAGTTTTCGTGTTTTTTAATTTTCTCTTCCCGTAAAGGAAGATAATCCTGCCCATAAGGGCAGGATTTTTTGTTTTATATCGAGGCATTTAGCGCGTTGTAAATTTTTACCGCTTCAACAGCTTCCTTAACATCGTGTACACGTACTATTTTAGCACCTTTTGTCAATGCGATGGTATTTAGCACCGTTGTCCCATTAAGGGCATCCTGTGGGGTGGTGCCAAGCAGTTTGTAAATCATCGATTTTCGGGAAACTCCTGCAAGTACTGGCAAATCGGTCAAATTAAAAAGTTCCATATTATTAAGAACTTCATAATTTTGGGCAAGGGTTTTAGCAAAACCAAATCCGGGATCTATAATAACGTCATCAATACTGTGGCTTCGTGCAGCGGCAATCCTTTCGGAAAAATAGAAAAGCATATCTTTAATAATATCATCATATTGTGTGAGCTTTACCATAGTTTGTGGTGTGCCGCGCATGTGCATCATAATATAGGGTACTTTTACCCGGCCTACTGTTTCGAGCATCGCATCGTCTAACAGTCCGGCTGAAATATCGTTTATTATAGCAGCACCGCTATGTACACTTGCTTCGGCTACTTTAGCCCTAAAGGTATCTATAGAAATTAGAGTATCCGGAAAATGTTTTAAAACCAACTTAACTACCGGAACAATACGCTTAATTTCTTCCTCCTCACTAACAAATTCGGCGTTAGGTTTGCTCGAGTAGGCGCCAATATCTATAAAGTCGGCACCATCGGTAAGCATCTTTTCGGCCTGATGTAAAAACAGGTTTTCGTTGTGGTATTTCCCACCGTCGAAAAAAGAGTCGGGAGTGCAGTTTAGTATGCCCATCACTTTGGGCTGCGCAAGGTTAATAAGCCTGCCTTTGCAGTTGATGTACATAAGCCTGTTTTTTTAAAATGCCCTTTGTTACGGGGGCGTTTTTTAGTACATTTGAAAAAATTTCATACAAAGATACTACTTAAATGAGTACTACTTCGAGCGAATACGACAGCGTTATTGCAATTTGCAGGCAATTATATATTAATAAAATGACTGATTATGGTAGTGCATGGCGCATATTAAGGCTGCCAAGTTTAACCGACCAGATTTTTATTAAAGCCCAGCGCATACGCAGCCTTCAGGAGAATGAAGTACGAATGGTTGATGAAGATGAAACCGGAGAATTTATTGGTATAATTAATTACAGCATAATGGCACTGATACAGTTAGATAAAGGTGTCGCCGTGCAACCCGATTTGGGTGTTGATGAGGCTACGCTTTTGTATGACCAGAAAGTGCAGCTTACTAAAACATTAATGGAAGCTAAAAACCATGACTATGGCGAGGCATGGCGCGATATGCGTGTAAGCTCATTAACCGATTTGATTCTGCAAAAGCTGCTTCGTGTAAAACAAATAGAAGACAATAAGGGTAAAACATTAGTATCTGAAGGTATTGATGCCAATTACCAGGATATGCTAAATTATGCGGTGTTTGCCTTGATTTTAATGGGCTTTGCTAAATAACAACTCGTTAACAAGATTACTATTAGTAATAGCGATGCTTAGCTTATTTTTGAAAAAAGATTATTATGGAAAATAACAAAAAATATATCGCCCTTGCCCTTCGTGTTATAGTGGCGTTTTTATTTATAATATCGGCGGTAGCTAAAATGTACCCATCACCTTACTTTGCTATTTCGACTTTCGAGGTAAAATCGCTGTATCCAATGGGATTTTCAGAGGGATTTGCGGTGTATTTTTCGCGTACGCTTATAGGGGTTGAATTTGCTTTAGGGCTTTTACTATTACAACCGCACTATTTAAAGAAACTGGTTATCCCGGCTACTATTTTAATGCTAGTGGTGTTTATAATTCATTTAAGTATTGATACTATAGCTAATGGTGGTAACTCCGGCAACTGCGGTTGTTTTGGTAGTTTATTACCTATGACGCCTATAGAAGCTATCATAAAAAATGTAATAGCAGTAGCATTATTAGTTTGGTTGCTTAAACTACTACCAGCAGGTTTCGATAAAAACAATTTTTATGTGACCACAACAATACTATTAGCTTCTATTTTAATGGTGTACATGGTGGCACCAATTGCGCCAAGCGTTACTGAGGTGCCTGCTACGGTTACCGAACCTTTCCCTGTTGAGAATAACATTACTTCCCAAATACCTGCCACAGATACTATTACCGCAACAACTAATGAAGCTCAATTAACATATGAAGCTCCCACTAAAGAAACCGCAACTGAAACAGCAGCACCAAAACTTGATGAGCCAAAACAAGTAAAATCGGTTTATTCACAATACTTTGCGAATGCTGATAAAGGCAAAAAAATTATTGCTCTTTTTGCGCCCGGCTGCGAGCATTGCAGGGCTACTGCTAAAGAACTTACCGAGCTTAAAGCGAAGGATAAAAACTTCCCGGATGTTTCAATTATCTTTATGGACGAGGAAGCAGAGCTGATACCTGAGTTCTTCAATTTTGCAGGTAAAGATTACCCATACAAGGTAATGGATATCATCTCGTTTTGGAAATTTTTAGGCAACGGTAAAGACACTCCAAGCGTTATCTATCTTTGGAATGGTAATAAAATTAAGGAGTGGGATGGCATTAACGAAAAGAAATTCGTTAGCGGCGAACTGATTAAGCTGCTTAAAAAACCGTATTCTGAAATTAAAAAATAATTGATAAAGTACCTACTATATAAAACAGGATACGCGCTGCTTACACTCTTCGGGGTTGTAACAGTCATATTCTTTTTGTTTACGGTACTTCCCGGCGACCCTGCGCGAATGATGCTCGACCAAAATGAAAATTCGGAACAACTCGCCATCATCAAAAAAAAGTACGGGTTTGATAAACCAGTTTCAACACAATACTTTTATTATCTAAACGATTTGCTGCCCGTATCTTTGCATAGCACTAATCCGGATGATTATACGTATCTGGCGGAAGGCAAATATACCGCTGCTAAACTGTTTACCATTAGCACAACTACAACCGTTTTAAAAGCACCGTATTTGCGCGAAAGCTTTCAGAAAAGCGGTAAGAAAGTTACGCAGGTAATAGGTGATACGCTACCTAATACCGTAGTACTGGCATGCTTTGCTATTGTAATTGCAATAGTTATTGGTATTGCATTGGGTATCGTTTCGGCTCTGTATAAAGATACCTGGATAGACCGCACTATTGCGTTAGTAAGTACGTTAGGAATGAGCCTGCCATCGTTTTTTGCCGCAATATTATTCGCATGGGTCTTTGGCTTTTTACTACACGAATACACACACTTGGATATGACTGGAAGCCTTTATGAGGTAGACGATTTTGGAGAAGGCTCTCACATTAAATGGAAAAACATCATACTGCCCTCTATCGTGTTAGGTATCCGTCCGCTTGGGGTGGTTATACAGTTAATGCGTAATTCATTGCTTGAAGTTATGGGGCAGGATTATATCCGCACGGCGAGAGCTAAAGGATTAAGTGAATTACAGATAATCCGTAAGCATGCGCTTAAAAATGCATTGAATCCGGTTGTTACCGCAATATCAGGATGGTTTGCATCGATGCTTGCCGGAGCTGTGTTTGTAGAATATATTTTTGGGTGGAATGGCTTGGGTAAGGAAGTAGTAGAAGCGCTAAACACTCTCGACCTCCCTGTTATAATGGGATCGGTACTAGTAATAGCGGCCACCTTTGTGGTTATAAACATATTGGTCGACATAATTTATGCATGGTTAGACCCCCGCATTCGGTTAGAATAATTACCATAAGCATAACACTATTTAATGCATAACTGCGTAAATTTGCTTCTATTAAAATTTTAAGTACAATGAAAAAGCTATTATTATTGCCTATATTATTTTTCGCTATGATATCCTGCACACAGGCACAAGATACAGAGTTTACAAAAGATGCGCTTAACTCTAAAATGACTACTCTTGATGGTAAGCAGATAGCCTTTAAGGATATCCTTGCCCAATACAAAGGAAAAACTGTTGTAATAGATGTATGGGCTTCATGGTGCCCGGATTGTATTAAAGGAATGCCTAAAGTGCATAATTTGCAAAAGCAGTTTCCAAAAGCGGTTTACCTGTTTTTATCATACGACAGGGTAGATGCAAACTGGAAAAAAGGGATTGAAAAATATGAAGTAAGGGGCGAAAATTACCACGTAGGTACCAGTATGAAAGCAGGCGATTTTGCGCGTGATATTAAACTGGACTGGATACCGCGTTACATGGTGTTAGACAAAAACGGAAAAATTGCATTATTTAAAGCCATCGAGGCAGATGATGCGAAACTTATTGAGACATTAAAAAACCTAAAATAATGAGAAAAAAAATCGTTGCAGGAAACTGGAAGATGAATAACGACAGTGAGCAGACCGAAGCTTTGCTTACTGAATTACTTAACAGAATACCTAACACTACCGCTAAAGTTGTTGTAGCGCCGTCATTCGTAAACCTTCAGGCTGCTGTAAAACAAACTGCGGGCACTAGTGTTATTGTTGCTGCACAAAATATGCACCAGGCCGAAAGTGGCGCTTACACAGGTGAAATTTCGGTTAACATGCTGAAAGGTATTAAAGTTAATACCGTTATTTTAGGCCATTCAGAGCGTAGAGCTTACTTTGGTGAAACTAACGCTTTGCTTGCAGAAAAAGTAAATACAGCTTTAAGGCATAACCTTACTATCATTTTCTGCTTTGGTGAAGAGCTTGCGGACAGGCAGTCTGGCAATCATTTTAACGTGGTAGAAAGCCAGTTAATGGAGGGATTGTTCCATATTAGCGAAAGCGACTGGAGCAGCGTTGTATTAGCTTATGAGCCGGTTTGGGCTATTGGTACCGGCGAAACTGCATCGCCAGACCAGGCGCAGGAAATGCATGCATTTATTCGTGGCCTGCTACACACAAGTATAGGCAGCAAAATTGCTGAAGAAACATCAATCCTTTACGGAGGTAGTGTGAAGCCTGACAATGCAAAAGAAATTTTTTCTAAGCCAGATGTTGATGGTGGCCTTATTGGTGGCGCAGCATTAAAGGCAGATGATTTTATTGGTATTATCAACGGAATTTAATATTCCGACAGCTATAACATAAAAAAAGGCGGTAATAATTACCGCCTTTTTTGTTTCAAAATATATGCTATTTGCTTTCTTTTAAAACCATATCAATTGTTATCGCACCGGCAAGAATAACTATTTTATTATCTTTTTCTGCGTAGTTAGGATGTATACTCACATTGTATTTATCTGCCGATGTAAAAATTTCCTGTAGGGCACCTGCCCATTTTTTAGATATTGTGCCAATAGGCGCCTCTGTAGCATCTTTAATTATAAAGTTCCAGGCTTTCCAGTCGCCGGTAATTTGCGCAATTAAAGTTTCCTGAGTATTGAATATAGAGAATGTAGGTTTAAAAAATTTAAACTTCTGCTTGATGGTTCCCAACACTACTCCTTCAGGATCCTGAATAGTGATTTTAGACATCCAGAAAGTCCATCCCCTTGAAATGGAAGCCTCAAGCCCGTCCTCAGCATTTCTAATTTCAAGTAAAAAAGGAAGCATGGGTTTTTTAAGCAACAGCCTTAATGCCTTTTGGGCAGTGGTTAGCTTTTGCTTTATGGCACCAATATGTTCGCCCTTATCGTTAAAAATTTTGTAGCTGTTTTCGAATTTAAAAAAGTTTACTTTCTCGTCAATAAAATAATCATTCGATTCAAAAAAGTTAGAATTCATGGCGTTGATAAGTTGATTTTATATTTGCGGCGAAGATAGTAAAGCACTACAGTTTATCCAATAAAAAATGCCACCCAATAGGCAGCATCTCTATATAAATTTAAGTTGGTAACTATTCCTTAACCCTTATCTCGAACATTTTGTCCCAGTTTTTACCGGTAACAAAAATGGTTTTGGTTTTGGGGTTGTAGGCAATACCGTTCAGTACATTAGTATCGGGCTTATGACCAATCTTATTCTTCCTTAAATCGCTCATGTCTATCATACCTTCCACAGCACCGGTCTTAGGATCAAAAATTAAAATTGCATCCGTTTGATAAACATTCGCATAAATTTTATTATCAATCCATTCCAGCTCGTTCACATCCTTCACTTTTCTGCTTTCAGCATATACATTTACGTAGTCGACTTCTTTCATGGTATTTGGGTCTACAATATAAACTTTTTCAGTACCATCACTTTGGTATAGGTTTTTATCATCGTGGGTAAGTCCCCAGCCCTCAATACTTTTAAAGTAAGGAAAATCTTTTTCTTTAGTCAGATTGTCAGCATTATAAATAAACCCGGTACCTTCTTTCCAGGTAAGCTGATAAATTTTGTTGTTGAATATAGTAATTCCTTCACCAAAGTACTTGCCTTCAAGTGCAACCTGTTTGTAAACAGCTCCTGTTTTATAGTCAATTTTTTGCAATACCGATTTTCCGTACTGGCCGGTACTTTCAATAAGTGTATCACGGTAAAATTCTACTCCCTGAGTGTACGATGTATCATTGTGTGGGTAGGTATTTACAATGTCATACTTAAGCTGCTTAACAGGCGTACCGCTCACAAGCTCAATTCGGCCAGTGGTCTCGATATTTTTACCTTCGTAATAAACAAGTGCTTTTATGTTCTGGTAACCTAGTTTTTGAGCCTGTAATGAGGCATCATATTTTTTGTTACCCGCAACACTTGCAATTTTCTTATCGTTAATATAATATACTACAGAGTCGATTGCCTTGTTTTCGGTATTTAAAACCGATAGAGGTAGTACTTCTGTTGGCTTATATTGCTCTTTAAGTACTGAAAAATCGATACTGAATAAATTATTTTCGTCATTTTCTTTATCGCCACAGCTAATTACTGCTGCGCCTAATAAAATGAATGCTAATAGGTTAAGTTTCTTCATGAGGGGTGTAAATGATAGAGCCAATATACAATTGTATTTTATATTTGGCAATGCCTTGTAAAAATTCAAAAAGATTGTATATTTGCATCCGGCAAGTCCTACACGACCAGCTCCTGCTTACTCCTCCAGGGCGGGAACGCAGCAAAGGTATGTGGTTGAGCGGTGCGATGTAGGTCGCTTGCCTTTTTTTTCTTTTTTTACTCTGCTGAGTCTCCTTTATGGAGATTTTTTTGTTTTATGGCTAATCCTAAAGCTAAATTTTTATCTTCCTGAAAACTGTGACTGCAACTGAAACCGGCGAGCATTTTTTTTAAACGGTATATTTTGGTATTTTCGCAGGCATCCAATTATTGCTAATTGTAATAATTAAACCTGAAAACATGAGTAAAGTAATATTTATAACCGGGGCATCTTCGGGCATCGGCAAATCAATAGGAGAGTTTTTACATGCTAAAGGCTATACTGTTTATGGTACCAGCCGTAACCCGGAAACCATTAAAGATTCGGTTTTTCCGTTAGTAGCTTTAGATGTCCGTAACGCTGAAAGTATCAGCATGGCTGTTGCCGAAGTGATTGCTAAAGCGGGAACTATCGATGTTTTAGTAAACAATGCCGGTGTGGGTATTACCGGCCCTATTGAGGAAATTCCGGCTAATGAAATAAGAAATAATTTCGAGATAAATCTTTTCGGACCTATCGAGGTAATGAAGGCAGTGCTTCCGCAAATGCGCAGCCAGAAAAGTGGACTAATCATCAATGTTACATCTATAGCAGGATACATGGGTTTGCCTTACCGCGGAATATACTCGGCGTCTAAAGGTGCTTTAGAACTCATTACAGAGGCACTTCGTATGGAGGTAAAGGAATTTGGGGTTACCATTACCAGTGTTGCTCCTGGCGATTTTGCAACTAATATCGCTGCCGGGCGCTACCACGCTCCTTTAGTTAAAGGGTCGGCGTATGAAAAGCCATACGGTATCACATTAGAGACAATGAATACGCATGTTGATGCGGGCAGCAATCCTATGCAAATGGCAGAAGCTGTGTACAGTATCATGAAAACTCCTAACCCCGATGTGCATTATAAAGTGGGAATGTTTATGCAAAAATTCTCGATTGTATTGAAGCGGATATTGCCGGATAAAGTATACGAAAAGATGCTTATGAACCATTATAAATTGTAATTTCGTAAAAATTTTTCAACACAACTAATAAATAATCAACATGAAATTTTTTATTGACACAGCTAACCTTGCCCAAATTAAAGAAGCTCAGGAAATGGGCGTGCTAGATGGTGTAACTACAAACCCATCGTTAATGGCTAAAGAAGGTATTAGCGGTAAAAACAATATCCTTAAACATTATGTAGATATTTGCAACATAAGCGACGGCGATGTAAGTGCCGAAGTTATTGCTACAGATTATGAAGGTATGGTTAAGGAAGGTGAAGAACTTGCCGAACTGCACGACCGTATTGTTGTAAAGCTACCGATGACTAAAGATGGTGTTAAGGCAGCTAAATATTTTTCTGATAAGGGTATTAAAACTAACGTAACCCTTGTATTTTCTGCAGGGCAGGCATTGCTTGCTGCTAAAGCCGGCGCTACTTATGTTTCGCCATTTATTGGCCGCCTTGATGATATTTCTACTGATGGCTTACAGCTTATAGAAGATATTCGCCTTATTTATGATAATTACGGTTATGAAACTGAAATTCTTGCAGCATCTGTGCGCCACACAATGCATATTGTAAACTGTGCTAAAATTGGTGCCGATGTTATTACAGGCCCACTTTCGGCAATTGCCGGATTGCTAAAGCACCCACTTACAGATATGGGGCTTGAGCAATTTTTAGCCGATTACGCTAAAGGCAATCAACAATAATAATAATACTCCCGTCAATTAAATAAGAAACCCGTAATGTTTATGCATTACGGGTTTTTTTATAGGTTAAATTTAAATTTAAAAGGCGTCGTTCGATTCTTCTTTTTTAATATCGGAACTTTCCCAGGCATGGTCGGTAGCGCCAAGCTGAGCATACAAATCGTTTTGTATTAGCTGTTCCTGTATTTCAATTTCATGAAGGGTACTTCTAAGCAGTGCCTGCTTGTCATGGCGTTTCTCTGCAAGACGGTGCGTAGCCTCCTCATCATATTTTATAAAACGTTGAGCCTGTCTTGTTGCCGTGTAGCGGCGCTGCCCCATCTCTACTAAGGCATCTACGCCAAGGTGCACGGCACTGTATAAATTTTCGCGATAAAAATCATTTACTCCTATGCTTACCAGCTCGAAAGCATCGTTACGATTACGCGCCCGGGCCAATATTTTTAGATGCGGAAAGTGTTTCTTCACAATCTCAACCACTTGCAGGTTTACCCGTGGGTTATCAATAGCTGCAATAAATATTTTTGCATTATCACAACCGGCTGCCTTTAATAACTCAAGTCTGGAGGCATCGCCATAATATACTTTAAAGCCCATTTTACGTAAAGAGTCTACCCTGTCAGAGTCCATATCTAATACCGTAGCTGGGATGCCATTTGCTTTAAGCAAGCGCCCGATAGTACTTCCAAAATTCCCGAACCCTGCAATAACAACTTTGTTTTTCTCATCTATAGTATCGTATTTCTTTTTTGCCTGCTTTTCTTTTACACCAAAAAACGGGTCGATCCACTTTTCATTTATTAAAAGTAAAAATGGTGTACCAACCATACTTATAGCAATAACGGCCATCATTTGGTTAGCGAGTTGGGTAGGTACTAAACTAAGCTGCGTAGCAAAACCCAATATTACAAAACCAAACTCACCGGCCTGACTAAGCGCAAATGCGAAAAGAAGGTTTTGGTCCGAGCTCTTTTTGTAGATCTTTCCGACACCAAGTAATACCAGAAATTTTATCCCATTAAAAATGGTAGAAAACACGACAATAAAAATGGGATCTGCCAATATTAAATGAAAGTCGATAGAGGCGCCTACCCCAATAAAAAACAATCCTAAAAGCAGCCCTTTAAATGGAGCAATATCACCTTCCAGCTCGTGCCTGAATTCGCTGTTTGCTAAGACCAGTCCTGCTATAAAAGCACCAAGAGCCGGGCTTAAACCTACCAGTTGCATCATAAACGATACACCCATAACCAAAAGTAAGGCAGATGCTGTAAACAGTTCCTGCAGGCGGGTTTTGGCAACTATATGTAATAACGGAATAATTAAGTATTTACCTCCAATGTATACTAGGGCAATTGTACCCAGTACTATAGGGGTTTGTGCCCATGCAGGCAGGTTAGATATTATAGACTGGCTTAGGTCACCCTTTACAATATTACCGTCGGCTAATAGTGGAAGCAATGCCAATATCGGGATTACTGCCAAATCCTGAAACAGCAGCACCGCAAACGACGACCTTCCCATCGATGTTTTAGTAAGCCCTTTTTCGCTAAGGGTTTGCATTACAATAGCTGTTGACGATAATGTTAAGGCAAGCGATATGGTTAGGGTACTTCGCCACTCCCAGCGCAATACTAACATGCAAGTGATGAATAATATAGCCGCAGTGCCCAGCACCTGGAGAGCACCCATACCCATAATGATTCGACGCATACGCCAAAACTTCATCGGGTCGAGCTCGAGGCCAATTAAAAATAACATCATTACTACACCAAATTCTGCAAAGTGCATAATGTCCTGACCTTCCTGCCCAATTAAACCAAGCACGTAAGGACCTATAAATATACCCGCGAAAAGGTAACCCAGGATTGAACTTAGCCCAAGTTTTTTAGCTATTGGCACGCAGATTACGGCTGCCAACAGGTATATTATTGCCTGAAAGAAAAAACCATCTGCCATGTTATGTATATTTTGTTACTATAAAGTCGTTTAAATAATTGAAGTCAGCCAGCGCTGCAGGATTAATGGTATTATTCTCGAGATATTCTAATACGTTTTGATATAGTTTCCCATGCTTTTTGTAACCTTCTTCATCCATTGAGTGTGTGCCATGAACTACAAAAGGCGGAATATAATGCATATTACACACCTTTGCGGTTTGACAAAAAGGTTCTATGAGCTGTAGTATTGTAAAGCGGTCTTTACCTGTGGCGCAGTAATTTTCTTTACGCCCACCGGTTGTTATGGCCTGTAAAAGAATTTTATCTTTTAAAGCTTCTCCGTTTCGTCCGTAAGCCCATCCATGTTCCAGCACAAGGTCTATCCATTGCTTTAAAAGTGGGGGGCAACTGTACCAGTACATGGGGTGATGCCATACGATAATATTATGTGCAGACAAAAGTTCCTGTTCCCTTTTAATATCAACATCAAAATCCGGATACTCCTGATATAGGTCATGAAACGTTATATTCGGCGAATTCGGAATGTGTTTTACCAACGCATCGTTAGCGTTCGATTTTTCGAACAACGGGTGGGCAAAAAGTATCAGGATTTTGTTTTGCATAGCAAAGCCTGTTTAAATTTTTAGGTAAGATAGTGCAACCGATGCGGTCGAACAACGAATAACTCAAAAATAAGCTATATATAATCCTACGAAATAAATTTAAACAGGCTTTAACATTTTTATGGCATAATGCCCAAATAGTTAGCAGGTGTAATTTGCAACAACTCTGCCCTTACTGCATCGGTTACATTTAGGGTATTAATAAAGCTGTGCATCGACTCTTTATTAATAACTGTATTAGTACGCGTAAGGTCTTTAAGCGCTTCATACGGATTTGGGTATGCCTCACGGCGCAATATAGTTTGTATAGCCTCTGCAACAACAGCCCAGTTTTTCTCAAGGTCTTCCGCAAATTTGCTCTCGTTAAGTAACAGTTTGTTTAGGCCTTTCAGCGTAGCTTCAAAAGCAATAATAGTGTGGCCTATGGGTACGCCTACATTACGCAGTACAGTACTATCAGTAAGGTCACGTTGTAATCTTGATATTGGCAATTTGGCTGAAAGATGCTCAAACAAAGCATTTGCGATACCTAAGTTGCCTTCAGAATTTTCAAAATCGATAGGGTTAACCTTGTGAGGCATGGCCGATGAGCCTATTTCGCCAACTTTAATTTTTTGCTTAAAGTAATCCATAGACACATACGTCCAGATATCACGGTCAAGGTCGATAAGTATGTTATTGATACGTTTTAGTGCATCAAAAAATGCAGCAAAATGATCGTAATGTTCTATTTGTGTAGTAGGGAACGAATGTTTAAGGCCTAGTGTACCCTCAACAAAATCGTTACCAAATTTACGCCAGTCGGTTGCCGGGTACGCCACAAAATGCGCATTAAAATTTCCTGTTGCACCACCAAATTTAGCGGCAAATGGTATGTTGAAAAGGTTACGTAGCTGCTCTTCTAAGCGCTCTGTAAATACAGCAATTTCTTTACCTAAGCGGGTAGGGGAAGCAGGCTGACCGTGAGTACGGGCAAGCATAGGTATATGCATCCATTCTGTGCTAAGCTCTTTTAATTTTGCAATAACGCCAATAAGCGATGGTAAGTATACTTTTTCGAACGCCTCTTTTGTAGAAAGTGGTATCGCAGTATTGTTTATATCTTGTGAGGTAAGCCCAAAGTGTATGAATTCTTTAAATTCCTGAAGGCCCAGTTTGTCAAACTCCGACTTTATAAAATATTCCACGGCTTTAACGTCGTGGTTGGTCGTTTTTTCTATTTCTTTTATCTGAAGCGCATCTTCTGAAGCAAAATTTTTATAGATGTCGCGTAGCGGGCTATAAAGGGCTTTATCTACGTTAGCAACCTGTGGTAAAGGCAGTTCGCAAAGGGCTATAAAGTATTCAATTTCTACTAATACACGGTAGCGTATCAGTGCTTCTTCAGAAAAGTAATTGGCTAATGCTGCGGTTTTGCTCCTGTATCGGCCATCAATAGGCGATATAGCATTAAGTTCAGATAATTGTTGCATAAATGTGTGTTGTTGTACTTATGCGCGCAAATATAAGGTTTTAGCAGCAGATTTGAAAACGGGATTTGAAGATTAGAGAGCAGGCTTTTAAAAATAGAACTTATTCTTCAAATCCATTCTACTATGAAGAACTCTTACCACTTCAATTTCTTTAGAAGTTATAATTATATAAAAAATTATATGCTCTCCTGACCTATAACCAAGCAAAGAATCAGTTATCTCAGAATAAGATCTACCTAATGATGGGTTGTTAGCAATTTCCTGGCAGTCACTCAAAAGTAATTGATAATATTTATCAGCTTGCTTTTCCAACCATTCATCATATGTATAATCCCAAATATTGGCTAAGTCTTCAACTGCTCTGTTTAAAAGATGATATTTAGCCATTAGAAGCTCTCCTTGCTTTTAATGATGCTAAATGTTTTTTTGGGTCGAAATTTACCGCTCTTCCACTATCAATCCCTTCCTGAATTGCATTCTTCAATACAGAAATTTTATCTTCTTCTTCTTCAAGCATACGTAATCCTGCTCTTAAAACTTCACTTGCGTTTTTGAAACGACCATTTGAAATTGTATTCTCTATAAAACTTTCAAAATGATTACCTAACGAGATTGATGTGTTTTTTCCCATGATCGAATTTTTTATAAAGTTACCAATTTTTGGTACTAAAACAAATTATTTGAACAATCTTTAAACACCCCTCAACCTCCCAGCCACTAACTCCATACCCTCACTGGCCAGTAGCGGAAATACCTCCAGCGGGTTGCGCAGGTTAGGGATGCTTGCCGGGTTCGTGTCGATATAAAAAATAGGGGTTGTGCGCGGTGCATAATCTATAAGGCCGGCGGCAGGATATACCTGTAATGATGTGCCAATAACGATTATATAATCGGCCTGCTCTACAATAGCCATCGCATCTTCAATAGCGGGTACGGCCTCACCAAACCATACAATATGCGGGCGTAGTTGGTGCCCATCGGTATGCAGGTCACCCAGGTTAATATCATCTGTGATCGCTACAATATCATGTTCATTATAAATACTGCGGGCTTTAAGCAATTCGCCATGCAGGTGCAGTACGTTGGTACTCCCGGAACGTTCGTGCAGGTCATCTACATTTTGGGTAATTACGGTAACATCAAAATCGGCTTCGAGTTCGGCGGTAATAAAATGTGCTTTGTTAGGGTGTACATCAAACAACTGCTTGCGGCGCTTGTTGTAAAAGTCGAGTACGAGCGCAGGGTTTTTCTGCCAGCCCTCGGGCGAAGCAACATCCATAACATCGTGATCTTCCCACAAGCCACCGGCATCGCGAAAGGTGCTGATGCCGCTTTCGGCACTAATGCCGGCTCCAGATAATACTACAAGCTTTTTCTTCATAGTCAAATTTAGTAAAGTTTGGTTTATGTTTTTGACACGAATTACACGAATTTTTACAAATATCAGGATAGATATAAAACAAAAAATGGAAGCCGTTGCTGACTTCCATTCCTCTCTTCTAATATTTTCTCTGACTATACCTTACCTAGAGTATATAATTGGTCAAGCGTTGGCGATTTGCTTCCGCCCGTAGGTTCAAGCGTAATACCGTAAGCCTGCGCAGCCTCATTAGATTCTACTTTCAAGATACCATAGTTGGCATTCTTATCAGCAATTACACCTATGCTTGTTGGCGTAAGCGGGTCTAACTTAAGCGCCCATATTTGGTATACTTTTCCTTCAGGTGGTTCAGGTAAACCGGCAAGGTCTACATATGTTTCTTTAGTGTTTTTATTTACATATACTTTAGCATAGGCTTGCGGTGCAACTTCCTGTCCTGCAAGTTGTACCACAGATGTCGCATTGTCCCGTACCACTGCAAGGGCATTTTTGCTCTCAGTATTTTGTTTTTCGACACTGGCCAGCAATTGCTCAAACTTGTTTTTCTGAATTGATACCGCTTCAACGGCCTTAGTAACCTCGTTATATTTGTAGTACTGTATACCCATGCCCAGCATAAGTATTATAGCCGCTGCCCAACCAAGATAAGGAGCTATGCCACGTTTAGGCTCAAGCTGAACCAAGCCACTTTCAGTACCGTGCTTCAAGATAAGTCGCTGACGTATCTTCTCATAATTTTCTGCCGAAAGGTGAGGCGATACACTATAAGAAAGGTTTATAACTGCCTTTTCTATAGAGAGTATCTCGTCACGAACCGATTGATGTTTCTGTGCCATTTCATGCACCTCGATGTTTTCCTGTTCAGACAGGAGTCCGTACACGTAAAATTCGAGTGTGCCTGATGCTATGTATTCCTGAGTTTCCATTATTCGTTTAGTATAGTTCTTAATTCGCCTATGCAGTTTCTATTCTGCGTTTTCACAGTACCAAGTGGTATTTCAAGTTCGTCTGACGCTTCCTGTTGGGTATACCCTTTAAAGAAAAGCAGGTCGATAAGACGTATGCATTTAGGCTTAAGTTTATTTATAAATTCTTTAATACCTATTGCATCTATCTTGTTGGTTACACTTGTGTTATGGTCAAGTATATGTACGAAATTATCTGCAGATAGGTTTTTTAAACTGTTATTGTGGCTTTTAGATCGCAGCCTGTCTATAGACGCATTGCGGGCAATATTTAGAATCCAGGTAAAAAACCGGCCTTTGCCATCGTTATAGCTGTCGATGTTTTTCCATATCTTAACAAAAACGTCCTGAAGCACATCTTCACTTTCTTCTTTATCTTTTAGTAAATTGTATATAACGCCATATAGGCTTTTAGAATACATATCATAAAGGGCAGTAAAAGCTTTGCCGTCTTTTTTGTAAATTTGCTCGAGTAATTCTTCCTGTGTCATCAGTTAAAGTTTGATACTCCGAATATACAAAAAGATTATTTAACAAGTAAAAGCATAATGAAAAATACATCCGACGCTGCTTATTTAAATTATATTGAAAATTTTATGACCGAGAACAGGCGCGATACCTTTTTAAGAATACTCGCTAACCGTACCAAACATTTTACAGTAGCTATAGAAGATATTTTTCAGTTGCATAATACCAGTGCTGTACTGCGCACTTGTGAAGTTTTTGGTATACAGGAGCTGAACGTGATTGAAGAGAAATACGGCAAAAAAATCGATAAAGAAATTGCTCTCGGCGCGCAAAAATGGGTTGATGTTAATCGTTTTGATAATACTCAGGCCTGTATTAATGGACTTAAAGCTAAAGGTTATCGTATAATTGCTACATCGCCACACGAAGGATCATCATTAATGGACGATTTTGATATTAGTAAGCCTGCCGCGTTATTTTTTGGTACAGAAAGGCTCGGCCTAAGCGAAGAGGTGTTAAAACAGGCAGATGGATTTTTAAAGATACCTATGGTAGGTTTTACTGAAAGCTTAAACATATCGTCATCTGCTGCAATAATCATTCAGAACCTGACTAACAGGTTGAGGCAATCTGACATTAACTGGCAATTAACCGACGAGGAAATATTAGAAAAGCGTATTGACTGGACACAAAAAACAATACGTGATATTGATTTTATTACCCGTAAATATTTGGAAACAGTTTAAGATTTTTTTCTGTTCAGCGCTTTGTATTCTTCATAACAGCCGCTAATCGCATCCATTATTTGGAGGTCGTTTGCAGTTGCTACAAACTGCTCTGAGTAATTACAACGCTCTAGAATATCGGCAATATCTTCTTTAGAAATTCCTAAAAGTGATGCAAGCGTTTCGCGGTCAAATTTTCCGGCAAGGGCGTTACGCACAGTGTCGTCCTTTTTCATCTCGCGCAGCCTTTTCATTTCGGTTGGCTTTTTTCCAAATACATTATTTAGTAAATCAGCAGGATTAAATACCGCGCTTACAATTCTTTTAAAGGCGTTAGGAGAATTCTCTCCGCCTTCATAGCCCTGTGGCAAACCGGCAATGCTGTAGCGGTAATTTTCTTTTACCGGCGCCAGCCTGGAGTCTACCTGCAGGTAACCTGTAAGATTATATTTATTTATTACCATTTCTTCAAGGGTATAGGCTCTCTCGGTTAACGGGATTCGTGTATTGGTGGCATTTTTAATCCAGTCGTTAGTAACACGCACTTTTATTGACTGGTAGCCTATAAACGATACGTGAAGTGTATCATTTGCTGTAGCCTCTATGGTAAAGTTACCTTTAGCATCGGTAATAGTACCTTTTACCTTATTGATATTAATTATGTTTACCCCCGATACTGGTTGCAAAGTAATATCTGATACTATGGTACCATTAATGGTTTCCTGCTTTGCCTGATTTTGAGAGTAGGCGCAAAGGGAACTTAGTATAAATAAAAAAACTACAAAATATCTCATTGATTGTTTATCTTTTGTAAAAGTAATAAACAAACGGGATATTTTGTAGTTAGTATACAATTATGCTAAAAATAATTAGCTTCTTCTTGGTCTTCTTTCTCTAGAATCAGAAGATGACGAAGCGTCACTCCTTCTTGGAGGCCTGCCACCTGCGTTGCTGTCTCTTCTAGGGGCACCACCACCAAAAGATTCACCTCTGCGTTCCGGCCTTGGGCCACCAAAACCGCCACCGCCGCTGTTACGACCGTTGTGGTCTCTGCGTCCGCTGTTGCTACGGCCACCGCCACCTTCGTTTTTAGAAACCTCAACGTTTATACGTCGGCCTTCATAATGCATATTGTTCAGTGTTTCTAAAACAGTATTAGTATGCTCAGCATCGGTATTAAAGAAAGAGAAACCTTCTTTAACGTCAACTTTAAATACGTCATCACGGCCTAAACCTAATGTATCACGTAAAAAGTCTTTAAGGCTCATCCAGTCGAAGTTGTCTCTAGATCCAATGTTAACAAAATAACGCGTAGCGCCATCGTTACCACCACTACTACCTTCGCGTGGCGTGCTTTCACGTCGTTCGCCGGCAGATTGAGATGATAAATCCCTGTTCTTTTTATAGTAGCTGATAAACCTGTTAAATTCTACCGATACCATTTTCTTGATAAGCTCTTCTTTAGTAAGATCTTTCATTACTTCGTATATAGCAGGAAGGTAAGCATCAATTTCATGGTCTACCTCAACATCTTTAATTTTATTCGCTAAGTGGAATAACTGTATTTCGCAGATTTCCATACCTGAAGGGATTGTTTTCTCTTCAAATTTTTGTTGGATGATCCTTTCAATAGCAGCAATTTTACGGATTTCACTTTTAGTGATAATCACGATAGATGTACCTAATTTACCTGCACGGCCTGTACGGCCACTACGGTGATTATAAGTTTCTATCTCGTCTGGCAACTGGTAGTTAACAACGTGTGTAATGTTGTCAACGTCAATACCCCTTGCGGCAACATCTGTAGCAACAAGCATTTGTATTTGCCTGCCACGGAAAGATTTCATTACAGAGTCACGCTGCGCCTGAGAAAGGTCGCCGTGAAGTGCTGCAGCACTGTATCCGTCTTCAATAAGTTTCTCGGCAACTGCCTGAGTATCTCTTTTAGTACGGCAAAATACAACCGAGAAAATGTCCGGGTTAGCATCTGCTAAGCGTTTAAGTGCTTCATAACGATCGCGTGCGTTAACTAAGTAAAACTCATGCGATACTGTAGATGAACCTGAGTTTTTGTGGCCTACTGTAATTTCAAGCGGCTTACGCATAAACTCTTTAGCAATACGGGCAACCTCCTGTGGCATTGTAGCCGAGAATAACCAGGTGCTTTTATCATCCGGCGATGTAGATAATATATTTACAATATCATCGTAAAAGCCCATGTTAAGCATTTCATCTGCCTCATCCAGTATACAGAAATCAATTTTAGATATGTTAACCAATCCACGATTGATCATATCCTGCATACGTCCCGGGGTTGCCACAATAATTTGTGCACCGCGTTTAATATCCCTGGCTTGTTCTGTAATACTTGCGCCGCCGTAAACAGCAACTGTACTAATGCCTTTAATGTATTTAGAATATAATTTTATCTCGTTTGTAATCTGCAGGCAAAGTTCGCGTGTTGGAGATAATATAAGTGCCTGAGTGTTTCTGTTTTCCGGGTCAATCTTCTGGATAAGTGGAAAACCAAATGCAGCGGTTTTCCCTGTACCAGTTTGTGCTAATGCTACAATATCTGTATCTTTTTCCAATAATAGGGGAATCGCTTTTTCCTGTACTTCTGACGGATTTTCAAATCCTAGATCGCTTATCGCCTTCAGAAGCGATTCATTCAATCCTAATTGTTCAAATTTATTCATATATGTTTTTAAAATAGCTGCAAAGGTACTGTTTATTAGCGATATAAACTAATGTACCGGAGAGATTTATTTTAAGAAACCAATTTGATAATCAACGCATTATAGTTTTAAGTAATCTATAAGCTGTTTTACCGCCCTGCCACGATGGCTAAGCTGTGCTTTTTCGGTAAGTGAAAGCTGTGCAAATGTTAAATTTAACCCGTTGGGCATAAATATAGGGTCGTATCCAAAACCTTTATCTCCCGCACGTTGTAACGTTATGTAACCATCTACAATACCTGTAAATAAGTGTTGCTTACCGTTGAGGTTTAAAGCTATCACCGTCTTAAAGTTTGCGGAGCGGTTAGCACTATCATTCAGTTCGTTAAGTAGTTTATCCATATTCGCTTCGGCGCTTTTTTCTTCGCCGGCATAGCGGGCGGAATATACACCCGGCGCACCGTTAAGCGCGTCGACTTCCAGGCCGGTATCATCGGCAAAACAATCGTAACCGTAATTTTGCGTCACATAATTTGCCTTTAAAATAGCATTTCCCTCTATGGTATCCTCTGTTTCCGGAATATCCTCGTGGCAGCCAATATCTTCTAAACTAAGTAATTCTATTTCCGGCGGAAGCTGGTGTCTAATTTCTTCAATCTTATTTTTATTGTTCGACGCAAATACTAGTTTCATATTCTGTAAGGATCTGTTTTTTGTTTACTGCAAAGGTTATCCGTTATATTAGCAATTAAAAACCAGCGCACATTTACGCCTTTACGTACTTGAGATGCAGTGTAAATTGTAGCTATAAATTCGGCTACATTTAACAGTATGATAAAAAGCAGGTAGATTAAGTAATGCAGTATTGATATACCAGGGAGGCCTCCGTTAACCGATGCGCTTTCTCCCTGAAGGCTAAAAAGCTTTATAGGTATGTCGTTAACTAAAAGTGAAACCGTCCATGCAAAAGCAATGCTGTTAAAAGGTATTATTACACATTGAGCCAGTAACGCCTGAAGGCTATGCCACCTAACAAAATATACCGAATTTTTATGCGCGAAATAATACCCTAATGAGGCGAGCACATTTATAATAGGTAAAGGCAGGCCTACAATTACGGCAACTATAGCCATAAGGTAGCTGTTAGATGCCTGCTCTAATTCATTTTGGTATAGAGGCTGAATATTTTGATCTTCGATGTTCATAATCCTTTGTAAATATTCCAAATCCAGTTAAGAATAATTAGTGTAATTAAAAGTATTGCTACCCAGCGTATCTTTAACGTGTCTTCAAATTTAACGTAGATTTTGTAAAGACTGTCCTTTTTTGTTGCTACATCAAATATAATCCAAAATGGGATTAAAATCATAAAAGCGGCAATTACAAACCCTAATGGATTTATAAATACCGCTTTTATAAAGTTGCCTTTAATAATTTCTGAAACCGACCTGGTAGTACCACATGACGGGCAGGGTATACCTGTTGCCTGTTTAATTATGCAGGGTGTAAAAGTGCTATGCTCTACATCCACCCTAAAAATTGCCCACGCTGCCCAAAAATACCCCGCGAAAAGCGCAATACTTAGTATCAGGTACAGTTTATTTCGGGTCATTAATTAAATGAATGGCTGAATTTTTTCCATGTTCTTTCTGCGCGTTAAGTCAGAAATTAAAAACCAGTCAATAATTGTCCAGATACCTATTCCGCCGCAAGTTAAAAGTTTTGCCACGCCTAAGCCTGTTTCTCCTAACATTATTCTGTCGATACCTAAGCCTCCGCCAAAAATTGACACAAGCAACATCGTGCCGGGGTCTTTAAGGTCGGCACCCATTATCATTCCCCATTTAGAATCGTCGAGTACTGTTAGTCTTTCGCGAATGTAATTTAAGTGCTGCGGTAAAAAATATTTACCGTTAGTCATTAAAAACATGTCTACTTTTTGTGAATCCATTTTTGTTTAAAGTGTTTGTTGATAAGTGTATATTGTTTGTAAATTATACAATCCCTCCGCCTGCAATTAGCCTTAGTAAGCCAAAAGCAAATGCAATACTGCAAAGTAAAAGCCCAAGAGGAAACTGTTTTTTAGGTACAATATAATTTGGGTCGTACTCTGAAGATGATAAATAAGTTTTTGACTGGTTGTTATAGTCTATCGCGCCCAGTATAATACCTACGGCTGCTAAAGGCAGGTTAAGCCAGTTAAACCACCCAAGGCACGGAATAAAGCCTATAAACATACCTACCACGGCAATGATACCCAGAATTAAACTTGCTAATCTCATAATAATTTCTTTTTTTTAGTTAATAATTTGTTGGTTATAGAGTAATAAATAAATACAATAAAATTAATAATGCCCAGTACAAATAGTACAACGGCGAGCCGATTATATTGCAATGCTGCTGTAATATTACCATGCCCTGCCTGTATAAAACTTCGCGTACTGCCGCACATAAAGCACTCACGCCCAAATTGCTTAATACTGTAGCAGGTTGGGCTGTTTCTTAAAATTGCATCGGGCGGAAATACCACTGCCACCATTACCACTAATATACCGCAAGCAGTATAGATGCCCCAAACCCACTTTAGCGCCTTAGTGTATAAGCTTGTGTTCATACTTTTAAGATGTTGCCAAATATAATTTTTTATTTTAACAAAATACTTTTATAATGCTGAGATTTATTATGTGTAATTGCCAAATTTTATTATGATGCCACCAATATAATAATTACTTTTGTGCGTTTTTTAAACACTAAGAAAACTTGGATTATGATAAAAGATCTGTTTGAAAGGATTCAAAAAAATAAAGGCCCGCTGGGCAAATGGGCTTCTCAGGCCGAAGGTTATTATGTGTTTCCTAAACTTGAAGGGCCACTGTCTAACCGCATGATGTTTCATGGTAAAGAGGTTATAAACTGGAGTATAAACGATTATCTTGGCCTTGCTAACCACCCCGAAGTACGTAAGGTGGATGCAGAAGCTGCTGCCGAATACGGCTCGGCTTACCCGATGGGCGCAAGGATGATGAGCGGACATACCGATTTTCATGAAAAGCTTGAGCAGGAATTGGCTGCCTTTGTAAAAAAAGAATCGGCTTATTTATTAAACTTTGGTTACCAGGGAATGGTATCTACCATAGATGCGCTTGTGTCTAAAAACGATATTATTGTTTACGATGTTGATTCGCACGCTTGTATTATAGATGGTGTTCGCCTGCACATGGGTAAACGATTTACATACAAGCACAACGATATAGAAAGCATTGAGAAAAACCTTGAGCGTGCCACTAATATGGCCGAAACTACCGGTGGTGGTATACTTGTTATTACCGAAGGTGTTTTTGGAATGAGAGGGCAGCAGGGTAAACTTAAAGAAATTATTGCGCTTAAAGAAAAATATAACTTTAGGTTATTGGTTGATGATGCACACGGGTTTGGTACACTTGGCGCAACTGGTGCCGGAGCAGGTGAAGAGCAGCAGTGCCAGGATGGTATTGATGTTTACTTTTCTACGTTTGCAAAATCGATGGCAAGTATAGGAGCATTTATTGCCGCTGATAAAGATATTATCGACTTTTTAAAATATAATCTGCGTTCGCAAATGTTTGCAAAAGCATTGCCTATGATATTGGTTAAAGGTGCCCTAAAACGCCTTGATATGCTACGCACCATGCCAGAGCTTAAAAACAAGCTGTGGGAAAACGTAAACGCATTACAAAACGGACTTCGTGAGAGAGGGTTTAATATAGGCGATACTAATACTTGTGTTACACCGGTTTACCTTGAAGGAAGCATTCCAGAGGCTATGGCATTGGTAAACGACCTAAGAGAGAATTACAGTATTTTCCTTTCGATAGTAGTATATCCTGTAATACCTAAAGGTATTATATTATTAAGGATGATACCTACTGCTGTACACACACTTCAGGATATTGAAGAAACGCTTACAGCTTACGAGATAATACGTGAAAAATTAGAGAACGGTACGTACAAGCAAATTGCTCAACAAACTACAGTTGACGTGTCTGACGAAAAATAATACGTATACAACTCAATATAAAAAAGGCTGCATTATAATAATGCAGCCTTTTTTAATTTATGACTGTTTACTATGATTAAGACTCTAATTTAAGTACAACACGATATTTTTTAAGTGCTTCGAGTGCTTCAGGAGTTGTATGGTCAAAAGTTTCTTCGTGATTTTCTTTTTCCTTACGAAGGCTTATGCGCTTTAAAGCTTTATAATAGCGTCGCACATCTCTCTCATTATTTAAAACCAGTTCTGGCACTATCACATTTTTACCATTATCTTTGGCAACCATTGTAAAATAGGAGGAGTTGCAGTGTTTTACTTCACCAGTACGAATATTTTCAGATGTTACACGAATGCCTACCACCATAGAGCTATTGCCAACATAATTAACCGACGCCTTCATGGTAACCAGTTCGCCAACTTCTATAGGATTAAGAAAATCTACTACATCTACCGATGCGGTTACGCAGTAACTACCGCTATATTTAGCCGCCGATGCAAAAGCAATCTGGTCCATAAGCATCATGATGTAGCCACCATGAATTTTGCCGCTAAAATTGGTGTGCGATGGCAGCATTAGTTCAGATATTGTCACGCGGGAGTCATGTACCGTTCGGTAAGGTTTATTTTCCATTAAGAGTTATAGGTCTAGTAATTTATTCTGAATGTTTTCTGGAGTTATATCATCATCTTCCTGTAATAAGGCACGGTTTAATATGCTTTCCGGTAATGATTTTTTAGCCTTAGCTCCCATCTTTTTAAGTTTCTCGATTGATGTAATAATGTTACCACGCCCATCAAACAGCTTTCCCATTGCATTTTGGTATTCGCCCTGTGCATCTTTCATCTTGTTGCCCACTTTCGTTAAGTCGGCAATAAAACCTTCAAACTTATCGTATAACGCCCCGGCCTGGCGGGCAATTTCGTATGCGTTTTCCTGTTGCTTTTGGTTTGTCCACATACTATCAATAGTACGTAGTGTGGCCAATAGGGTAGTAGGGGTAACAATTACAATATTACGTTCAAAAGCTTTGCTGTATAATGTAGCATCTTCATTTAGAGCTAATGCGAATGCCGGCTCCATAGGTATAAACAGCAATACAAAGTCAGGACTTTCAATCTTGTAAAGATCATGATAGTTTTTTGCGCCTAGCTGCTCAACGTGGCGTTTAATAGAATTTACGTGATCTTTTAAATACGATATTTTCAGTGGATCATCGTCGGCATTAATATAACGCTCATAAGCCACAAGCGATACCTTACTATCTACTATCATTTTTTTGCCGTCCGGTAAGTTTATTACAACATCGGGTAGTACACGGCCCCCATCTTCCAGCGCATGGCTTTGCTGAACGTAATATTCGCGGCCTTTTTCTAACCCTGATTTTTCAAGAACACGCTCTAGTACAAGCTCACCCCAGTTACCCTGCATTTTAGTATCGCCTTTAAGGGCGCGGGTAAGGTTAAGGGTTTCACGGCTCATAGACTCATTCATTACCTTAAGACCCAAAATCTGCTCACGCAGGGCAGCGTGGTAATCAATGCTCTCTTTATGAGTATCTTCTACCTTCTTTTCAAAAAGTAATATTTTCTCCTGTAATGGAGAAAGAATAATCTTTAAATTATCCCTGTTCTGCTCGGTAAACTTATTCGATTTTTCCTCAAGTATTTTATTGGCAAGATTTTCAAATTCTTTGGTAAATTTTTCACGAAGTTCATCGGTCTCTGCACGCTGTTCGCGCATACGGTCCAGCAGGTTATCAAAGTCGGCTTCTTTTTTAGTAAGCTGCATCGATAATGCTTCTTTTTCATTACGCTGGGTATCGCGCTCAGATTGTAAAACGGCAAATTGTTTTTCGGCAGTAAACCTGTCGGCAGCACTCTGAGCTTTAAGCTGATCGACAGTAAGCTGGAGGTTATTATAACGCTCTTCCAGCACTTTAGCATCGGCAGAAGCCTTTGATGTAAATAAGGTTTTGCCAATAAATACACCTATAGCAAGTGCAATAATAAAGGCAAGTAATACAATAATTGTTTCGGGCATTTTAAGTAAAATTTGGTATCGGTAAAAGTACGGAAAATTTTGGTTGTGGTAATTTACTTTATATTTGCTGTACACCCATAAAATAAAATATGAGCAGTAACTATACCACCTTTAAAAAATATCCTGATGCAGCACAGGCTAAAGAAACGCAGCAATTTTTAATTGAAAATGGTATCGAATGCCTTTTTGTAAATGCCTCGCCACAATTGGGCAGTAGCTTTTCGGGTGAATTGCTAAACGAATATGAAGTTCAGGTGCATTTCGAAGATCATGAAAAAGCAACGGAACTCTTGGAAAAAAGAGCAGAAGGCTTGTTAGATCAAATTCCGGAAGATTACTATTTGCTTACATTTACCGATGAAGAGCTACATGATGTAATTGTGAAGAAAGATGAGTGGAGCGAGTTTGATTACCTGTTGTCAAAACACTTATTGGCCGAAAGAGGCAAAACCATAAGTGATGAAGAAATTAAAGAACTTCAGCACAAACGCATAGCCGAACTTTCTAAACCAGAAACGGATAAAAAAGGACTTATTGTAACGGGATATATCCTGTCGCTTTTAGGTGGTTTTTTTGGGATTATAACTGGCTATGTTCTTTTTACATCGCATAAAACGTTACCTAATGGCGTAATTGTTCCTACTTACAGTAAAGCTGACAGAGCACATGGAAAAACGATGGTGATTTTAGGTATTGCTGTTTTATCTATCTTGCTGACGTTTAAATTTTGAAGCTTAAATAAACTGTTTCCCAAAATTAATAGTTTAAATACTATATGATTGCCATTCTCCGTTAAAGGTTTAAAGCACTACAATTTATCCCTTTACTTATTATGAAAAGCATAAAACTCTGCCTTATTATTGCAGCATTGTTTTGCTGTACGTTGCCTGCCCTGGCACAAAAGACATTTGGTATTGCCCGCTATTCGCATATGTGCAGCTATTACGGCGAAGCAATTACCGGAGATATTACTGCATACGAAGCCGGAACCTCGGCTCAAAATGTTGTGAAAGATATTATGGCAGTTATTGGACTTAAAGCTAATTTTGAACTCAGGGCTGCTAATGTACCTAATGCTGCGGCGGTATTGCTTAAAGGCAAACGCTTTATTTTGTACAACCCGGAGTACATGAACCAAATTAATTCGCGTACGGGGAGTAACTGGGCAGCCATTAGCATTTTTGCACACGAAATTGGGCATCACCTAAATGGGCACACCTTAGATAATGTAGGCAGCCGACCCCAAACCGAATTAGAAGCCGACGAATTTAGCGGTTTCGTTCTGCATAAAATGGGCGCCAGCCTCACTGATGCTCAGGCTGTAATGTCACTTATTGCATCGCTTAGGGGTTCGCACAGCCACCCTGCAAGAGCCGATAGGCTAGCCTATATTGCTACAGGCTGGGCAAATGCAGGTAACGATAATCTGCCGGCCTCTACCGCCGTGGCAAGCGTTACACGGAAGCCTAAAACTATACTTACGGAAGCTCCGGTAACTCGCCAAAACGTTGTTGTACAAAATACAGTCGCACAAAATATAGTTGCAAAACGCCATGTAAATAAAAGCAAAACGGTACAAAAACGCCCGGTTGTTGTTGCCACCGAAACAAGAAACAAGAAGTTACAGCAAACCCTGCAATCTAAAAATGTGCTTTCTGATGCTTATTTTAATGATGATCCTAATGGTAAATATTATGTTACTGCAAAGGGTAACTTGGTGCAGGTGTATAATGATAAAGTGTATTTAGTGGCGAGCCTGTATAAATCGGACAGGCAGGACTACAACTTAATGTTTACAAACAACAATGCCAACAAAGTATATGTAGCAGACGGAGGTATACTTGTGAGCAGTACAGGAAACAAAATAGGATATATGAAATCGCGGTAGCTCCAGATATTAAGTATTAAATTTGGCTCTCGGTTCGCTAAAGCTTTCTTAATAAGAATTGATAATTAATAAGGATTTTCTTAAATTGCAGTACAATAATAGAGCTACTTTAAATAGCGCTTACCCAAATAACTATGGACACCAGACAACAAATTGAAGCGCTAGAAATACAACTTATAGAGGCTATGAAATCCAGTCATGTTGCCGAACTGGAACTCTTACTTTCAGATAATTTAATTTTTACCAATCATAACGGGCACCTTGTTAGCAAAGCCGATGATATTGCCGCACACCAATCGGGCGATCTTGAGGTTTACAGCATTGAGACCAGTGCACAACTTATTGAAGTATTAAACGATACTACAGCAATTGTATCTGTAGTTATAGATATGAGCACTGCCCTGGCTGGCCATACTTCAATTGGTATTTACCGCTTTACCAGGGTGTGGAAATTAAGCAACTCTGCATGGCAGGTTGTTGCAGTACACTCAAGCCAGTTGGTTTCTTAAAATATGTTATTACTTTATAAGTATACAGCTGATGAAGAGCAATTCTTTATCAGCTTTTATTTTAACGTTAATTTATTTACATGTATTATTTTAAAAAGAATAACTTAGTAGTCCCAATAGTATAAAGAATGGATATTAAAGTTATTGCTTTTGATGCGGATGATACGCTGTTTATAAACGAAACCTATTTTGAAGAGACCGAAAAACAATTTTGCGGCCTTATGGAAGATTATCTTTCACACCAGGGCATATCGCAAGAGTTGTTCAGGATACAAATGCAAAATCTTCCATTATATGGCTACGGTATAAAGGCCTATATATTAAGCATGATAGAAACTGCCATATCAATATCTAATGGTACGGTAAGCATAAGGCATATTGAACGTATTACACAATTAGGGAAAGAGCTGTTGCAACGCCCAATAGAATTATTAGATGGCGTAGAAGAAACCCTTGCGGCACTCCATGGTAAATACAAATTAGTGGTAGCCACTAAAGGCGACCTTAAAGACCAGCAGCGTAAACTACACGACAGCGGTTTAGGAGCATATTTTCATCATATAGAAGTAATGGCCGATAAGCAAAGCATTAATTATGAAAAGCTTTTAAAGCGCCTTGAGATAGAGCCTAACCAATTTATGATGATTGGCAATTCGCTTAAAAGCGATGTTTTGCCTGTGCTGGAAGTTGGCGGGTATGCATGCCATATCCCGTTTCATACCACGTGGATTCATGAACGTATTGACCATGATGTTGTGCATGATAATTTTAAAGCCCTGACCGATATTAGGCAGGTGCTGGATTTGGTATAATATAATTATTATGAAACCTCAGTTTTTTGCAACGCAGGAAGATTTTAGAAATTGGCTCAACGATAATTACGATAAGGAATCGGAATTGCTCGTTGGTTTCTATAAGGTTGCCACAGGTAAACCAACCATGACATGGTCGCAATCTGTAGATCAGGCCCTTTGTTATGGCTGGATTGACGGGATACGAAAGTCAGCGGGAGATGATAGCTACACCATTCGCTTTACTCCACGTAAATCTACAAGCATTTGGAGTGCTATAAACATTGATAAAATTGAAGTGCTTAAGCAAAATGGTTTGATGCGACCTGCGGGACTTACAGCTTTCGAAAAGCGTAAAGAGAGCAAATCGAAAGTATATTTTCATGAGCAGGAGGCGCCGGCAGAACTTTCGCCTGAGTTTGAAGATGCTTTTAAAGAAAATGCCGCTGCATGGGAGTTTTTTATAAAACAAGCGCCATCCTATCGCAAGATAGTTGCTCACTTAGTAATGACTGCAAAACAGGAAAAAACCAGAATAGCACGCTTCGAAAAATTAGTAAAGGCAAGCGCCGAGGGAAAAAGAATATAATTTAAAACAATATATGAAAACGCAAAATTTTAAAAACCACATAAGGTTTTACCCGCCCCATCATTTTATATTTTACCCGGTAATGCTGGTATTAATGGGTATGTGCGCGATTCATGCGTATTATGATACTTCGGCACGGTATATCTGGATTGCTATAGGTGTCGGGTTTGCCTGCCTTACATGGGTGGCGTTCATGCTCAGGCAGCATTATGCATTAACAATACAAGATAGGGTAGTATTACTCGAATTGCGCTACCGCTATTTTGTTACAAGTGGTACACGTTTTGAACCCTTGGAGGAAAAATTAACCAATTCACAACTTTTTGCGTTGCGGTTCGCTCCAGATGATGAGCTAGTCGCTTTGGCAAACAGAACAGTAGCAGAAAATTTGTCAGGCACAGATATTAAGAAATCTGTTGTAAACTGGAAAGGCGATTACAGAAGAGTTTAATTTATTAAAATAAAAAGAGGGATATTACGTAATGTAATATCCCTCTCATTTTGAATCAGGTTCGGAACATAAAATTCGTACGTCTGACTCTAAAATTATCGATGTTAGTCCTCTTGATTCCATCTAAAGCGATCATCACTTAAATGGTAGTCAGTATGATCACTGTTTATAAAATCCGACGAGAAATACATCTCTTCATCATTATAATCATTGCCTTTTGTGTTACGTTCTAACTGATCGTTGGCATTCCAGTCATTATTTTCAGTGCCATCGTTTGTAGTTTTAGCATCTTCATTCTCTTTCTTCCAGTCGTCTTCATCCTGGTTATCGGTTTTAGATTCCGCATCCCAGCTATTTTCAACCTTTTTGTTTTGTCCATCAGGCTGATTAGCCTCACGGTCGTCGCTTTCAGTTACCTTATTGCGATCGTCAAGTCCATTTCGAGAATTTGTATCGCGTTCAGTATCTGACTGATTGCTGTGTTGATTATTTTTGCTATCCTCGCTAAAATTATCATTGTTTATACCTGGTGCCATAGTAATGTAGTTTTAATTGTTAATCTTCGCGTTTTTTCTCGCTTGTATCACCATCCTGAATTTTCTGCGGCGTTTTGGTCGCAGTAACTTTAGCATCGGTGCCTTCTTTGGCATTAGCTAAGTTTTTTTTAAGCTCAGGAGTTTCCTTCTCACTCAATTCGTTACCGCTTGTAGATTTTGGTGTTGGTGTTTGATTTCCTGATCCCATTATGATTTGTTTTAAAGGTATATTACAAAGTTCGCTACTCTTAGCTGTTGAAGGTTAGCCAATTAACATAGCTTTAATGGTTTTTGAATAATTACAGGATATATACTTCTTCATTATTCTGATTTACAGGTGGTTAAAATCAACTCACAATTCTTGAGCTGCCAAATTTAACAAATTATTCACTATATTTTTAGACTTAAACAGCGCTACAATACCTATTTTAGGGGAGGCTTAATAAGTGTTTACTTATAAAACTATTTAAAAGTTAAAGGCCTTATATTATTAATTTTAGTAATGCAATTATGGCAACACAGCACTGGATATTAGATCCCGCTCATTCAGATATTAGCTTTAAAATAAAACATTTAGTAATATCATCAGTAACAGGGGCGTTTAAAATTTTCTCTGGCAGATTTGTAACTCCGCAACACGACAGTTTTAACGAGGCATACTTTACACTTAATATAGATGTGTATAGTATTGATACTAATAATCGCGATAGGGATGAACATTTAAAATCACCCGACTTTTTTTACGCTGACGAATTTCCGGAAATAGAATTTCTTTCGACGGAGTTTAATCATATAGAAGGGGATAATTATGAGCTTATCGGAAACTTGACTATTAAAGGAATTTCTAAAAAGGTTACATTAGATGTGCTTTTTGGTGGCGAAGCAAAAGATGGTTTTGGGATTATGCGCGCAGGCTTTGAAATTACCGGAATTATTAACCGCACCGATTTTGGCATACATTCCGGCGATGTAACCGAGGCGGGTACATTAGTGCTTGGCGAAGACATTAAGCTGCATGCAAACCTGCAATTTACCAATCAAACCGAATAAAACTATAAATATAATTATGAAAAAACTAACCTTAGCATTATTTATAACGGCAATCTCATTTTGTGCGCAGGCACAGACCACATGGAAGGCTGACCCTCAACATTCGAGAGTAGCATTCACCATAAACCATCTTGGAATTACTGATGTTACTGGTTACTTTGGAAAATTTGATATCACGGTTACAACACCTAAAGCAGATTTAACAGATGCAAAGTTTACCTTTTCGGCAGATGTGGCAACAATTAATACCACGGTTGAAATGAGGGATAAGCACCTTAAAAGCCCGGATTTTTTTGATGTTGCCCACCACGACAAAATAACGTTTATCAGTACCTCTATAGCTAAAAAATCAGATAAGCAATATACCCTAACAGGTAAGCTAACAATGCATGGCGTTACACAAACTGCTACTTTTGATATGGTTTATAAGGGTGTAGCTAAAAACCCGGCGGCTAATAATGCAGAGGTAATGGGAGTACAGTTTACGGGAGTAGTTAAGCGATCGGACTATGCGCTAGGGCCTAAATTTCCGGCACCAATGCTTAGCGATGAGGTAACTATAAAAGTAGATGGGGAATTTAAAAAATAGTCACTATCTCGATAATTATAAAAAAAAGGCTCATGTAAATGAGCCTTTTTTTTATTCGCCAACGTGAGTATTTCCGCGGTGTATCTTGTTATCCGGAGATGAATTTTTATAACGGTCCGCTTCTGTATCATTATTAAAATCGCGGTTTTCAGCGGTTTCAATATCTTCAGCTTCGTTTTTTGTACCACGGCTTTTGCTTACTGTCTCTCCTTCGCTATTAGTCGTTTTATCGCTGGTACTTACAGGCGGTGCTTGTTTTTCATCAACATCACGCGCCCGTTTCTCGGTAACAATGCTGCCGTCCTTTTTCTTTTCAAGTTCTGTTTTTAACTTGTCACTCGACGGGTCATAGTTTTTAGGCAGGTTGTCACCACTAAATCCTTCGTTTCTGTCGCTTTCCTTTTCTTCGTTGTTTATCTTTTTAGATCCCAAATCTTTAGGGTCATCTGTTCCTGGAGCCATAGTTTTTCTGTTTTAAACCTGTTTATTTATAATTCAGGATAAAGTTATGATGTGAAAGTATTATGCTGTTAACCGTATTATCTATAGATGTTTTTAGTCCGGTATAATCTTCTCTAATATCGCCATCAGTAGTAAAGTAATCTGTAAGTTTATATTGTATCAACTTGTTGTTTTCGTCGAAGATATCACCTGTAGTAAAAGTAAGCGTGTACTTATTTTCATTGAAAACAAGTTTCATGCTGTACCTTACTTTAAACTGATATTCTTCGCCATTATTACGGTATCTAAAAGCGTTACGTTTAAAGGCACTGATGGTTAAAGAGTTTTCGGTCACATCAGTAACGTCTGCGCCGGGCTCACTTTGTCCACTACTCGTGCGTGGTTTATTGTAAGCGGCCGCCCATGCCTTGCTTACTTCTACCAGTTTTTCATTTTTTGCAGCCGGTATATTTATCTCAATAGGTGCGTAGCCCCTCGATGTTAGCTCAACCGTGGGAGGTTGCGCATTTGCAAAGCCAAAAATTAAAAAGCAAAGTATGCCATATAGCTTTACCATATTAGGCTTTTTTAAGAGCTTTTTCAAACTCATCTTTAATCCTGTCGTGCGATACTAAGAATGGTTTTTTATCTATAGTGATATTAATATCATCACCATCGATAGTGTATGAACCCTCGAAGCTGCCAATAGGGGTACTTCCGGTAAACTGACCTTGTTGCTCGTTGCCATTAAGTGAACCTTTGTCGCCAACTGTATTTTTTATTTTGTTTAGTAATCCTGCTTTATCGCCAGGATATTTTACTGAAAACTGATTGCTCATGATTGTATTTATTTAAGGTTTACGTAAATATAATCAATGTAATATAGTTAAGTGTTTAGCTTTTGTTAAACAAAGTGGGAGGTATCTTGCTATCTAACCACAAAACCATTTTTATTTTCGTCGAAAAAAATATTAGGGTCGTCAAAAAGCATGTCAAAAACTTTATTTGCAATAAGGTTTTTCGGTGTATCCTGAACGAAGTTTTCTTTTGACATTACAATGGTTTCATCGCTTAGTTGTAGTGCCAAGTCAAGATCATGTGTTGAATACAAGATACATTTTCCAGCGTTATGCGCCAAATTTTTTAGTAATCGAAGCAGGTTTACCTTATGTAGTAAATCTAAGTGCGTTGTAGGCTCATCTAAAATTATTAGCGGGGTATCTTGCGCCAAAGCTCTTGCAATTAGTACTTTTTGTAACTGGCCATCGCTAATTTCGAAGTGTTTTTTGTTAGATAAATGCTCAATATGAGTAAGTTGCAATGCACTATCTATCTTCGCTAAATCATCATCAAATAAACTGCCAACCCAATTTGTATAAGGCTGGCGGCCAAGTGCAACCAACTCAAAAACGGTAAGGTTGCTAGGCGGCAAGCTTTCGGTTAGAACAATGCTTAGCTGTTGGGCTAACTCGGCAGAAGTAAAACTGCTCAGGTCTTTTCCGTTCAATGTTATAATTCCTGCTAAAGGTTTTTGTATGCCCGTTAGCGTTCTAAGCAGTGTACTTTTCCCAATACCATTCGCACCTATAAGTGCTGTAAGTGTATTCGCTTTTAGGTTTATGTTGATATTGTTCGCAACTGTAATGATTTCTTTTTTAGAAGAATATCCAATGCTTACCTGTTGTGCCGATAGTACTGTTTTAAATGTATCCATAACTGCTTAATTAAAAATGCCTTTACGTTTACTAATTAACAAACTCACGACCACCGGTGCGCCAATTATAGATGTTATAGCATTTATAGGCAAAACAAATGCGCTTCCGGGCAGTTGAGTAAAAATATCACATAGTAACACTAAGACACCGCCAATTAGCAGTGTAGCCCAAAATAAAATTTTGTGATTGCTTGTTTTAAACAGCAGCTTTGCCATGTGTGGCACTACCAACCCTACAAACAATACCGGACCCGCAAAGGCGGTAATACAGCCTGTAAGTAAACTGGTTGCCAGTATAATTGTAAAACGAGTTTGCTTAAAATTTATACCCATGCTTTTAGCATAGCGTTCTCCAAGCAACAAAGCATCTAAAGGTTTTATGCATAACGCAGATAGCACCAACCCGATAATGATAACCACAAACAATATTGCAATATTATTCCAGTGTAAATTGCCAAGGCTGCCCAAGGCCCAAAATGTATATTTTTGAAGTTGTTCAGCAGTGCTAAAGTAGGTGAGCACACTAACAATGGCGCCCGTAAAGCTGCTAAACATTAGGCCTATAATTAATATTGCCATAGTATCGCGAAGCCTTTGCGCTACTGCTAACACTGCCAATAAAACGAAAAAGCTACCCGCAGTAGAGGCTAAGACAATACTATATGATGATAAAAAAAATGATGCTGCAATGCCAGGTACAAGACCTGAACCCAATATTACGATTGCCACACCAAGGCTTGCGCCCGAACTTAATCCCAAAACATCCGGCCCTGCGAGCGGGTTTCGGAAAAGGGTCTGCATAAGCAAGCCACCCATAGCAAGACCCATGCCCACAAGCATTGCGGTTATGGCTTTTGGCAGGCGATAATTTAGTATGATATAATCCCAGGCGGGCTTAGAGGCATTGCCACCCGTTAGGCTTGTAAAAACATCCTGCAACGGTATTTTAACCGATCCTAAACTGATATTAAGCACAAACAGCACCAGCAGGAAAATGCCCAACCCGGTGAATAATATGCTATTGCGTTTAGTGTGATGCAAGTTATTTATTTTAGTTTTTCGAAAAATTGTAGTTGATAACCCGGTAACATTTCAGGGTGAAAAATGCTAATCAGGTCTTTTAAAACGAGGTCGGGGCGGTTAGGGGCGAGCTCAAAGTAAATGAGTCCGCCGGTAGCTCCCTTTTTATTACTATAAGAGTAGACTTGTTTATTTTTAAATGACTTAAATTGTGAATAATGCGGGTTAGCATCGGTCATTTCTTTAAGAGAAGTGAACTGACTTGGCCCTATCCACACATCGGCGTTTTGCGCTTTATCTAAAACATTTTCAAATGATAACCCTAAACTCCCTGTGCCCTCAGTATCTGCCCAAAGATAGTTAGCTCCCGCATCTTTTAAAAATAAAGCGCCCCAACTCCCGCCTTGCGGCATATACCACTGATCCTGATATAATGCCCCAGCCATGGCTGTAGGTTTATTACTAACTTTTTGGGCAAGTGCATCATTATAATCTTTTTCTATTTTGCTGAAAAGTTCGTTTGCCTTATCATCCATTCCGTATAACACTCCGAAAAACTTTATCCATTCTGCTTTGCCAAGAGGAGATTGCTCTGTCCAGTCGCCGTTATACAACACCTTCATTCCGCTTTGTTCTAAAGTATTAAGCGCTTTATTCGAGCTATTTATGCTAAAGGCGACCACAGCGTCTGGATTCAGGTCAAGCATTACCTCAGTATTTAAACTTTCACTAGCACCGGCCTCTTTTACCTTGCCTGAATTTATAAGTGCGCGTGTTTTTTCTGATGATATATAATCTGTTCCGGGAAAACCGGTTAAAGTATTCTCTACTCCAAGCATCTCAAGCGACGGTATGTGCGTTGTAGATGTTACAACAATACTTTTCAATGGCACCTGCACTACAGTATATTTTTTTAGGCTATCAGGCACTATAGTGCCTTTTTGTTGCATCACATACGTAAAACCATCTGTAGCATCGGGCCAGGGCTGTGTTACCTTTACGACTGTAATACCACTGTATTTGTAAACTTGCAAACCTTTAGCATACTTAATGGAATTAGCCGTTTTTACAGTTTGTACCGAAGTAGCAGCAGGCTCGTTTTTACAGCTTGTTACTGCTAATAGTGTAAAAATAAAGAGGTAAAAGAGGTTTTTCATATCAAATATTCAACTGATGCAAATGTATAAATTTAATATTTCAATATTAATGTTATATTTGCGGCACAATTAAGGTTGCGGTATGATTTCATATTACCGCATTAAAAGGGAATCGGGTTTAATGCCTGGGCTGTTCCCGCAACTGTAAGCTTATCCCGCGAGGGAGGCTGTTGTTAGCTACAAACCACTGCTGTAAAGCGGGAAGGTAAACAACAGTACGTAAGCCAGGAGACCTGCCTTAACTGAAACAAATAATAAGCTTTCGGGAAAAAGGCTTAGTGATTATGACGCTTAAAAAACTATTTTTACCGCTTTTGCTTTTGCTGTGCCAGATAACCCTGGCGCAACAGGATACTATTTTACATCTTGAAGAAGTAGTAATTTCTGATACCCAACTACGGGACTTCTCCAACACGCAATCGGTCCAAAAATTATCTGATACTATAATTGCTAGAAATCCTGCATCGCTAACTTCCCTTTTACAATACAATACAGTTATTTATTTTAAAGAAAATGGATTGGGCATGGTATCATCGCCATCGTTTAGAGGAACTACTGCGCAACAAACAGCGGTAATCTGGAATGGTATTAACATCAATTCTCAACTCAACGGCCAAACCGATTTTAATACCTTAAATACCCGCGATTTCAATTCGATATCGGTGCGGGCAGGTGGGGGCAGTGTTATTTATGGCAGCAGCGCTATAGGCGGGAGTATACATTTAAATAATGAATTAGATTTTAACGATAAGTTCACTAACGAGGTGCGTACCGATTACGGTAGTTATAACACACTAGGCATTAATTATAATGTAAAAGCAGCTAGTAAACGAATTAGTGCCGACGTAAGCCTAAGCCGCAACAGTAGCGATAATGACTATGATTACGAGGGTTATAAACTAAAAAACGATAACGGACAATTTTACAATACCAGCATAAACGCAGCATTTGCCGTAAAACTTAATGATCAAAATATACTACGACTATACAGTTATGCTTTTGACGGGCAGCGCCGTTTTTCGCGCACACTTGCAGCGCCATCTAAAAGTATGTATGAAGATACTAATACCCGCAACTTATTAGAATGGACGGGTACTTACAACCGTTTTATATCACGACTTAAAGTAGCATACCTTGAGGAAAATTATAAGTATTTTGAAAATTTCGCTAATTATAATTTTACTTACGGCCAGGTAAAAACGTTTATAAGCCGTTACGATGCTACTTACGACTTTACACCGCAAATAAAGCTTAACGCCATTGTAGACTATACCCAAAATAAAGGTAAAGGTAGCGATATCATTCAGAAAAAGCGAGATATTGGGTCGGCGGGTTTGTTATTTAAACATAGCGTTAGTAACAGGTTTCAGTACGAAGCCGGAGTTCGTAAAGAAATTACAGATGCTTACCAAAGTCCGGTATTGTTTTCGGCAGGGGCGAATATTGGTATAGCTACCTTCTACAATATCAAGTTGAACGCCTCTCGCAATTTCAGGATACCTACGTTTAACGATTTGTATTGGCAGGGTAGTGGCAACCCTAATTTAAACCCGGAGAGTTCATACCAGGCTGAAGTTGGCAATGTATTTAATTATAAGGATATTACCATTAATGTGACTGGTTACTATATTAAACTTCAAGATATGCTACGTTGGACACCTGGTGCCGGCGGCATCTGGCGACCGGAAAATGTAGGTAAGGTAGCAACATACGGTCTAGAGTCAGTGCTTAATTGGCAACGCAAATTTGGCAGTAGCCAAGTAACTGTAAGCGGTACGTATGCTTATACTGTATCTCGTGAAGATGGCAGCAGCGACCAGCTTATATATGTTCCGTTACATAAGGCAACAGCATCAGTAGCTTACGGTTATAAAGGCTTTTCTGGCTACTACCGCCATCTATTTACAGGTGAAGTTTTTATCACCAGTGACAACCAGTCCAAGCTGGACGGCTATAACGTGTCGGGCATTGGTGCCAAGTATACTTTTCCAATACTATCAGGATTTAGCTTTGGAGTGCAGGTAAATAACCTGTACAACCAGGAGTACTTAAATGTGGCCGTTCGCCCTATGCCGGGCCGCAATTACAATATGTATCTTAACCTTAAATTTTAATATATTAATATGAAACTAAACAAACTACTACTTACGGTTTTGGCAGGATCGTTCCTTTTTGTATCGTGTAACAACGACGATGATAATTCTACAAGTGCTCCATCTGGTGCTTATGATAATGGTGTCTTAGTACTTAACCAAGGTAACTTTGGTGCTGGAAATGCAACTGTATCATTTATTTCTGACACGCTAACCGTAGAAAATAATATTTTTGCGACTAATAACACCAGTTCTATTTTAGGTGATACTGCCCAGGATCTAGGTTTTTATAAAGACCTTGCTTACATAGTATTAAATTATTCTAATAAAATAGAAATTGTAAACCGCTACACTTTTAAGCATGTTGCCGAAATTACAGAAGGTTTAGACAACCCTCGCTACATAGTTTTCGAAAATGGTAAAGCCTACGTTACAAACTGGGGAGACGGTGGCGTTGCTACAGATGATTACGTAGCAGTTGTTAACCTTTCTACAAACCAGGTAACTGCCTCGATTCCGGTTGCAGAAGGCCCTGAAAGAATAGTTTCTGAAAATAATAAGCTTTATGTAACTCATTATGGTGGTTACAGCATTGGTAATTCGGTAACCGTAATTAATACTAATAATGATGCCGTAGTTACTACTATAGTTACAGGTGATGCCCCTAAATTTATTACAGAAGAGGACAATAAGATTTATGTATTATCTGAAGGAAGACCCTCATACGCAGGAACAGAAACCTTTGGCAAATTACACACAATTGATGCACGTACAAATAAAATTACCAATACTATTGACTTTCCTGAAGGCGCTCACCCTTCTAATCTTACAATAGAGGATGATAAAATGTATTACACCATTGATAACAATATCTATGTAACATCTTTAAATGCTAAAACATTACCTACACAACCATTATTTTCGGTAGATGAGCAAGGTGTTTACGGTATTTATGCTTTTGAAGTAGAAGATAACCACATTTATATTGGTGATGCTGAAAATTATACTCAAAATGGGAAAGTATACATATATTCTACCTCGGGCACTTTAGAAAACACCTTTACGGTTGGCCTGTTACCAACAGGTTTTTACTTTAACAACTAAAAAACTCAATCCAAAACCAACAATTATTTACCAGATCGGCCCCGCATTGCGGGGCCGATTTTTTTAGTCTTCAATTCTTGACAATAATAAAATGTTAGAATTTGCTTTAACAGCTAACCTGATTTGTATGGTCGAATGACCTGGTCTCTTTTTATACTTTTCAAGTACATATTCATTTTCAATTTTGTAATTAAAAGAAGTTATCTCATTCTTATTATCCACTCTTGTGTGCTGAGATTCTTCTGAACTTAATTCTTCAAAATTTTTATTCTTCTTAATCTTATCGATAATGGTATTTCGGTCATTATCAGAAATCTTTAGCTTAGTATCCTGGTAATAATCAGGAAATCCGACAATATCATTGCTTTCAATTTCAAAATCATCTTTTAAAACAATATCTACAATTCCTAGATCATCTCTGGCATCTCTTTTAAAATAAAGTTGAGATTCAAAAACTATAGCAAATACTGGTAGTATAACTATGAGCGCTAATATTAAGCTAACTGCAAACCCTGCTTTTTTAAACCCGTAGTGTTTTAATATAAAATAGCTTAAAACTGATAATCCTAAAATCAGTAACCCTACAATACACATTATAATTATTGCCTCCGTCATTAGATCACGGTTAAATTTTCTTCCTTTCCAACGGGCTGCTTATCGCTACATTCTGAAAAGCAATCGCACCGCGTACTACACCAGTTATGATATTGCGAAGTGCATCTATCATATGCAGTTTAAGTTCTTTTTTAGCATAAATAAGGCTAACCTCACGCGATGGTTTAGGTTCTTTAAACTGGCGCAGCTTTGCAGTTGCTTTTTCATTCATGTCAAGCGTATGCAGGTAAGGCAATAGCGTCATACCCAAGCCTTCATCGGCCAGTTTAACCATGGTTTCAAAACTGCCGCTCTCAATCTGGAAATGATTGGTTGACGGTAATGATGTAGCCCGGCAAATATTCAGCACATTATTTCTGAAACAATGACCGTCCTGCAACAGCAACAAATTACCGAGGTTTTGCTCTAAATCCTCAACATCAAATTCCTTTTTATTATAAGCGGGATTATTCTCCGGCACATAAGCCACAAACGGCTCATAGTATAAAACTATCTCTTTAATAGTATCTTCATTAAGCGGGGTAGCGGCAATGGCAGCATCAAGCTGACCGTTTTTTATCATTTTTATAAGTTCTTCAGTATTACGCTCCTCTATAATGAGGTTTACTTTCGGATACTTTTTAATAAAACTTGCCATAAACATAGGCAGCAGTGTCGGCATAATAGTAGGTATAATACCTACCTTAAAATCTCCGCCTATATAACCCTTTTGCTGTTCTACAATATCTTTAATACGCCCCGACTCATTTACAATACTCTTAGCCTGTGTTACAATTTTCTCCCCAACATCAGTTAACTGAATCGGCTTTTTTCCACGGTCGAATATTTGTACACCAAGTTCTTCTTCAAGTTTTTGTATTTGCATACTCAGCGTAGGCTGCGTAACAAAGCATTTCTCTGCAGCTGCGGTAAAATTTTTATGTTCGGCTACAGCCAGCACGTATTGCAATTGGGTTATGGTCATTATACTATAAGATATTTATGATAAAATTATAAAAACCATTGATAATAACTATCATTTTTATGGTTAATTTTACTTAAATTTATTGAGGTAAAAACTTACAATATTAAAATATATACTACCATGAAAACAACTCAAGACCAAGTTAACATACTGGGAATTCCGGTAAAGGATGCAGAAGTTATTGCTGCGGAATTAAACATATTGCTATCTAACTTTCAGATTTATTACCAAAACCTTCGTGGTATCCACTGGAACATTCGCGGAAAACGCTTTTTTAGCCTTCATGTAAAATTTGAAGAACTTTATAACGATGCACAGGTTAAAATAGACCTTATTGCAGAACGCGTGCTTACACTTGGATTTACGCCCCTGCACACATTTGAGGATTATATTTCTAACAACAGGCTTACTGTAGGTAAAAATGTATCGAAAGACACAGAAGCAGTACACCTTGTAATGGGATCGTTAGCCGACCTGCTTAAAATTGAAAGGGTAATACTTGATGAAAGTGCTAAGTTAGGCGACGAAGGGTCGAACTCTATGATGAGTGACTTTATTAAGGAGCAGGAAAAAACCATGTGGATGATGAAAGCCTGGAGTGAAGAAGAAATATAATTAATTTATTAATTACTTATTTATAATAATAAAAGCCCTTGCCGTTATGGTAAGGGTTTTTTATTCCCAGTCCTTTTCTAAATTTTCGTTCAATACACTCGGCAGTAACTGAGGTATAAATTTTATAAGCAGTGGCAACAACAAGCTCCCGCCAGGTAGTAAAAAAATAGTAAGTGATGGTACGGTCTTACAAATTTCGAGTAATTGCTTTTTAACCTTTTTCTTTTCTTTTTCGTTTAGGTTACGGTGGGTAGAGTGGGTAAGCAGTAATACAAGTTCGCCATTATTGCCTAGCTCTTTAACCAGCCTGTTTTTATTACGAATAATAAGTTGCTTTACGCTTTGTGCGGCATGATCGTAAAAATGTTTTACCGGATTACTATAGTTAAAGTAAGGTATGTTTTTTTTGTTGATGCGTAAAAAAACATCATAAGATGCCATGCTCTCGGCAGCGGCCTCATCAGATAATTCAAGTTGTGCCGATAAGCGGTATAAAAAATCAATCTCTGTCTGCTGTGCCAGGCCATCGCTCCATATTGCCATTGCAGCCATATCAAGCAAATAGTTGCGCTCTGATTTCGATTCGGGGTAATCAAATACTAAAGTATCTACATGATCGGCATTTATTTGCGAAAGCTTTGTATAACGTACAGACGATTCGAATAGTTTAACTAAAAGGTCATCATAGTCCGTACGGCCTTCCTTGCTTTTAAGAGCCACCGCTACAATACTCATAACTGTCTCTTCCAGCTTTTTCAGATATTTTACGGGCAGGGCATCATAAAGCAGGTATTGCCTAAATGCCAAAACATCCATAAACAATAAAGCATTTGTGAGTATATGGCTAAAACTTCGGCTAAAAATATTGTCGTTGGTTTTTACGCGGTCTCCAAGTATATTTTCAAGTTCATGGCTGGGAGTAGCAGTAGGCAGTACTTTTTTTATAAAACCCGAGCTACCGGGTTGCATCAAGTGGTAAAACAAGATTGCTTTATCAATAAAGGCATACGCGTCATCCTGCTTCGTTGTTAAACGGTATACATCGTATAATGTATTAAGCAACGCAGCCTTAGTTACCTCTTCGGTGTCCCAGCCCTTAGTTTCGTTTGCTGCAAGGTTATTAAACGATACCACATGGCCATATATAAAACCGCTGTCCCTAACGGCTCTGTAAAGATCGTGGGAATTTTCATATACGGTAAGCCTGTTTTTCAGCTGGCCAAAAAACTTAGCTATCCATCCGCTGGCCGAAGGGTTAATCATCTTATAATAAATATGCTGCAAAGCTATGCAAATTTAATGTGCATAGGCGTAATATGTAATAATACGTATATTTAATTTCCTGTTAAACTCGATGTTTGCCTTATGCATCAAATTTTACTTTTGAAAGGAAATTATTGTTATTTAGTATTTCGCTAACATTTATTATGAAAATGCTAACAACCTGTGTAGCATTATAATGGTAATTTCGTAATGAACAATAATTAAAACAAACCGTATCATGAAAAAAACATCATTATTTAGCAAAGCTATTTTAGGTGCAGCAGTTGTGTCGCTATCATTAGGAATGGCTTCTTGTAAAGACGAAAAAAAAGTAGAAGACACTAAAGAGGTTGCAGAAGACGCAAACGAAGAAAAATTTGACGACGCTGCAAACGATAGTCTTGAAGACGACTCACAATACTTAGTAGATGCTGCCGAGGTAGATATGAAAGAAATTGAACTTGGTAAATTAGCTCAGACTAAAAGTACAAATCCAGATATTAAAGCTTTAGGTAAAATGATGGTTGATGCTCATACAAAAGCATCGGCTACAACTAAAGAACTTGCTGCTAAAAAGAACATTACTTTACCTGCAGCAGTTACTGAAAAAGGCCAGGATGCTTTTAAAGATTTAAATGACAAAACCGGAGCTGACTTTGATAAAGCTTATGCTGATGCAATGGTTGACGGTCATGAAAAAACTATCGACAGAATAACTAAAGCTTCAGAAAAAGCTAAAGATGCAGACATCAGAATGTGGGCTGCTAACATGTTGCCAGAGCTTAAAAAACACCTTGAGCACTCTAAAATGGCTAAAGAAAAAGCTGATGCAGTTAAATAATTAACTGTTAACCACTAAAAAATAATGCTATGAAAAGTTTACTGTATATAATTGCCATATTATTGATAATAGGATGGGCTGTAGGGAGCTTTGCTTACCACGTAGGTAGCGGCCTGATTCACTTGCTGCTTGTAGTTGCAGTAATTATGATATTACTGAATTTAGTACGAGGCAACAGAAGACCATTAGATTAACAACCTCTTTGGCAGTTAACTTGAAAACCCGCTTAGATACCAATCTTAGCGGGTTTTTATATTAATAAAATTTTTACCACTGAGTTCGTTGCGATGAGGTACGACGAAGCAATCGTTTAGGATAAGATCTTTCGCATACATATCGTTGCGATTAGCTGCTTTCATGCGGCGATTATTAAACATATGTTATAGGCGGTAGAAGTGAAACAGTCTTTGTATAAAGCAAAAAAACCGTTGCAATTTAATTGCAACGGTTTTTAACTTAAACTAAAAACGGAATTATCTTAAAACGGGTAAGCATTTTCTGCAACTACTTTTGCAGCAATGGTTTCCCTAAGCGCCACCACATTTGGCATATTATTGTATTTTGTAAAACGCCTTAAGCCCATAAGCATCATACGTTGCTCATCTCCTTCAGCAAAAGATGCTATACCTTCTTTACCTTTACTATTAACAATATCAACAGCTTTGTAAAGATACAGTTGCGCCATAGCAATTTGCTCTTTTACATTTTCGGCACCTTTGTTTTTTGCAAGTTTCTCAGTACGAAGTATAGTAGATTCCGCCATGTATATCTCGATCAAAATATCAGATGCTGCCATTAGCAATTGCTGATGCTGATCTAATTCAGGGCCGTATTTTTGAACCGCACTACCGGCAACCATTAAAAATACCTTTTTCAATTTACCAATGATCTCTTTTTCCTCAGCAAAAAGTTCGCTGTAATCCGGAGTGTCGAACGATGGTATACCCATAAGTTCTTCGGCTACTTTCATAGCAGGGCCTAAGAGGTCAACGTGACCTTTCATAGCTTTTTTAACCAGCATACCAACGCTTAGCATACGGTTAATTTCATTAGTACCTTCGTAAATACGCGCAATACGGGCATCCCTCCATGCACTTTCCATAGGAGTATCTTCGCTAAAACCCATACCACCAAATATTTGGATACCTTCATCCGAACAATTCTGAACATCTTCAGATACCGCTACTTTAAGTATGGAGCATTCTATAGCAAATTCCTCAACACCTTTAAGTTCTGCATCCTGGTGGCTTTCGCCATTAGCAACACGGGCGTTAATACGGTCCTCAATATTTTTTGCAGCCCTGTATGAGGCGCTTTCACCAGCGTAACAGTTTGTAGCCATCTCGGCAATCTTAGCGCGTATTAGTCCGAAGTTTGCAATAGGGGTGTTAAACTGAATCCTCTCGTTAGCATATTTAACAGCGCCACTTGTAACCCGGCGTTGTGCATCAAGGCAGGCAGCTGCAAGTTTAATACGGCCCACGTTAAGAGCATTCATGGCTATTTTAAAGCCATTGCCCCTTTCCGAAAGCATATTTTCTACCGGAACCTTAGTGTCATTAAAAAATACCTGGCGGGTAGACGAGGCACGTATGCCAAGTTTGTGTTCTTCCTCACCTAACGAAATTCCGTTAGACAGGTCGTTTTCAACAATAAAGCCGGTAATGTTCTTATCATTTTCTATACGGGCAAAAACAATGAATACACTGCAGAAACCTGCGTTAGATATCCACATTTTTTGGCCTGTAATTTTATAATGCGTACCATCGTCGCTAAGCACTGCCTTGGTTTTACCCGAGTTAGCATCGCTACCGGCACCCGGCTCAGTAAGGCAATAGGCACCAAACCACTCACCAGAAGCAAGCTTAGGTACATACTTTAGTTTTTGCTCTTCGGTTCCGTACAATGTTATCGGCATAGTACCAATACCTGTATGTGCACCAAAAGCTGTCGAAAACGATCCTGTCGCACCAGATATATAATCGCATACTAACATGGTGCTTACAAAGCCCATACCCAGTCCGCCATATTCTTCCGGCACAGCAACACCTAAAAAGCCAAGTTCGCCTGCTTTGCGCATCGTCTCTTCGGTAAAGGCATAATCCTTTTTTTCGAAGCGGTCTTTGTTAGGCCATATTTCGCGATCGATAAATTCCTTTACCGAATCACGCATCATCAACTGTTCGTCCGAAAAATCTTCCGGCGTAAACACGTCTTCACTTTTTGTTTCTCTAACAAGAAACTGTCCGCCTCTTGCTAACTTTTTTTCTTCTGCTATTTCAGACATAGTATTATATTTTATTAAGACTTGAGATGATAGATAACTGGCTTAGCCTATGCCACATTAAAATCATCTTTATTATTTGTTGCTGACTAATCCTTAGTCTATAATCTCAGCTTGCTTACAAAATTTCATAAATTCCTGCTGCGCCCTGGCCTGTACCTACGCACATGGTAACTAATCCGTATTTGTTACCTCGGCGTTTTGCCTCATCAAATAATTGAACTGATAACTTAGCACCAGTACAACCCAGTGGGTGCCCTAGCGCAATAGCGCCGCCATTCACATTCAATATGTCTTGGTTAATGCCAAGTTCACGAACCACAGCGATGGATTGTGATGCAAAAGCCTCATTCATCTCTATTAATTCAATGTCGTTAAGTGTCATTCCCGCAAGCTTAAGCGCTTTAGGGATAGCCCTAACAGGACCCATACCCATAATTGCCGGTTCGATACCTGCTGCAGCGTAAGTAACCATTCGGGCAATAGGTTCAAGGTTTAGTTCCTTAACCATTTCTTCGCTCATAACTAATACAAAAGCTGCACCGTCACTCATTTGTGAAGAGGTACCTGCAGTAACACTACCATCAGCTGCAAACACAGGTTTCAGTCTTCCTAAAGCCTCTACCGATGTATCTGCACGTGGACCTTCATCCTTTATAACTGTGTATGATTTCGTTGCTTTTTTTCCATTCTCATCAACATACGTTTGCTCTACCTTGATAGGAACAATTTGCTTGTCAAATTTACCGTCTTGTATTGCTTTAACTGCTTTTTGATGCGAATTGAAAGCAAACGCATCCTGGTCTTCACGGCTTACTTTATAACGTTTTGCTACGGCTTCGGCAGTTAAGCCCATGCCCCAGTAGTAATTTTCGTTACCCTCTTTGGCCACATTATAATCGGGTACAGGCTTGTAGCCTCCCATAGGGATGTAGCTCATGCTCTCGGCGCCACCTGCAATAATGCAGTTTGCCATACCTGATTGTATTTTAGATGCCGCAATAGCAATTGTTTCCAATCCTGAAGCACAATAACGGTTTACCGTCATCCCCGGCACATCGTCAATACCCAGTGCCATAAGTGACACGAAGCGTGCAAAGTTAAGTCCCTGCTCAGCTTCCGGCATTGCGTTTCCTACAATTACGTCGTCTATTCGTGTTTTGTCGAAATCAGGCAACTCATTCATCATGAATTGAATCACTTCGGCAGCAAGTTCATCAGGCCTTTTAAACCTGAAAACTCCTTTTGGTGCTTTGCCAACCGCGGTTCGGTAAGCTTTAACTATATATGCTGTTTTCATAATAAGCCCCCTAACCCCCAAAGGGGAATTCCTACCAGGGGTAAGTAGGTTTATGTTTAAGCCGTATAAACTCTAAATAGTGAATTATTAGGCCGATGTTATAATATAAAGAACATATAGATTAGAATTCGAAGTTCCCCCTTGGGGGGTTAGGGGGCCATTTAATTTCTCAATGGTTTCCCTTTAGTCAACATGAACTGAATACGTTCTAAGGTTTTTCTCTCTCCGGTTAAAGAAAGGAAAGCCTCTCTCTCAAGATCAAGTAAGTACTGCTCCGAAACTAAAGTAGCCTCAGATAGATCGCCACCAGCCATAACGTAAGCCAGTTTATTAGCGATTTTTTTATCGTGTTCAGATATGTAATGCCCAGCTTCCATACTATCGGTGCCTACCATAAACATACCAAGAGCTTGTTTACCAAGTACCTTAACATCTTTACGTTTTACAGGTTGGGTGTAACCCGCTTCAGCAAGTAACTTAGCGTGTTTTTTAGCTTCGGCAAGTTGCCTGTCTTTATTAACCACAACCACATCTTTACCATGCTGTAACACTCCGGTATCAAATGCTTCATAGGCCGAAGTCGACACCTTAGCCATAGCAACCGTTAAAAAGTATTCCTGCAATACATTAAGTTCCACGTCGTTTTTACGAAAGATATCCGAAGCTCTAAGCGCCATCTCTTTACTTCCGCCACCGCCGGGAATAACGCCTACACCAAATTCAACAAGGCCAATGTAGGTTTCTGCCGCGGCAACAACCTTATCAGCATGCATGCTCATCTCGCAACCGCCACCCAGTGTCATACCGTGAGGCGCGACCACTACTGGGATAGACGAATAACGCACACGCATCATGGTGTCCTGAAACATTTTAATAGCCATGTTAAGCTCGTCATATTCCTGCTCAACGGCCATCATAAATATCATACCCAAGTTAGCACCAACCGAGAAGTTAGCCGCCTGATTGCCAATTATAAGTCCGTCGTATTCCTTTTCGGCAAGGTCTATAGCTTTGTTAATGCCTTGTAGCACACCACCGCCTATAGTATTCATTTTACTCTGGAACTCCAGGTTGATGATACCATCGCCCAAATCCTGGATTATAGCATCGCTATTGCTCCATATTTTTTTCGTTTCCCGGATGTTGTTCAGAATTATAAATGCATCCTGACCTGGAATTTTCTTTTGTTGTTTCGAGGCAAGGTCGTAGTAATACGTAGCGCCTTCTTTAACGGTATAAAAGCTTTTGTTGCCATTGGCTAACATATCTGTCACCCAGGCGGCAGGCTCAAGGCCTTCAGCTTTTATAAGTTCGATACCTTTTTCTACACCTATAGCATCCCAAATTTCAAACGGGCCATTTTCCCAGCCAAAGCCGGCTTTCATAGCGTCGTCAATTTTATAAAGATCGTCAGTAATTTCAGGTACACGGTTGGCTACATAAGCAAAAGAACCTGCAAAGTTTTTGCGGTAAAATTCGCCTGCTTTATCAGTGCCTTTTATCAGTACTTTAAAGCGGTTGATAGGCTTATCGATAGTTTTTGTAAGCTCTAACGTTGCAAACGATGCTTTTTTAGCAGCGCGGTATTCTAATGTATCAAGGTCTAACGATAGGATATCTTTGTCTACTTTTTTGTAAAACCCCTGTCCGGTTTTGCTGCCCAGCCATTTGTTGGTCATCATAGTATTGACGAAATCAGGCACTTTAAACAAATCATGCTCTTCATCATCAGGGCAGTTGTCATATATGCCTTCAGCAACGTGTACCAATGTATCTAAGCCAACAACGTCAACCGTACGGAACGTGGCCGATTTAGGCCTACCAATAACCGGACCGGTAAGTTTATCAACTTCTTCAATGGTTAAGCCCATTTCTTTAGCCTGTTTAAACAAGCTCATAATGCCATAGATACCAATACGGTTACCTATAAAAGCAGGGGTATCTTTAGCTACAACCGATGTTTTACCTAAAAATTTCTCTCCGTAATTATTAAGGAACTCAAGTACTTCGGTTGAAGTTTGAGGCCCCGGAATAATTTCGAAAAGTTTAAGGTAGCGTGGCGGATTAAAGAAGTGGGTGCCACAAAAATGTTTCTCGAAATCTTCGCTGCGGCCTTCGCTCATAAACTTTATGGGAATGCCCGAAGTATTTGAAGTAATAAGTGTACCGGGTTTACGGTGTTTCTCGATGTTCTCGAAAACCTTTTGTTTAATGTCGAGGCGCTCGACAACTACTTCAATAACCCAATCGGCTTCGGCTATCTTGTGCATATCATCCTCAGTATTACCGGTAGAAATTCGCGATGCAAATTTTTGGTGGTAAATAGGGGAAGGTTTCGATTTAAGTGAGTTGGCAAGGTGGTCGTTAACAATACGGTTCCTTACGGCTTTATCGGTTAACTGTAGGCCTTTTTTTTGCTCTGCTTCGTTAAGTTCCGCGGGCGGAATGTCCAGCAGGAGCACTTCTACACCTATATTGGCAAAATGGATAGCAATGGCCGACCCCATGATGCCGGAGCCTATAACGGCTGCCTTTTTAATAGTGCGTTTCATTAGCTTAATGTTGTTTAAGTTTGATCCTGAATTTCTATTAGCCCACGAGCTTAGCTTATCCAGTATATATTATTTTTTGTTTGTCTCTTTATCGTCAGTATTATAAATCTGACGTTCAGCTATTAGCTCATTTATTTTTTCGGCTACCTCTATAAAATGATCTAGTTTTTCCTGAGGTATGTGTTGCTTTATAACATCGTTAAACTTTAGCACCCTGTCTCGCGACAGCTCTCTTTTCTCTTTACCCAGCTTGGTAAGGTTAATTAAAACACCTCGGCCATCAACCGGATTTTTTTTACGGGCAATAAGGCCTTTCTCTTCCATGCTTTTTAGAGTGCGTGTAAGGCTGGTGGGTTCCATGCCCATTTGCGGCCCTAATGCAGTACTGGGTATGCCGTTATCTTTGTCTATCGACAAAAGCGCAAAACCTACTGACATGCTTGCGCCATATTTTGAGGCTTCTTCATTGTACATTCTTGACACCGCCTGCCATGTTGCCCTCAGTATATAATCTATCGTCTTTTCTTTCATGTGTTATCTAGTATCGTAAATATACAAATAAAATAGTATGCATGCATATTAAATTAAAAATATTTTTGTGTTGTCGTAAAAATATCAGGCTATTTTTATAGACTATGCATTTATGCTACTACAAGGTAGTAATTTTTTTGTTATTGTAACAGTTTGGCTGATTACTAAACGTTTAGATTTTTTACTATATGGGCAAAAAAAAATCCCGAATAAGGGGAGCTGAATCAAATTTGCTTCTTGTTTTTGTAGTAATAATTATCGTCGGTGCGGTATCACTATGAATTATTGCTCCATTAGCTTCATTAATTAAAATATCAACTTTTTTAATGCACGATGATTCTATACTACATCCTTCCGGATCTTCAATCGGCTTACCATCAATTACAATATTAATTTTTGGTTCGTTTTTTAGCGAACCCTTTTTAGCAGAAGCAATAAAATCTTTTAATGTGACTAGTGCCGTCTTGTTTTTCGGGTAATTAAAATTGCACCGGATGACCAGTGATTTAAATTCTTTAGATGCTTTAGATTTAAAGGATTTAAACTCTCTAATATTACCCCAATCAAGATATGTTTTTGTAATATCTATTTTTAGGCTATCCAGGTAATATTCTCCAGGTCTTGATATAAGTGTTTTTTGAAATTACAATAGTATCACTACAATTTAAATTCGGTTGTTGTGCACGCTATTGTGACTAGACGTTGCCAGTATCACGATAAATATTTTTTCACCATGTTAGTGTTAGTTTGACTATATAAAAAAACTCCCCTGATGGGGAGTTAGTATATAAGACAGGTAAAGGACTACCAGTCATTTTTTTTAGGATTTTGATCGCCTACTATGCTTAATTTTAAGTCTAGACTTAGGCTCGTAAAAAAGCCAGGTAACACCTCTAATAAAGGTTTGTACGTGTTTTTTATTTCACCTTTCTTATTGTAGTACTCAGCCTCTGGCGGATTATTTAAAAGGATAGGTTTCCAAATTCCCGTCCTCGGGTCACCTAGGAATTCAACCGAAACTACGTCAAATTTATACTTATCGTCTTTAAAATTAATTTGAACCGTGTATCTTCCTGGAAAATTTTTTGTCATACCTAATGAGGTCATCGAAAATAACTTGTCATCTTTTCCCTCAATTACTACTGATTCTCCAGCTACAGATTTTTTTATGGTTAGGTCTGTTCTTGCAACTAACCAATCTAATGCTTTTGCGTGTAGGCCTGCTTGCTTACCTGGTACATCAATGACAACAAAGTCAGTTAAACCATTTTCTTTAGTCCAGGTAAACTCAGTAGGCGGCGTACCTTGTGCTGATGATAACGCCGGAATGGCGAGTAATAATGCTAAAATAAAATTTTTCATATAATTGGTTTTAATAAGGCCAAATATAAAAATGATTATTAAATATACCAATACTATTTGAAAAAAATAATCCATTTATTTTCTATCAAAATTTTTGTTAAGCTTTATTGGTGCTGCCATATATATTGTCATACAGCTTTTGGTATTTTTCCTTAACTGCTTTACGTTTAAGTTTAAGGGTAGGGGTCATCTCGCCACCTTCAACAGTCCAGATATCAGGGGTTATTTCAAACCTTTTAACCTGTTCCCAATGTCCGAATTTCTTATTAATTGCATCAACCTCTTCCTTTATCCTGTCATGTACCTCTTTACTGTCTGCAACTGCCTGGTTAGTATCTAAGTTGAGACCCTTGCGTGAAGCCCATTGTTTTACAAACGCGAAATCTGGCTGAATAAAAGCGGCAGGCATTTTTTCGCCGTCGCCAATTACCATAATTTGCTCTATAAATCGGGATTGCTTCATAGCATTTTCAATTAGCTGAGGTGCAATATACTTACCACCAGATGTTTTAAACATCTCCTTTTTACGATCGGTTATTTTTAAAAATCCGTCGCTGTCTACATTACCTATATCACCAGTATGAAAGTACCCATCTTTTATAGCTTCCGCAGTTTTTTCCGGGTCATTAAAGTAACCCATCATTACGTTAGGGCCTTTGCATAGTATTTCGCCATCTTCGGCAATTTTAACTTCAACACCTTTAAGTACACGGCCTACGGTGCCTATTTTAAACCCTCCGTTACGCTGGTCGTTAACGGCAATAACAGGCGAAGTCTCAGTTAAACCATAACCTTCCATTACCGGAATTTCAGCCGCCGCAAATACGCGTGCCAGCCTTGGCTGTATTGCTGCGCTACCGCTAACCATAAGGCCAAGCTTACCGCCTAATCCTGCTTTCCATTTACTGAAAATAAGCTTACGCGCTATGAACAGTTTAAATTCGTACCAAGCACCATTAGCTTTGTAAGGTTCATATTCGAGGCCAACTTCAACCGCCCAGAAAAACAGTTTTCTCTTAATACCGGTTAAAGCTGATCCTTTTGCGATAATTGCGTCGTAAACCTTTTCTAAAAGTCTTGGAACCGCTGTAATAACATCGGGGCTTGTTTCTTTAATATTATCGCTTACTTTTTCAATCGACTCTGCAAAATGTATCGATACGCCATAATACTGATATAAATACAGTATCATACGTTCGTAAATATGGCATACAGGTAAAAAGCTTAATGCACGGCTTTTACCTGCGTGGAAGGGAACCCTGTCAGAGCTCATTAAAACATCCGAAACAATATTTTTGTGCGAGAGCATTACGCCTTTAGGACGGCCTGTTGTGCCCGATGTATATATGATGGTCGCTAATTCGTCTTCGGTAATGCTATCTTTTATAGCATCAACTTCTTGTTGATTGCCTGTGTCTTTACCAAGTTCTAAAATTTCATTCCAGCTTTTACAGCCCGAAACCTCGTTAAATGAGAAGATTTCTTTTAAATTCGGAATTTTTGATTTAACTGATGCAATCTTATTATAAAGATCCTCATCAGAGACGATGCAATAAATCGATTCTGAATGGTTTAATATATATTCAAAGTCTTCTTCAGATATTGTTGGGTACACAGGTACATTCTGAGCGCCGGTTTGCAAAATACCAATATCTACAATATTCCATTCTGTGCGGTTGCTGCTCGATATTACTGCAATTTTATCATTTTTTTTTATACCCATACGCAGCAGTCCGCGTGAAAATGCGTTAGCCTTATCTATATATTCCTGTGTAGATGTTGCTACCCAATTTTGCCCATATTTAGTAACCAGCGCGTGAGTCAGGTTATATTTTTCCAACTGGTGGTACGGAAAATCAAATAATCGGGTTATAGTACTCATATGTTTTTTGTAGTTTGATACATGCAAATTATGAAAAAAAATATATATGCCTGCCTATAAAAACAAATTATTAAATTTATTCGGGTAAATTTATTATTTCAGCAGTTAGGTAGTTAATACTTAACACCTATTGATATTAAACAAAAATCCCGATAAGGAGGTGAAACTCATTATCGGGATTTATATTTAAAATAGCTTAAACTATTTAATATCGATATTTACAAGGCCAAGTACCTTATGCGAATGCTCTCTAACCTGCGCAAGCATTTCTGGATTTTTGCTGAGTTGCGAACCGTATGATGGTATCATGCTGCGTAGCTTTTGTTGCCAGGCATCTGTTTTAATTTCTGACGGATAGCAGCGTTCTAACAATTCAAGCATTATAGATACTGCCGTGCTAGCCCCCGGTGATGCGCCAAGCAATACAGCAAGCGTACCATCGGCACTGTTTATAACTTCGGTGCCAAACTCAAGCTTGCCACCTTCTTTTTCGTCTTTTTTAATTACCTGTACACGCTGGCCTGCGGTTTCTAATACCCAGTCTTCCATTTTTGCATCCGGAAGATACTCCTTAAGTGCTTCAAGCCTGTCTTCGCGCGATTGTGTTACTTGCTGTATCAGGTATTTGGTTAACGACATATTGTGTAAACCTGCCGATAGCATAGGACGTATGTTATTTATACGTATTGATGTAGGTAAATCAAAATACGAACCTTGTTTTAAGAATTTAGTGCTAAAGCCGGCGTATGGGCCAAACAACAATTCTTTTTTACCGTTTATCATACGGGTATCAATATGCGGAACCGACATAGGTGGTGCCCCCACCGATGCTTTGCCATATACTTTAGCGTTATGTTTTTCGATAACATCTTCGTTAACGCATTTTAGCCATTGCCCACTTACAGGAAACCCTCCAAAACCATCTCCCTCCGGTATATCAGCCTTTTCAAGCAAATGCAACGACCCGCCGCCAGCGCCAATAAATACAAATTTGCCGTATACGCGAACTTTTTCGCCGGTACTAAGGTCTTTTATTTTTAATTTCCACTTGTTGCTGCCGTTTTTAGAGCGGCGCATGCTGGTAACATCTTTATTAAAAAACAGGTTTACACCATCTTGCTGGCCAAGCCACGAAAACATATCGCGGGTTAACTCGCCAAAGTTAACATCCGTACCAATTTTCATACTGGTTGCAGCAATGCTGTCTTTAGGGTCGCGCCCTTCCATAACCAGCGGCATCCAGCTTTTTATAGTTTCAGGGTCTTCAGAATATTCCATGCCCTGAAAAAGCGGATACTTTTGCAGTTCGTGGTGCCTCTTTTTAAGAAACTTCACGTTTTCCTGTCCCCATACAAAACTCATGTGTGGGATACTTCGAATAAAATCTTCGGGATTGGTTACCAGGCCTTTCTCAATTAGATAGGCCCAAAATTGTTTCGATTGTTCAAATTGCTCAGCAATTTTTACAGCCTTAACGGTTTCAACTTCGCCGTTAGGCAATTGCGGGGTATAGTTAAGCTCGCAAAAAGCAGAGTGCCCCGTGCCGGCGTTATTCCACGCGTCCGAACTTTCGGCGGCAGCTACGTCCAGCCTCTCATAAATATTTATCTTAACATCAGGCATTAATTCTTTAAGAAACATGCCAAGCGTAGCACTCATGATGCCTGCGCCTATAAGAACCACATCGGGCTCCTGATTTATTGTTGTGGACATTGTTATATTTTGAGAGAACAAATTTACTCGGAAAATATCAAAATATTAATATAATATTACTTTGAGTATTGAGAAAAATTTATTTTTAACAAAAAAGGCCAAATCAGAAGATATTTTTTCGGGATAGATAATCCTGTAGCAGTATCGTTGCCGAAATTTCATCAATAAGTGCTTTGTTTTGCCTTTGCTTTTTTTTAAGCCCACTATCAATCATTGTCTGAAAAGCCATTTTGCTGGTAAAACGCTCGTCTACCCTTACTATCGGCAGCATAGGAAATTCCTGTGAGAATTTTTCACTAAAGGCGTTAATCATCGCAGCACTTTGAGATGGGTCGCCGTTCATCTGCTTAGGGTCGCCTATAAGTACTTTCTCGACTTTTTCTTTTGAGAAATAGTTTTTTAAAAATTCAAAAACGGTAGGGGTAGGTATTGATGTTAATCCCGATGCTATTATCTGCATCTCATCTGTAACGGCAATACCGGTACGCTTTTCTCCGTAGTCTATGGCTAGTATTCTTGGCATAAATAGTTATCCTGTTCAGAATTTGTGTAGAGTGTATAGGTAAAGATAAATATTATGCGCCAAGTATTAGCTACAGTTGTACGGTAATTAAACCTTGCTAAAATCTTCTATGCATTTTTTCGCATATAGCTTAGTGATATTAAATACACGCCTTTTAGATTCTGCATCTTTTTCAAGTTTATGTGTAGCCAGAAAGGTAACCGCAGTATTTTCGAATTCCTTCTGAAGGTTGCTTATGAACGACTCAAGTTTAGAGCCACCGGCCGACAGATAAAATTCGTTATTGAACTTTTTATAAAAATCTTTGTGTAGTTGTACACAAACAGTTTCCAGTTTTTTTTCTAACTGTTTATAATTGAACTCCATTTATTATGTGGCAAATATTATATTAAACTGCAAAATAAATACATATCAGCCATCAAAAGTTATAAAATTTAACTTACAATTAGTAAAATTTTTCGCATTCTTTATTTGTACTTAACTAGTTATAGAATAGTGTTTTAAAACTAGCTTGCCACTTTGCCATAGTCTTCAATGCATTTCTTGGCACGTTTTCTTGCAATAGTTTTAATCCTGCGTAGAGCCTCAGGATCGCCAGAAATATTAAACTTTTCAATAAATATTAATTCTGCCTTTTCAAACTCAGCTTTAACCAGCTGCAAAAAAGCGTCAAGCATACCCGGCCCGCCCGCCTGGTAGGTAGATTTGTACTGATTACTAAGATTTTTAACCACATCGCCACAAGCACAGTCAAAGTCGTCTTCTAAAATTGAATAATCCACAGAGATAAAATTTTAATATTATTAAATTTAGCAACTCGTAAGCCAACTACTAAATTACATTTTTTTTAGTAAGTACGTATTAATTTACTGTAAGAAATAAATTTATAATTATTTTTATCGCAGTAAGTTACGTGTGTTTAGGAAGGACATAAAAAAAAACCCTTCAAATAATTGAAGGGTTTAAAATAAGGGTGGAATACCGGGTTCGAACCGGCGACCTCTAGAACCACAATCTAGCGCTCTAACCAACTGAGCTAAAACCACCATTTGTTTTGCGAGTGCAAATATAGATACATGTATCGTTTTCTGCAAGAAAAATTTAATTTTTTTATATCAAATTCTGTAAGCTGCTCACTGCCACATACCTTTCGGTAGTAAAACCTTCGCCGTATTCTGTATTAATCAACCTTCCAAGGTCGGCTGCACGGTACAGTATGCTTTCCTTAAAGTTTTTTGTAGCTATAGGTGTAACAGGTTCTGTACTGCTAGGGTCGTAAAACTGCGACTTGTAGGCCATGAGCGAAGCTACCTTTACATCCATATATCCTGTAACATCTACCACAAAATCAGGTGTCAGGTTTTTCCATTGTATATAGTGATACACCACATTTGGCCTCCAGGCTTGTTGCGGTTCACCGTTAACTAACGTCTCAATTTTTATAAGTCCCGATAAAAAGCATGCGTCTGATACCAGCTTGCTACCCTTGGCATGATCTATATGCCTGTCATCAACTGCATTTGCTATAACAATTTCGGGCTGATACTTACGTATCATTTTAATTATCTCTAACTGGTGATTTTCATCGTTAGTAAAAAAGCCATCGCGAAAAGCAAGGTTTTCCCTAACTGCTACACCAAGTATCTTACCGGCATCTGCCGCTTCCTGATCCCTTATGTCGGCAGATCCTCGGGTGCCAAGTTCGCCCCGGGTAAGATCTATAATTCCCACTTTTTTACCCATTGCAATTTCTTTGGCAATAGTAGCACCGCAACTTAGTTCTACATCATCGGGGTGCGCACCAAAAACAAGTATATCTAATTTCATTATTTAGTTTCGAAGTTTAAGGGCGTAAAGTTACAAAGTTTTTAAAGGAGCATAATAAAAGCAAGGTTAAAGTATTAAAGATGCAAAGTAATAAGTCAAAAGGAGCCTATCTGAATCTATATGGATAGCTATTGGGAATATGATTATAGAACCCTTAGCATTGTCATACTCTTATTCACTGTTTCGAAAAATTCTTTTTCGGGGTCGCTGTCTTTAGTGATGCCACAGCCTATAAATAGATGAGCAAGGTCGTTCTCGATTTTCATGCAGCGGAGGTTTACGAATAAATCGGTTGCCGGTTCGCCGGTTTCGAAATCGCAGTTAAGTTCACCTAAAAAACCTGAATAGTATTCGCGATCATAACCTTCATTTTCTAATAAAAACGTTTGTGCATCGGTTTTAGGTAAACCACAAACAGCAGGAGTGGGATGTAACGTTCTAATTACATCTTCCAAATTTGCATCAACTTTTAGTTCGGCTGAGATATCTGTTTTAATATGTACGATGTTACCTGCCCTAAAGGTATACGGTTCGGTAGTATTTAATTGTTCTGCAAAAGGACTTATCTCGCGCACTATATAGTCTGTTACAAATTGCTGCTCTTCGCGCTCTTTTGATTCCCAAACCGCCGTTTCGCCTTTTTTATACAATTGCGTACCCGCAAGTGCTACCGTATGTATTGTTCTGTTTTCCGCCTTAAGTAGCTGCTCTGGCGTTGCACCCATCCATAAGCCACTTTGAGGCGTATAAAAACAATACCTAAAAGCACTTGGGTAGGTGTTTAGTAACTTTTTGTAAATATCGATTACATCACTTTTAATCGCGATGCTCTCTTTACGTGATGTAACCAGTTTTTGAAACTGACCTGATTTAATAGCGGCAACACTCTTGCTTACCAAAGCCTCAAATGCAACTTTAGCCTCGGGATTAATTTCAGGCGTATCTGGCTCACTAAGTTCAATCAGGTCGGTTGTCACTTCCTCAACAATAACCTCTGCATCTTCAAGTGGAATAAAACATGCCTTTCCGTTAAAGGGTGCGAAGACAAAGCCTTTTTTTGTATAGTCGGTTAAAAAATACTGTTTATCATCCTTCCGGAATATTCCTGTAATTGTATTGCTACCCGGTTTACCATAGATAGCAAAGGGAAGTTGCGCTTCTAGCTGTTGCTGAATTTTAGAAATTATATTTTTCATTGTTTATTTATGCTAACTTAACACTGCGACTGCGACTGAAAACTAAAATAGATTACTATTCTTCGGCAGCTTTTTTCTTAGACAATACCATGTTGGTAATTTTACATAGCGAAATTAGCCGGTCCTGCTCGTCAGTTATACGAACCTCCCAAAGATGTAAACTACGGCCTTGGTGTACAATACGTGCAGTGCCCTTTACAACACCGTCGCGCTTACTACGTAAATGATTTGCCGAAATCTCAATACCTCGCACTTCCTGAATTTCCGGATTTACAAATAAAAGTGATGCCGCACTACCCACACTTTCGGCAAGCGCCACACTGGCTCCGCCATGTAATAATCCCATAGGTTGGTGTACAGTTGGGTTTACTGGCATGGTAGCTTCTAAAAAACCTTCACCGGCATCTGTATATACAATATTAAGGGTTTGCATTAATGTATTTTTGCTATAGTCGTTGCACAATTTAAGTGCTTTTTCTTTATCGAATGCCATGGTAGTTCGTTTTCGTAAAGATAGGAAAAAAGCCCCCTAACCCCCAAAAGGGGGAATTTATGCAATGCGGCTAATCCAGATAACCGCAAACTAAAAATCCTAAAGCTGCGTTAACAATTAGATTGCTTTTAAAAATTATAAATTAATAGCTATTTTTACCAAAAATTGTTAATTGCTATGCGTCATATTTTACTATTGCTTTTACTGGGTTTTGCTGTAACCTTTACTTCTTGCCGTGACGATTTCGAATTCGAAGACAGCACGGGCGGGCTTCAGTTTTCTAAAGATACGGTATACCTTGATACTGTTTTTAGTAAAATAGGCTCGAGTACTTATACACTTAAGGTGTACAACCGCAGCAGTAAAGATATTAAGATACCCAGCATACAACTTGGTGAGGGCGAAAACTCTAAGTATCGCCTTATGGTAGATGGTGTTCCCGGTAAAGTATTTAACAATGTCGAGCTGCTGGCTAAAGACAGCATGTTTGTTTTTATAGAAACTACTATCGATTATAGCGAATATGCAAACAATAGCACTACTTTTTTATATACCGATAACATTCAATTTAATAGTAGTAACGGGTCGCAAAAAGTAGAGTTGGTTACGCTGGTGCAGGATGCAGTTTTTATGTTTCCGCAGCGGGATAACGATGGTAATTATGAGGCTGTGCGTTATGATAGCGATTTGAATAATGAAACTGACCCTCAATATTTATACGGCTTTAACCTAAATCCAGCCGATGAAATAAATGGTAACGAGCTGCATTTTACTAATAATAAACCTTACGTAATATACGGCTACGCCACGGTACCGCAAGGGCAAACGCTAACCGTAGACCCCGGTGCGAGGGTGCATTTTCATGCCGACTCCGGGTTAATGGTTCGCCCCGGTGCTACGTTAAACATAAATGGCGCGGTATCATCTGACGAGAAACTTTTAGAGAATGAAGTTATATTTGAAGGCGACCGCCTTGAGCCTGAATTTTCTGATGTTGCCGGACAGTGGACGGGAGTATTACTAATGTCGGGTGCAGATAATACCATAAACCATCTTACTTTAAAAAATGCCAACATTGGTATATTTGCACAAGCTGCGCTAGGCGATGATACTACAGTGCCAAAGCTAACTGTAAATAATACCCAAATTTATAACTGTACTAATTTCGGAATCCTTGCTTCTTTCGCAAATATAACGGGCGAAAATGTGGTGACAAATAACGCTGGGCAGGCTTCTGTAGCGCTTATTAGTGGTGGAACGTACAATTTTAAGTACTGTACGTTTGCTAATTACTTTAATAGCTTTAATCAGGTGCCATTGCTCATAAACGATTATCGTAACGCGGGCGAAAAAGTGTATGTTGGGGCAGTAAACGCTAATTTTGATAATTGCATTATCTACGGGTCGGGTAATGTGGCGTTATCTATGGAACGCAAATATCCGTCTGACGCCGACTTTAAAACTAAATTTAATGCCTGTATTATAAAGGTTATCGACTTTACCAATCAATTAAATAATAACCCATTATATCCCGGTACTAGTAATAATGCTGCTTTGGCTGATTACAGTACAAGTTTACTAGAAAAAACCTTTAACGGCAACAACCCAAAATTTGCAGACCCTCGTAATAACAAGCTGTATATTATAACCGGCGATTCTGCTGCCGATGGTAAAGCCGATGCCGCCGTTACTACACAATTTACTACCGATGTCGTGGGAATTAGCCGTACCGGCACACCGGATATTGGTGCTTATGCCAGTCGTGAAGCTGCTGAATAATTTGTAATGTGAACTATTTTTCATAGTTTTAGCCTAACAAACTAAAAACCATTCATTTTGAAAAATATTTACGTTACAATAGCTGCCCTTGCAATCGTTTTAATATCGTGCAAGCAAAAGGAAAAAGTAATTAATACTACTACAGTTGAGCGTGATACGATAGTTATTAATGAGGCAGACTCTGCCGCAACTAAAGCTACAGATTCAATCGATACCCGTAAAGCATGGGAAGAATATGCTACGCCTGGTTTAGCTCATAAAATGATGGCTGAGGAAAGTGGCACATGGACCGCTACCATGACCTTTTGGGAAGATGAAAAGGCAACGCCTCAAACCTATACCGTTAATGCCGAGGCAAGGATGGTATTAAGTGGCCACTACCAGGAGGTTACTTATGATGGTATGATGATGGGCATGCCCTTTCAGGGTAAGAGTACACTTGCCTACAATAACAAAACCGGAGAATATACCTCGACGTGGATTGATAACATGGCAACGGGGATGATGGTTACCAAAGGCCATTACGATGAACCTGTAAAAGCTATAAAACTTACTGGTATTGTAGCCGACCCTATTACGGGTAAAGACAGTAAAGTGCGCGAAGTATATACTATTGTAGATGCTAACACCCGTAAACTTGAAAGTTATGATACCAAAGAAGGTAAAAAAGAATTTAAGAGTATGGAAATAGTACTGAAAAGGAAGAAGTAACATTTTAGTGTTAATAATGCATAAAAAATATCTTTTTAATGATTCTGAACTTGAATTAATTCAATTCATGAAATCAAATCCTCCAGTAAGAATATGGTTAGATGTTATTTATTATGTATTTGAGTATGATGATTTTCATATACAAATGATGGTAAACTGCGCTGAAAGGATAAATCTTGATTTTCCTGACTTGAAAGAAAGACATTTTTTAGATCAATACGTTATGGTTACTAATTTTAAAAAAATCAGTGATCGATTTCAACCTCAGGGCATCATGTCTGAATTGCTAATTGAAAACCAAACCGTTAAGGAAATCTTTATTGTAAGAACAATGCTTTGTTTTAGTGAGCATACGCAGATAGAAACTAATAGTTACAATAGTGATAGTTTTCAAATAAATCCAAACTTGTTTAATAGTGAGGACAAAAAGATAAAGTTTAGAGCACTTGCTGATGTTGGTCTTTCAATCGAGTTTAGGGATAAAACTGTAGATTGTTTTATTGTTGATAATGACGATGATTTTTTGCGTAATTATGATTCATATTCATTTGTCCCAGACTTAGAAGGATTTAAACAAACTAATTATCAATTTATAAAGGTATAGTTTATAATATACATTCATTTTAATCCAAAGTCGCTTCAATTACACGCAACATATTCCTTGCTAGATTTAGTTTTTTAGATTAATTTTGCACCTTAAACAACAACACGACACACTAATGATCCATTTCTTCGGAAACCAGACCAATACGGTGTTTGCGGTACAATCGCAAAACCAGCTTTCGGCAGAGGATATTTCAAAATTAAACTGGCTTTTTGGCAACGCGCATAAAATAGAAAAATCCGTACTTACGGATTTTTTTGTTGGCCCACGTGCCACAATGATTACTCCGTGGAGTACTAATGCCGTAGAGATTACCCAGAATATGGGCATCGACGGTATTATTCGCATCGAGGAATTTGAAAAAACAGAGGAGGCAACAGCAACGTTCGACCCTATGCTTTCGCAAAAATACTACGGACTTGATCAGGACATTTATACAATAAACATAGCACCGGAATCAATTTTAGAAATTGATGATATTGCTGCATATAATAAACAAGAGGGGCTTTCGCTTAACGCGGAAGAGGTTGAGTACCTTAATAACCTTGCTACAAAACTGGAAAGGAAATTAACCGACTCTGAAGTATTTGGCTTCTCTCAGGTAAATTCAGAGCATTGCCGCCACAAAATATTCAACGGTACGTTTGTAATTGATGGCGAAGAGAAACCATCATCGTTATTTAAACTGATCAAAAAAACAGCGACAGAAAATCCTAACGATATTGTTTCTGCCTATAAAGATAATGTGGCTTTTGTTAAAGGCCCTCGTGTACAGCAGTTTGCTCCGGAAACGGCAGATAAACCCGACTTTTACGCGATTAAAGAATTCGATTCGGTAATTTCTGTAAAGGCCGAAACACACAATTTTCCAACTACTGTGGAGCCTTTTAATGGTGCTGCAACAGGTGCCGGTGGCGAAATTCGTGACAGGCTGGCTGGTGGCCAGGGGTCGTTACCTTTAGCGGGTACAGCTGTTTACATGACGGCCTATTCAAGATTAGAAGAAAACCGCCCTTGGGAAGACGGTATGGATGAGCGCAAGTGGCTGTACCAAACCCCAATGGATATTCTTATAAAAGCATCCAACGGAGCGTCAGACTTTGGTAATAAATTCGGGCAACCGCTTATTACGGGGTCGGTACTGACTTTCGAGCATGAAGAGAACAACCGCAAATTAGGTTTCGATAAAGTAATAATGCTTGCCGGTGGTATAGGCTATGGTAAAGCAAGCCAGGCGGCGAAACAAAAACCGCAGGTTGGCGATAAGATAGTCATACTTGGTGGCGAAAACTACCGTATAGGTATGGGTGGTGCTGCGGTATCATCGGCAGATACGGGTGCGTTTGCATCGGGTATCGAGCTAAATGCGGTTCAGCGTAGTAATCCGGAAATGCAAAAACGTGCTGCCAATGCCGTTCGCGGACTGGTTGAGGCAGACCATAACCCAATTGTTTCTATTCACGATCATGGCGCGGGCGGACACTTAAACTGCCTATCGGAACTTGTGGAAGAAACCGGCGGAAAAATAGATCTTGACAAACTACCTGTTGGCGACCCTACACTTTCGGCTAAAGAAATTATAGGTAACGAGAGCCAGGAGCGTATGGGCTTGGTTATTGGCCAGAAAGATATCGACACGCTACAGCGCATTGCCGATCGTGAGCGTAGCCCAATGTATCAGGTGGGTGATGTAACAGGAGACCACCGCTTTACTTTCGAGAGCGCTACCACAGGTGCTAAACCAATGGACTTTGCGTTGGAAGATATGTTTGGCTCATCGCCTAAAACAATAATGACCGATACTACCGTTGCTGTAAACTATAGCAACCCTGAATATACACAAGATAAAATATACGATTACCTTAACCAGGTGCTTCAGCTTGAGGCTGTTGCAAGTAAAGACTGGCTTACCAATAAGGTAGACCGTTGCGTGGGTGGTAAAGTTGCCAAGCAGCAAACTGCCGGGCCTATACAATTACCGCTTAACAATGTGGGCGTTATGGCTTTAGATTATGCCGGCAAAGAAGGTATCGCGACAACAATAGGCCATTCGCCGGTATCGGCATTGGTAGATCCGGTTGCAGGTAGCCGTAACTCAATAGGTGAGGCGCTTAGTAACCTAGTTTTTGCTCCGCTTAAAGATGGTTTGGCAAGTGTATCGCTTTCGGCAAACTGGATGTGGGCTTGTAAAAACGAAGGTGAAGATGCCCGTTTATACGAAGCGGTACAGGGCTGTAGTGAATTTGCTATCGAGTTAGGAATCAATATTCCTACCGGTAAAGATTCATTATCAATGAAACAAAAATATCCTGATGGCGATGTTATTGCCCCGGGAACGGTTATAATTTCAGCTGCGGGTAACTGTAGCGATATTCGTAAAGTGGTAGAGCCGGTACTTAAACGTAATGGCGGTAACATTTACCATATTAATTTAAGTGGCGATACCTTTAAACTGGGCGGATCATCATTCGCGCAAGTATTGAATAAAGTAGGTAGCGAAGTTCCCAGCATCAGGGATGCAGCCAATTTTAAAAATGCCTTTAATACAGTACAAGATTTAATTAAAGACGGTAAAATTGCAGCAGGTCACGATATTGGCAGCGGTGGTTTAATTACTACGTTACTTGAAATGAGTTTTGCTGAGGTTAACCTTGGTGCCGAATACGACCTTACCAATTTAAACGAAGCTGATACTGTAAAAGCATTATTTGCAGAGAATATTGCTTTGGTAATTCAGGCAGATGCTTCGGTTGAAGAAGTGTTTACTAAAAATAATATTGCGTTTGCGTTAATAGGTCAGCCTAAAGAGGGTGCCGATATTACCATTAAAAATGGTGCTGCTAACCTTACCTTTAATGTTGCCGAAACAAGGGATACCTGGTTTAAAACATCATTTTTATTAGACCAGAAACAAAGTGGCAAGCAAAAAGCGCAGGAGCGTTTTAATAATTATAAAAACCAACCGCTACACTATACATTCCCAAGTCATTTTACCGGGAAAGTTCTCACACCTACGGGTTCGGCCTCAAGGCCAAAAGCAGCTATTATCCGCGAAAAGGGTAGTAACTCTGAGCGTGAAATGGCAAACGCTATGTACCTTGCCGGTTTTGATGTGAAAGATGTGCACATGACCGACCTTATTTCGGGACGTGAAACGCTGGAAGATATCCAGTTTATTGGTGCTGTGGGCGGTTTCTCAAATAGCGATGTATTAGGTTCGGCTAAAGGCTGGGCGGGTGCTTTCCTTTACAACGAAAAAGCCAAGATCGCTTTAGAGAAATTCTTCGCTAGGGAAGATACACTATCGGTAGGTATTTGTAACGGTTGCCAGCTATTTATAGAGCTAGGCCTTATCAATCCTGACCATGAAGCTAAACCGCGCATGCTGCACAACGACAGTAAAAAACACGAAAGCGGGTTTACATCGGTTAAAGTGCAGGAAAACAGTTCGGTTATGCTATCTACACTGGCAGGCAGCACGCTTGGCGTTTGGATAAGCCATGGCGAAGGTAAATTCGACCTACCATATGCCGAAGATAAATACAGTGTTGTAGCTAAATATGCCTATGAAGGCTACCCGGCAAACCCTAACGGCTCGCATTTTGATATTGCCATGATGAGCAGTAGCGATGGTCGTCACCTGGTAATGATGCCGCACATTGAGCGTTCTATGTTCCAGTGGAACTGGGCCTACTACCAGGAAGGCCGTAACGATGAGGTTTCGCCATGGCATGAAGCATTTGTTAATGCACGCCTTTGGATAGAAAACAAATAGATCGTTAGATTGAGATATTAGACGCCTCCGGAAACGGGGGCGTTTTTTTGTGCAGCCAAGTTCCGGAATGATTTAATTTGTATATTGGTTGATATAAAAATGCATTAATGGAAACACCTGAAAAAATATCCAATCAGGACAAACAATGGTACCTTGTTGAGGTTATTGAAAAATGTGAACCTGTTAATAAAGATAAAACCAGCGACTTAAGAAGGGTTTTAACATGGGGAAATATACATTTGGTTAAAGCTAATTCGAGTGGAGAAGCTTATTATAAAGGCGTTAAAATTGGCAAAAATGGAGCATTCAAATTCAACAATTCAGATAATGTTGAAATGGAATGGTCTTTTGTAGGTATTGGAGATTTATTACTTATTCATGAAGATATAGAAGATGGTGCCGAATTAATGTGGACTGACTATGGTGATATTACTAACAAGAGGGCGCAAAGTTTTGCCAAGAGTAAAGAAGAGTTGGTTAATTCTATTAAAAGCAAATAAAACTTTGGAAAGAGATTATTCGGGAATTTGGCTATACATCAAAACGCGGGGAGATTATGGTAAGCCGGAATTTATTAAATTCGAGAATAATATAATCCAATATTATAGTGTTAAAAATTACATAATAGTACTTCGTTACAATTGATTAAAGAGGATTATAAAAAACTTCCTCCCATTAGCTTGGAATTTATAAGACCTGACAGATTAAAGTTTTTGAAAGAAGCCAAGCAGGTATCATTTTATAATGACTCTCACATAACTAAAGACATCGTTATTGAAAGAGATTTTCAAAAATCAGCACCAACAATTACAGATCTTAACGATATTGAAATTCAAGACCTTAAATTCAATATAATTTGGAATGGTGAAAAACTTGATATTGTATTTAATACGATTACCGATCCTGATTATATTCAGAAAATCAATAAAAGATCTGGACGTGAAGGACGTACAATAAAATTAGAGAAACTGGAAAATACTTTTTTCTTGTCTGATAATAATGAGAGAGATACTATTTTCCCCATTAAAGAAGTAAACGCTGAAAGTATAACAGTTTATGGCTTTGAAAAACAGCCTTACGAAATTACAGGCAATACGATTATGTACTTCAATAAATCATTTTAATATCTATCTCAATTATAACTTTCATAATCGCTAATCTTTAATTAAATTTGCCGGCTTATATATAATATTTGTGGGTAAGGAAATTGTTGTACTTATAGGCGGTCCTGGTACGGGCAAAAGCACCCTGATAGATGGGCTTGTAGAAAAAGGGTATATATGCTATCCTGAAGTTTCGCGCGAGGTTATACTCGAGGCAAGGCAGCAGGGCATTGAGCAGCTTTTTTTAGAAAAACCATTACTGTTTAGCGAGCTTTTGCTGGAAGGTCGAAAAAAACAATTTGCCCAGGCCAGTAGCGAAACGGCCAATATTGTTTTTATAGACCGTGGTATTCCGGATGTTTTAGCCTACATGCATTATATAGGCGACTCTTACCCTGCGTTTTTTGATATTGCCTGTAAGGAGCATGTGTACACCAAAATATTTTTCCTGCCACCTTGGGAAGAAATTTATACCGCCGATGACGCCCGTTACGAAAATTATGAGCAGGCAAAACTTATTGCCGGTCATTTACAGGAAACCTACAAAAGTTACGGCTATAACTTAATTGAAGTGCCAAAAGATACACCCGATAACAGAATTCTTTTTATCTTGGGGCATCTTTCCTAATACTATGCAGCAGGCTCTTGATATCCTGAAAAAATACTGGCAGCACGATACCTTTCGAGATCCGCAGGATAAAATTATCCAGTCGGTTTTAGAAGGTCACGATACCTTTGCCCTTATGCCTACGGGTGGGGGGAAATCGGTCACGTTCCAGATTCCGGCAATGATGCAGGACGGACTTTGCCTTGTGATTTCGCCCCTTGTGGCCCTGATGAAAGACCAGGTTCAGAATTTAGATAAGCGTGGTATTAAAGCCATTGCGCTTACAGGTAGCCTGTCCGTTAACGAAATAAGCGACCTTTTAGACAATTGTCGTTTTGGTAGCTATAAATTTTTATACCTCTCGCCCGAAAGGCTGCAAGCCGATTGGATTATTGAGCGTATAAAAGAACTCCCCATAAACCTTGTCGCGGTAGATGAAGCACATTGCGTGTCGCAGTGGGGCCATGATTTTAGGCCGGCCTATTTAAAAATAGCGTCACTTAAAAAGCATTTGCCTAAAGTACCTTTTCTGGCATTAACGGCTTCGGCTACAAAAAGGGTGCAGCAGGATATTGTTACTCAGCTGGGTCTGTACAATCCGGTACTCTTTAAAAAATCATTTTACCGTGAGAATATCGCCTATATGGTTTTTGAAACCGAGGATAAACTGCACCGCGTTCAGCAAATGCTCACAAAAAACGCAGGTCCTTCTATAATATATGTGCGCAACCGTAAGTCGTGCCAGGATGTTTCGCAGCAATTGCAATCGTTAGGGTTTAAGGCTACGTTTTACCACGGCGGGCTTAAAGAAAAAGAAAAGGAAGCCAACATGCAGGCATGGCTAACCGAGAAAGCCCAAGTAATTGTGGCCACAAACGCCTTTGGTATGGGTATCGATAAACCTAATGTAAAAACGGTTATCCATATTCAGCTGCCGGAAAATTTGGAGAATTATTATCAGGAAGCAGGCAGGGGAGGGCGCGACGGCGAGAAAGCCTTTGCGGTTTTGCTACTTGCTCCTGGCGATATTAAGGCAACTCAAAGTCAGTTTATAGATGTGCTGCCGGATAAAAAACTACTAAAAGAGGTATACTTAAAACTAAATGCTTTTTTAAAAATTGCCTATGGCGAAGGGATGGACGAAGTATTTCCATTCAATTTTAATGAGTTTTGCCATAAGTACAAATTCAATCCTGTGAAGGCATACAATGCGATGCAGTTTTTAGACCGACAAGGGGTATTAACGTTGTCGAAAGAATTTACCGAGAAGATAAGCTTACAGTTTATTATTCCGAGTAAGGAAGTATTACGCTACATCAGCTTAAATCCTGCCGAAGAAGAAACAATACTAACTATACTGCGCAACTACACGGGTATTTTCGAAATGGAAATGGCTATTAACACGGCGCTGGTTAATCGGAACGCAAAAAATACGGAGGCTGAGTTGTTACAAATTCTTCGGGAATTAGAAAAGAAAGGTGTGATAGCTTTGCGAACATCGGGTAACGATAGCAGTATTACATTTAATGAAGTGCGCGAAGATGAACACACTATTAATAGAGTGTCGAAATTTTTGGTGCAGCAAAACGAAATTAAAGTAAAGCAGTTTGAGCGTGTTATTGATTATGTGAAAAATCACGATCGATGTAAAAGCCGCATGATATTAGATTATTTTGATCAGGAGGCGAGTACCGATTGCGGAATATGCTCTTACTGTATTGCAAAAAACAGGCAGCCGAAATCGCCTATTGAAGTTGCAGGCTCAATTTTAGAGTTACTTAAAGAACGTGGACACGATTCTCGAGACCTTGAAAGCCGCCTGGGGCTTACGCCCGATGAAACCGTTTTTGCCCTGCAATTGCTGTTAGATAATGACCGAATTATAACAGATGGTATTAACCATTACAAGTTAAAGTAAAATGGAACAACTTAAGATAGTATTTATGGGTACGCCTGAGTTTGCCGTGGGCATTCTGGACGCCATATATCAAAATAATTATGATATTGTAGGGGTAATTACCACCGCAGATAAACCTGCAGGCAGGGGGCAGAAAGTAAAGTTTTCTGCCGTTAAAGAATACGCTTTGGAAAAAGGCCTACGATTATTACAGCCAACCAACTTAAAAGATGAAGCTTTTTTAGCCGAATTGAAAAGTCTAAATGCTAACCTTAATGTAGTGGTTGCTTTTAGGATGTTGCCGGAAGCCGTTTGGAAAATGCCAAAACTAGGAACATTTAATTTGCATGCATCAATACTACCGCAATACCGTGGTGCTGCACCTATAAATTGGGCCATTATAAATGGCGAGGAAAAAACCGGGGTCACTACTTTTTTTATTGATGAAAAAATAGATACCGGTGCCATGATTTTAAAAGCCGAAACAAATATTGGTACTGATGAAACAGCCGGAGAACTTCATGACCGATTAATGGAGCTTGGTAAAGACACTGTTATAAAAACATTGACGCTTATTGCTAACGATAATGCTACAACAACCATTCAGGAGGTTGATGACGATATTAAGACAGCCTATAAATTAAATAAAGACAATTGCAAGATTGATTTTACAAAGTCGGGGGAGGAAATTCACAACCTTGTAAGAGGGTTAAGCCCGTATCCTGCCGCCTGGTGTTTTATTAAAGATAACGACCAGGAATGGGCTGTAAAAGTATATACTACACAGTTTATTGAAGCGGCTCATGATAAAGAAATAGGTGCAATAGTGGGCGATAAAAAATCTATTAAAGTGGCTGTAGCTGGCGGTTTTATTAATATTTTAAGCCTGCAAATGCCGGGAAAGAAGAAATTATCGGCAAAAGAGCTGTTAAACGGTATGACTTTTACTGATAATGCTGCGGCTTATTAGTACATTTTTAACTTTTGATTACAATATTCTAAATATACAAGTATCGTAGTTAACAAATTAGGAAAAGTTATTAACAATTAAAGTGAAAATATCAGAAAAGGCTTGCATGGGTTGTATTTCCTATTAAATTTGTATAACAGGAATCTAAAACAATTATTTAACCAAACAATTAATTATAATTCATTATGAACAAATCAGAATTAATCGACGCAATGGCAGCGGATGCAGGAATATCTAAAGGAGCAGCTAAAAAAGCATTAGAATCTTTTGTTACACATGTAAGTGACTCACTTAACAAAGGTGGCAGAGTTTCATTAGTAGGATTTGGTTCATTCTCAGTTTCAGCAAGAGCTGCAAGAGAAGGAAGAAACCCGCAAACCGGTGACTCAATTAAAATTGCTGCTAAAAATGTAGTTAAATTTAAACCGGGTGCAGAACTTGATACACACGTAAATTCAAAATAATTACAAATTTACCTTTGTAATACTATCTAAGCCTCCCAAAAGGGAGGCTTTTTTTTAAAAGTTTGTGAAATTTTTTGTTTGGCATTATTTTTTGGCTAAATTTATTTCAAATTGTAAGAAGATGATTTCACTAAAACCCCAAAAAGGTCATTTGCTTATAGCGGAGCCTTCCACAATCGGAGATCTTTCTTTTAATAGATCGGTGGTATTGCTTGCTGACCATAATTCCGAAGGGTCTGTAGGATTTATTCTCAATAAACCATTGGGTTATACAATCCATGACCTGGTGCCGGAAATAAGGGCCAGTTTTAAAATTTATAACGGAGGCCCGGTCGAACAGGATAATTTGTATTTTATACATAATGTACCAGATTTAATACCCGGCAGCATAGAGATTTCCAGCGGAATTTACTGGGGTGGTGATTTTGAGTCTGCGAAAGATTTAATAAACACAGGCATGATCAAAAAGAATAACATACGTTTCTTTTTAGGGTATAGTGGCTGGAACGCTCGTCAACTCGAAGACGAATTGGAAGATAACTCATGGATAATATCAGAAAATAGCTATAGTAATAAAATTATAGGTAAATCAAGCACTTCTTTTTGGAAAGAAAAAATAATGGAATTAGGCGGAGAATATGTAATTTGGTCTAACGCGCCAGAAAATCCTACGCTTAACTAAACCTTATTTTTGCATTAAGCCTTTTAATAAGTTCCGTAGCCAGAGTATTGCCAAAATCTTTTTTGCGGTAGCGGGTTACAGGTTGTATGCCAACCATTACGTTAGTAATAAATAACTCATCGGCCTTTTGCAGGTCGAAAGGTGATATTGACGCTTCAGTAACTTCAATACCTTCAATTTTTTTAGCCAGTTCTAAAACCTGCTTCCTCATAATACCGTTAAGGCAACCATCAGATAATGGCGGTGTAACCAGTTTAGTGCCGCTTAGCATAAATAAATTCCCCTGTAACGCTTCAACCACGTTTTTGTCATCGTTTATAACCAAGCAGTTATTATAACCATTTTCATGTGCGAAAATGCTACCGGTAATCTGTACCATTTTATTGGTGCTTTTAAGCGTAGATAATAATTGTTTAGGCACGTAATAATCCTTAAATAGTTCTACCTCATAACGGTCTGTATTAAGGCTATAAAGCGGCTCTTTTAGTATCTCGGCAGTTATGATAAATTCCGTATCGTTATTTATGGGCAAATAACGGCCGCCCTGTTTTCTGAAAAACGATATTCGAACCCTGTAGGACGCAGCAGCAGGCATTGTGGTGGTTAAAGCAATTACTTGCTCCTCCATATATTCCATGGTAAAGTTCATTGGTATCTCCATCCTTACAATACGAAGAGATGCCATAAGCCTAAAATAGTGATCTTCTAAAAATAAAATCTTATTATCTAAAACTTTAAGAGTTTCAAATATAGAATCGCCGTATAAAAAGGCTCTGTTTTCGTGAAGTGTAATATTGGTTTCGGCAACCAGGCTGCCATTGTAGTTAATCATAAAAAAAGCCCTGAAAATTCAGGGCAAATATAGTTAATTAACTGTGCATTTTAAACAGATCCTAATACATGTTTTAGATCTGAAATTTGATTTTCCCATAATTGTTTAGACTCCTGTATGTCATCCTCTTCGGCAAAATCAACCACCATTAACGATACGTCTTTGGTAATTTCATCTACCAATATTCTTAGCTCGAAGTAGTATTCACTATCATTACTTGCATCATCAATCCACCTGAACTTTACCTTTTCACCACTTTTTTTAGACGATAGCCTGGCCTTTTCTTCTGCGTCATCCCATATAAAAGTAAAAAATTCTCCCCTTGAGTTTACATTGTCGGCAAACCATTCTGATAAGCCTGACGGGGTAGATATATATTGATACAAAAGTTGCGGAGATGAAGTTATAGGAAATTCCAGTTCATACTTAATTTTTTCGTCCATTGGTGTACTAAATTTTCGGAAATATATAATTTTTAACAGTCATAAAAAAGCATTTGCTAAAATAAATTTTTTTTAATTTTTTTGTTTGTATAGATTAAATTAAATTATATATTTGCACCCGCATTCAAGGCGATGCGCACACATAAAATGGCGAGGTAGCTCAGTCGGTTAGAGCGCAGGATTCATAACCCTGAGGTCACGGGTTCAACTCCCGTCTTCGCTACTTGGCGGGATAAGTTCTTCTTTATCCCGCTTTTTTGTTCTATATTCTTATTGATCACGTATATACTTGTTAGTAGTGTTATTACTACATATCCGTCAGATAATCTTTGGCAGATCTAGACTACTATGATTAGTTACAAGGAACTGTACTATTTTGAAGATGTTTGCGATAGACAATCTGAAGTATACTTTTTTTTTACTTGTTCAATGATTTTTTAATCAATTTGAGTGTTTAATTATATATTGAATGTGTGAGTATAACTTGATTTTAATATTTATTTTTATCAGAAAATTTAAAATCCTGTAATTTTGGTAAAGGTCTAATTAATATTTTTTTCTTCCTTCTACTTAATGGTTTCGATGCACCAAATATTTCATCAGTTTCGGTTTTAATACCCAATACTAAATCAAAATTCATTTCGGTAAAAACTGTATTTTCGTCAGTATATCCCTTGGTAGCATTATTAGTTAACTTTTTTACATTTACTAATTCAAAATTACCATTTTGATATTTGAAATCGTACGTAATATTTCCGCTTTTGATTTCACTCCACATAGACAAAACTCCTTTTTCAATAAAAAAACTAGGTATTTGATATTCAATAGGTTTTCCATTGTTTTTCAAAGGGTATTGTGGCTCAATTATTTTGTCTGAAGATATAGCTAGATTCAATTTTCCATTAGGTTGAGACAGGAATATTTGGACTCGAAAGGGTCTGGTTTCGTCTATCGTATCCATTTTTACGGTGATTTTGTCGGTCTTACCATCGTTATTCAAGTCTCCAGTTTCTTCCCTCACTAAGTAATCATAGTTATTTTTGTTTTGAATCTTCTGGGCGGATAACGTCATCTGGACTAACGCGAGAATGATTATCAATTTTTTATCAATATTTTTAAGATACCTTCTTGTTCGGTTATTTTTATGTGCGTGCACGTGGGTGTATTTGCTCAAAACTTCGGTTGTATTTGTCATAAATTACATTTTCCCTTTCATAATTATTAATTGGTTTCCAGTATTCTTCAATTCTAATTATATTGTCATTACTTGTTATTTTTGAACTTACCAACGTTCCTTTTCTATAGTCCGTTGTCAAGTCTATTGTGTTGGTATTGACTAAATATGTTTCCAGCATCTTTGGAATTTCATGAAAATTCCTGCAGTCGTCTTGTATAGTAACTTCTCTTTTATTTTTTAAGGCGAACGGAAATATCCTGTTTAATAACCAAGGGTTTTCTGTCATTGTTTGAACTGGTGGATGTGTCAGATGGAAAATAAATTGTGCATTATCGTCAAATTGATAGTTTGTATAAATTACTGTTTCAATAGTTTTCCAATTTATAAATTGCGTTGTATCAAAAAGAGGCAGTTTATACCATATTCCGTTTTTGTCGAATGTTACATTTTCTTGTCTTTCGGCTTGTTTCTTATTTGTTTTTTCAGAGATGGTAATTCCAAAATTTAAACCATACAGGATTATGCCCGGAAATAAAATGAAAATTACCGAAACTATGTAAGCGCCAACAATTTTTACGTCCTGTATAATCATAAAGATGGTCAAGCTTAAGCCAATGCAAATAAAAAGCCCAAGCAATAAATTTATAATTATAAAGGGGTTAAATTTCATATGTATTGTCTGTTGTTCTGGTTTATTAATTGACGGCTGGCATTGTGTCCTGGAGGAAATTAGGTTTTTAAAATAGAGTTATCTTAATCATAGTATCGCTTCAAGTTTTTGATAACAATAATGTATAATAATTAATATGAGTTAAGAGCATGCCATATGTGACATTAAATAGGTATTATTTACGCGCGAATCACTTCAATCATTCATGAAATGATTCGAATATTCTTCTGTTAGAGCTACGAAACTAAACCCTAATCAGCGTATCGGAGCAGTTTAGGTTTTTTATTTAGAAAGCTTTTTAGACTTATCCTTTGAAGTTTGCAATCATATAAATTGAATCGCATACGTTAGATAAAGCAATCTATCTCGATAAAAAGTATATATATTAGCTATATAAAATTCTAAAGGGTACAATATTTATAGCCCTGTTTTCAATACTAATTTTAAGGTCTTCGCTTAAATAATACCATTCCTCTTCGGTATAGTAATCAGGCTCTTTTTTTTGGATATAGATGTCTATAGTTGGGGTATACCCCACATTATCGTCCAAGCTTGTTTGAATACCGTTTTTTACCTCAACGTCAGATATAGTTTCACCATAATGATTTTTACATAAGATGATTATATCCTGTCGTGTTACAACTCTTTGATTTGACACCAGATTTTCACGATATGCATAAATTTTTTGAGAATTTGTCAAGTCGTTTTTTCCACCCTGAGTGCTGGATAAAAATAGGATGCTGTCTTTTTCGAAATCACTGCCTTTATGTAACGATAGCCTGGAAAAGGTATTTATTTTATTTGCGCTTTCTCCATTTGTAGTCCAGTATTTTGCAAACAGCGTGCCTTTCTCTGTATTGTTTTTAGAGTTGAGTATTAGGTAGGGGTTATTAATAGTTTGAAGCCCCTCCTGAGATATTTTATTTTTGAATCGCGATATAATTTGATTAATCTCTTTAAGATTGTTATCTGTAAAGTCCTGTCCTAATCTCGAAAAAGCAGCTGCCTCATCTCTAATCAAATCTATAAGGTAATTAATCTCTTCAGTAGCATTTCTTTCGTCAAACCGGGCAACACCACCAAATCTTAGGTAGGCGTAATCATTATCGCTGCCGTCGTCATCGTTAGTGAGGATTTCAAATTCTTTATTCTTATCATCGGAAACAGAAAACAGTTCGAGGAAAAATTCTTCATTAAGGCTAAGCGGATAAATGTTAAGCAGGTTTTTTATGTTTCCCTGCATTTCGTTTAGCTTCTTGTTTATAACGGGGAAGCAATTGTTAGCACAAAAAATTTGCGACAGCATTGTATTATTTACCACGTTTGGAAATTCGACCCGAATCCATAACAATTTTTTATCTGAAAGCTCCTTTACGTCTTCTGTAGGTATAAAACTGCCCAACTCTTCCGGAAAAGTGAAATTGCTATCACTTATACTAACAACATCTTTAATAGTTATAAAATGCTTTTTATAATAATCATTTACCAGGTCCTGCGTTTTTTCAAGATGGTAAAGGTCTTCCATAAATAAATTATAGTTTACAGAGTTATCTTTTTCATCGTTGTTAAACCCTAAACTTGTTTGTAATTGATGATCATTTAAATACCATTTTGCTTTTGGTAAAAAGTGATAAAATGTATTTCTGTCCTGTATGTTTTTCTGGTAAAAATATAACATCAGGTCTTTAATTGTACCTTCACCTTCGTGTTTAATTCCGAGCCATATAGTGCCGTGTGGCGATTGGGCGGTGTAATTATTGCTGCTAATCGTTTCTCTAAACTGTTCTTTTACTATCTCCTGCACACCACTTGGTAGTATTACATATGTTAGCTTGTTCCGGTTTAATTTAATGGGCGCGGTAGGGCCAAAAAAGTAATTTTTAATTATACTCTCTGTCGGATTGTAGGGGTTTATTTCTTTTTTCTGATAATAAAATTGATGATGATTATTTAAGGTAACCTCATCTTCTACCGGAAACGCTTTTATAATGGCGCGTGCCGGTGTTGCCTTTGCAGATGCCACAGGCGTAAGGATATCTACAAGCCGCTCGGTAATTCTTCGCCTGCTTGAGTATATTTCGTTAGATATTTTTTCGAGCTCCTTGGCGCATACATCAAAAAGGAGGTTAACTATAGGGTCGAATACATTTTCCAGTTCCACATCAGAGTAGCCCCATTGTTTTGCCGCGCGTTTAAGCAGCCTGTCTTTAATCTGATCTTTAGATAATTGCTTCATCGCTGGTTATTTAAAAGAAAATGGTGCTAAAAAGTAAGAACTTTTATAATAGTAGGGTTGGTTAGTTTTATTTATAATACCGTATACCACGATATCTAAACGTTTTTTTACGCGAATATTTGTGGTGTAACTTAAGGTATCTTCGCTAACGCTTAAGGTAACATCGGTTATATTTAGACGTTTCTCATATCTTTTAACCTTTTCGAATACAGATTCTTTAATGGCATCCTTGAGCTGATTTACGTTTGCTAAAAGATTAAAATCGGTTTCCCAAATCATCGTGCCAAATTCTGTATCATACTTATACTCACCAAATATTGTAGTGATAATCATAGATATGTATTGAGCTAAAGATTCTTCAAGTGTTACCTTTCGTATATCTTCGCCACTTGTTAGCTTTTTAAAATCCAACGGTATTTTGTAAAAGAGATCTTTCATTAGATTTTTATAAATGTAATTTCGCCGCTTTCGCTAATTGTAACCTTCAGTTTGTCACCCTGCTGCACTTCATTCGCAATAATCATTCTTGACAAGGGTCTTTTTAACTGATTTCTTATGGTGCCTTTAATGGGCCTGGCGCCATATTGCGGACTAAATCCTTTTAATGCAATTTGTTCTTTATCCTGCGGGTCAATTTCTAACGATATGTCAAGTTTTTCCAGCAACTGAAGCAGTTCTTTTTTAAGATGGATATCAAAAATACGGGCTACGCTATTAGTGCTTATTGGTGCAAAAGGAATAATCTCTGTAATTCGCCCTAAAAATTCCGGACGGAAATAAGAGGTCATTATCTCAACCAAATCATTAGATGCCGGTATGATGTTATCGCCAAAAGATTTCACAATAAATTCCGATCCTATGTTTGATGTAAACAATATTACTGCATTAGAAAAATCGCCTTCTTTACCCAACCTGTCATGAAGTTTACCTTCATCTAAAATTTGTAAAAACACATCGAAAACCGATTTATGGGCTTTCTCTATCTCATCAAACAGCACAATAGAGTAGGGCTTCTGCCTTATTTTATTTACCAGCATTCCGCCTTCTTCATAACCCACATATCCGGGAGGCGCACCATATAGCAATGCTGCGGAATGTTCTTCCTTGAACTCTGACATGTCAAACCTTATAATGGCATTTTCGTCGCCAAAAAGAAAGTCGGCCAATGATTTTGCAAGCTCTGTTTTCCCGGTTCCGGTAGGGCCTAAAAAAAAGAACGACCCGATAGGCTGCCCCGGTTTGGTTAATCCGGAACGCGATTCGAGTATTGCATCCGCAACAATCTTTACGGCGTGATCCTGACCTATTACACGTTGCTTTAGCGTGTTTTCAATCTCCATTAAGCGCTCCCGTTCGTCAGATTTTACTTTGCCGGCAGGTATTCCTGTAATCCCCGATACAATGACCGAAAGGTGCGCAGGTTGTATATTGTTTTCTTCATCAATTAGGGCCTCCAGCTTCTCAACAAGTTCTTCAACATGCTTTACTTTTTCCTCTATATCATAAAGCAAAAAATCGGTAGTGCTTTCATCTCCATTTAAAAGACGGCTCGTTTTACCGCTTATATCACTATATAAACTGTTTAACTTTTCATGTTTAGTTGTGTCATCTGCTGTAGTGCCAATTTCAGCCAGGCGGTTTTTTATCTCAGGCAATTCCTTTTTAGAAATTTCTTTAGCTACTTTTATCGATGACATTGTCCTGTCAATTAAATCGAGTGCTGAATCAGGCAACGATCGGTCTTTTAAGTAGCGTTTTGATAAGCGAATAGACTCCTTTAAGCCGTCATCATCAATTAAAAAATCATGATGCTCCTGATATTGATGTATTACATTACTTATCATTCTAAAGGCTAATTCCTGATTTGGCTCTTCAATGGTTAAAGTTTCAAATCTGCGGGATATAGCATCATCTTTACCCAAAGATTTACGATACTTATCTGTAGTAGTTGCTCCAATAAAAGTAATATCTCCTTTAGAAAGCTCTGATTTTATTATACTCCCAATACCGGAACCCTGATTTGCATCAAAAAGTTCGTGTATATCATCTATAAATAAAATAGGGCGCTCGTAATTTTTTAACTCATTAAAAATTTTTTGCAGGCGGTCTTCAACTTCTCCTTTGTAAGATGCGCCGGCAAAAAGGCTGCCTACATTAATTTCGAAGATACTTGCATTGTCAAATGCTGTTAAAATCGAATTGGAAGCAATACGGCTGCAAAAGCCTTCAACTAAGGTAGATTTCCCAACGCCGCTGTCACCAAGCACAATTACATGAGGTTTTAATTTTCTATTCAATACCTCGGTAATTGTATTAAGCTCGTTATCGCGACCTATAATTGTAAAGGGTGCCGATTGTTTATAGTGTTTAGTCTTATCTACACAATATTTCTCTAATACCGATGAATTGCTGGCAGAGGCTTGTTTCTGTGCCGGTTTAGCAATACTATTAACTTCACCTTTATTAAGTAGCCCAGGAACGGTTGTATAAGACAACGGCAATGACTTTAACTGATCGTGAGAAAATCCTACGCCCGGAGTTATCAGGGCAGTAAATAATGCTGTATAGTCTATTTCCGAATTCCATTTAGATGCTAAATCAGATGCTTCATCCATAATGGCACCAACTAAATTATCCGGTTCGGGTTCATCAAAAACACGCGATGCTTTAGGATAATCACTCAGTCGTATGTCTGCCCACTCATCCAGATAGAAAACATCAATGCCGGCGGCATCAAGTTCTTTCATAAAATTAAACTGCGAATTAAGAAGGGCTTTTAATAGATGTGCCGCAGAATATTTTTGGTGTTGATAATCTTTAGCAAGTTTTTTAGCAATGTAAAGCACCTCTGTAATTATATCTTCTTTAACCATGATTTTAGTATTTAGTCGGCTCTCCTGCTAAGTTGTCTTACTAATTCCAGTTCCCTAATTAAGTCTTTGTTTTCCTCTTCATAAGCCTTGACTTGATTATTTAAGGCATCGATTTCTTTCTTAGAGTCATTAACCTGTAGCAATAGCTTTTTAGTGTTAACCAGCTCCTTAATATTTATAATTACATCTGTATACATTTTAACGCTCTGATCTGAAGTTGCAGGAATTTTTTCCTTAAGTCTCACAAGCTCAAAATTTATGGTTTGCTCTATAAACTGAAAGCTTTCAGGCGCTTTATCTAACGAGTCTACCAACACACCTACCTGGTCTAATTTTTCTGAAAAACCTTTTTGATAATTAAATTCTGCCAGTATCCTGTCATTTTCTGTCTTTAACACCTCGTTTTCTTTTAAAGGAAGTCTGTAGTTAAAAAAAATGGCAGCAAATAAAACCCCTGAAGTAATTACAAACATCAGGAGGAAAAGTAAAAATGCCGAAACGCGTTCTTTTTTATTAAGTATATCCATAGTGGTGTGGGTTATCTATTCAGCTAAAAACGATGGTGATGAGTTAGGAGTATCATTATCCCGGTCATTACCAAAAAAGTTACTCCTGTCTGTTTTTACTATATTTTCGTTCACAAAAATACCGGCGTCTTTTTTCTTGCCAATATAGTCAAGCTGGGTTAGTATGTTAAATAAGTACTCAATTCGGGTTATAAAATTTGTGGCCTGGTTTACTGCAGGCAATATATCATAAGCCTTGTACTTAACGTTTATGGTGTCAGAAAACAGCCTTTCATAATCGCCACTTGAAATTTCTGTCCAGTCAGAAAAATAATTAAACAGCATTTCTTTACCATCTCCGGAAAATGAATCGAAAGTGTTTTTTACTATCCTGGCGAGAGATACAATATTGCCCAGCACTTCGGCAGGCTTCATGCTAAAGTTAACCCATTTGTTGCAGGTAATATTTTCACCAACATAGGCTAAAATTTTTTGACTCGCTTCAAAAATTATGGTTGCAATTAAGTTTTCTTCCTCAGATCTCTGCCTAAATCTAATTTTCTGAATAATTTGTACGGTATTAAATTCCAGTTGTTTAAAAAACGATTCGTAGTTTTCGAACAACGTTATTAGGGCAGGGTGACTATTAACGGTGAGGCACGGCGGGATATAATCGGTAAAGATCTCATAATTGTCAACCGATGTCCTGAATTTTGCAAGCGGAAACTGCAGTGCCCCGATGTTGTTTTGGTTAACTTCACTCTCAACCACACTGGTTAAAAAGTAACGGGGTAGTGCACTAGGAAAACGCGGAGGAACTTCCTCCATATTTTGTTCACCTGATGGGACACGTTGGTAAGGGTCGACGTTTAGAAGTAAGTAATAATTATTTTCTTTAAAATCGAAATCCTTTAATTCTATGTTTTCAGAAAAATCGCTGGTAAAATCTGTAATTTCTATCCTGCCGCCACCCGGCGTGGTAGCTTTTAAAAACTTTATGGTTACGCTTAACTCATTATGGGCATCTATTGATATCGCATACTGAAACGGACGACTCAAGTTAGTAGCCAGTAACCCATAATTTAGCTCGTTTACAACGAGGTTTCTGGTATCTCTCAGTGCATCTTCTAAATTATCCTGAAGCTCAACAAAATGCTTTTTGTTGATTTTCATTCCGTCAACCCAATTTACAGGGAAGTGTTTTATGTTTTCAGCCATTTGTTATGTAAGTTAAATTCTTTGACAAATAATAGTTTCCCCGTCTTTAATGTTATTGGTGTCTATAGCAAGTTCCGGGTCTATGTATTCAGATGTTCCAAACCATTTGGGTTTTGTATAAAAATACCAGCCGTATGGCTGATCGTGTTCGTCTAAATAATGAATTTTACTGTTCGGGTTTTTTTCATTATAATCATTAATGAAATAGTAGAATAGCTTACCAAAATCGAATGCCCTTGGTGCTTTAACCTTAAAGTTTATGATTTGCTTATCGTTAGCTTTTTTCTGAAAAATGAAATTTAGAATAACTACGTTTCGCATATCGGCCACCTGTGGAGCAGGATATTTTGAATTGGTAGGGTAAAACCAGCGTTTGTGTAATTTTGCAGGGATTGATATTGCGGTTTCAAACAAGCAATAACACAATGTGGGGATTATTACAAACAACACACTGCCCAATAAGTAGGGTAAGTATTGAAGTTCATTAAAATGGGTGACAATTATAATTACAAAGGCTGATAAAAATATAGCCGATACAACTGCCATAATAAGTTCTTTGTAGATAGCCTTTGCATCAAATTTTTTAAAGTAGAGCCTATAAACAGCCAGGTGCACAGATCCTGCGAGCAGCATATATACCTGCAAGGCGATAAACCGCGTATTAATAGTGGTATTTTTTAGATTATATAGAATGGCACCAAATACTAAAAAAGACAGCCCCTGGATTAAGATATAAAAAAAATACTTTCTTTTCTCCTGCCGTATTTTTTGCATTTTCATTGCAACAAACATACATATTATCATGGCTATGCCAATAGCCAAAAAGATATACACAAGGGATTCGCCCCCACCAATCTGGTTTAAATAACGTCTCATAATACTGTAGATATTCCTAGCCTTGATTTATATATTGTGGTATCATCCATCGCAAACATTTCATCTTCTTTACTAAGATGTATTTTAAAAGAGTATTGCGAATGAAACGGTATAAAAAGATTAAAAAAAGTGTTTAAAAAATTTTCAAGCACCTGATTTGAAAAGTAATAAGGAAGGTTATCCGGATTTTGAAGTGGGCCGATATTGAAATGATACTTCTTCAAAAAAATAAACTCGTTACTTTCTAACGTTGTATTTAAACCCATAATCATTTCAGACGGCTCCTCCGCGACATCAAATACATGCTCTAACTGTATGTTCTTTGCAGTAAAAGTTACTTTCTCTTCTAACAAGTTTTCTAACACCAGGCAAATGTTAGCCATATCCTGGCTGGCATTATCTTTCTGCTTCATAAGTGCGTAAAATAACTTTACCAGCAGTTTGTCCGGTACGGGTTTCTCTACACCAAGAATCAGTTTAATAATATCAGCAAGACCATTTGTGCTCAGGGTAGCAAAAAATTCTGCCTCGTATTGCTCTATAAAATGCCTAAACCTAAAAAATTCATTTTCTAAAGGATTAAAAAAGCGGCGTGCCTCTTTTTCTTCCTTCTTGCGGGTTTTAAATTCCTGTACCGCATCCTCTCTGTCTTTGCCCTTATAATTGTGGCTTATGCTTTCAGGCAGTATATCATAAAATCCGTCGCGGCTTGTGTCAATGTTAAGCACATCCGGGTTGTTTACATCCTGAGTAACATTCATTACATCTTTACTAAACTTTCGGTAAAACAAACCGTTTGGTTTAATGACAATATCTAAATCATCAATTTTGTTTTCCAGAAGCGCATTGAATAGCAGTTCAGCCCTTAAATCAAAAAGGGTTAAGTGTTTAAAGTTTTGAGTAAAGTAATTGTTTTCTTCCATGTTATTCCTGAAATCGTCCCGCGGTAGCATATCCGGCATTCCAGGGATTCTTTTTAAAATTTAGTATTTTCGCTCCACCATTTGTAGAGCAGGAAAAAAACCTGTTATTTTTTAAGTAAACGCCTACGTGAGTTATTTCTTTATCGCTTCCTAATCTAAAGAACACAAGGTCGCCTTCTTTCAATTTATCTTCCGCTTTAAATAGGTATAAATTTTTATTCAGCACCATGTTGTCAGCAGATCCACGCAATGTCTTACCATAAACCTCTGCGCTAAGCCTTGCAATTAAATTACTGCTGTCAACACCTTTTAAGGAGTTGCCTCCCGGAGTGTACTTTGTTCCTTCCCACTTTTTTATAAAGCTATAAAGCTCGGTATTCGTAATTTCAGATTTATTTACATCAAGCTCTTCAGCTAAATATTCTTTGTCTTTAGCAGATAACGAGCTGGTTTTAACCTCACTCGTCGCGGGATCTTTTATGCCTAACTCTTTATTTACAAACTCATCCGTCATTACAAAATTTCTTTTCGATCCACACGATAAGCAGGCTGTTAACAGAAACAAGAATATGAAATTTTTTAACATTGAGTTGATATTTAAATAATAAAAATAAATATAGATATAGGGTTGTTTTTGTTTCATAATAAAGCAAAGGTTTTTAATTCTGCCCTGTTAGATTATGATGTTAAATTACTAACTTTTAATATCTGAAATAGGTAATTAACGTTTCGTTATTAACGATTTAACATTTATTAGTAAGTTAATTAATACAAAATGCTTCATCCTGTTAATTAACTTAAAGTTACGTTAAAACTGTGTTTTTTTATATTTTAAATTGATTGCTTTGTTAGAGATGCAGCGGTTAACTTTATTGACTTATTAAGGTGTTATTGAAATAATTTCAATAAAAGTGCTAACAAATCAAGATTAATTAAATATTAGATGCAGAACACTAATCAAATAAAAACACACTTTGATATAAAGATTATCCTGTTTTTTATCATGATTTTTATTGTGTCCTGCGGTTTGCTTGCATTTAAAATGAATGAAAGTGCTCAATGCAAGGTGAACGATTTTAGCATTGAAACCTTGTCTTATAAAGCGGGGGAATTAATTACGTTTTCAGACGATTCTAAAGACGCTTACAATTGGGCTTGGGATTTTGGAGATGGTAGTGGTGTGTCTTATCGATCTAAAGTGGCACACGCTTTTAGTAAACCGGGCAAATACACGGTTAAATTATCTGTAAATAATGCCTGTAAAATAGAAAAGGCGATAACAATACTCCCAAAAGAGGACGCTTTAAATAATGCCTTATTTCCTAAATTTTTCGCTCCCAAGGTTGTACGCCAGGGCGAAGTTGTAAAGTTTAAAGATTCTACATCTCATGCCAAGTCATGGGAGTGGAGTTTTGAAGGGATGAAGGTAGATGCTATTGATAAAAACCCAACTTACGTATTTTCAACTCCGGGTGAAAAAGTTGTATCTCTAGTTGTAAACGGAGAGATGAAGTATGTAAAGCAAGCAAAAATTACTGTATTGCCTTCTAAAAAAGATAAGGCAGATATGGTTTTAGAAAGGCTTAAAAGGAGAAACAGTGTTAGGGTACCCGTACAAGATTATATTGATGAGCTGACCGATGAGCCTAAGCGCGGTCCTGAAATAGCAAATCTTAACGAAGCTAAATTTAAGGCACTTGTATTAGGGGTTTCAGAGAATAAGCTGTCGTATCAAAATCTTCTCAAATATTTTTGCAGCGACCAGTTACCGCTTGTGCAGTTGAATAATGGAAAAAGTGTAACATTAAAAGCACTTGATGAATCGATACGTAACCGTGGTATAAAAATTAAAAGTGTTATGCTTCACTCAGATAAAGATGGGTGTGTTAATCTTATCGGACTCGATTATAAATATAAAGGCTTGTTTTAAATAATAAATTATAAATAGCATTATGGCAAATTCATTTTCTAATAGTTATGGCATAGGGGGTAATGAAGTTAGGCAGGAGGGACAGGAAAGCATTTTGGATATACCTCAAAACAAAACCTTAATAGCCCAAAAGCTTACACCTAATACTCCGGTAAGGCCAGAAATTGTTACCGGCTTACAAAACATGGACGAAGTTTTTGAGCATTTCGATCCGCGTGTTAATGTTGCTTTTCAGGATGATGGGGGCAATGTTGTTAGAGAAGAGCTTGCTTTTAAAAATGTGGGTGATTTTTCTATTAATGGGTTAGTTGCACAAAGTCCGTTTTTACAGGATTTAAAAACAAAAAGTGAGCAATACCAAAAAATGATTAAGCAGTTAAAAACAAACAAAGTGCTTAAACTTGCCTTGCAGGACCCTGATGCTAAAAAATCGGTTATTGCGGCACTTGAAGGACTTATACAGGAAATTGAACAAACTGAAAAATAAAACCCCATGACTAATCAGGAAAATACTAAGGCAATGCTAGGTAATGCAAACGATTCTGGCATGCAATCATCCCGCACGCTCGAGCAAAATTTAGATTCGTTTTTACAATACGGCGGATTCGATTTGTTGGAAGGTGCTATAGAAGGTGTTCAGAATTTAAATCCGGAAAGAAAAGCCAGGAAAAATATATTTTTGACAGAAAGCAGTAAAAAGGCAGAGCGTTCATCACTTAAAAAAGTACTTAAGTTATGGGCAGAGTCATTAAAAGCATCTGATAATGTAATAGATTTAGTCGCAGAATGTACAACAAAGTCTGAAGAAGCAGAAAAGGCGCTTAAGAAAAATTTATCTGAAGCTGTTACAGAGTCCCGCGAACTAGAGGAGAGCTACCGTACCCTTGCCTTATTTTATAAAAATACAGAGGAAAGTAAAGTTAAAAATATTTCTATAATGAATGCAGAGCTTGATCAGTTAAAAGATCTTGATAACTCCAGATTTATAGATAATATTGAAGAAGAGCTTGTTAATAGTTTCGACCGGTTAGATTTAAGGCAAAACTATGGTATGTTAGTTATTCCGGGATATCTTGGATCTAACAAGGTAGTCGAGAAATGGGCCAAAATTGCCTATGATAATAAAGTTATGCTTATTACCGATTTTCAGCATTTAGATGAGCCGGACGACGTTATGGAAATGTTTGAGTCTGCCAACTTAACAGGTGGAGACACTTACAGGTCTAATGTAATGATGACTTGTAACTGGCTTGTAGGTAGGGGTAAATATGATGAAATTGATGAAGATGATCATTTGTATATTCCGCCATCCACTGCCTTAGCGGGTAAAATTTATAATACCTTAATGTCTCAGGTTACCGCAGGTAAAAAATTTGGTGGCATTAATGAAGTAGACGGTGTTAGGTTTGATCTTAAAAAGAGTGAAATTGCCAATCTTGAAAACTTAGGGCTTATCCCAATGGTTAATGAGTATGGTAAGGTTATGGCATTTTCTGGTAAAACACTATTTAACGGAGATAACCTTGGTTTACAGACTTACTCTGTAGTTCGTGTTTTTGATTATGTTACAAAAGTGCTGATGGACTTTTTAAACAGGCGCGCTTTTGAGAACTTTAATGCAAAAACTAGAAAAGAGATATTAAACCAGATAGTTAAATTTCTTGATAACGTATCGGGTCCGGATAAATTGATTGAGGATTTTGAGATTAAAAGGTTCGAACAGGACCCAAATCAAAAAGACCGTATTTTTCTTGATATAAGATTAAAGCCTTACTTCCCTGCTAAAAACTTCCTTATTAAAATGGATGGGCAAAAAGGGGATGAAGGTAACGACTGGGATACAGAATATGCCGAGTCTTAACATTAACTTGTTTTAAATTAAATATTTATGATTTTAATTAAGGTTAATTTAAAGTAGATTATAATCTTTTTTAATAACTTAGATAACATAATAAATCACCTTTCTTACCTAAAACCTATACAATTAATCTTTAAATTTTTTTATTATGTCATTCAAATCTAAACTTAAAGTTGGCGGCAAAGAACTAAACATTTTAAATGCATCTTATGATTTACATCAGGAGATTGATGCAAGTGGTCGCCCATCATCAGTTACCCGTGGTGGTACAATCAGCCTAACTGTAGAGTCTACCGGCGATTCATTTTTCTTTGAATGGATGACTAACAATTTCGAAAGAAAAGATGGGTCAATCCAGTATGTAAAGCGTGATACCGACGCTAAATTGAAAGAATTAAACTTTAAAGAAGGGTATCTTGTTAAGTACAAGGAAGAGTTTGATGCGACAGATGCAAATCCATTGGTAGAGACATTTACAATTTCGGCTAAAGAAATTTCTTCGGGTGGCGGGGAGCATGTAAACGAATGGGTTTAAACAGATTAAAACTTACTAAATAATAATAAAGGGTTTACTATTATTCCCTTTATTATTATTTAAAATGGTATTTTTTTAATCCTAAACTTATTATATATGTCTTTTTTAGCTAAGCTTGAAATTGATGGTGAAGTAATGAATGTATTGGAATTTCAATGCACTCTTGGCCAGGATACCGACAAAAGCGGTAAACCCTCTGCAGATCCTGCTGGAGGAAAAATCAGAGTTGTAATAGAGTCTACAAAAAGCACCATGCTTTTTGACTGGATGATTAGCAACACGCAGACTAAAAATGGCAAGCTCACTTTTTTTAGAAGGGATGCCATATCTAAAATGCGCGAACTACAATTTAAGGAGGCATACTGTATTCGATATGACGAATTGTTTATAGCTTACAACACAATGTCTATGAAAATTGAGATTGTAATATCTGCTAAAGAAATCAGCATGAATGGGTCTCAATTTGCAAGAAACTGGCCTTTAAAATTATAGTTTATGACAGAGCTGGATGCTAAGTACTTTTACGGTTTGAATGCACATTTTGATACGGCCAAACCGTTTATAAGTGGTGTAGCAGGATTGGGTATAGGCACCAGGTTAAATATTTTAAACCAGGGTTCTAATTTTGCATTAAACTTTTGTAACGATGCTGTATCAGGAAATGAATTAGTTGTATCAAAGCAATTTGATGATCTCTCAACTTCAAGGGGCTCATCAGAAAGTGAGGACATATTCTCGGCAACAACCAGATCTAATGTGGCCACAGGTAACGATATTGACAATCGGAGTGTAAGTTTATTGGAGTTAACAGTGAACAATTCTAGTATTCAGAATACAAATTATGGTTTTTTAAAGTTTAACCCAATTGATAAAAGTAACGATGTATCTGTAAATAAGAGTTGTCAATTTATAGTTTCAGAGGGTGTACCAAATTCAGATAGCCATATTGGTCAGCACGATAATTTTAACAATCATTCAAAATTTGAACTTACCGGTAACAGCAATTCCATAAGTGATTTTGCAAAATATTCTATGGGTTTTAAACGCTATACTGATAAAGGCGATAACGAATATTATCCGGATGTAACTAACGATGAGCAATCTTCGGGCATTGATAACTTTCGCAGTGCTACGCAAGATATGTTTGGATCATCTGATGATAGAAGGCACTATTGCACAAAATTTATTATTGTTCAGTCCCGATCGTCAAATTTTGGTTTTGATCATGGCAATAATATAAATGGATTATAAGTTTAGCGCATGCTGGTTATGCGTTTACGTATCTGATACATTTTAATTTAGGTATGGTAATTTTAAAGGTAATAATGAAAAGGATAAGCTCGTACAGGGCAAATAAATAATTAAACTATGCCAATAAGCACCCAAATTACAATTAGGATTGCAGGAGAAACACTAACGCGCTTTTCCCGGCTGGTTATAAACCAAAAAGTTCATACTCACCACCGTTTTTCATTATTGCAGCCGCTACCAAAAGAATTTGTAGAGCAGGCAGTAGATAAAGCACAAAAATACGTTGGTCAGTTAATAAACATAAACATAAAACCATCTAATACTTTAACAGATTCGCCTTTAGTATTCAATGGCATAATTACCGAGGCGCAACTTGTAAGAACTGCCGGGGCATCTGGCGGAATAATTATTAACGGATTTAGTACCACCATATTAATGGAGGGTGCGCCGCATGTACGTTCATACAGTGATAAATCACTGGCTGATATTGTTAAAGAGGTTATTAAAAATTATCCCGAAGACAGTTTAAAAACCGCTGTTGATATTCAGAAAGATAACACCTTGCCTTATACGGTTCAGTATGGGGAGAGTGATTTTGGCTTTTTATGCAGGATTGCACAAAAAAAAGGGCAGTGGCTATATTATAATGGTGAAGAGCTTAGATTTGGCAAGCCCAAGTCGAAGCAATTTACATTAGAGTATGGGCGAACACTTCATTCATTTAACATCGAAATGAGAGCTAAATCGTTAGCCTTTGAATATATGGGTTATGATCCTTCTAATGGTGATACCCAAAAAGCAAATTCATTCGAAGTTGACTACCAGGCGCAGGGGTACGCTAAAGCGATGTTCGAATCATCTAAAAAAATGTTTCCTAACTCATCAACTTTACTATACTCTAACTCGTTAGAGGAGGGCAATTCGCGTACGCATTTGATAGACAGGGTAACAACGCAATTGCAATCACGATCTGCAGATTTAGTAACTGCTAAAGGCGATTCTGATGAAACCGGCTTACGAATAGGAGACGTAGTGGTAATTAAAGAACCATCTTTTTCTTTAACCGGTAATTTGTTAGACGGCCTGCAAGAGCAAAATTTTGGCAGTTATCTTATTACAGACATTATGCATGTTTGTGATGAGTCCGGCAACTACCATAATACGTTTGATGCAGTGCCCGATAGTGTTGCATCGCCGCCGTATGGTAACGTACACAGTACACCCACAGCCAACTCCCAGCCCGCTACTGTTGTAGCAAATAACGATCCGTCAGGTCTTGGCAGAGTTCAGGTTGCCTTTGCGTGGCAAAAAGAAACCGGTGCTAACACGCCATGGATTAGGATGATCAATCCGCATTCCGGCGGAGGTAAAGGCTTTTATTTTATTCCCGAAGTGGGTGAGGAAGTTTTAGTAGCGTTTGAGGGCGGCAATGCCGAGAAGCCCTTTGTATTAGGTTCTATGTATAGTGGGGCTGCATCAAGCGGTTACGCGGACGATTCTAATACCGTAAAAGCAATTCATACCCGTAGTGGGCATATAATTAAATTTACCGAAGACCAAAGCATTCAGATTACTGATAAAAGTGGCAACGAGATTGTATTAGATACATCAGGAAAGAATATAAATATTTCTGCACCCGAAACGGTAACGATTAACGCGAAAAACATCGTTATGAATGCCGATGAAAATATTACGTACAGTGCCGGGCAAAATGTTTCTGTTAGTGCGGGTAAAGATATAACGCAGTCGGCCTCGGGAGATATAAATGAGATTTCTGATAACAGGACTGAAATTGCTGAAAATAATTACACTCGTAAATCTGCTACATCTATGGAGATGGCAGAGGAAGTAAACTTAAACAGCACTAAAGAGAATATATTAATGCAAAGTGCAAAAACCGTAGCATTTAATAGCGGCGAAAAATCTAATATATTCTAATTATGGCAATTATAAAACTTGCAGATAATATAAATGTAACTGTAGCAAACAAGTACATTGCAGTATCATCTAAACTGGATAAAACTGCCGATGAAATGAAAATTGACGCAACTAAAGATAATTTGTCTTTAAATTGCTTAAAGAAAATCTGCGCTAACGGAGATCATAAATAAAAAAACACCCAGGAAATTACATGAAAATAAGAGTTAATAAGTATATGCTAATATGTATAGTTGCCTTATTTAGTGTCTCGATGAGTTCCTGTCATAAAGTAATTATGGAAGAAAAGTATGATTGGTCGGGCACATTATCTGCACCTCAAGAATATCCTATAGAGGTTTATAAAGGAAGCTTATCGGCCGAAGGCTTTACACAAAATTTTAGGAACTGGGGTGTTGTAAACCCGGGTTGGGGAGAGGTAGGCGGCACCGTAGTTATTGGCCCTGATGCTAAAGCCGTTCCGGATAGTTTAGATATTACCTGGCTCTCGTTAGTAGAAAATAAATTTTATACGGGTAGGTTTGCCCTGCCAAAAGAAAAGATGTCTAAGCTTTTTAAAGAAGGCTTTACAAACGACCAAAATAAAAAAGACACCTATAAAAATATTATCGTAGGGCTTGCCCCGGAGGGTACAATTGTTATTTGGCTAATGGCCGCCGGTAAGGAAGTTGAGGTAGCTAAATTTAAGGCTCACGAAGCAAATATAGACCCCACAACTGTTGCTGCTGATGATAAGTATATGTTTAAAAAGGGTTATCCCGAATCGGTATTATCAGATCCGATGGTCTTTAAGCCCGAAATCAAAGAGCGAATAAATAAGATTGGGTACCCTGAAGCAAATGTTTATGACGAGTTGTACCGCACAAAATTTAACTGGAAACCTGCTGTAGATTTAGTTCAAGATGCAGAGCTTCAAAATTTCGGTTTTGTTATGTATAACGGTGAGATGGATAAGCTGGCAGGCGAATATTTAAAAAATAATGATTACCGGGAGCGCGCCATACCTAAAAGTTTTAATGTTCATTGGGTTACGGAGGATGAAGCGCAACATGGCATAAGGATAACATCTTTTGATGAAAAAGAAATTTTTGCCGCTTTTAAAAGTATAGGTAGCAGCCCTCCGGAGTTGCTGCTTAAAGTAATTAATGAAAACACTGTTTGGATTGGTTTAAAAACTGATAATAAAGAAATTGAGCTTAAAAATGCTATTGTAAAAGCATACTAATACTACAGAGTATGGCAACAAATGTAACATTTGGTAATTACAATCCGACAGAGGAGGAAGATGCAAAAGCAATTAACGTTAATATTGATATTTATTTTGATGGTACGCTAAATAATATGACTAATACTGACGAGCGCAGGAATAACTCAACAGCTTTTCAGGATCATGGGGTTGCAAAAAAACAAGATACCAGTTATTATAACGACTGGTCTAACGTTGCCCGATTGTGGGAAGCATCGTCTCAACAAACAAAAATATATTTAGAAGGTATTGGTACAGAAGACAGAGAAGGCGACTCAACACTTGGATATGCTTACGGCACAGGTTCGACAGGTGTGAGGGGCAAAGTAAAAAAGGGCTGCGAGAAAGTAGCAGAAAAAGTTAGAGAGGAACGTGATAAAGCAGGTGCTGTAAAAGTAACTACTCTTACATTAGATGTTTTTGGTTTTAGTAGAGGATCTGCGGCGGCAAGAAATTTTGTTCACGAAGTAGGGCGTCAAAAGCACAAGTCGCAAATGGTACCTGTTGCCATGGGTCGAACTGTTGTTTTACAGCGTCAGGATAACGATGGCAACCCTACAACGCTTGATGAATTACCTGCATGGGGATTTTTAGGACAAAAACTACAGGAATTAAATGTAGATGTTGATAATCTTAGAGTCAGGTTTTTAGGTATATTCGACACCGTTTCGTCTTATTCGCCAAACTTTACCCTTACGCCCGATTTTAGCAATGATGTTGACGAATTGCATCTAAACCATATTGGGCATTCGCGAAATGTAGTACACTTTGTAGCGGCCGATGAGCACAGGCAAAACTTCTCCTTAACCCATTCCCCGGTAGGTATCGAAAAAAGTTTTCCGGGAGTACATTCGGATATAGGAGGGAGTTATGAAGATGGCGAAGAAATTATTCAGGAATTAGAAACTTCCTGGACGTTACGATCGAGGCTTGAACCATTTAGAAGGAAGCTTATCGAAGATGGCTGGTATAAGGAGAATGAGCTAACAATTACCGGCGGTACTGCGTACTGGGCGCTTCAAGGAACCAGAAATCTTAAAAAGTCTTACAGTTATATACCGCTTCAGTTTATGGCCGAAATTGGAGTGAGTAAATCGATTCCGTTTAAAACAAGTACAACACACACAAAATACGACATTGAGGATGACCCGCTTTTGGTAAGAGTTAAAGGCAGATTGAAAAAATATATTTTAGAAGGTGGCCCGGCCTACACTTTTATTCCAAATAGCGATAATCAAGAACAACAAGATTTGAAAATTTTACGTAATAAATATTTACACTGGTCGGCAAAGCGCGAGGGTATAGGTATGGATCCTAACAGCGACAGAAGACGAATTGTTTACTAGTAATTATATGACCCAGCTAAGCAACATATTACAACAAGACAACTGCCTGCATTATAATATGCATACATTAAATAAAAATTTTGATGTGAGCATGATTTTTAATGACGGCTCTGTAAACAAGTCTGTTACTTATAATGTTTCGGTAAAAACAATCGAGACATTAATGCGGGGCGGTTATTTGGTATCTGTCACTACAAACGAATTTTTGATAGATAATAAAGCTCCGGACCTGGTGATGGAACAACTGGCTGAGAAGTGCAGGAAGCCAATTGAAACAATAGTTTTTTATGTTAGCGATGCAGGACAGGTTACTGATATTTACAATTATAACGAGATTATTTTTAAGTGGGAACAAGCCAAGGAGCGATTGGAATTAGAATATACCGGGGACGTATTCCTGAAATATTTAAATGCTTGCAGCGCTGTAATATATAGTAAAGATGTCTTGTTTTCTAAGCTAAAGAAAGATTTGTTTATAAGTCAGTTTTTTTGTCGTTTATATAATACGCCGTTTGTTGCTGCGAGTAGAGGGGATATTGAAGATATAAAATTTTTCGGTATTGATTATGAGGCCAATGTTATTTACAAGTTTGAATATGATGAAGATAACAACGGTTTTATAAAAAAGGATTTGGATGTTGCTAAAAATGAAATATCGGGTATGCCAATAGATGGTTATAACGTGAAATATAAATTATCGGATGATTTATCGATAAAAGGCATCGAAGGAAAATTTAAAAATCACTATAAAAGTTTTAACTTTATAATTACCGAAAGTATTAGTTAGAATTTAAAATTCACGCCATGTCAGAAAAACATTTAGTTTGCCACGGGGCAATTTGCCAGTGTAATTTTGGAGTGATGCCCGATAAACTTTCGGTAAAAACACACCAAAAGGAATATATTAACGATGCAGACGGATCGGTTAAGCTTATCGCAACAGATAAAGATATTGCAAAACCATTCGAGAAAAATAATTTTGGACCCTGTGCAAAATTAAATAATAATCCCTGCCAGGTTGTAGTGACCGAATGGAAGGGCTATTATGAGAAGACAATACTTGCAAATGGAGGAAAAATTTTATTAGAAGATTCTACAGCAACGTGTGCTATTGGTGGATCGGGATGCATTAAAATCACGTTTCACGGACAAACTGCGGAGATTAGCAATGTAAATGCGAACAATGCAAATACCGAGGTTATGGCAGTATTAAACCCTATGGTAGATAGCGATGATGTTAAAGAGGATGATACGCCCGATTATTATTAAGATATTATGAAAGGAATAGCAAGTATAACAGGTACCCCAACACCGCTTATAGGCCAGGATGCTTACTATGAGGTGTCTAAGTTATATGCAGGTACTGTTATAAGTGATTATAGCAAGATTAAGTGGAAAGTTTTTAGGGAAAGTAACGGACATTGGGTAGAGCTTAAAGGAACTATTAAAACCGGTAAAAAGGTAAAATTTAATTTCCCTCAAAAGTGGTATGGTAAGCGTTTACTAATTGAAGCATTCATTTCGAATCCTGAAAAAAAATCTCCTCCCGGTTTTATTGTAAAGCCGGTACTTGGTCCTAAAAAAATACGGCAGATACAGTTACGGGATGCTAACGGTAACCCCTTAGCTCAAAAGCCCAAGTACGGGCAGAATATAACAGCCCAGATTTCTACTGAAAATATGTTGGGCGACACCCTAAAACTAAGTCTTTGGGAACGTGACACAATGTCTTCGGATGGACATGATACCAGCGGTAACACCAAACTTTGGAGTGGTACTGTAAAAGTTACCCAAACAAACGGTATCGCTAAAAAGAAGATTCTGCTTAGCCCCAGTATGATGACGCTTGCTAACAAAAGCATGTTTGAGGGTGGGGAGCACGAATATTATATGGTTGTGCAGGCCGATAATACACGATCTAAATATTCGGGAGAGGTACCGGTAAGTAACGAAATTGTACTTAGCCCGGCCCCATCCAAGCCTGCGACTAAACCCGCAACGAAGGCAAAACCTGCCCAGCCTGAGCCTCCTTCTAAAGGTTTTTGGGAACAGTTGAAGGTAAATGTTATCAATGCTTTAGGCTTAGACGAAATGCCAGCTACCGGCAAAACTGCTACCACAGTTAATCAAAACAAAGGTGATTTTAAGTGTACTTGTAAGGAATATAATCTTAGCTGGGGCGATTTAGTTACGTGCGAATTTAGAAAACGTGTGGTTAAATTAGCATTAGGATTAGGTTTACCATCTAAAGACTACGATGGCGCCAACTGGCTAATGGCAGTGATGGCTTTAGAAACCGGCCGAACCTTTAGCCCAACATGCGGAACGTTTAAAAAACATAAGGACGATACTAAAAACGGTTATGTTGGCTTAATACAAATAGGTAAAGTAGCAGCAATAGATCTTGGTGTTAAGCGATCTGACCTTATAAAGCTAACCGCGGAGGAGCAGCTTGTATATGTCGAGAAATTTTTCAGGAAGAAAAAATTTGCCGGGAAATTAAAGACTAAAACAGATTTATATTTGGCCGTAAATTATCCTGCTGCATGCGGTCATGGCACAGAGCGGGATTATGTTGTTTACGATAGTAACAAGGCAGCATATGATGATAACCCGATGTTTAAAAAAGAATCGCACGAATTTTATTTTGACAAAAATAAAAAGAAGCAGTTTTACGAGGGTAGGGAAGGAAAATCGTATGTATGGGAATTTGAGCAGGCCATTAACGACTTCTATGAAGAGGGTAAGGGCCACCTGGCATCTAATTTTACTTGCAAACCTTTACAAAAGGTTAATGTAGATACTAAAGACCTGGTTACTTATTATATTTATAATGACGGAAGATTAGAAAAGCACATCCCGAAAGAGATTAAGAAAGGTTTCGAAACTAAATATAAATATATGTATCTCGACCCCAAGGATGATCTTCATGACCTTGGTACATACACCTTTCATAAAACTCAGGTGTATAACGGTAAAAAAGGCACATTTGTTAATTTGATAAATCTCGTTGATGTTACCAAAGAGTATAATAACGGCGGCTATCATTTTAAATTTAATATTGATTCACCAAGAAGCTATGTTAATGAAAAAACACTGGCGAGCTTTTTTGGTGCAATGATGGAGGTAAACTATCAGGACATTAGTTGTAATGGATTTAGCCATAAAGATGGATCATCTAAACCGAGTGTGAGTCACATAAACGGGAACAACGGCGATTTTAAATATTTGAGGACTGATAAAAAGCTGATGTTTGGAGATGGTACCAGCTTGGATATTAGTGCGAATCCGGCACTTTTAGATGCGGCCAGGCAAAACAGCTGGAATAATGCGCTTTATAAATTTGGCTGGAAAAGTATGTTAGGGTGGTCTTATAAAAAAGATGGTAAAACAAAAAATTTAAGCCACATACCTAAAAACACTAAAAACCATCACCACCACTTACATTTACAAGGGTACACACCTAATTTTAAAGAAGTAAAAAAATGAAAAAAATTGGATTAATTTTTTATGCGGCGCTTGTATTAATATCCTGTAAAGAAAAAACGGAAGCCGTAACACAATCTAATGACAAAGAATTAAAAGAATCAACACCTAAACAAATGGAAAATAGTAATCTTCCTTATGGCTCAAAACAAGCGTCTGCATTTTATAAACAGGATGCCGTTTCCAGCGATTATAAGGTTGTGCCAGGTAGCAATTCGGCAAAAAGTTATGATGATAAAACGATACCTGTTAAGGAAGATGATTTTGGATACCTTATTGCAAAAGGCGGTACTTATTATGAATTGGAAACTTTTAAATTTCCTCAAGTCACCTGTAAATTAATAATTTATAATGTTTCCGGCGAAAATGATTCGAATGTTCTGAATATTCAATTAAATAGCTACGACGGGACCAATACACTCAAAGATGCATTGCTTTTAGATAGCCGTTTTACTTTTGAAACAGAATATTATCGCGATTTCAATATCGATAAGGATGGTGTAATAGACATAAAGAAGATTAGTGTTCATAATCTCACATACAACGAGCAGGGCGACATTGTTGGGGAAAGGGCAACAGACAGTATTGCATCTGAGAGTGTAAAGTATCGAATAGAGAATGGAGGAAAATTTGTAAAATCTGAATAATGAAAAAGATAACGTTTTTTTTATTAGCGCTATTTTTATTTGCATGTAATAATGCCGCAACTTCTGCCGGGGTGGATAACTCAAGCCCTATTATCACTGCAGATTCTAAAATAAATTGGGCGGGCAAATATTATTTTGAAGCAACAAATAAAGACGATTTAAAAACCAGCTTTGATATAAATATTGCTGATTTGAAAAATATCACGTTAGTTTATGTAGGCGATGGTGAAAAACCTGAAACTTATAAAAAGCTTAAAGGAGAGTCTGTTAGTGAAAATAAGATCAAGATTATTTTTAATAAAAGCTATGAAGGTTTGGGCGAAATATATCTTGAAAAGGTAGGAAAAGATTATTACATATCAGGAGAGGCAATATACTATATCAATCCGGGAAGTGATAAAATGCTTATAAAAAAAAAGGTATAAGCGAATAACTAAATGGATTACAATTAAAATCGGACAAATGATTAATTTCGTTTGTCCGATTTTTGTTTATATAGTGCCCCCGTAATTTTACAAAGTGAAATATTATAACGTTTGCGTATTTTCTGCTATATTAGCAATAGATTAAAACCAGTAATACAACCAATATTTTACAAATGTCAGCACACGTACCTAAACACAACAAATCTAGTTCTTTATTTCACCGGCTTTTCAATTTTTTGCTATTTGTGATAACCATTCAGGTTTCCCAAGCGCAAGTAAACAAAAACTTACAAGCTGATAAAAAAGCTATTACCGAAGCCGACAATGCGCGTTTTACGGTTCTTACACCGCGTTTGATACGTATGGAATGGGATAGTGGCAAGGCATTTGATGACCATGCCTCATTTGTGGTTCTTAACAGAAATTTGCCTGTTCCCGCCTATACTACAGATAAGCGTGATGGCTGGATTTACATTCGCACCGCAGAAGTAGAGCTTTCTTATAAATTAAACTCTGGTGCTTTTAATAAAGATAATTTAAAGGTAAAGCATCTAATTGCCGACTCGATTGCCTGGGCTCCCGGTAAAAAACAAAAACACAATTTAAAAGGAACCACCCGTACTCTCGATAATTATAATGGCGACGTTAATTATCATTCTAAAGAAAAGCTTAGGCTGGAAGATGGTATACTTGCGCGCGATGGCTGGTTCTTTTTAGATGACTCTTCAAACTTAAGATTAGATAATAGCGACTGGCCATGGGTTTTTGAAACAAATAGTAAAGGGCTCGACTGGTATTTTATGGCTTATGGAGATGATTATAAAGTCGCACTCTCTGATTTTTCTAAAATAGCAGGCAAAATCCCAATGCTTCCACGCTATGCTTTTGGTTATTGGTGGTCGCGTTACTGGAGCTATTCTGATAATGAGCTTCGTACTCTTACATCAAACTTTAAGCGTTATAATATTCCGGTAGATGTTTTAGTTGTTGATATGGACTGGCATAAAGAGGGCTGGACAGGCTGGACGTGGAACAAAAATTTGTTTCCGGATCCTGAAGGTTTTTTAAGCTGGACAAATAAAAGCCATTTAAAAACCACTCTAAATTTACACCCGGCCGACGGTATTGGCGGGCACGAAGATGTATACAACGCCTTTGCAAGTAGTGTTAAATTCGATACTATTGGACGCAAGCCAATTCCGTTTGTAGCGTCAGATAAGCAGTATATGTCAACTCTATTTAATACAGCACTTCGCCCAATGGAAAAAATGGGGGTTGATTTTTGGTGGCTGGATTGGCAACAATGGCCTAACGATAAAAAGATTACAAGCTTAAGCAACACCTGGTGGATAAATTATGTTTTTTACACCGAAATGGAGCGCAGCCGAAATACCCGCCCAATGTTATACCACCGTTGGGGCGGCCTTGGTAACCACCGTTACCAGATAGGATTTTCAGGCGACTCGTTTATAAGTTGGGCATCACTGGAGTATCAGCCTTATTTTACAAATACAGCATCAAATGTATTATACTCTTATTGGAGTCATGACATAGGTGGGCATCAATTGATACCAGGCGAGCAAACCACAGATCCTGAATTATATACACGTTGGGTACAGTACGGTGCGTTAAGCCCGATATTGCGCACGCACTCTACAAAAAATGGTTTTATAAAAAAGGAATTTTGGAACTTTAGCAATACTTACTCACAGGCTCAGTACGAAGCTATCCGTTTACGATATGCTCTTGTTCCCTATATCTATTCTATGGCTAAAAAAACCTATGAAACCTCTATAGGACTTTGTCGCCCAATGTACTACGATTATCCAAAAGCTGAACAAGCTTACAAGTTCGATAAAGAGTATATGTTTGGAGATAATATGCTAGTAGCGCCTATAGGCACACCTGCCGTTGCAGGCATTTCAACTGTAAAAGTTTGGTTGCCGGAAGGTAATAGCTGGTATGAGTGGCATACAGGAACTTTATTAAAAGGTGGTCAGGTTTTAGAAAGGTCGTTCGCGATAAACGAGTATCCTATTTATATAAAAGCAGGCTCTGTAATACCAATGTATAACGAGGATGTTCAGCATTTAGATGACGTGCCTGAAAATATGACCTTTGCCTTATTTCCCGGCGGAAGCGGAAATTTTAGTCTTTATGAAGATAATGGTAACGACCAGCTTTATAAAAAAGAATCGGCCGTTACTAACGTTAAAGCAGAGATGAAAGGCAGACAGCTAAACGTAAACATTGATGGGGCAGAGGGTTCATATAAAGGAATGCCTAAAAACAGAAATTACACACTTAAAGTTTACGGGTCAGAAATACCACAAAGTGTAAAAGTTAACGGTAAGGAAATTAAATTTACAGATAATGTAAAGGTATCAGGCTGGAATTATTCTGGTGCAGATTTATGTCTTAATATAATGTTGCCTGAAAGTAAAAGTGGTAAATCGAATAAAGTAGAGGTATCTTATAATAGTGCCCAACAGGTCGATGTAACTAACGGATTATCTGGTAAATTTAAAAAGCTTTCTCAAATAGCATTTGAACTTAAAGGGCTTGATAATGGAATTTATATTCCTGAGGTATTTGGGCGTGCCGAAGAGACAAACAGGGCGCTGGAATATTATCCGGAGCGGTTCTACCAATTGATAAATCAGTTTAACACAGATTACACCAAAGTTCCGGAGGCTATAAACGGACTTAAAAATATTAAGCAGGAAGATAAAAAGCGACTTATTAAATTGCTTCGTTAATTAAATAATTTATAGAAGGGGTAGTAATACATAACATGTAAATCCTCGTTCACATTTTTTAAGGGCAACCAGAATTATATATTTACTTCTGGTTGCCTTTTTTGCTTTTTGTAGAACCAGTATAGGTGTACTCTATAATCGTTCCGGGCAAATAACTCTCCTCAGGATTTTCCTTTGCGGGATTTGAAGATGCAGCAGTACGATCGACAGCTAAGTAAATTTTAGTTCCGTCTTTAGATATAGCAATGTCGCGGTAGCGTATTTTATTTTCAAAATAGCTTAAAGAATCGCCACTTATTCTATCTCCTTTCTTATTAAGTTTCAGCCTTATTAGCTTATTGCCTTTTAGAGTAGGGATTAGCAGCGAGTTTTGCCAGCCGGGGATAGTATTTGATGTGTACACATCTATGCTGCTGGGCGCCTCTGATTCCCATTGCTGTTCATCATTACCTTTTAACCTATCATTATACAGTTTGCTTAAAAAGGCATTAGAGTTGGGGTATAATGATAGTATAGGGTCACGGTATGCATTCCCCATAGTTTTTGCAGTCGCTTTTTCACTTACTATTAATGGGTAGGTTGTATTCCATTTTCCTGGCAGCGATTCGTGCGACGATACCGACGCAGAAAGCCCATCATAATTACCATCGGCGTAGCCACTTATTAAAGGGTGACCATAATTTTTGCCTTTAGATATAATGTTTATTTCATCATCAGAAAATGGGCCATGCTCGCTTTGGTATAAGTACCCCGTACCATTAACCACAGCATAGGCTAAGCCCTGGGGGTTACGATGCCCGGTGCTCCAAACCGCGTTTTGGGCTTTACCGTTAAACGGATTATCATTTGGTATCCATTTATCGTTAGCATCTTTATCGGCATCCGGTTCTGTATTAAAGCGTAATATTTTACCTTCATAACTATTTATGTTTTGAGCATTGTTAGGCTGCCCCGCATTGCCAAACTGCCCTGCACCCATATCGCCCGTGCTATGGTATAAATAAAACTTGCCATTAGATGGAGCAATTGCAAGCCTGCCACCATTATGGTCGTTACTTTGCGGAATGCTATCACATAAAACAATCGGGCTGACTAATTTTTGCGATGCTTCATCATAATCGTATCGAACTACTCTCCCTCGAAAGTGGCAACCACCAAAATTATCTGCGCAACCACTGCCATCTTTATCTGTACCCTCGTAGTAATACACATACATAAGATACACATAAGGTTTACCGGTAAGTAACTCAGGATGAAGCGCCATACCCATTAAACCACCCTGCGGCCACGGCTTACTGTCTTTTCCCTTACTTGATTTATCATATCGCGGAAACTCTCTTTTAGAATTTAAATCAAGCAGTACCGCTTTTTTTCCGTTGGTAGGATCAATACGGCTTACTATATATCCTTTAGACTCGGTTATCCACAATTTGTTATCAGGACCAAAGGTTATCTCCCAAGGGTCGTTTAAATCTTTTACAACAACGCGGGCACTAAACTTTTCTCCAAGCGGTCCGGTGACGGTTTTTTGTGCGCCTGCAATTGAAGAACATAATACTAATAATACTGTCTGGAACAATTTAATATACTTAAGCCTCATAACTATATCTTTATAACTAATTTTTTGTTTAGCATACGGCAGTGGGGCTATCTGACTACATGCATTATAAAGATAATTGCTTAAAACTGTGGCTAATGTATATTTAACAATAGTTTAAATGGTACCAGATACTGGCAATTGTATAATAGCGGCGGGTTAATAAGCACCTTTCGATGTTTATTAATCCGCCGCTATTATGTTATAAAGGTTACTATTTTAGGTTAACAGTGATCCCATCTTTTAATGTACCTTTCCCGGTATATGTTTTACCATCTAAAATCAGGTTCACATTAATTTTATTTATATCCGCATTAATGTTCCTTTTACCTTCTTTGCCAGCAGCTGTTACAATAACAGTATTGTTCTTTTTTTCTGCGATAAATTGTTGCAGGCAGTAACCTCCTTTTTTGTAGTCGAAGCCATCTCCTGCATCTACGTAAAGCTCTCCCACAGCACTACCTTTACTATCAAGGCAAACGTACAGGCTTAACGGATCGAAAGAGTTTTCTCCTGCGTTCTGTATAATTTTTCCTGCCGGTATAATGCTGCCGCCTTTAATTTTAAGTTTCGCCTGATATTTATCTTTCGTGTCGCCGTTAACAAGGCTTAAATCTTCCCATATGCCTTTTGGTAAAGCAGGCTTTTTAGCAAACGCTGGTACTACTAACAGGTTATCTCCTAATAAAAATGCCTGTTCTTCGGCTCTTAAGGCATCATCCTTTACATCTGCAAAAAATACCGGTGCCATTACAGGGTTACCGGTTTTAGACGACTGGTAAAACAAAGTGTACATATACGGAAGCAAACGGTATCTGCGCTCTAGGGCAATACGCGATGTAACTTCTGTTTCTTTACCATAGGCCCAGGGCTCTTTATTATTCGTACCGGCACAAGCATGGCCACGCGCGAATGGCATGAACGCACCGAAACCTAACCAGTTAGACCATAAATCGGCACTTGTGTCGCCAAGAAATCCGCCTAAATCCGGGCCGCTAAATGGCTGACCTGATAACCCCAAAGTTAACGACATCGGCACCGATAGTTTCATGTGCTCTTCACTTGCGTAGTTATCGCCCGTCCAGGTAGCAGCGTAGCGTTGCCCACCCAATAAGTTAGCACGCGTTAATAAAAACGGACGTTTCGTTGGGTTTGTTTTTAAAATTCCGTCGAATGATGCCTCAACCATCAATCTGCCGTACGCATTATGGTACAAAAGGTGCGGGCCTTTAGGTAAATTTCCACCGCCTTTGTGTGGGGTATCGTATGGCATCGTGCCCAGTCGCATATTTTCAGGTAATTCATTATCATTCACAGCAGGCTCATTCATGTCGTTCCAAACACCGTCTATTCCGGTATTTAAAAAGTCTTTGTAAAGTCCGGCCCACCATTTTCTCGCATCAGGATTGGTAAAGTCAGGAAATGCGCAATCGCCTGGCCAAACCTTACCATGATATTCTTCACCGTTTGGCTTTTTAACCCAAACATTGGCCTTAGAGCCTGAATCGTAAACGGCATAACCCTTATCTACTTTCACTCCCGGATCGATCATGTAAACCGCCCGGAAACCTTTTTTATGTAGATCGTCGTTTAATGATTTTGGGTTGCGAAAACGAATGCTGTCAAAAGTAAAAACCCTGTAACCCTGCATGTAATCGATATCCATCCAAATTACGTCACAAGGGATGTTTTTTGCCCTGAATGTATCTGCAATTTCATTTACACGTTTTTCGCTGTCGTATGAAAATCTCGATTGATGATATCCCAACGTCCAGCGTGCAGGCAGCTTTATTGTGCCGGTAAGCTCAGAAAGGCCTTTTAATACTTCCTGCGGCGATTTCCTATATATAATATATACCTTAAATAAAGCCCCTTCGCAATTGTATGTAATTTTATCCGAATTAGTGATAAGCTCCGCTTTCCAGGTGCTGTCAAACAAAATACCGAATGCTGTACCATCTTTGCGTACACCCATTACCCATGGGTGGGTTTGGTACAGCCTTTTGCCACCTTCTACACTGTAGGCGCCGGTATCTGTATTCCATAATTTTATCGATTGTCCATTTCGTAACAAAGGGCCTGTAACTTCACCACCTCCGTAAAGGCTTATGTCTCCCTGTAGGTTTAAAACTGCACTTGCCTTGTTATTCTTCATCGTAAATTCGGGCGTAAGTGACCAGTCGGCCGGAGCTTTACCTTTACTTACTGCCTCAGACTCGAGAATTAACGAAGGAGTTTTGTTCTTATCAAAACCTTTAGGAATAAATTCGACAATTCTGTCACCTACCAAAGATGTTTTTTGTATGGGAACTTGTTGTGCGAATGACTTATTCAAGCCGATAGAAATGAAACAGAATAAAATAGCAGTTTTCAGATTCATGATCTAAATTTAAAATTATACATCAATCACAAATGTACAGATATATGTACAATAACGATATAGTAGTATTAAATTTATCGCACTGAATATAGAATGATGATATTAGGCTGCTAAACAAAGTATATCTATAAGATTATAAACAATAGCTAAGAGGTATTACCAGGAAATAGGCCTGTAATCTTTAAGAAATTTTCCGCACCAGTGTTTTCCGGTATTTATACCATCGAATAGTGGATCCATAACCCGCGCCGCGCCATCAACAATATCTAATGGTGGCTGAAAATCTTCTTCCTCCTGTTTTCTTTTTGCCATATCTGCAGGATCTTCATCTGTAACCCAACCGGTATCTACAGCATTCATAAAAATACCATCTTTTGCTAAAGTGCCTGCGGCAGTATGTGTAAGCATGTTTAATGCAGCTTTTGCCATATTGGTATGAGGGTGGCGATCATCTTTAAAACCATAATAAAACTTACCCTCCATAGCCGAAACATTTATAATATGCTTTTGGCCTGTATTATCCTTCTTCATCACTTCTGCCAAGCGGTTACATAGTATAAATGGCGCGATAGCATTTACCAGTTGCACCTCAATCATTTCGGTTGTCTCAATCTGGCCTAATTTTAGGCGCCAGCTGTTTGTTTTTCGTAAATCGACCTGCTGTAAATCGGCATCCAATTCTCCTTCCGGAAAAACTTCATGTGCAGCCAGAGCAGTATCAAACGAATACGGAATTTGAGATAAGCGTGCCGAAGCCCTTAAGCCAATGCCGGGCTCGGGCGCATGCCAGGTTACAGGCATGTTCTGATTAGACGAAGCACCGTTGGTTAAAGCTTTAAGCTCATCTATACAATGGGTATGGTCTGACAGTAAATTCTGAACTTGGGCAGGTAAGGAGTTTATAGTCCGCTCTTCATTATGCATTAAATGCGTATAAAAACCGGCAGGCCTGCGCACGGTTTGTGCTGCATTGTTTATTAAAATATCTAATCGGCCATACCTTTGCTCGATGAAATTGCAGAAAATTTCAACGCTAGGGATATGTCGTAAATCTAATCCGTGAATTTTTAAACGGTGACCCCATTCTGCAAAATCATGTTCCTTAGCAAAACGGATTGCCGAATCTACAGGAAAACGGGTTGTAGCTACTACAGTCGCGCCGCCACGCAAAAGCATTACTGTTATATGATACCCTATTTTTAAGCGTGAACCTGTAACTACAGCTATTTGACCTTCTACATTTGCCGTCTGGAAACGTTTCGCATAATTAAAATCGCCACAATCGCCACACATTGAATCATAAAAATGATGCATTTTGGTAAATTGCGTTTTGCATACATAACAATTTCGGGGCGTTTGTAATTCTATTGGCTCCTTAACATTTAAATCACTACTGCTTAAAAGTTTAGGTGCCGTAAATATTATAGCTTCACGAGCCTCACGTATTCCGGTTACTTTACGTGCAGTTCTGTCCCTCTTTTCCATTTTTCGCTTTAAAGCTAACTTTCCGTCTTTCTTTCTACGGATAAGTTCGTCGCGATCAGGCCGTGAAAACTGACCTGCAGCTTTTATCAAGGCCGTCCTTTGGTCTTTCGGAATATCGAATATCATATCTGTATTGGTATTTAACTCCGTTAATAACGCAATGCATTTTTCTATATCTTCAGAACTAAGGGTATTGGTAATGGTACTATTATTTTCGGGTGTCATATAATCATTTCAGTTATAGCAAACTGCTAAAGCTGCAAATATAGTATTTATAAACACCTTCTCAACAGGTTTCGCAAGCAACTAAAGTATGATTTATACATCCTGCTGATGCGGAAATCTCTTTTCCTGAATAATATCATATTGCTTTTCATAGTCGGGAATTTCAGTTTTCATTAATCGATCCCAAAACCTAAAATACAGTCCGTAATTGCCATTGAACCTACTGTGGTGCATGTTATGATGTAAAGAGGTATTCAAGATTTTAAACAATGCCGTACTACGGAATGCCTTTGGCGCAATTTCGTACCCTAAATGACCGTACACATTAATAATTAACCCCAACACCGTAAATAGTGATATTGCCACAATATGCATTGGCATAATTAATACTAAAACCAGAAGCACTAAACCTTCGGGTATAGCCTCTAAAACATGAAAAGAATAGGATGCCCAAGGAGACGGATTAACCGATTTATGATGCACTACATGCGTATGTTTATAAACTTTTTTATGATGAAGCAGGCGGTGCATCCAGTAAAAGTAGGTGTCGTGAATTACTAAACTCAACAAGGTGCTTACACCAATCCACCAATACGGAAAATCGTCAATATTGTTGTAAATCAAGGTGTACTTTTTAAGAGGTGTAAATAATATAATGAAAGTTATTACCGTAAATATAATAGCACTTTGGCACGAATGCAGCATCTCGCGAATCATATCCTTTTTCTTTAAAATCCTTTTTTGAATTTTGGATTTTTCAAGCCGCTTTACAAGCACATAATAAAACAACACAAATGCTATTCCTGCAATAGTAAAATACCTGATGAGGTTAAGCCCAAAAATATAGATTACAATTTCAATTATCTCCTTCATGATTTTTTTTAAGCAAATTTATCAAGCATCATAAACATAGAAGATAACAAAAGATAATTTTACTTTTTTTTGCGATCCTTTGCCTTATACGACTGAGAGAAACTGGAGTAATGCCAAGCATTGAGGCTATATACTTATCGTGTACACGATTTACGATATTAAATTTTTCTGCCACAAGCTTTTTATACCGTTCCTCAGGATTTAATAGAATAAAGTCCTCAATTATATTTAGGGATGCGCCAAGCATAGACATCAACACATTATTACGAAGCGGCTCGAATTTAGGATTTTCAGCCATGATTTTCTCAACCTCGCTATAATCAATTTCCAGTATATGAGTTTCTTCAAGAGCCTGATAAATAAATTTTGACGGCTTGTTTAGCAGAATAGCATCATGCGAGCCTATAAAATGGTCTTCCCAGCGCAACAGGAGGGTTGCCTCATCGCCATTTTCTTTATAAGTGAATACTCTTATTATGCCGCTTTCAATGTAGGCAAGCTTTTTGGTTTCTTCACGTAACTGAATGTAAACTTCGCCAGCAGAAATAGTTTTTGAAGAAGCCTTTTTAAACAATTCTGCAATATCCTCTAACGGGATACCATCTAAAATATCAGCAAAATTTTGAAGTATGTTTTGGGATAGCATCGTCTTACTTTTTATATCCTAATTTAATCATTTTACTGAATATTTTAAGGATAAACTACAGATAGCAGTAGAGGCTTTAAATAAAAAAAGCTCCGAATAATTAAATTCGGAGCTTTAGTTTGTGACCCCAAGTATACAAATTCCAAACCATTTTATGCAGGATTTAAAGAAATTGGCCTACTTTAACGGGGTTTATTAAGATATTTTTTATACATTTTCAAAGTTAGTGGTTTATTTTGTTTAGTTGAGGATTCTGCACATTTTTAGGCTTTAAACTATGGCAAGTTCATGGCAACTTATATTGCTTTAACATTTATCGATTAAGACATGTCTTTAGATTAGTTCAACGACCTTCCCCTCCGATATCTTTTATTGATGATCTTAACTCCCCTGAATCCCAAAATTATATACATTATATCCAAAATTCTATAAGTTGCGCTACATACCCCTTCACTATCTTTGTCGCATAGAAGGCCCCAGCAGATGTGGTCGCTATAAGAAATAACAACATTTTAACAAAGTGAGGAAGAGTGTATTGCATTTTTCTTTAATTTTGTAAATCAAATTAATGCGATTGAAGAAGTTTCATTTTATATTACTGATGACCCTGGGCCTGTTAATGAGCCCCGGTATTGCTTTTGCCTGCGGGCAAAGGGATGGAGGCCATCATAAAGAAGCTTCTGCAAAATCCTGTGGCAAAGAATGCTGCGAGAAAGAGGATAAGGAAACTGCGCCATGCGACAAGGGCCATAAAGACTGCGACGGCAAATGCGGGCATTCCTCTTGCAACTGCCCTTCTTCTTCCGGCTTTGCATTCGCGATTTTCCCAACAGAGGAATATAAGCATGCATTTATAGAGTATTCTTATGAAAATGTTTTATTCGGATACACCGAAACATTTTTTAAATCTGCAATAGATTCCCTTCGGCTACCGCCAAAAATAAGCTAGACCCATTTTGTAACAGCCATAAGTGCGTCCTTTCGGGACAGCTGTTGTATTGCTTTGCATTTGCGTACGCATCAGGCAAAGAATGCTGCACCCTATTGTCTATTATTTCAAAATCATATTAAGTCATGAGTTTACTTAGAAAGCTTGTGGTGCCAGCATTTGTATTGGCATCATCATTCCATGTGCATGCACAGATAAAAAATGCAGAAACTAGAACGGCAAAGGTCTCCGGCAATTGCGGTATGTGTGAGGCCACCATCGAGAAAGCAGGTACTGTAAAAAAAGAATCCCAGGTAGAATGGGACAAGGATAAACAGGTTGCGACCATCACCTATGATTCCCAAAAAACCACTGCTGACCAGGTATTGAAACGTATTGCCCTTGCCGGCTACGATAATGAAAAGTTCCTTGCTCCTGAGGAAGCTTACAACAACCTTCATGGCTGCTGCCAGTACGAGCGTGCAGGCATTGCTGCTGTTGAAGATAAAGCGGGCACCAATGGCACCCACGCAATGGACGGTTCCCAACATTCTGGACATAATGGTAGTATTGCCGCTGATGCGCAGCCAACAGCTCTTGCTCCTGTAATGACAAATTATTTCAGGCTGCAACAGGCGCTTGTAAAATCGGATGCCAAGCAAGCAGCTTCCCTTGCCGGAGAGCTTGTGAAAACAATTGAAAGTGTGAATATGGCCTCCCTTAAGGCCGAAGAGCATACAGCCTGGATGAAAGCTAAAGAAAAACTTTCAAGCGATGCTGCGGGTATTGCTAAGTCACAGGACCTGAAGAAGCAGCGACAGCTTTTCTCAACACTATCAGAGAATCTATACCCGTTTGCCAAGGCGGCTGACCTGCCACAGCCCGTATACTATAACAATTGCCCGATGTTCAATGACGGCAAAGGCGCAAACTGGCTAAGTGAGGAAAAGGCAATCAAAAACCCGTATTACGGCTCACAGATGCTTACCTGCGGTAAAAACATTGAAACCATTGAATAAGATGAGGCTAAATCTGGTACTGATCATGCTGATGAGCATGCTTTGCATCCCTGCTGCGGCGCAGCTAAGGACCGGGGCGTCACTTCCAAAGCTCACCCTCACATCGAGCGAGGGCCAGCCCATTGACCTTGCGTCCTTTAAAGGCCAGGTTACCCTTATTGATTTTTGGGCATCGTGGTGCGGCCCCTGCAGGGTTGCCAATAAGAAATTGGTAAAGCTCTACAGCAAGTACAAAAAGCAGGGCTTTGAGATCGTGGGGGTTTCCCTTGATAAAGACAAGGCAAAATGGCTCGATGCCATAAAAAAAGATAAGATCGCTTATGTGCAGGTGAATGACCCTGCGGGCTTCGACGCGAAATCGGCCGTAACCTTCGGTGTAGAGAATATGCCTGCCAGCTATCTCTTCGATGCTTCAGGCAAACTCATCGCCATAAATCCTTCAGAACAACAGATCATTAATGAAATCAATAAAGCTAAATAATATGAAAACTATATATCAACTGCTGCTGTTAACATTTGCGACATTTCTGCCATCAGCTACCGTTTATGGGCAAATCCAAAAAGCGGAAATTGTGGCAACGGGCCTGACCTGTTCTATGTGCTCGAATGCCATTAACAAGCAGCTGAAATCAATTGATGGGGTAGATAAGGTAGAGACAGACCTTAACACCAATACTTTCACGGTCATTCTCAGGCCGGACAATACAATCACACCGGCGACACTAAAGGACAGCGTGGAAAAGGCAGGATTTTTTGTAGGGTCGATGGTGATCACCCTAAGCCTGGACCAGGTTGTGCCGAAAGAGAATGCCGCGGTGGAGGCGCAGGGCGCAACACTAGTGTTTGTCGATTACAAGGAAAAAGTATTGAACGGGCAAACAAGGCTAAAGATACAGGACAAGGGCTATGTAACCCAAAAGGAATACAAGAAACTGCAGAAATCATACTCGAAATACCCAACCTATAGTGTTGAGAACGAAGGTGATTTTCATGTGAAGGTGATTTAGCATGGGGAAGTTAACGATACTATGTTTGTTATTGGCCGGGCACTATGCCAATGCCCAGGAATTGTTCGTGATGACCGAACCTGCCAGCAATGTGCCTGCAGGCTCCGTAAGTGCACGGATCGGGCAGTCCCTGCTGAAGGAGCAATACGAGTCAGGATATAACTACCATATGATGCCCGAGGTTACATGGGGCATTAACAAAAGCTGGATGGTAAGGGCCACAGCCTATATAAGCAACCGGAATACCGACCTTGTAACTGAAGGTGGCGGGCTGTATGCAAAATACAGGTTCCTCTCGAGCGATGACCTGCAAAGCCATTTCAGGATGGCTGCCTTTGGGCGCTACAGCATGAACAATGCTGATATCCATCAGGAAGAAATCGAGACCATGGGACACAATACGGGTGTTGAAGCCGGTATCATTGCGACCAAGCTGATCAAAAAACTGGCAGTCAGCTCCACTGTGAGCTACGAGAAAGCTTTTGACAACAGGCCAGATTATGATTTTCCTGCGGGACAGGCCAGTACCGCCATCAACTATTCGCTGTCGCTGGGCAGGCTCATGTACCCGAAGACGTATACCAGCTATAAGCAGACCAATATCAACCTGATGGTTGAATTGCTTGGTCAGACCCTGGCTGAGAACGGCAGGTCTTACCTTGATATTGTGCCTTCTGTCCAATTCATTATAAACAGCCAGGCAAGAATCGATCTGGCTTATAAGCAGGAATTGTACAGCTCAATGCTGCGCTCGGCCCCAAATGGAGTTTACCTCAAACTGGAATATACATTTTTTAACGTAACGAACTAACAGCTCCGATATAACAAATTAATCATGACAACAATGAAAATAACAATATACAGCATGCTGGCGATTTCGCTACTGACGATTTCCTGCGGCAAAAAAGAAAACATTGACACTGAAAGCGCAGCAGAGGGACAGGCTCGCGAACTAAGCGCTGCCCCCGAAGGAACTGCCGTCGGGCAGGATAGTACAGGAGTAGAAGGCACATCCTCAGACGCGAATCCGGCAGGACCTACAGCCTCGTTTTCCACAAAAGGCATTATTGGGGCCTACCTGAAGCTTCAGGATGCACTGGCGCGTGATGACGCAAAGGGAGCTGCCGGCGCGGGAAAAATGCTTGTTAATGAGCTTACCAAGATTGACGCAAAAACGGTGGAAGATAAAAAGCGTACGGATTACCTGGATATTGCGGCAGATGCGAAGGAACATGCGGAACACATCAGCCACAATGCATCGGATATCGCACACCAAAGGGAGCACATGGCACTATTGAGCAAGGATATGAGCGATTTAGTGACAGCTTTTGGATCAGAGAACAAGCTGTACCAGGCCCATTGCCCGATGTACAATGAGGGTAAGGGAGCGATATGGCTCAGTGCAGGCAAGGACATTAGGAACCCTTATTACGGTGAAGAGATGCTGACCTGCGGTTCGATAAAAAAAGAGTTTTAGCATGGGCTGGCGGCCTGGTAAAGTTGTAACTGGCATGCTGGTTGTATTTGCACTTATGCAGTTCTACCAGCCAAAGCAAGGAGCAGGGGAGCCTGAAGCGCAGCCTCACAGCATTGACGCTGTCTTCAAGGTACCCGGCCAGGTAGCAGGAATCCTTGAGCGCTCCTGCTACAATTGCCACAGCAACACGACGGATTATCCCTGGTATTCCTATGTCCAGCCTTTGGGCTGGTGGCTGGAAGGGCACATTTCCGAAGGCAAGGAAGAATTAAATTTCAGCACGTTCGCCACCTATTCAAAGCGAAGGCAGGCCAGCAAGCTTGAGTCTGTGGCAGGGCAGGTCAAGAAAGGCAGTATGCCTCCGGAATCCTATGCTCTGGTGCATAAGGAAGCCAGACTTACAAAAGAAGAGGTACAAGCGCTGACGCAATGGGTGCAGTCCCTTCAGGACAGTCTATCGGTAGAATAATTATTAACTTAAATCTTTGAGTTATGAAACATACATATGATATTCAGGGAATGACCTGCCAGGGGTGCAGGAATGCAGTTGAAAAGGCACTTAATTCCATAGACGCGGTCACAGCCAAGGTGTCCCTGGACCCACCCGTGGCCGAAATTGAAATGAACCGCCATATTGCAACGGAAAAGCTGCAGGAGGTGCTAAGCACTGCAGGTGATTACCGCATTTCCATGCAGGAACATGGAACGGGCGGCAAAAGCCATGCGCAGCCTATTCATCATCACAGGCAGCAGTTTTCGGTAAAAGGCGCCAGTTATTATTGCCCGATGCATTGCGAAGGGGAGAAGACGTATGACCGGCCCGGCAGTTGCCCTGTCTGCGGGATGAACCTGGAGAAGGTACCGCAGCTCCAGACTGCGGTCCGCCAATACACCTGCCCGATGCATCCAGAGATCGTTAAAGACGCCCCGGGCGCGTGCCCTATCTGTGGAATGGATCTTGTTCCTCTGACACCTGATGGCGATGACCAGGAGCAAGCGTACAAAGTGCTGCGGAGGAAGTTTTGGGTAGCGGTTGGCTTTACCCTGCCGATCTTTATCCTTGCAATGGGCGAAATGATCCCCGGCAACCCTATCGGGCGTTCCCTGGGGCAGGACGTGTCCAACTGGACCCAGTTTGCCTTTTCCTTGCCCGTCGTTTTTTATGCTACGTGGATGTTCTTTCAAAGAGCCTGGGTTTCTTTTGCGACCCTGCGGCTCAATATGTTCAGCCTTATCGGGCTGGGCGCAGCGGCCGCTTTTATCTTCAGTATCATCGGGCTTTTATTCCCGGGGGTTTTTCCTGAGCAGTTCCGCAGCCACCATGGGGGCGTGCACCTGTATTTCGAGGCAGTTACCGTAATCCTTACCCTTGTGCTTTTAGGGCAGCTGCTTGAAGCGAAGGCCCACAGCCGCACCAGCGGCGCCATACGGGAACTTTTAAAGCTTTCCCCAACAGAAGCTGTGCTGGTAAAAGACGGCAGGGATACTGTAATACACATCAATGAAATCGTAAAAGGAGATATCCTGCGGGTAAAGCCCGGAGACAAGATACCTGTAGACGGCACCATCGCGGAAGGCTCAGGCAGCGTTGATGAGTCAATGATTACAGGTGAGCCCATTCCCGTTACCAAGCAACAGGGGGATAAGGTGAGTGCAGGAACTATCAACGGCACAAAAACATTCCTGATGTCCGCCGAGAGGGTCGGCGAAGAGACCTTGCTGGCGCAAATCATCGAAATGGTCAATTCGGCAAGCCGCTCGCGCGCGCCGATCCAGAAGCTTGCTGATAAGGTATCGGGCTATTTTGTGCCTGCTGTAATAGCAATAGCTGTCATTACATTCGCTGTCTGGGCCATCTACGGCCCACAGCCGGCTTATATTTTTGCATTTGCCAATGCGCTTGCCGTACTGATAATTGCCTGCCCCTGCGCACTGGGGTTGGCGACACCTATGTCAATAATGGTAGGTGTGGGCAAGGGAGCCCAGGAAGGGGTGCTCATTAAAAATGCTGAAGCTATTGAAAAAATGGCAAAGCTTGATGTGCTCATTACCGATAAGACCGGCACCATTACCGAAGGCAAGCCTTCAGTGGAAAGCGTTGTCCCGATAGCCGGAATAGCCGAAGGTGAGATCATAACATTAATCAGCTCACTGAACCAGTACAGCGAGCATCCGCTGGCTAAGGCGGTCCTGGATTTTGCCAAAATCAAGGGCATTGCACCTGAAAAGGCCGATGATTTCGATGCTGTTACAGGCAAAGGCGTTACCGGGGTAGTACTAGGGCAAAAGGCAGCACTGGGCAATAAAGGGCTTATGGAATCTGTAGGGGCTTCAATTCCGGCTGTCCTTGCTGATGAGGTAGCCCTTGAACAGGCAAAAGGAAAGACGGTCTCCTACGTCAGCCGTGGCAAAAGCGTCATCGGATATATTACGATCAGCGATGCTATTAAGGCGACCAGCGCAAATGCAATCAGAGCCCTTCAGGCTAAGGGTATTGACGTTATAATGCTTACAGGGGATAACGCAGCAACTGCTAAAGCGGTAGCTGCGCAATTGGGGCTACAGCATTTCAGGGCCGAGGCTCTGCCGCAGGATAAGCTGGAGGAGATCAAGAAATTGCAGTCGCAGGGAAAAGTGGTTGCTATGGCAGGGGACGGTATTAATGATGCGCCCGCCCTGGCACAGGCTGATATTGGTATTGCAATGGGCACAGGCACGGATGTAGCCATCGAAAGTGCCGGGGTTACTCTTCTGAAGGGGGACCTGCAGGGTATCGTCAAAGCCGTGGACCTGAGCCACAAGGTAATGGGCAACATCCGTCAGAACCTCTTCCTGGCTTTCATTTATAATATCATTGGCATACCGGTAGCCGCAGGCGTGCTGTATCCCTCATTCGGTATCCTGCTCTCGCCGATGATAGCGGCAGCCGCCATGAGCCTTAGCTCTGTTTCGGTTATACTCAATTCCCTAAGAATAAGGAACATTTAAAAGATACACTTATGAAAAAACACCTAAAACATCTTATACTGGCACTTCTGCTGTCCTTTATCCCAGTATTGGTGCAGGCGCAGCATTCCGGCCATACAGCGCCAAAAACTACTGAAACATCAAAAGGCACTGCGGCCACCTACACCTGTCCGATGCATCCTGAAGTGCGGTCGGATAAGCCTGGCAAATGCCCTAAATGCGGCATGGCCCTCGTAAAAGAAAAAGCAAAGCCCGCAAAAAAGAAAGTGGCTCAAAAGAAGGCCCCTGTAAAAAAAGAGCAAGCTAAGAAAGAGCCGAACACAACTACTAACGAAATACAGCACCAGGACCACGCACAAGAGCCGGCAGCCGCCGCAACACCAACGCCTAAAAGCGCGCCAAAGACCAAGCCGAAAGCGGTGCGGTATGATTTATTTATAACCGATACGATCGTAAATTATACAGGCAAGGACGTGGAAGGAATTGCCATCAATGGTACCATACCCGGGCCGGAGCTCCATTTCACCGAAGGGGATACCGCAGTGATTTATGTCCATAACAAGATGCACCATGAGACCTCCGTACATTGGCACGGGCTGCTGCTTCCTAACGAGCAGGATGGCGTCCCGTACCTGACCACTGCCCCCATTAAGGCCATGTCGACCCATGTATTCACTTTCCCGCTAATACAGTCAGGTACCTATTGGTACCATTCCCATACGATGCTCCAGGAACAGGTGGGCATGTACGGGGCCTTTATCATCCATAAGAGGGATGTGCCGCAAGCTCCGGAATATACTGTCCTTATCAGTGACTGGACCGATCAGGACCCCCACGATATAGAGCGCTCACTGCATAAGGCCAATGACTGGTATGGCATCCAAAAAGGCGCTACACAAAACTATCTGGAAGCCGCAAAGGAGGGTAAGCTGGGCACAAAGTTTACCAACGAGTGGAAGCGGATGCACGCGATGGATGTAAGCGATGTCTACTATGAAAGGTTCCTGATAAACGGGAAGAATGAAGACCACGCCCCGCAATTCAAAGCAGGTGATAAAGTCCGGCTCCGGGTCATTAACGGTGGTGCCTCATCATACTTCTGGCTTACCTATTCCGGTGGGAAGATTACCGTTGTTGCCAGCGATGGCGAAGAGGTCGAGCCTGTTGAGGTAGACCGGCTTATTGTCGGCACATCCGAGACTTACGACGTTATAGTGACTATCCCTGACGACAAACGGGCCTTTGAATTTGTCGCTACTGCCGAAGACAGAACCGGGCAAGCCTCGCTCTGGCTTGGGCAGGGCATAAAGCAGCTCGAGCAGCCACTTGCGCGCCTGAACTATTTTGAAGGCATGAAAATGATGAACGACATGATGACGGTAGGCGGCCAAATGAAGGATATGGGTATGGATATGAGCCTGCAAACCATGGACATGAACGCGGTGATGTATCCTGAGATAACTGGCGAATCAGCAGATGCGGGGGTTATGGATATGGGAATGGACGCAGGTATGGACCACAGTGCCCATAGCAGCGCAAGCAGCGAAATCGTCACGCTGAACTACAATATGCTCAAATCACCCAAGAAAACAACGTTGCCGGAGGGTCCGGTACGCACTATCCATTTCGAACTGACAGGCAATATGAACCGCTACGTCTGGACCATTGATGATAAGGTAGTATCGGAGACCGACAAAATACTGATAAAACAAGGGGAGAATATCCGCATTGTAATGACCAATAACTCCATGATGCGCCACCCGATGCACCTGCACGGGCATTACTTCAGGGTGGTGAACCAGCATGGTGATTATTCTCCATTAAAGAATGTTATCGATGTCATGCCGATGGAAACCGATACCATCGAATTCCATGCCGATGCGAAGTACGGTGACTGGTTTTTCCACTGCCATATCTTATACCATATGATGTCAGGCATGGGGAGGATCTTTACCTATGAAAATTCCCCGCCGAATCCACAAATACCCGATGCCGAAGAGGCACTAGGCAAAGTATATGCTGACGACAGGCGCTACTACTTTTCCGCAGACATCGGCCTTGAAAGCAACGGCAGCGATGGCGAGCTTCGCCTTGACGGCACCCGCAATTTTGCGGACCTGGAATGGAGGCTCGGTTACAATAATGAAGCAGGTTATGAGACCGAGGCGCACATAGGGCGGTATCTCGACAAGATGCAATTCCTGTCCGCTTACGTAGGTTTTGATTTCAGGTACCATGATGCCAGCGATGCCGAGAAAAACCTCTTCGGGCAGATCAACACGCAGGATCAAAGGGCAGTAGCGTGCCTGGGATTAATATATGTGCTGCCGTGGTTTGTAGAAAGCGATTTAAGGGTCGACCATGAAGGCAGGGTGAGGCTTCAGTTCACAAGGGATGATATCCCGGTCACCTCGAGGCTCAGGCTGTGGGGGATGTGGAACACCGATTACGAGTATAGCGTGGGAAGCAGGTACATCCTGACCAAATTCTGGTCACTGTCGGCACATTATGACAGTGATATGGGTCTTGGCGGAGGCCTTGCCTTCACCTATTAAAAAGTATTTAATTTTAAATTTTTATACTATGTCACATCAAAGATTTATGGACTGTATCAGAGCCTGCCTGGCCTGTGCGGTCGCGTGCAATCATTGCGCAACAGAGTGTTTAAGCGAAGACCAGGTGAATCATCTTGCAAGGTGTATCAGGCTGGATTTGGAGTGTGCGGCTATCTGCAGGGCGGCTGCGGAGATGATGAGCCTGGGAAGTGATTACAGCATTGAGCTTTGCCGCTTATGTGCTGAGGTATGCAATGCATGTGCAGAGGAATGCGAAAAACATGCTGCTATGGGAATGGAGCACTGCGTGCAATGCGCAGAAGCCTGCAGGTCGTGCGCCGATGCGTGCAACAATATGATAACAAACAACTAAACCGACAATTATGAAAAAAACAATTGTATTAGTAACAGCAGCTGCCCTGTCATTCATGGTTTCATGTTCCGATGATGACAGCGCAACCGACAATGCGGTACAGCTACAGGCTCATGATGACAACAAGATGATGGATACCATGCATGGCATGATGGATGAAATGGCGGCCATGGAAATGACCCATGACCCGGATGTGGATTTTGCCGCGATGATGATCATGCATCATCAGGGCGCCATCGCTATGGCTAACCTGGAGCTGCAGGAAGGTAACAATGCAGAGATGAAGTCCATGGCGCAGGCTATAATGACCGAACAGCAGCAGGAGATACAGGAGCTTCAGGCTATCCTTTCAGGGCTAGCGGTTGATGATATGGATATGGAATTTATGGAGGAGCAGATGATGGGGATGGATAAAATGGATGCCATGGCTGACCAGCAGATGATCACCGGTGATATTGACAATGATTTTGCCAGCCTTATGATCATCCATCACCAGGCTGCGATAGACAGCGCATCATCCTACCTTCACCATGGGAACAACACTGAATTAATGGCAATGGCTACTGCTATTGTCGAGATGCAGTCACAGGAGATAATCGAAATGAGCAATTGGCTTATTGCTAACAAAAGGTAACAATTGGGACTGTATCGGACCACCTGTGCATCATTGCACCTGAACGAAAAAAGCCCCTGCACAGCAGGGGCTTTTCACTATAACCTATTTTTTATTTATGCTGCGTCAGCCAATTTTGAAGTTCCTCAATTTCTTTTTGCTGGTCTGAAATCATCTTCTGCGCCATCTGTTTAAATTTTGTATCTTTTGCATACTGCTGGATGGTCTTGCCCATCTTAATGCCATCCTGATGGTGCTTGATCATCATCGCAGCAAATGATTTATCTACCGAACCCGCATCCATCTCCGGCATCTTCATCATGGCCTGCATGTTATCCATCATGGCCTTGCCTAATCCACTATCGGTGTTCATAGGGTCATAGTCCTTTGCCTTATCATCGTACCCGTCAAGCATCTTGTCTATTTGGTCTACTTCCTTTTGCTGCGCGTCCTTTATCTTCTGTGCCATCTCTTTGAGCTGTGCATCCGTACCGGAATCCAACTGCGTTTCCGACATTGCTATTGCGCCCTTATGGTGTTCCCGTAGTTCGGCGGCAAGGTCGTAGTCGGCAATTCCCTTTTTCTCCAAGGCGTGTACCTTGTCCATCATTTCATTCATGTCAGCCATCAGGTCGCCGGTCTCCTCTGCGCCCGCTGTCGCATCAGAGGTGGCTTGTTGTACAGTATCAATAGCGGAACCTTTATTATCGGCATCTTCTGCCGTTTTGTTTTTGCAGCCGAGTAACAGCAGCACGGCAATAGCCGCACTTACAAGAATTTTATTTTTCATAATATAAGAGGTTTGAAGTTAACTATCAAAGATAATTAATGCCTGCTGCATACCCTACGGGCTTTAGAGACTGTTAACATTTGAATATACCCGGCAAGTTTACGAGCAGGATCGAACCCAGACGGAATTACCTTTCAATCATGCATCACAATCTCGTATTAAACATAATTAAGCATGTGAAGTAGTATATTTGCTGAAATCATTTCACGATATGAAAAACTACAAGATTGACCGTATAGGAGTTGGGGCTATTTTCCTAACTGCATTGCTGTCACCATGCTGCTTTCCATTATTCGCTTTTGGCGCGTCTGCCCTAGGCCTTGGAGGCGTAGAGCTGCTAGGCAGTTGGACAATGCCGGTTTTTCTAGGGCTTATAGGCATTTTTTTAATTGGGTTATTCCTATCTTACAGGAGGCACCGATGCCTATATCCTTTACTGGTGGGTGTACCAGGAGCCGCCATTATTTTATATGGGTATTTAAGCAACGAATTGTTTTTTATCTACGCAGGCATGTTTGTGCTGTTGGCTTCGGCTATAGTGAATTTTTACCGTAACAGGGTACATGGAAAAGGAGATGCTATTGTCATAATGTCCACGATAACTTGCCCGCAATGCCATTTCAGCAAGGAAGAGCTTATGCCGGATAATGCCTGCACGTTCTTCTACCAATGTACAAATTGTAAAGGAACAATAAAACCAAGGCAGGGTGACTGCTGCGTCTACTGCAGTTATGGTTCTGTGCCGTGCCCGCCCATCCAAAGCGGAAACAGCTGCTGCTCATAAACGCAGTTATTTTATATTATACAAGATAAATTTTTAGTCTTTTTGCTTTTAGACTGTTGGATTATTTCTTACATAAAATTTCCTTCTGAACCAAAAAGCAAGGTTAACCAGCGCAATAAGTGCAGGAACTTCTACAAGTGGGCCAATAACGCCAGCAAACGCCTGGCCGCTATTAATGCCAAACACACCAATTGCCACCGCAATAGCCAGTTCAAAGTTATTTCCCGTTGCCGTAAATGCGATGGACGCACTCTTAGAATAATCGGCACCAAAAAAGCGCCCAGTGAAAAAGCTTATCACAAACATAATCGTAAAGTAGATTACCAAGGGAAGGGCTATACGCACCACATCCATAGGTATTTCTACTATTAATTCTCCTTTAAGGCTGAACATTATTACAATGGTGAACAGCAGGGCGATCAGGGTTATTGGGGAAATAATAGGCACATATTTTGTCTGGAACCACTCTATTCCTTTAAGCCTGATCAAAGCATACCTGCTTACAATACCCAAAGCAAAGGGTATACCGAGATAGATACCTACACTTTCAGCAATCTGCCCAATGCTGATATCTACTGCAAAGCCATCGTACCCGAAATAGGGCGGAAGTATGGTTATAAAAATATACGCATATACGCTGTACAGGAATACCTGGAAAACACTGTTTAGTGCAATAAGACCGGCAGCATATTCTCGGTTGCCATCAGCAAGATCGTTCCATACAACCACCATTGCAATACAACGTGCCAGCCCGATGAGGATAACCCCAATCATATATTCCGGATAACCTTTAAGAAATAGTAAAGCAAGGGCAAACATCAATACAGGCCCGATAACCCAATTAAGCAGCAGCGAGGCACCTAAAACCTTTGTATTGGAAAAAACTTCACCCATCTTGCTGTAATTTACTTTTGCTAACGGTGGGTACATCATTAAGATCAAGCCTATTGCAAGCGGTATATTGGTAGTGCCCCTTGAAAAGGAGTTGATGAAGTCACTGCTTGACGGTAGCAGGTAGCCAAGTGCTACGCCTATTGCCATAGCCAGGAAAATCCATAAAGTTAGGTACCGGTCCAGAAATCCAAGTTTTTTTCTATCAGCTGCAGGGGCACAATTGTTTGCGGACATACTTATTTTTTTATTTGGGAGAATACATAAAACATTTCCTCGGCGATTTCAAGGCTGCGCTCATTGTATTTTTGCGCTTGCTCCGGTGAATTATCAAATGCCTTCGGGTCTTCATAAGTTATGGCGATTCGCTTTTCGGCGCCCGAAATAAAAGGGCACCCGCCATCAGCCTGCGAACAAGTCATTATCGCTGCAAAGCCGCCTTCGGGATTAAATTCGTTATCATAAGTTTTAGAAAAGGCAATTACAGGGTGCTGGTTTTCGGAATATTTCACCGCATAAACCGGATTAGACCCAATAGAGAGTGCCTGTATCCTGAAGCCTGACAACTTTAGGGTTTCAGCTACAACCGGAAACATGGCCGTTGCCTCTGTTCCACCAGAATAACAAAAAACCTTAGGAATTTGGTAATATTCCGCTGCAGCCTGAGCCCAGATTTGGGCAAGGTGGCTCCTGCGTGAATTGTGGGTACATATCAGGTTAAGCCTTATTTCTTCCTGAGAAAGGGCTTTCGCCTGTACAAAGTCAATTAATAGCTTGAGCACCTCTTTACGTGCCTCTAAAATATTTTCGGGACTGAACCTACTGGTGATACTAGCTATTTCCGGATAAAGCATGATTTTTTTTGTTATTGGTTAAATTATTAGCAGCAGCTTCCGCCCGGTGTGCAGCTGTTGGCAGTTCCGGAAGCAATTTCCGAAAGAGCAACTTTTTTCTTCTCAGCAGGAACGCCGCACTGGTCTGAGGCAAGGCATGCGGTTTGCTTATTCAGCAGCAAAAATCTCCCGCCGTCAAAGCCAAGGTCATATTTCCCTATCGTCCTGTCCTGATATTCCACTTCAACTTCATAATCGCCGATGCCTAAAACTTTTTCAGACAATTCAATAATTTTTAAAAGTTTCTCCGGTTTAAGCCTGTGGTCCTCGTCATTCGAATCCTCCCATAGTTGAAAATTCACAACAGTTTCCTTTCGGATGGTACCCCCGCAGTCGATGAAGTCCTTAGTAATCAATCCCACTTCTGTAACGTGGAAGTTTTCCGGCACAAATCTTCCATCAGGAAGCTGAAAGGATAAATTTTCTATGCCATTAAGATGAGTTTTAATTTCTGATAATTTCATAAGATTATAATTTAGTGTTAGCAGCAGCTTGCTTTTTTCTTTTCGGTATAATCGGTGATATGCTGGAAGAACCCTTTTATTTTTTCGAATCCTTCCTCATTTATGCAATAGCAAATCGCTTTTCCTTCAATGCTACCTTTAATTAAGCCTGCGTTTTTAAGCTCCTTAAGATGCTGGGATACTGTAGGCTGTGCCAAGGGCATCTCATTAACAATATCACCGCAGATGCAGGTGTCAACACTCATAAGGTACTCAAGGATTGCGATCCTTGCAGGATGCCCTAATGCTTTGGCTAAAACAGCAAGCTCATTTTGTTTGTCGGTAAAGTGGTCGGTTTTAGTTGCCCCCATAGTCATATTATTATATTGCAATATTACGATAATATTTTATTTTTTCATCGTTGCATGATATTTTTTTATAATTTTACTTCAGTGAAAAGCATGAGGCACATCCTAACCATCTTTTTCTCAGTATATCTACTGGGCCTGATGGTATTGCCTTGTAGTGAATCCCATGCGGCTGAAGCCGGGAGGCAATCAACCGAATCCCACTCACAGGATAAGCATTCTCATGATACGGAGCTTTGTACACCCTTCTGCGTTTGCGGCAGCTGTGTTACCGCTATTGTCCTTACTGCGGATGCAGATTACCAGATTTTCCAGCCTGACATTGTTATTGACAAAGAAATATCCAATTTTTACCAGTCAGTAAAATCTTCTTTCCTAGGCTCCATTTGGCAGCCGCCCCAGATAGTATAACACCGAGCCGGCGTTGCCGGCAGAATATTCATGGCCTGAACTGACAGGCTTTTACCGTGTTATATTAAACTATTCAAATGCTAGACAGAATAATTCATTTCAGCATCAATAATAAATTTATTATTGGGCTATTTACCCTGGCGCTCGTTGTAGTGGGAAGCTTTTCGCTGTACAACCTGCCGATTGATGCCTTGCCTGACATTACAAACAACCAGGTACAGATCATTACCAGCTCGCCAACACTTGCTACCCAGGAGGTAGAGCAGCTTATATCATATCCCATCGAACAATCTGTAAAGTCGATACCCCGGGTGGTGGAGCTACGCTCTATAAGCCGCTTCGGGCTGAGCGTTGTTACCGTTGTTTTTGAGGAGGATGTTGACATATACTGGGCGCGTGCCCAGATATCCGAACGTATCAAGGAAGCTGAAGAGATCATCCCTGAAAGCCTCGGTACTCCCGAAATGTCTCCGATAAGTACAGGTCTTGGCGAGATTTATCAGTATGTGGTCTTTCCCGAAAAGGGTTACGAGGATAAGTTCGATGCTACGGAGCTGCGGACAATTCAGGACTGGATCATAAAGCCCCAGCTTACAGGTACCAAGGGCGTTGCAGAGGTAAATACCCTTGGGGGCAAGCTTAAGCAATATGAAATTTCCGTGCAGCCGGACCGTCTCAGGAGCATGAATACGACTGTCTCCGAAATTTTTGAAGCGCTGGAAGCCAATAATGAAAATACAGGCGGTGCCTATATTGATAAGAAACCTTATGCTTATTTCATCAGGGGTATCGGTATGGTAAGCAGTATCGATGACATCAATAAGATCGTCATCAAGAATGTAAATGGCATCCCGATACTTATACGGGATGTCGCGAAAGTCCAAATCGGGAGCAGCATCCGCTACGGTGCGGTGACCAAGGATGGCAATGGCGAAGAAGTAAGCGGGTTCGTTATGATGCTAAAAGGAGAGAACAGCGGCCAGGTCGTGGAGCGGGTAAAGGAAAAGATGGAACAGATCAAAAAGTCCCTTCCCGAGGGTGTTGCCATTGAGGCATTTATGGACAGGACAAAAATGGTCGACAATGCTATAGGTACCGTCCAGCGAAACCTCATTGAAGGCGCACTTATAGTGGTATTTATATTGGTGCTTCTTTTAGGCAACTGGCGCGCCGGCTTGGTGGTGGCCTCGGTCATCCCGCTTGCGCTGCTATTTGCCATTACAATGATGAAGCTCTTTGGTGTCAGCGGCAACCTGATGAGCCTTGGGGCTATAGATTTCGGGATTATAGTCGATGGTGCGGTCATTATTGTCGAGGCAATAATCCACAGGCTTGAAGTCGCTAAAAAGCGAAAGCTTTCTGCCGCTGAAATGAATGATGAGGTATACGGTGCCGCGTCGAACATCAGGAATAGTGCCGCCTTTGGAGAAATCATCATACTTATTGTGTACTTACCGATCCTCGCCTTAGTAGGTGTCGAAGGTAAGATGTTCGGGCCTATGGCACAAACCGTATCGTTTGCCATCCTTGGCGCCTTTTTACTTTCACTGACCTATGTGCCGATGATGAGTGCCTTGGTTCTTAAGAAAGAGACAGGTCATAAGCCAAATTTCAGTGACAAAATCATCTCCTCAATCTATAATGCCTATCGTCCGCTACTTGACAGGGCCCTTAAGGCAAAAGGCCTTATTATCGGTGTATCGCTGGCTTTGTTTGCCATGGCGCTGCTGGTCTTTAACTCGCTGGGCGGCGAGTTCATACCTACCCTGGACGAAGGCGATGTGGCCACGCACCTTATTATAGCATCGGGCAGTTCGCTATCGCAGGAAATTGAGGCTACAACAAAGGCCGAAAAGCTGCTGCGGTCAAAATTCCCCGAAATTAAGATGATCGTTACCAAGATAGGAAGCGCTGAAATACCGACTGATCCTATGCCTATCGAAGCCGGCGATATGATTATCATATTGAAAGATAAAGACGAGTGGACCTCTGCTGAAACAAAAGAGGAACTAATGGAAAAGATGGAAGAGGTACTTGAAGAGATTCCCGGCGCTACGACCGAATTTTCGCAACCTGTGCAGATGCGTATGAATGAGCTTATGACCGGAGTGCGCAGCGATGTAGCCATCAAGATATTTGGCGAGGACATTGATATGCTGGTAAGCAAAGGCGAGGAAGTTGCAGAAATGATCAAAGGCATACCAGGAGTTGCTGATGCCAAGGCAGAGCGGGTAACAGGCTTGCCGCAGATAACAATACGTTATAACAAAGATAAGCTGGCGCTCTATGGGCTGAATGTCGGGGACCTTAACAGGGTCATCCGTATGGGCTTTGCCGGTGAAGCGGCAGGAGTAGTTTATGAAGGCGAAAAGCGCTTTGATATGGTCGTGCGCCTTGAAGAGGATAGCCGCAGTGATATCAGCAACCTTAGGTCACTGTATGTGACGCTACCCTCGGGAAGCCAGATCCCTTTAGAACAGGTCGCCGATATAAAATATGAGGATGGCCCGATGCAGATCAGCCGGGAAGATGGCAGGAGGAGAATCGTGATCGGGTTTAATGTCCGGGGAGCAGATGTTGAATCAGTAGTCAATAAAATACAGGAAAAGCTCGGGAAAAGCCTTAAGCTTCCATCGGGCTACTATGTCACTTATGGGGGCCAGTTTGAGAACCTGGTCCAGGCTAACAAGCGCCTTATGATTGCCGTTCCCGCGGCACTCGCACTTATATTCGTACTGCTGTATTTCACCTTCAAATCCGTGAAGCAATCCATGCTAATCTTCACTGCTATCCCGCTTTCGGCAATCGGGGGCGTATTTGCGCTATGGCTACGTGATATGCCATTCAGTATCTCTGCGGGTGTGGGCTTCATTGCGCTGTTTGGGGTAGCCGTACTTAACGGCATTGTACTTATAGCTTACTTTAACCAACTAAAATCGGAAGGTATGAATGATATATATAAACGTATCCATGAGGGCACCAAAGCTAGGCTCAGGCCTGTAATCCTTACTGCCGCGGTAGCTTCACTGGGCTTCCTGCCAATGGCACTGAGCTCCGGGGCGGGCGCTGAGGTACAGAAGCCTCTGGCAACGGTTGTTATTGGCGGGCTCATTACTGCAACCTTGCTGACTTTAATAGTACTGCCAATACTATACTACTATTTCGAAAGGGGATTCGGCTACAAGCCAAAAATTGGGAGCGTTGCTATTATAACGTTGTTATGCTCACTATCAGGTAACGCGCAGACACCAAAATCACTGGACGTAAACAGCGCCATTTCAATGGCAGTCCAGAACAACAGGGGCGTGCAGGCATCGGCTCTTGAGAGCCGTATGCAATCCCAGTTGAAAGGAACGGTATTTGATCTGCCGAAAACTGAGATCACAGGAACTTTCGGCCAGGTGAACACGGCTGCGCAGGATAAGTACTTCAGCGTCTCACAGACTTTTAACCCATTCCAGTTTGGGGCACGAAGGAAGCTATTGAACGCGACAGCTACTGCTGCCGAACTACGTGTTGAAGTAACTAAGCAGGAACTGTCCTATAGGGTGCGCCAGTCATGGAATGCCATTTTGTTTTACAATGAGCTCAATAAGATACTCCAGGAACAGAATGGCTATATGCAGAAATTTGTGCGTGCCGCCGAACTGAGGTTCAGGACAGGGGAAACCGGCTCCCTTGAAAGCACGACAGCTATTACTAAGCAGCAGGAACTCCTGCAGCAGATCAAGCAAAACGAAGCGATGATAAAAGTAGAGCATTCGAAGATGCGGATATTGCTGAACATCACAGATGAATTTACAGCTACTGATACCGCATTTGTTGCACTCCCGGCCATAGCGGTAAGGGACTCTGCCATGGTCAAGCAAAATGCTAATGTAAAGCTTGCCCAGCAGGAACTTGAAGTTGCCAAGGCAGGAATAAAGGTGGAACGCTCGGCCCTGATGCCGGATCTTACGGCTGGCTATTTCATACAATCCATGCGCGGTGTGCAGGAGGTGAACGGATCACCGGTCAATTATGACAGTTCATTGCAGTTCCAGGGATTTTCGGTAGGAATTGGGATACCGATTTTTGCAGGAAGCGGGTCTGCAAGAATAAAGGCTGCGAAAACCAATGTAGAGGCGCAGCAAATGAACGCTGATTACCTTGAAGCACAGTTGCAGGGCGAATTTCAACAACAACTGGAACAGCTCGCTACCTTCGAATCGCTAGTGAATTATTACAAGACTACGGCATTGCCTAATGCTGATATAATTGTCAACAATTCTACCAAAGCCTATATGAACGGCGATATTTCGTATGTGGAGTATATGCAGGGACTAGAAACAGCCCTTGACATTCGGACCAATTATATCAATGCTGTAAACAATCACAACCAGGCGGTGATCAACCTGCAATTCCTGTTAAACCAATAATCTTCATCACAATGAAAAATATAAAGCTAAAACACATTCTATATATCATTCTCGGCCTTGCTGCAGTTTTCGCCTTTGATTACTTTCTGCTCCGCAACACTGTGGAAGAAGAGGCCCATAATCATGAGCACGGCCAGGAAGAGAAAAAGCCTGAAGAAGCTGAAGGGGCCAGTTCAGCTATTAAGGAGGTAGAGCTTAATGAAGCGCAGTTTAAAGCATCTTCAATCGAACTGGGCACTTTCTCAATGAAAAACCTCAGCGAGGTAGTCAACGCTAACGGCTATACAAAGCTTCCCCCACAAAACCAGGCTGATGTGTCGGTACATATGACAGGCATCGTAAAGTCCATCAATGTCATCGAGGGGCAGTATGTAAAAAAGGGACAGGTGCTTGCCACTCTGGAGAGCCCTGAGTTCGCACAACTCCAGGAGGCCTACCTGACATCGAAAAGCAACCTTGAGTTTCTTAAGCTCGAATACGAGAGGCAGAGGATACTTAGTGAAGAAAATGTAAATTCTAAGAAGGTATTCCAGCGTACCAAGTCCGATTATGATATTGAGAGATCAAGGCTGGCGTCTTTGGACAGGCAGCTTACAGTACTCAACCTTAGCAAAAAATCTGCGACATCGGTTATGGCGCTGACTTCGCCTCTTACAGGTTATGTTACTGAAGTTAACATTAAACTTGCCAGTAATGCGGAAGTGGGAAAGCCGCTATTTACAATAGTAGACAATTCAAAGCTGCATGTGGACCTGCTGGTTTACGAAAAAGACCTGCAAAAAGTAAAGCAGGGGCAGAATATCCGCTTTGTGCTGACCAACCAGGACAATACTGAAATAATTGGGAAAGTATTTAATGTAAGCAAGTCATTTGAAAATGACACCAAGTCGGTTGCAGTCCATGCGGAAATACTAAATCCGACAAAATCACTTATACCTGGCATGTATGTGAACGCCCTTATTGATGTAGGCACCCGCCAGGTGCAGGCGCTGCCAACCGATGCCGTTATCAGGGCAGACGGAAGGGAATACATCTTCGTACTGGAGGATGGCCATAAAGAAGCTTCCCACGATGAAGAGCCGGGGCACAAGCATGACGACGGGCACGACCATGAGCATGACCATGATGCTGCTGAGGGGCATTCGCATGATGATGGCCATGAGCATGAAGAAGCGGAAGGGAAGACCTACCATTTCCAGCGTATTGAGGTTAAAACCGGGACAAGCCAGTTAGGTTATGTACAGGTTACCATTTTACAGGATGTCGATAAGGACGCTAAAATCGTTCTTAAAGGGGCTTATTATATACAGAGCCATTTGCTAAAGAGCGAAGGCGGCGGGGGACATGAACATTAATTGATAGCTTATGACTATATACGGCAATGCCAAAAGGCCTGACGCCATACTACCTGCATGAGCTTACAAGAGCAAAGTTCTTTAGCAGCCAAGATATTGCAAACTGCTGGCTACATCTCGAGCGTGCCCACATCATCGGTCAGAAATATCCTGTACCGCATACTGCTGTACATTGGGAGATGCTGAAGTTTGGCTTCAGGATAAAAAGTGCAAAAGAGATTATCGGCCAGCTGCCCCGCCTGCTATTCGGAGGGGTTAAGTCTTTTGTCGGAACGGTGCCAGTGGGAAATACGGGTGGGGCAAACGTGCATCCATTAAAGCCGATGAAAATTCCGGCGGACATTCAAGAAATATTTGACAAATACAAAAACTAGTATGGAAGCAACAAGTATACAAGAAGAAAAGGCAGGGTGGAACGAACATTTACCGTTGCTTGCCGCCGTAGCCATATTATTTATAATGCTGGGACTTGAATACGGATTCGAATACATCCCTGAATTCCCCTTTAATTTTATCATCTACGCAGTTGCTTACCTTTTAGCAGGCTATAATGTACTGTATATGGCGTGGCGAAAAGCGCTGCGCTTTGATTTCTTCAATGAGTTCTTCCTGATGAGCGTGGCCACAATTGGTGCCTTTGCTATCGGTTCCTATAGCGAGGGTGTGGCGGTAATGGCTTTCTATTCCATTGGGGAATGGTTTCAAGACAGTGCTGTTAACAGGGCAAAAAGAAGCATTAAGGCGTTGCTTGATGTACGGCCGGAGGAGGTTTCCGTCCTACGCAATGGCATACCGGCTGTAGTGCATCCAAAGGAAGTAAAAACAGGCGAAGTGATACAGGTAAAGCCGGGCGAAAAGTTGGCCCTTGACGGAGAGCTTTTTTCAGAGAAAGCTTCCTTCAATACTGCTGCCCTGACAGGGGAGAGCAAGCCCGATACAAAAGCCAAGGGTGAAAAGATCTATGCTGGGATGATTAATCTTAATACCGTGGCAGAGGTGAAGGTTACTGCCCTGTTCCAGGACAGCAAGCTTAGCAGGATTTTGGAGATGGTACAGGACGCCACTGCCCGCAAGTCCCAGACACAGCTCTTTATCAGCCGCTTTGCCAAAGTATATACGCCAATTGTCTTTGCCCTGGCTCTTGCCGTGTGCCTTGTCCCTTACTTTTTTGTAGAGGAATATATTTTCAGGGTGTGGTTTTACCGGGCATTGGTGTTTCTTGTAATAAGCTGTCCATGCGCTTTAGTAGTTTCCATACCGCTTGGCTATTTTGGAGGTATCGGCCTTGCCTCCCGCAAAGGCATCCTTTTTAAAGGCTCTAATTTCCTGGATGTTATGACAGAAGTCAATGTAGTAGTAATGGACAAAACAGGTACGCTTACTGAAGGTATTTTCAAGGTACAGGAAGTGGCTGCGCAAGGTATTCCGGAAGGAGAACTGCTAGCTACAACAGCTGCGCTGGAGAGCCAGTCCACACATCCTATTGGCTTGGCTATCGTGGAGCACACGGGCAAAGAAGCACTACAAGGAATTACAATCTCGAACGTTGAAGAGATTTCAGGGCATGGGCTCAAGGGTACTATCGGAGGAAAAGAAGTCCTTGCGGGCAATACCAAACTAATGAAGAAATTTAATATTGAATACCCGCAAGCTGTTGACGCTATTGTATATACTATCGTAGTAGTAGCTATTGACAATAAGTACAGCGGGCATATCATCATTGCTGACAAGATCAAGGAGGATGCCCCTCAGGCCATAAGGGAGCTGCACAAGCTGGGGGTTCAGACGGCGATGCTCTCAGGAGATAAGCAGGCTGTTGTCCAGCAGGTAGCCAAAGAACTAGGCATCGACAACGCATATGGCGATCTGCTGCCGGAAGGAAAGGTTGAAAAGGTACAGCAGATAAAAGACCAGGGCAAGCGCATCGCATTTGTCGGGGACGGGGTTAATGATGCACCGGTTGTCGCCTTGGCTGATGCGGGCATTGCCATGGGCGGCCTTGGCAGTGATGCTACGATCGAAACCGCGGATATCGTAATACAAAATGACCAGCCATCAAAAATAGTTACCGCTATCAAGGCCGGAAAGCTGACTAAGCGTATCGTTTGGCAGAACATCGTGCTCGCAATGACCGTCAAAGTTTTAGTACTTGCTTTAGGTGCAGGCGGCATAGCGAACCTTTGGGAGGCGGTTATCGCCGATGTAGGTGTTGCCCTTCTGGCAATCTTAAACGCGGTCCGTATCCAGAAAATGAAATTATAAATCAATCGGTATATTTACCCACAAGTTTTAAAAATACGACTATGAAATCTATCTTGAAAATTTTCTTACTGACCTTTACTGTACTTCTATTTTCTAATGCTGTATCTGCACAGGATAAGAAGACAATCCAGACTGCAACCATCAAAACAGCCATCTATTGCGACCATTGCAAGGCATGTGAAACCTGTGGCCCAAAATTCAACCAAGCGCTGTTGAAGGAAAATGGTGTACAAATGGTTGTCCTTGATGACAAGGCAATGACTATCAAGGTAACCTATAATTCAAAAAAGACAGACCTTACGAAGATTAAAACCGCAATCAGCAAGCTTGGCTACGATGCTGATGATGTGAAGGCTGACCCGGATGCCTACGCAAGTCTTGATGGCTGCTGTAAGAAGTAAAGCAATAAGCTCTTCTTTAAGGAGGCTTGTTCATGTAAAGACTAGTTGAGATCGACGAACACTTCCTGTAATTGATTGTTACGAAAATAACATACGACGAGATGGCATATCCCAACAAAAGAATGGTCATAAACAGTAACTGGCGAATTCGGCAAGGTCGACTTAAATTTTTCTGCTAATAGGATTGCCTCACCTTTGTGATTGCAACCAAGTGTCGTTAGTCCATAGTTCTCGGGTCCCGGTCCAAATACCCCGATTTTGGGATCCTTCTTGCGAAGCACAAAGTCATCGTCGTTATAAACGACCTTTAAGCTGTAGTTATCTTTACTACGGAAATCAACGCTCGAATTTCTCTTGTGATAGTTGTCTGTCAATGTGGAAGCGCCAATTGCGGGTGCAATCAAATAAATATTAACTTTCGCGTTTGAAGGAGTAGGTGTGCCGTCACTGTCTATGTCAAATAAGGCGTAGGCAGCCAATTTTGCTCCCAGGCTATGCGATATGACATTCACCTGTGCCGCACGCTGGCCGGAAAGCAATTGCTTGAATGCCTTTCCTACCTGTATAGCATTGTATGATTGAGCCTGTTGGAAAAGCTGAAACAGGGGTTTGTTTTGCCACGGTTTTGCCGAGAAGCAGCATCCATAAAGCGCGTCCCAATAAATCTCTACCGTACAGATTCCGGGCGCCGTTCCATCTATATTATCTTTCATGGAGGCAAAGTCCTGGACGGATGTAGATTCACCTTTTCCGGTGGGAAGGAAAGGTTTTCTGAAACCGTGAACCAGAAAGGTAACGGACTTTGACGAGCGTGTATCCTTATCAATCTTTTCCTGGATTCTTTTAAGGATCGCATCATTCAATGCCTTAACGTTAGCGTCACTAAACACTGTCCCGTCACATTGGTATAGCATTGCTATTGCTGCAAATTCGTCAGGGTTGTCCTGATAAAACCTTTTTATGGAGCTGCCGGCCGCTCCCAGCATGTCATTTTTGATCAAATATTCGGGATAGATGCTGCCCTCCTTATCAAAGTAAACTGCAAGCCTGGTATCAGACAGGTTACGTTCGCCGTAAAGCACGTTGGGCGATTGCCCAACTGCTGACAGCCATGCCAGCAGTATGTAGAGGGTAAAGAGTTTTCTCATAAATTAGTATCAAGCTTCAGGTAATCAAGTGCGTTATTCCAAAAGAAGTCTTCCCTGTTCTGTTCGGTAAATCCTATCTCGTCGAACAGTTCCATATAGTTGCTCATATAGGTTTGGTTAATCCCTTCCTGGAAAAGCATATGCCAGTCGCTGCCATAAATGATTTTCTTAGAAAACCCGGGTTCGGCTGCAAAGAGCTTTTGAAGTCGGAGCCGTATATTAGAATATTTGCTGACATGGGACAATTCATCGAGGTAGGCGACATCACAATAAACATTTATGAAGGAAAGGCAAAGTTTATACACAATCTTGGCATAAGAGGAATTCCAGTCTTCCTGCTTTTCATCGGCATCGGGTGGTAAATCAGTAATCTCCCCATGATGCACCTGATCGGTAGCAGATGGCTCTGCAAACCATCCTTCACCGCCCCCGGCGTGGGCAAGGCAAAGCCTTAGGGTTGGGTACCTCTTCAAGACCTGATACCAATACATAGGATTTGAGTTATGCCCGCTATGCGTGGCAGGCTGGGCTTCAAAGCCTTCCTTATTGCAATGGGCAAAAATGGGAACGTCATTGGCAATGCAATACTGGTAAAGGCGGTCTATCCTGTTTCCATAATCAGGGTCATCGAACGGGCGGTAGCCCATCGGAGGATAAAACTTGATGCCCTTGAAACCTTTTTCTTCAATGGCATCCCTGATGATTTCCAGCCCATCCTCCCGGCTTGGGTCAAAGGCAGCGAATGCATATATGCTGCCATCGTACTTTTGATTAAGAGAGGCCATATTGATTATCTGCTCGATGTGGTCAAAATATGATGAGTACCGGCGGGGCGCTCCGGGGTCATTAAAGTAGTTGTCAACGTCCATCATATGATGGATATATAGTGTTACGCCGTTTCCATCCTTTGTCATGAGGTAACGCAATATATCTTCCTCGCTGTTTTGCATGAACCGGAACCATTTGAAGTAGTTGGCCATTTGCTTCACTTTTGTGCATATCCATTCAATAAGCCTTTCGAAAAGGTTGCGGAGGCGTCCTATGAGTCCATCAGGGCTCTCCGCGCCGAAGGCTTCGCCAGCTGCCAAATCAGCGGTTTCCACTTCACTTATAAAGTTTTCGGCCAACGCCATTTCCTGAAACTCCATAAGCCCATCCAGTACAACAGGATCTAAAAATTGCGTGCCGGGTACAATAGCAACAATATCCTTCTTTACCTGATAAAAATCCATTTTCAGAAACTCTGTACCAAAGGAACTTTTAAGGGTGTTCGCCTTTAGCACATCACTCTGGGGCGACACAAACTCACTGACAGGCCCCTGCGCATTTTCGAAAGTGCTGCCCGTATGGCTGACCAGCAGCTTTTCAATGGCGGTTGCCATCCTGTGGGAGATGTACGGATGGGCATACCGTACCAGTATTCCGGCCACGGGTAGGTATTTCAGATTAAACAGATGCGTGTGGATGTCAATTACTTTTCTCATGATTATCAGTTTTTTACGATAAAATTAATGAATAATTTCTTATATTTGACACAGCGGCCAATTCCTTTTGCCGTAATTTATATCTGAATATATTTCTTGCCGGCATTGAAGCCTGGATAATGGACTGCGGTAATTATAGGCAGGCGATCTGGCAGCCGATTTATAATATCAAGTATGGGTGGATGGTTAAAATTACGAAGAATAAGGGTTAGCAGTAGCAGGCTGAAAAAAATCCGGCGGGGCTCTGTAATTTTTGTATTCCTGATAACCGGCCCGCTAGTAATCATTTTTTTCCGCCTACCCGGCGACCGTCCGCTGCATCCTCCGATACTCACGATCAGCTGTGAAGCTCAAAGGCCGCTTTATCTTACCATAAAGATCACCAATGATTTTGAAACTGAAGTGTCCGTATCACTTTCCAGTCTGAGAATGAAAGTTGGAACATCTTGATATCCTGTTCCCGAATGATGCTACAGATATAGCTATAGACGGTGGAGGGAAGACATTATCCTTTACGCCAGCAGATAACTTAATGTTTAAAAAATATGGAGAGGGAAAACCTTCGCATTTACATATCAGGCGTAACGTACTGGACAGCATCCTCAGAAAAAACTATACCAATAATCCCTATAGCCGGTCAATAAGCTTCAAAATAAAGGATGCAGTCGTAAACCACAGTTTTTCTAATAAGTCGCTTGTTATGTTCTATTTATGGCGCAGTGTTGGAAAGACAGTTGACTACCAGACTAAGGTTGGCCTAAAGACACCGATGGAGATGGTGCTGAATTCATCAGTGCCTTCACCGGAGAGGATTTTGCTGCTCGATAGTGAATTGAATTATGATTTCAGCGTAAATACAATGGACAGCGGCCTGCTGTTCAACTTTACGGATAACAATAAGGCAATTTTTGAGGAAATAGCACTATTTATAATTTCGAGCATTTTTGGCTTTTTTTCCGGCTTACTTATAGAGCAGCTGCTAAAGCCCAGAAGGTCCCCATAAGGTTGCGATGTGTACTACTGGTGGAATGGCCTCACTGTATATAAGGCTCCACGCAAATTGATATCACTTCGCAAAAGTATCCCTGGTGCTGCAAAGAATTACAGCAGTCAAGCGCCGCACCGAAACCCCGGGAAGGTTCGTGCGGCGCGCCGCCGCTACAGCGGCAGCGGCACTGTCCTGAAGTCGGCTATGTTCAGGAATAGCCCTCGGTGGGTTGTCATGCCTTTGCGAAACAGCTGCCAAAGCAATGCGCATCCCATCTGCGCCAATGTGGAGTTGATAAATAAATCCTGCTTTTCGAGTGCCTCGGCAAGCGAGCAGCTTGGGGCATCGGTATCATTTTCGGATTGCTTTAGCAAATCTTCAAATTCCTGCGTTACAAAAGGCAGGCTGCCCACAGTTTCAAATTGCCCTGACTTCGGCTGATGTATGCTGCCAACAGTGGACAGGATAACCTGACCCGTATCCTTGCCGTTACCGAAATCCATCCAGTACCTCGGCGTATTGGCATAGTGGCTGTTGCCGTTGGCATCCGTAAGCACTCCTGCAATTTCAAACCGTGCTGCTACGGTGTCAACAGTGGAAATATAAATAGCAGCTTTAGCATTGCCTGACTCGCTGTCAAATTTCTTATTTACCGATTTCCACCCTGTACCGAAAAAGCGGTTGCAGCGGGTAATAAGTGCAGCAGCCTTTGGTAGTCCCACCTCGCATTCGGCAAACAGCTGCCTGCCTCGGTTGGCTTCGGTAACAATATCGTCATCCCACAGGCATACCTGAAACCCTGCATGCCCTAGGGCTTGCAGGCTATGGCTCATGCGTGCAAGTGCTGTCAGCACTTGTGAGCCTGTACCGCCTGCCCCGATTAGGCAGACTTCTACAGGATTAGTCGGGTTTAAAAGTTCGGGTGCTGTAAAATGGGCTTTCGGTTTCATCGCAGTACGTGTTTAAGTTGCCTGTTATTGGGTACAAGTTCCTCAATAGGAAAAGGGCTGCCTGTTTCGGCAAGGCTTTGGTACAGGCTGATAAGGTTGCCCTTTACGGGGTTATGCCCGTCAATGAGGTGGCTGAAATAACTCCCGAAGAAATAGCCCTGCCATGCCCGAATAAACTCTTCCAAAGCTGCCGACTGGCTGATGCGCACATCGACAGAACCCATGCAGACATTGCCATTATGGTACAGGTTGAAGAAGGGTGCATTAAACAACGGGGTGCTTAGGCGGGGCTTATTCTTTACCGCAAGAGCATAGACAAACAGCCTGCTTTTGCTCGCTGCCCAAACCAAGGCAGGCAGGGGCAGTTCCTGCGATGCAATCCCAAGGCTTTCTGAAAAGTACAGCTTTTGGGTCTGTGGCTTGGTATACCACACCACGCTGCCATCTTCGGCAGGATTGATGTGAAGCACGCAGGAAGGTAGCAGCCCCTTAGGCTTTAGGAAGGCTTTGGCGGCAGCTTTTCGTGTATCAAGTGCCTTTGCCAGTCCCTGCGCCTCTTTTACGCTTAGAGGCCTTGCATTGACGGGGCAGCCGTTTTCGTCCATGTCGTAATGCTCAAGGTAGAGGTCATTGTCATTGTTCTCGGGCTTGAATACCACGATAGCGGCAGCAGGGTGGTAAAGTGTCGGTGTGGTGTCAGTTGTTTTCATCGCCAGTTGTATTTAGTATATAGCATAAATCATCCATAAGGGAAAAGAGCCTGCACTCAAAATCGAGGCTCTCGGTGTCCTGCGCCCGCCCGTCAAAGGTTCGTGTCAGTACAGGCTGCTGAATATCACGGCATTCGTTGAACTCATTGTTCACGCATTCGGAAAGGGTATGGTAAAGCCACCCCTCTGTCTCGGCGCAAAAGCCGATGTACTTGTCCATCGTGATGCAGTCCTCATCATAATCATCATCGTCATCGCCATGCAGTATTTGGATATCGGCGTGGCGGTACACATGCCCCTGCGGGTGATCCCGCCACAGCCCGAGAGCCTTTTCGCCAATAGACAGGCAATCGTAGCCAAAGCTGTTAAGCGGTTCAAATCGCTCCAGTACTCCCTCAAAATGGTTCAGGTGGCAGGGGTTCCACAGCCTGCGCTGCATTACCGTGCCTATATGTTCCGCCCTGTTCAGTTGTGAGCGGTTGCTGTTATAGCTTTCCTGTTCCCAATCTGTCGGGTCATTCTCCACCCATTCCCGTATCATGTCGTACTGCCAACAGAGGTAGCTGCTGTCATCGGTATAGTAGGGGATGCCTACCACATGCATCAGGTAAGCACATGTGCAGAGCAGCAGCTGCGCTGCCCGCTTCTTCTTTCGGTCTTGCAGCAGCTTATGCAGCGGCACAACAGGGATATAATAGAGCGTGTTGCCCGTGTTGTAGGTTTCCTCTGCTTGCACTACTGTTCTGCCCGCAGCATCCCTGCCCTCAATTATTTCTATCTGTTCCTGCCTTGCCCGAAGCAAGCCTTTTGCCTCCCAAAGGGCTACCGCCTTATTATAGGGATAGCTAAGTGAGCGGGTTTCCATAGGTGCAATGCTGTAATGTCCACACAGCAGGGCAAAGGAGCGGTAAAAATCTTCTTCCTCGTTTTGCGATGCAGCAACAGGCTGCCCTGCAAAATGGGGCAGGAAACGCACCTTTAGAAAACCATTGGCAGCAGCCCCTGAGGGGCTGATAGCAGCCTGTCCCGCTGCACCTCTGCGGCATCCCTGCGGCGGTTTAGCTGTAGCAGGAACTGCCCTGCGTTTTGGTGCAGCAGCTTCTGCCTTTTGTTTGTGGGCAGCCGAAGCTGCCCGCTTATCCTTTGTTGCATAATCCATAACTTTAGCTTTATGTTATCCTTTTGTCCCCATCATGCTCTCAAAGCGGTACTGCACTTTATCCTCACTGATGACAGGACCGCTGATTTTGGCGGTTGTCAATAGGGGGTAGGTATTGGCATAGAATTGCAGCACCGCATCGATGCTCCATTTCGCATCGGGGTCGGTAAGGGTAATATCATTCCCCTTCTCCTTCATCAGGAATATCCTCGGCATTTGGCTCGCTATCAGCATAATCTTGGGTATTAGGTTCTGTATTTTCTTCGTCTTGGGTCTCGGCGGGCTGCGCTGCCCCGAACAGGTCAGGCGCAAACTGCGCCTTAAGGCTGTCCCTGCGCTTGCGCAGCTGTTCTGCCTTGTCAGGGTACTCGGTCGCCTGCGGCACTTTGCACCACGCTTCCTTAAACTTCCCTTCTGCCTCAAGGGCATCCACCTGCTTCATCGCTTCAAGGAATTTCTTTTCCTTAGGGCTTATATCTGTGGCAGGCTTGTCAGGCTTCTCGGTTTTCTTTTTCTCCATTGCAGATTGCTTCTTTGCTTCTTCCTGCCCTTTAAGGTACTGCTCCATGTTAACGAGCAGCTGCGATGTCGCTTGTACAGGGGCAGCAATGGCAGGGAAAAAGCCTTCGCCGAGTTCCTGCGGCGTACCTTTAAGTATCAGCGGCGGGATATGCGTTTTGGCGGTGTCCCCACAGGCATCGTTCTGCAACAGCACCGAAACGGTCAGGCTCTCGCCATCCCTGCGCAGGGTCAGGTTAAGGCAGCCCTGAAAGTCAAGGGCTGCCACCTGGCTGAAAAAATTTGTAATTGCCATAATCTTTAAATTGAATTATTCGAAAAGTAGGGCAACTGCCTGCCTGTACTTGGTGTTCTCATTATGCTTCGCCTGCTTTACGATACAGTCGATTGTAAACAGGGCATTATGCCCGTCAAAGAGATGGTCAGCAAAAAGGCTGCTGCTCTTGGTCAGGCTCTTGCCGTTCCTGCGGATTGCCTCGGCTACATTTGTAGCCACCCTGTACCAAAATTCAAATGGGATAAATCCGTTGTCCCAACCGCTGCGGATGGCTTCCTCGTTATCGGTCAGGTATTGGTATGCCTGCTGCAGGCTCTCCAAAATGCCTTGCACCTGTTCAGGGAAAAGTGCTGCAAGCAGTTTGCCCTTCTCCACGTTGTTGAGGTTCTGTAATGGTTTCATAAGCTGTAATTTTTATGCAGCCCCTTATGGGGCTGCTGTTATACCTTAGTTCATCAGCAGGGCAGCAGCCCCGCCTTTTGCAAAGTCAGTACATAAGTCAAATGCTTTTTGCGCCCGTGCCTGCGCCGTACCACCGAGATAGATGCTTTTCATCTTATCCTCATCGTTCTTGAAGTTGCGCACGTTTTGGTAGTAGCCTGTCACGGCATTGTACGCCCCGAAAACTGTCCCTTTTGTGGTTTCCATCTGCTGCGTATCACTTGCCATTGCGTACCCGAATGCGGCATCACAGGCATTTTTGAATACGCTTGAAAGTTCGTCTTCCGCTCCCTTTTTAAGCAGGTTGAAAGTCTCGGCGTTGGGGCAAAGTGCAAGTTGTATCAGCTTTTTAACTTCCTTGTCCGCAATGCGCACCTTAGCCCACTCGTTAAAGATGCCTTCCAACTGTACGGACAGCGTATCAGCCAAGCCCATAACTTTGTGGGCATCCTCTAACCGCTGCTTGGCGTTGGCGGTATGCCTGATGCGCACTACATTAGTAGCCGAGCGCAAGGCAGCGTTAAGTGTGTTTTGGCAAACGATTCGGATAGGGGTGAAAGCTGCGGTAATACTGCCCGAGCCATCGTGCGAGGTGGTCAGGAAAATATACTTTTCGGTAACATCATCCCCACTGCCTACACGGATATAGCCGGGCAGCTTGGCAGTTATAAAGATGCGTTCCCCCTGCCCGATAGCCCCTGCGGTCTCGTATAAGATACCGTCCCCACCGCCTACGATAGCATCAAAGAAAGCGAAGGCGTCAGCGTTTTGCACGATTTGGTAGTCCTTGCCTACCACACCAAAAATGGCGTTGGTGTCGGTGCGCATTGTAGCGTACTGGTCAGGTACGGCAAAGTCAATGGCAGGCTCGCTGCCTTTAGCAAATAGGGGAGCTTTTACCACTTCATAGTCAAGCCCTGCGTGCGCTATCGCCTCGAGTGAAGTCGGGTAATCCTGCACAGTTTGCCCAAGGGCGTGCCATGCTTTTTCCTTTACGCTGAAAAAAGAGTATTTTCCTGTGTTCTCGTTGAAATTCAGATTATGTGCCATGATATTTAATTTTTAAGATTGAACTTGATTTTAAAAGGGAAGGTCATCGTGCTGCCCATCAGGGCTTACCTGCGCTCCTGTAACCTCCATTGCTTCGGGCTTTGCCTTTGCAGTTTGCCCTGCCTTTGGCTTCTCTGCTGCAGCCCCGCCACCGTGAAGCGTTATTTTTGAGGTGTGGAAGTTCAGCCCTGCTTTAGCATTGCCGTCCCCGTCCACCCATGCCCGTGCGCTCACCCGCCCCGAGAGTTCCACAATACTGCCCTTGGTCAGGTACTGCGCTATGCCTGTGCCTATCCAGTAGGAACAGTCAAAAAATTCGGTCTGCGTTACCCGCTCCCCGTTCTTAGCCTTGTAGCTGTCGTTTACCGCTACCGAGAAATTAACCACTGTCCTGTCGTCAGACAGCGTGCGCACCTGCGCATCGCCTGTCAATCGTCCTGTAATGTCCATGATGTAAAGATTTAAATGAAACAATAATTTCCATCCTCCTCAACCCCTGCCAAACAGCATTTTTCCAAAAGAAAAAAGGGAAAAAAAGAAAGCCGCCCTGAAGTGTGCGGGCGCAAGCGGAGCGCTATAAGTCCCGAAGGGTGGCCACCGGCCATTATGCGCGCGCAGCCTGCGCCCGCACGATAACTTCGCTTGCCTTTTTATCCCTTTTCGCATTGGAAATGCAACTAATGATTTCTTTCTTCGATTTTGTAAGATTTAAGTAAATAATTGATATTTTAGTAGTTACCTAAGCCCGATCTATATGGCAAATTTTTGGAAACAATCCGGTGTCCCGCACAGGGGATGGAGTCTACTCGATGTAATAGATGTCAGGGAAGACGGCCAGCGTGAAGAAGATACTGATTATGAAACCTGCATGATGTGCGGTAATGAAAAAATCAGGTATGTACATTTAGTTGAACATCCAGAGATAGATGAAGAGTTCCGGGTTGGATGCGTATGTGCTGAAAACATGACTAATGACTATGTGAACCCACTCAAAAGAGAGCGCGAGCTTAGGAATAGAGCAAGCAGAAGAAAAAATTGGTCAAAGAAACAATGGAAGCATAGTCAAAAAGGGAATCTTTACCTGAAAGTAGAAAATCACTTATTAGTGATCTTTACCGATAAGAAAACTGCCAAATTCAAGGTAATGATTGGAAAGACAGTTGGTCATATGAGTTTTGATACTATTGAGCTCGCGAAGATAGCTGCTTTCAATGGTATTGAATATTTTAAAGAAATAGGAGATTGGTGAATGCATTGCAATACACTTAATTACAAAGGTGAATTTATTGTATACACATCTGTAGTTAAAACAAAAATAATGAAAGAAATTTGATTAAAGAGATAATGGATATTTATGGGTACACAGTGGGATAAACTAATACAAATTGACAGATCGTGGGTTGACAGTCAGTTAGAGCATCATTTTAAAGACGTTGATAAAAAGATTAATATAAAACTTTATACTGTTAAGGTATCGGGAACTCAAATCTTACCTGATAGCTTAGTTGAAAAGCTGCATGAGATGCTACCGGACTATGTGTATAACACACGAGAGATTGCCTCAATAGGGGAAAGGAAAGCTGCTCTTACGGCTAACCATTTTTTCGGGCAGAAGGATCCTAAGACAGACGGAAAATATGGAGAATTATTGCTGTTTGCTTTAGTTGAGAGTGTGCTTGGCTGCAAGATGGTTGCTCATAAATTACGGTCTTTAAGCAACTTTAGAGACCAGGTAAAGGGCGGTGATGGTATTTTTCTGGGAAATTACCAGATTTATGACGGAAGAACAGAAGCTGCCTATCTTATAGGCGAATCAAAGATAATGGGACAGTACAGTGCCGCGTTAACTGACGCGCTGGATTCGGTCAACAGATTCTGTGGCAATTCAAATTCTCCTGAATTTCGCAAAACTGAATTAATAGTAGCTAAAGAAAAACTCTTTCTAGATGACGCTATGGATATCGATGAGCTTTATGATCGTTTGACTCCTACAACTGAACTTTATAAGTCGCAGGTCGTTGTACATCCAATACTTATTATGTATGATGACACAACAATGAAAAACTGCGAGCGGGACAATAGTGCAACTAGGGATGACTTGGAAAGCAGTATTCGAAAAGGAGTGGCTAAGAACAAAGAACAAATCATCAATTTTATAAAATCGAAGATTGCCACCTATCCTGAGGTGGCGAAAGTTTATGTTGATTTTTTTCTGGTTCCGTATAATGACGTAAATAAATTCCGTGATACGATGTATTATTATATCCATGGTGTAACGTATCCAAGAGAATAATGAGCATATTGGACAACTATAGTAAGATTTTTGGGCATCCATTGCTTAACAAGATAATTGACGACCTGACCTATAACCAGTTCTTTTTTCAGTTAAAAAAAGGCAAAACGTTAATTCCCATTTCTTTTGAACACTTAAAAAAGTGCATTTGGCTATGTTCTATACTTGCCGACAGCGCAGATGAGTCCCATCGAAAAAAGGTACAGCTTTTTGCCAGCCTAACATACCTACAAAATTCGGAAGATGTCGATATTACCAGAGCTTGCTATCTATTGTGCTCGCGAGTAGGCAACCTTACTGCGACACGGCTTTTTAAAGGTTTAGGGGACGGTGATTATGATACAATCTTTTCCTTTGACGCTTTACTGAACTATGAGTTGGCGAATGAATGGAACGACAAGCTGGTGACATCAAACAACGAGCGTATTGTAACCTCTAAGTTTCAAAAAGGATTATGGAATACATTGAATCTTGGAGGGCGGGTTGCAATTTCTGCACCAACTTCAGCAGGTAAGTCATTTATCCTTAAAAAATATGTAAACAGGTTGCTTCTGGAGCATGACGCATTCCGAATTTTATACATTGTCCCTTCAAAGGCTTTGATCAACCAGGTAAGTGAAGAGTTCAGAAAGGAGGTAAACCTAGAAGAGGTTGATGTAAAGACCGCGTTTATAGATGATGATAAGCGAGAAGCCAAGCAAAAAGAAATTTTTGTATTAACGGCAGAACGGTGCCTCAGGTTGATAAAGGAAGCGTCTAAAGGTGAATTTGTTCTTAATTTAATTTTCATTGATGAAATTCAAAATATTGAAGATGAAGAAGGCAGGGGATCACTTCTTGAATATGTCCTGAAAGAATTGTTCACGTTGTTTTCACAGGCGCAAATCATTATAGCGGGGCCTAACATCGATGACGCTTCAACCCTTTTCCAGAAAATATTTGATGTTGGGGCTGTTGCGGTGGAGACTGGTGTTTCCCCGGTCTTTCAGATAAAAACTATTGTGAGGCCGGCTGAGGGGAATAAGCTAAATATAACTTTAAAGAGCCAGCTGGGACGAGAGCAAAGCTTTGAACTAGAGACAGAAATCAATATATCAAAGATGATTAATAGCAGCTATGCCAGGGGCCTTGCCCCAATCATTGACTATTTCTCTACCGACGAGCAAAATATAATATATTCCCCAAGAACCGATTATGTAGAGACTTGGGCTCTGGAATACGTCCATGGTACTGCACAAGAATTTAACGGACTGCCAGAGGATACACAAACTAGGGAACTGATTGATTTCCTTAAAGAAGAAATTCATCCCAAATACCATCTCATTCCATGCTTGGCGAAGAAAGCTGCCTTCCATCATAGCAAACTCCCGGATATCGTTCGTAAAGAGATTGAAGATGGCTTTCTGGAAGGACGAATAGTAAACCTTTTTTGTACCTCCACGTTATTGGAAGGGGTCAATTTACCGGCAAACAATCTTTTTATTGTGGCACCAAAGAAGATGAACGACAGACTTTCTGCATTCGAATTTGGAAACCTTATCGGGAGAGCGGGAAGAATCAGGGATTGCCTTTATGGTACCATTTACTGTGTAGAGCGAAGCATTAATGATACATGGGCTGAAGAGTATTATGATAAAATCTATTCTAAGGAAGTAAAATCTGTTACGGAAAAATCACTTGATGTGGTCGGAGAACTCTTATCACAGCTTGATAAGCCGGTTGAAGAAATTGCAGAACCTAAACATAGGAATACCTCTATACTGCTTCGTCATAAATATCTACAGGGTGAAGAGGCCCTGAATGATTATTTGGCCAAGAAAAATGTTGAAGATATCAATGTACAGCAGATTACTGGTAAGTTAAGGTCACTTCTGGAGCGTGTGGAAATCCCTCAGGAAGTTTCAAAACTTAATCCTTCTGTGGATCCGATCTTGCAAAACCAACTTTATCTTAAAATCAGGGAAGAGGGCATTTCGCAATGGGCTATCAATCACAATCCTAATTTTTACAGCAGAATTACAAAAGAAGAGAAAGACAATTACACATTCGATAACACTAGTTTCTATTGGCAACTTGTTAGCGTAATGGAACGGCTTGACGCTATTTTCCAAATTTCCAAAGAAGCTTATTTCAAACATAATATTTCAGCGTCTATACGCCAGGTATGTTTTTATGGCCTTCGGTGGCTGAATAGCTCATCACTTCATGACTTGATACAGAATGATATAAATTTCTATAGTGGACATAGCAACCCAAAGAAAAAAATTAATCCTGAAGACGAAAAAGACATAAATTTCCGAATCAATGAGGTGATAAAAATCAACAGTACGCTGGTATCGTATGTGCTTGTAAAATATCTAAAGCTCGCCAACGATATCCTGGAGCCATTGATGAGTGATGTGCAGAAAGAAAAGTATAAATTTTCGCTTGGCCTCCCAACAATGCTTGAACTCGGTTCAACAGAACATACGGTAAAGATGCTTATCTCACGCGGCGTTTCGCGGAGTGTTGCGATAAAAGTCTGGGGTGAATTTAAAAAAGTATACGGGCACGAGGCAATGGATATCTTTGAGTGGCTAAAAACCAAGGAAAGGCTAAACCTTAAGCCAATCTATAACCGTTACCTGAGGCGATTAAAGCTTTTGCAAACCGCTGAAAATGATCCTAAAGAATAATAACCGGCTAAATAGTAATCTGAAACTCCCTGCACTACACGACGGGGATTTTTTGCGCCAAAATTTTTTTCGAGAGCAGTCGATTCGCTTTTTTTCGGCCAAAAATGACATTTTCGGACCTTTTTTTATTCTTATCTTCTATTTGGTATTAATTTCCTTTTGGTGAATTCTCTTTGGAGCGTGCATAGTGAGTTTCCCCTGAAACTGTGTGTTTCTGAGTATCACTCACAATCAAGGTTAAAGTTAACTTCCTTTCGGAGCCATCCTCCCCATCACGTGTCCAAAGAGTCGATTAATGCCCTTTAGCTGGTACCAACTTTCAGGTTACTAATCAACCTGCTATACATACTACTCGTACCCTAGTGCCATAGCCCTGCTGTGTATAGTCCCCTTTCGGTAGCAGGAAAAAATGATCAGATGCCGAAGATTTTAGCCAAACCATCTGCCATATAAGATAAATGTAAAATTATATTTAATTTGATGACGGATTGGCATTGCTGAAATTAGTTATGAACGCAGATATGAACATGATTCTATCTGTCCACACTTATGCTTGTCATCAAAATACTCTTGGGTTCGTCTACAATTCAATAATCGGCTGTCAGGTTATACCTTATATCTTATCATATATTGCGATATTAGCGTATCAAAAGATTTTGAAATGGGAAAGAAGAATACAAAAGTGGGTATTTGCAGATTATGTAAAAAATCCAAGGAATTAAGTTTTGAGCATGTGCCTCCTAAGGTTGCATTTAATAAGAATACTAAGTATTACTCGATACCCCACCAAGATGTGCTTACAGCGCCTAATCCATTCGAATATAAACCTAAAGGCATGATTTACCAGGGTGGAATGGGTTATTATAGCCTCTGTCGCGATTGCAACAGCTTTTTGGGCACCCACTATGTCAGAGATTTTGCCAAGTGGGCTAACATTGGAATGGATATCAATTCTAAATATACTTTTGAGTACGCCGAAATCCTTGTGGAGAATGTTAACCCGTTATTTATCCTTAAGCAAATTGTTTCAATGTTCATATGTATGAACCAACCATGGTATACTGAAGAATATCCCGAGTTACTCGAATTTGTCAAAAATCCTGAAAGCAGGCATTTACCGAAGCGTTATAGAATATATACCTATATGAATGACGAAGGGCAGATACGCACATGGGGCTGGGTACAGACGAATATCTATGGTGCCTTCGGTGAATTTACCTTTCCGCCTTTCGGTTATGTATTAACCCTAAATGATGGCTATACAACTCCAAACTTAACTAATATTACATCCTTTAAGGATTATGAGAACAGGCGCGACCTAACAATGCTGTTAGGCTTGCGAAAGCATCCAACGTATCTTGCTATTCCTTTAGATTATAGAAAAAAATGTGACATAAAAAAGGCGATCAAAGCTGATGATTGCGACGAGGAGGGAGATTAATTCTTTATACTTCAGTTATGCTAATTTCAAAATGGCAAATCATCTTCGCTGACAAGGAATAACTTTTGTGGTTCTACCAAATTTGGAGTTGTATTTTGTGAACTTATAAAATATAGTTCATTCTTACCATAATCTGAAAAAGTGATTGACCCCGTATCGAAAAGGTCAAAGATGATATTTACAAAGTGGCGTTTTTCCAAACTTTCCTTTATCCGTTGTGTATGCCTATTTCCTTTACCTGATAGCATAAGTGAGGGAGCAAGGTGCTTAGGCGGTTTATAGTGTTGATCGCCGTTAAGAGCGCTCATTTTTAACTCGGCATACATACCTGTAAAATTAAAAAGAAGTTCAGGAAAGGGGTTGAATTGTTTCACTTCGCAGAAAGTCTGTAAATCATGGTTTTGCACATAGCAGAATTTCTTTTTTGAATGCTCCACGATGTAGTGATCATGGTCTTCCACTATTGCATTAGCGTTTATTACAGCGATATCAGGCGTCAAATAGATATCTCTTTGAAAACCTGATTGGACTGTCAGATTGTGATGTATTTCAAAATTCACTTCATAAAGTTTTTCTTCCTCCCTGTATTGCAGGACGATGCGGAAGTATGAAAAATTCTCAGGATACCCTCCGGGAGAAAGTTTGTACTTGAACTTTCCAGCCTTTAAATTTTCTATTGAAAGGGTAAAACCCTGATGTTCATAATATTTTACTACATAGTTATAGCAGTTCATCTCAAAATAGTCGCTGATTCTTCTGCCTTGCTCATTGATGTAAGTTTTATGTATCCGCAGAAAGGAATTGATATCCTTCTCAAAATCTTCAACACTTTTAAATGGATTCGCCATCGCTATTCTTTTTGTCTTCTTTTTTATCCTGCCTTATTTTCATCTGTCTTATCTCCCGCAGCAGGTCCTTTGTTTCTATATATTCGAATATGGATTTTGGGATCTCATAAGCTCTCATGATTTTTTTATATTGCATAGTTATCGCTATCATCCTCCTTCTTTCATTCTCATCGAGGTCATATGTTCCTATACGTACTGCGGTGGCATTACTGTTTCTGAATATCTTGGTAGCAAACATAGTTGCGGCATTAAAATTTACAATGACCCGTTTGTTGAATATGTAGAGGGCCAGGATAAGCTCAATAGTCCTGTAGTACTCCGCTAATGGAACATATAACTCTCTTGCTTGTATTATGTATTTTACCTCTTTTAAGCGCGAATAATACTCATTATACATCTGGTTCGAAAGGTCTTTTGGCATGCCTTTGCAGAATAGTTCAATCATATGTTGCTTTTAAGTTTAAAACCCATACTTTCAATTGCCTTTAAATGTTTATTCTTACCCGGCTTACTTTTGGGAATTGCCCATATCAGCAAATGTTTAGGCCTTGAGCTGGCCACATAAGCGAAACGTACATATTCGCTGTTTTTTTCGTCTTTGCTGATCCAATGCTCAAAATGTCCACCTTTGCTGGTTTTATCTTTTGATGAAACAACCATTGCAGCATGCATGGTTTCGCCTTTAACATCATGGAATGTCGTCATTCGGATTTTTTCGGAGTGAACATTTTTAATAATGTTGATTGTTGCTGCGACTTTTTTTGTCGCTCCACCTTTTGGTGATGCTACTTTTGCTTTTACACTTTCCCAATCATTCTGCGGATCTAACAGAATTTTCCATTTTGAGGCAAGGAATATTTTTAATCGGGCCGCCCAGGTTGACCAATCCGCATCTTCAAATGGATAAAGATTATTTGCCGGTAGGCAGGCCTCAGTAATAACGATATAAAGAAAAGCCCTCCATTCAAGATTTGTGTAGGTTTCAGGGCAATACTGATTTTGATGGTTTCCATTACCGTCATATGCAAGCATAGATATGGATTTGCCTAATTGATGAAGTGCGTTCTGCATGTCTTGGCTTGTGCGCGGGACGTTGTTCCAACAGCTTAAGGCATTGGCAAACAATTCAATTTTAGTGAGGCGGCTTGCCGGACTATTTTTGAATAGTGAAAGGATATTATGACTCCTAGCCACGATTACGCTATTGTTTATGTCAATGTGGTTTTGGCTATTCGAAAGAGCGCTGTTTATTTCATTTATGATATCGATGAAGAGTTGGGGAATCTTTTCCGGCAGCTCAGGATCATATTCCAATAAGATACAGCAATCCTCAAATAGATGCGCCTCATGGCCTATGATTTGTTTTACGGGTTTAATGGTTGTAAGCTCCTCAAGCTTCATTGCGATATTGACAATTTTCTGATTACTACGGAAGTTTTTCGTCAGGTGCAGTTCTGTCATGCCGTTTTTGGATATAAATGCGTGGATCGCTTCTACATTTACCCTTTTGAATTCATAAATTGACTGATTGGTATCACCAATAAAATGCAACTTTATGCCGCTATCTGCAAGAAGCTGCAGTATCTCCAATTGATTATTGGATAAATCCTGGCATTCATCGATGTAAATAATGGGGAACCTTTTGGCTAATAGTAATAGTATAGACGGATTTTTCTTTAGAAGATAAAAGCATAAGAATTCAGCATCACTATATGTTGTCATGCCGGCCTTCAGGAATTTTTTTTTATTTTCCCTGAGCATTTCCTGCTTTTCAGCAGTTATGCCATCAAGGTTTAAATGCCTGCTTTGAGATATGGGAATTTCAGGTGTCGTGCATTCAAAATAGTATTCATTTACCCATGCCTGCTTAAAATTGTTTCCAAAATCTGATAAGCGGGTAGTAAATGAATTAAGGAAAACATATTGTTCCTCATTGTCCACAAGCCTGAAACTTTTGTCTTTATCCCTCCCTGTACTTCCGGCCGCTTTATGGGCGAAGGGATGAAGGATGTAATTGTGTAGCCATGAATCTATAGTCCCGACAAAGTGCGGGTACTGAGTTGCCTGTGCTCCTCCATATTTCTTAACCCGTTCTGTTATTTCTTTTGCGGCATTTTTAGTAAAACTTAAAATTGCCAGCCCACTATTTTTTTCGTTCCAATGCGAGAATTCGTAAGCAGCCTTGATTCCGACAACCTCGGTCTTACCACTTCCAGGACAGGCGTTTAAATGGCAATTTTCTTGTAGCGGGTGCAATATAAAATCTATCTGTTCCTCACTGAGCTCAATAGGGGAAGAAATGATTTTTGAGCTTACCAAAGCCCGTTTCTTGTCCAGACTCAATTTTTTCATATATCCTGCTTTATAGCCCATTTGATAGCATCCTCTATATACAAGGGCACTTTAAAGCCTGTGTTGTCGATACTCAGTTTTAAGGCAAGCCTTTGTGCAAACAGACCTTTACCCATCTTCTGTTTATTCTTATTCTGGAAATTCTCAATGAGGCCAAGGATATGTTCAGCTATTTCAGACTTCTCTGTAATTTTGGTATCCCAATCCTTAGGTTTCCACTTCGAAAGCTTGTCTATCAATTCTTTAACTGTCGTTTTTGTGGATCCATTGGTATCAATAAAATTATCTATTATAGATAATATTACTAACAAATTATTCCCTTCTAATGCAAGGTCATATTCAAAAGTCTTCAGGTTTGTGAATAACCTGCAATGGTCAGAATGTGCGATTAGCTCGTCCTTTAAATAATACTGCGGATTTTTGCATTCGCATGTTGCTGTGGCAGTTGGTCTGGATTCTTTTTCCGGGTCGCAATCTGTAATTCCAGCACATCGTATAGGTACACATCCAACTTTCTCTTTAGTTTCTTTATCTAATTTATAACCTTTGAAGAGTTGCATGAAATGACTAAAATATATACCATTCAGGCTGATGAGGCTTACACTGAAATCCTCCAGTGATTTTGGGGGCTGTTTAGTTTTTTTATAAAGTTCGGCAATTGTTATCTTCGCTAGTTCAGATATTACAAGCGCTTCTGCTATTCCTTCTACCAGTATAATCCCTTTCGCAAAAAATAATGTTGACTTGGTTATATCCAGCCACCTTTGCAGAAAAAATTCTGAATCGGATTCTAGTTTGCAATCTTGTAATAATGTGGAAACGGGGTTTTGATCTTCTACTGCAGTGAGCACATTCAGAGAAGCTAACTGGCAGGAAGCCGTAATTGTAGCAGAGTGTGTCGTGACAATGATCTGAATATTGCTTTCTACAGACTTATCTTCCATATATTTCAGTAGTTTTACTTGGAGTTGCGGATGAAGGTGTGCTTCCGGTTCTTCAATAAGAAGGATTTTATGTTTGGCATCCGTAATTTCCAGTGCTTCCAATTCCGCCAGGACTGTTGCCAGGTATAATATATTGTTGTAGCCTAAACTATTTTCTGTAATGTCCCTGAATTGGTCATGGTTTGTTCTTTCGCTTATTTTTGGAAAGAAGAGTATCCTTAGCCTTTCAGTTATCCTGTCAAAGCTGACTTCAGAGAACTGGATCAATGCATCCTGTCCTAATACTGTGCCCAGACTTTCCTGAAGGTATTTCTTAATAGCTTTATTGACAGCTATAATTGTAGCATCTTCAAGTAATTTTTTATTGAATTCGCTTGTTTTCTTTTCCAAGGGATGTGTAGGTTCCCCTTTTTTGGGTTTATATTTACTGAATAATCTTGATAGTCTGGATCCCCTAAATGCCTCAAGCTTATTCTCTGCATCCCTTAAAGGTGGAAGATATATGCAGTTAATGGCATTTAGCAAATCCCATTCGAAAATCCCGCTTATTGATTGGCCACCCCAGACGGTATGGTCGTACCTGCCACGGCCATTTTGCTTATTAATAATTTTTTTATTCAGAAAAGCTGTGGTATTTTCGGAGACGCTGAGCCAAGGAAGAAATGCAACCTGCTCACTTTCCTTCAATGCGGAGAATGTTGCGCTAACTTCAATAAAATCAGCTCTTTTGTCAAGTGAGGTGGATTTCAATGACCTATAGAAATGGTTGTCAGTTATTCCAATCCTTCCGAATTCATCTTCGTTAAGGAGCAATCGTATAGAATCAATAACTGCTGATTTTCCGCTTCCGTTCTCACCTATCAAAACAGTAAGCCCCGGATTAAATTTTATGTTGAATGGAGAATCAAAGGCTTTATATCCTTGAATTGTAAGGCTGGATAAATACATATTTCGGTAGATTGTAAAAGTAAAAATAATGTATTTATTAATTTCTTGTTAAAATTTAAATCTTTAATTCATAGACAGCTGATTTGTTATGGTATGAAAGGGTCTAGATATATATATCTCAATGACTAATGTAGTATTTAATTTAATCATATTCATTGACTTATAATGTATGCACCGACATTGCTTATATTGTTCCATTCTACTATTGTGTTGGGCATTTTTGCCTCTAAAAATGCCTCAAAATCATTTTTCAGGTCACAATAATTCGTTATGATAATTTCCGCACAGTCAAATTTTTAATCGACTCTCCATTGTAGATGCGGAAGGATCTTCAGGTACTTTAAACAGAAATGAAAGTGTCTGTAGTACGAAATGCTGAATATAGCTATTGTAAAGGTGGGTGGTGTGCACAAAATTGTTTGATCAAGAATTAATGCAAATAATTGTCCTGATGTCAAAAGGCAGTTTTATATTTGAATTTTGTTTAACGATTTCAATTGCTAGGAACTCCCATGATACTTGTGTGAATTTTTTCACTGGATTACGTGATAAATCTTTAATATCCCTATATCCAATGATATTTTTTCCATAAATTTCAATGAGCTGCCTTATCTGGAACATCACCACAGGTTTCAAATCCCTTAGGGAAATATCCTCTATGGAATCTACATTTTCTATTGAAAAAAGTGAACGAGCTGCCATGTAGATTTCCTTAGGGCTAAGGTTTTTTCTTCGTCCGCTGTTTAATGTTATTTCAATAGGAGTGACACTGGTTTGCTCTTCATAATTTGCGATGAGCCATTCCAGATCAATCAGGAGCTCAGAGATGGCATGGTCGTATTTTTTTATATCTGAAGGCTTTAAGCCATCAAGCAGATAGTTTGCATATTGTTGGGAAATATAAATACATTTTACAAGGTATTCTCTGAAGTGATCTTTGTTTTTTAGTTTCTCTTTAAAGATAAATTCGCTTATCTGAGCATCAGTATAAACTTTTGCCTGTAATTTTTTTTACAATAATCTGAATACCATTTCAGAGATCCTTTGCAGCTATGCAATAATTTGCATGAACAGTGGGGTTATCTTTGTCTAGTATAAATCTGTATTTGCATTCCCTTATTTTATTTAGTTCCTCAATATCTAAGATATTAATGTTATTTTTAGCGATATGTCGTATCATAGAGAATGATTTGTATGAAGATTACAATTTAGTACTTTTAACTATTAATTCATTATGTTTTTTAATTGCCTAAAAGTAAGATTAATCCTAGGCAGCATCTCCTTTGCCGACTTGGGAATATGATGTTCCCAAAAGGTATTAGTGGTTCCGGACATAAGCAGCAAAGTGCCATGGTGCAGTGGAATTTCCAGCTGTGGAACTCCCATATTCGTCTTATGCCTTAACCGGAATGGCCTTGTCTGCCCAAAGGTTACCGAAGCAATCGATGGGTTCCTGCCAATCTTATGCTCCTTATCCGAATGCCACGCTACGCTGTCATTCCCGTTGCGGTACAGGTTCAGCAATACTGCGTTAAAGGAAAGCTCGGTCTCCCTTTCAACTTTCCCGCGCAATTCCAAAAGTTCCCGTGTCCATGGCAGTGAACTTCCGCCTGCTTCTTCCTGCTCTCCATACCAGGCGATCATACGGGGAGCCGTAACCACCTTATCATACATAGGCATCTGGTATTCGTGCCAGGGCGTATTATGCAATAGCGCATGGTAATACCGGTCAGCTTCTTCTTTCGGGATAAAGCCATCGTACTTCATAAGCTCCAGGTCCGGCAGGTCATATGTTTTTTTAATCTCTGTACCCGATGTGAACAGGTCGGTATCATTAAATAGCGTCATAACATTCTAATCTTAGTGTGTTGTTTTCTCTTTAGCCTCAGCCATCTTATGCCTTGGCAGGTTGATCTCCTGTTCCTGCGGATACGGCGCCCTGTGTGTCATGGAGACATCTTCGCGCAGCTTCTCCTGCGTACGGGAACTTTCAACGTCAGTTTCCCTGTAGCGGGGATCAGGGATGAAAGGCATCTTTTCCATCTTTGAGATGGTAATCGTGGGAAAATGGTAATCCACTTCCACCGTCCCAAGGAGCAGGTAACATCCGCCGCCCTTAAAAGGATACTCCTTTAAGCTGCCGGTAAAATGGGCCGTATCAAAGAACTCACCATTGGCATCGATCCACGTCCCAAAGTACATGGCGCCCATTTTGGTAGGTACATGCTTGCGCGATACGAGATAGGCGAGCATTTTTACCTGAGTCTTATTGTACTTCACCAAATCGTGTGCCATCACATCCCCGCGGTAGGATGTTTTTAGCAGGTTGAAAGGGGTTACCGATACAGGGAATCCCAGCAGCTCAATCTCATCAAAAGCATCCTCAAATGGGGAGCGCTTCAGTTCGGGAAGCTTGTAGTCCCTGACGGGTTCGGGCAGCAATTGCGGATGGCGGTTCTCCGGCTTAAAGTTCATCATGATACGCCTTGCCGTCACCAGCAGTTCGTTCTTTGTCTTGCCGGTGCAGCGAAGCGCCCCGATATAGATCAGCAATTGCAGGCCCTCAATCCCGATGGGGATGCGGTTGATAAAATCCTCAAGGGACATAAAATTACCATTGACGTTACGCTCGTCCACTATCCGCTGCGCGATCTCTCCCTGCAAGCCCTGAAGATGCATAAATCCCAGATACACGTCCTTGCCATAGAGCGTAGTTTCCACCGTGCTTTTATTCACGCAAGGGTTGTGGATGGCAGCCCCTGACATGCGCGCCTCATGCACATATACCTCGGTACGGTAAAAGCCGCCCTGGTTGTTGATGACCGCTACCATGAACTCAATGGGGTAGTGGACCTTCAGGTAAAGGCTCTGGTAGCTTTCCACGGCATAGGATGCCGAGTGTGCCTTACAAAACGAGTAGCCTGCAAAGGATTCGATCTGGCGGTAAATCTCTGTACTCAACTGTTCCGGATGCCCTTTTTCGACGCAGCACCTGAAAAAGTTATCCTTTACTTTCTGAAGCGCAGCCTTAGACCTTCCTTTCCCGCTCATCGCCCTGCGCAATATATCCCCGTCGGCAGCAGGTAGCCCCCCATAGTGCAGGGCAATCTTGATAACATCCTCCTGGTACACCATGATGCCATACGTTTCCCCAAGCTGCTCTTCAAATACCGGATGGAAGTACTCGAACTTATCAGGGTAATTGTGCCGGAAGATATATTCCTTCATCATCCCGCTCTGTGCTACCCCGGGGCGTATAATAGAGGATGCCGCTACAAGGGTCTTGTAGTTATTGCACTTCAGGCGCCGCAGCAGGCCCCGCATAGCCGGGCTCTCGATGTAAAAGCACCCGATAGTCCTGCCTTGCCCCAGAAATTCATTGCAGGCTGCCTCGTCTTTAGATATGGAAGTGTCACGGATATTAACGTCAATCCCCCTGTTTTTCTTAATCAGCTTTACCGAATCATCAATGTGCCCGATGCCCCGCTGGGATAGGATGTCAAATTTGTCAAAGCCGATGTCCTCAGCAACATGCATATCAAACTGGACGATAGGAAATCCTTTGGGAGGCATCTCAAGTGCCGTAAAATCCGTGATGGGGTCTTCGGAGATAAGAATACCGCAGGAATGCATGGAGCGCTGGTTGGGGTACTTTTCCATCATCATCCCGTAGCGGTGTATCATCCGCACGATCTCGTTCTTGTCATGCTGGTCCATTGAGGTTCCTGATAGCTTATCCAATTCTTCTTTGGGCCTGCCAAATACTTTGCCCAGTTCCCGGAATATGGATTTGTACTTGAACTCTACATTGGTGCCGCAAAAGGCTACATGGTCTGCACCATACCTCTTGAATATATAATCCAGGATGATATCCCGCTCTTTCCACGACCAGTCAATATCAAAATCAGGCGGGCTTTTGCGGTTGAGGTTCAAAAAGCGCTCAAAATACAGATCCAGCTCCAGCGGGCAGATATCGGTAATACCAAGGCAGTAGGCTATGATGCTGTTGGCACCACTACCGCGGCCGATATGCAAAAAGCCCATCGAATTGCTGTAGCGGATAATATCCCAGGTAATCAGGAAGTACCCGCTAAACTCCAGCTGGTGGATGACCTTCAGCTCTTTTTCCACACGTTCTTTTGCTGCGGGATTATCCGGGCCATACCTTCGGATAAGCCCCTGATGGGCAAGGCTGGTCAGCAGCTCCAAATCGGTATCCCTGCCTGAGGTATAATTTTTCTTATTACGGGGCACGCCAAACTGGTACTCAAAATTACACGCATCAATAAGGGTATAGGTGTTGCGCAGTACCTGCGAATACTGGCTGTATTCTGCGATCAGCGTTTCCATCGGAACCATTTCTTCACTTGCAGCGCAGTAATCATCAGCAGTGAGTTTACTGCCCAGGGTGTTTAGGTCAACGGCCCTTAAGATGCGGTGAAGGTTGTATTCCTGCTTGCCCCTGAAGGTCACGGGCTGTAGTACGACCATTTTGTCAAGCCTTGATTTCCACTGGGGGCGTATCAAAAGCGAAAGCTCTTCAGGCCGCACACCAATGTATTCATATTCCCGAAGTGAAACCGGCACATTATGGAGTGGATAAATAACGGCCACATCCGCAAAGTCCGGCGCTATAGCCGGCATGGGAATGCCATCCAGATTGTATTTGGTCCTGTGTCGGTTGATCTCTCCCAAACCTTCCCGATTCTTAGCCAATGCTATATATAACAGCCTGTTGTCCTCGCGCATTTCCATACCTACGACAGGCTTAATGCCTGCCTCATGGCAGAGCTTGTAAAACTCATAGATGCCCGTCACGGTATTGATATCGGTCAGCGCCATCGCAGCAGCCCCGCAGGCTTTGCCCAGGGCAACAAGGTCGGCAACGGGTATGGTTCCATACCTGAGGCTGTGAAAAGAGTGGCAGTTCAGGTACATATTAGATCGCTTTAGGTTTAATGAAAGCGCCGCTGCAGCGCATGACTGCAGCTGGCCCAAAACGGTTCTTTATCCTGTCCATAGCCTGGTAGAGCGACATCATCTCCTGTGTATCTTCAAAAAGGTTGATCTGGTACGAGCCACGCACCAGCTTACTGAAGCGTACCCCGACAAGGCGCAGGCTCATACGGCGCTGATAAAGTTTCTCGAAAACTTCCAATACTGCCCTTGTCAGCGTATGGTCTGCTGAGGTATAGGCAAGGGTAACCTGCCGCGTCTCGGTGTCAAAGTTGGAGTATCGGATCTTAACAGTCACATTGGAAGTCAGCCAGCCTTCGCTGCGTAGCTGATACGCTAACTTCTCCACCATCCCGGAAAGTACGGAGCGCAGGAAAACAATATCTGTCGTATCCTGGTGGAAGGTATCTTCCGTAGACAAGGATTTGCGTTCCCGGTAGGGTTCCACAGGATTGTTATCGATACCGTTTGCCTTTTTCCATAATTCCATTCCGTTCTGCCCGATCATTTCCTGGAGCACCTTTGCCGGCATCTCTGCCAGGGTCTGGATGTTGCGGATACCGATACGCGAGAGCAGGTTAAACGTCGCATCGCCCACCATGGGTATTTTCCGGATGGAAAGCGGGTTCAGGAATTGCTGCACCTGAGGCTGGAGTATCTCAAGGTTACCTTTGGGCTTGCCTTCCCCGGTAGCGATCTTTGACACGGTTTTGTTTACCGAAAGCGCAAAGCTTAGGGGCAGCCCTGTTTCATGGGTAACTTTAGCCACCAGCTCACGGGTCCATTTGTAGGAGCCATGGAATTTGTCCATTCCTGTGATATCGAGGTAGAATTCATCGATGGAAGCCTTTTCCATTACCGGTGCATTCTCTTCTATAATTTGCGAGACCGTATTGGAATATCGGGAGAACAATTCCATATCACCCTTAACGATACGGGCTTCAGGGCACAGCCGGAGCGCCATCTTTATCGGCATTGCCGAGCGCACCCCAAACCGGCGCGCCTCATACGAGCATGAAGCCACCACACCGCGGTCACCGCCCCCAACAATCAAAGGAATGCCTTCAAGGCCAGCGTTTTGCAGCCTCACGCAGGACACGAAAAAAGTGTCCAGATCCATATGTACAATCGAGCGTTCCATAGTCCTTCCTATTTGTACTGTACAAAATTAGGACAGATAATCACAAAATAGTCTATATTTGCTGTGATAAATAATCACAAAACGCATATGTCTTTATTCTCTGACAATATCAGGCACCTAAGGGTAAAAAAAGGCTTCTCACAGGAAATCGTGGCGGAAAGCCTCTCTATTTCGCGCGACAGGCTTGCAAAGTACGAGTCCGGCACCAATCAGGCACCGTATGAGACACTGGTTAAAATCTCCTATTATTACCATGTGAGCATCGACCTGCTGCTGACGGCAGATATCCGGAAGATCAACCTTGATTCGCTTATGAAGATGGAAGATAACCGTATCCTGCTGCCTATCGCAGTGGATGCACATGGAGAGAATGCGATAGAGATCATACCCCATAAGGCCAGGGCAGGATACCTTACAGGCTACAGCGACCCGGAATTCATCGAGGGGCTGCAGCACATATCGCTCCCTTTCCTTAAGAACGGCAAATTTCGCGCTTTCCCTGTTACCGGGGATTCCATGCCGCCGCACCGGGAGGGGTCATTTGTGATTGGCCAATATGTGGAGCACCTTGGGGATATAAGGGATGGAAAGACCTACATACTGCTTACAAAAAGCGAAGGCATCGTCTACAAGAGACTTAATCGCAATGGTAAAAACAGCCTGATACTCATCTCTGACAATACTTTTTATGAGCCTTATGCCGTTAAGGCATCCGATGTGCTGGAAGTTTGGGAATATGCCTGCAGCATAGCCACTAAGGAATTTGAGCCGGATGACCTGTCGCCCCAAAGCATGCGGGAATTGCTAATGGGCATTCGCGAAGAGGTTAAAGCCCTGAAGCAATTAAAATAATAGATAATCCAAATATATTTGGCAATGGACAAGACAGTGAGGCTAAGGGTCAGGAAAGAACTTGAAAAGGCGCAGGAAAGGAAAATTATCAGCTTAAAGGGCAGCCTGATCTCAGGTGGCTATACGGATATCATCCATATTGATGATGAAGATGAGCAGTACCATATCAATTTTTTCTCGACAGAAAGAAAAGCTGAAGCACTGATGCTCATCAGGATTTTATCGAAAAAAATGCTTTTACAGCTATTGTTGAATTACAATAGCTTAAAAAGAAGGCAGCCGCAGGCTGCCTTCTTTAGAATGGGAATTAATGTATACAACTAATTTTCATCCCTGAAAATCTCATTGAACTTGTTTTGAAGCAATTCCTTATCGGGAAGCTGGGTTCGGTATTCGGCAACCATAGTAGGAGAGAGGCTGCGGCTCAGTGAATATTCAACTACCTCATTATCCTTGTCCTTGCAGAGCAATATGCCGATACTGGGGTTCTCATGCTGCTTTTTCACATCCCTGTCCAACGCTTCAAGGTAGAAGTTCAGCTGCCCAAGATGACCGGGCCTGAATTTATCGGCTTTAAGCTCGAAAGCTACCAGACATTGCAGTCCCCTGTGGTAGAACAGCAGGTCAATATAGAAGTCACTGCTGCCAACCTGAAGCTTATACTCCTCGCCGAAAAAAAGGAAGTCTTTTCCCAGCTCAAGTATAAAATCCTTCATTTGGGAAATAAGCCCCTTCTGCAAATCACTTTCACTATACGAGTCTTTAAGATTGAGGAAGTCAAATATATAGCTATCTTTAAATGTGTTTACCGCCTCCGGATGTAATTCTCTCACCACTGGTGAGAGAATTGTATTTCCCAGCATTGTCCTTTCAAAAAGGCCGGTGTTTATCTGCCTTTCCAACTCGCGCTTGCCATACATTTCCTGTTTCGCCAACAATAAGTAAAACTCCCTTTCCTGCATTGTTTTGCATCTTGAAAAGATTGCCAGATTATTGGTCCAGCTAATTTCTCTCACCACTGGTGAGAGTTTTTCAACATCTTTGTAAGTTTCATAAAACTGGCGCATCCGCCACAGGTTCTTATCTGAAAAACCTTTTAATCCCGGTTCTTTTTGTTGAAGATATAGTGCCAATTCCTCTACAATTGATTTACCCCATTCCGAACTCTCTATACGGGTGTGGATATAGTGGCCAATGTTCCAGTATAGGTCAATAAGCGTTGTGTTCACTATCTTCAGCGCTGCCTGCCTGGAAGATTGTATCATTTGTGCAATTTCTGCAAATTGGTTTTCTAACATAATAGCATTAGTTTCGTTAATAGATTATTTTCGGACTACCAGATAGGCCAGCGCCGGGTCAGCCAAAAGCCTTTCCATTTCAGAATGGATGATGTCCTGTATATCCTGCTTCACCTGTTCATAATTGCGCTGAACCATACTGCTGTCAATTTTCCGGATAGCTTCAATCTCCGTGTATCCTGATTCCTCTAGCTTAATCGCTTCATGGTCATTTACGATTTCGCAGTGGATGGTCTTCAGGTCAATTTTGCATTGCGGGTCATCCGCTACCATCCCGACAAATTCACCCGAACTGAGTGAAGCTATCTTTGATGCCGGTACAGCGGATTCGAGCTGTTTGGAACGGCTGATGGAGGTATCATTGCTGTTGATCGACAGGCTCTCGCGGTCCTGCATGATCTTGCCAAAGCGTTCCGACAATTGCTTTGCTGTATCGCCCGTAACCTGCCCGCTGATGATATTGCCTGTAATGTTCATGATAACATCTGCCTGCTCGCGCCCGTAGTCCTTGCGGAGTTGGCTGAAGTCCTGTATGCCAAGGCAAGTGGCTACCTTATTGCTTCGAGCAGTAGCTATCAGGCTGTCCATGTTATTGAGGTAAATGGTCGGGAATTCATCAAAAACCAGGCTGCTTTTCAGCTTTCCTTTTTTATTGACCTGCTTAACCAGGCGGTTAACATACAGGGAAAGTACTGCCCCATAAATCTGTATCTTCTGCGGATTATTTCCCATACAAACAATTTTGGGGTCTTCGGGATTATTGATATCAAGGTTGAAGTCATTCCCGGAAAGCACATAGTACAGCTGTGGGGACGATAGCCGTGCCATGGCGACTTTTGCCGATGCGATCTGGCCCTCAAGCTGCTCCATGACATCATTCAGGTAGGCATTGACAAAAGGGTTGATCAGCACCTCAATTTCCTTCTCGGTACGCAATAGTGTGAACAGGCTGTCGTAGTCCGCCTGCATCAGTTCAATGACGTGGGGCAGGGTACAGAAGACACCTTCTTTATACCTTGTGAGGTACCAGATAATTGCCGTTAAAAAGTTGATAGGGGATTCCACAAAAAAATCCCCCTGCTTCTTAATCCATTCCCGGTTCAGCCCCATCAGTATAGTGCGTGCCGATTCAGCTGCATCAGTGATGTCCGTCATTGAGGAAGGCTCCAGCGGATTGCACCGGTGGGTCCGGCTGAGGTCATCAAAATTGATTACATAGAATTTAGGGGGGACTTCATATTTATCCTTATGCTGAAGCCATGTGTTGTATGCTATCCTAGAAAGGTCATCAAACTTAAAATCATAGACGAACATAGAAAAACCTTTCCGGATGTGCTGGGTGATGACGTGGCGGATCACAAAATACGATTTACCCGAGCCAGGTGTACCCAGTACCATTAATGCCCTGAAAGGGTTGATTATATTAATCCAGCTATTACGCACCTTGTCCTTAAGATGATACCTTGCAGGAAGGTTAATCGAAAATTCGTTCTCAAGCAGCCGCTCCTCCTGTGGAAAAGTTTCATTAAGCTTGTTGAAAATATCTTTTCCATCAAGTTGCCGCCTGATCAGTCTTGACATTAGTGTGCCGCCAGAAAGCAACATAAGATAGCCAACAACTGTGATGGCAATATAGAGCAGGGCAGTGGCCTGCACCCCCATCTCACCTTCAAGCAATATTGCACTCAGGAAGTAGATGGCGAGCCCTGAAAATATATATACAGAAGCTGTCTTTATATTCAGTTTCTCATCCTTGCGCCCCTTCGCCCCAAAGAGTGATATTATGAGCAAACCCAAAGCAAATAACTTTGGCTTTAGCATCGATGTGAGCAGGCCTGTTGCTTCAATGTTTACCAGTATCCTGTCAGTGAGCCCGCTGTGAATTCCCCACAAATAGAAAGCGCTATAGCAATGGTAATAAAAGTGCAAAAAAAGAACGATTAGGCTCATCAGCCTGGTCATATCAAGAATCTTCCTTAGTGCCTGTTCATTTTCCCCTGTCTGCATGATGTCATCTTTTAATGATTATTGGATGGCCCTCTTTTCCTTTTTTTTCTTTTCTTCTTTAATTGGCCCGGAACAAAATCCATGGACTGTTCAGGTGCTGTAAACTGTCTGGCTATCTGCATAATTTCTTGAAGCAGTGGAGCTGCGGAAGGGTTTGCCAAAGCCAAGCCTTCCAAAGCTGAGAAAACTGTATTGCGTTGTGTGGCCTGAATATTATCAGTTGTCCCGACCTCAGCTTTAGGAGATAATGGAAAGCGTTCCTGCATTTGCTTTGCACTGTATTGCTTGCCTAATGTGCTGCCGTTAAAAACGCCTCCGGTCTTATGGTCGATGAATGTAATACCATAAAGAAATCCCTCGCTGCTTTCCCGCTTCATTATGCTGATCCCTTCGCGGCCCAGGAACTTTTCCAGTTCCTTCATTCCTGTTTTTCCGGTTCCCTGTGATATCCTGTCTATGGCATTCTTAACCCGGGCCTTATGCTGCTGCCCCATGATACTGTTGGCAGTAAATTTTCCGGAGAGTTTTGCCAGGGTAGGGCTATTATAAAAAAGGCTCGCTTTAATGGGTATACCAACCGGATTGCCGTTACTGTCCAAGATGCAGTAAAGAAGCCCTTCGTGCCGGCGCAACCTCGAATTTTCGCTTCCCTGATCGGCCCTTACATTATACAAGCCCAGCACCGCATTAAATTCAGAAAGGCTTGCAAACCTGTATTTATTGATGACCGCCTCAAGCACGTTCTGTATGGCTGCCCTTGTCTCTGAAACCCCGTATTCCACTTTTTTGGCAGGGCTTTGCCCCAACTCGAGAGGCTGCTTCTTCCTGTCTTGTGCCTTTACCAGCCCGAAGGCTCTTTCAATTTCTTTTCTTGCCGGTTCTGACTTTCTTATAGCTAATTGGTGAAGGTCGATCCTGCTGCCATCGGATTCGATATTTGTGGTGACCAGATGGATATGCGGGTGTCCTGCATCATGGTGCTGATACACCAGGTAGGGCTGCTTGCCAAAGCCAATCCGTTCCATATACATTTCAGCAATTGCTATTAGCTTTTCGGTAGCCATCCCTTTTTCGGAACTATCAAAATTCAAAGAGATGTGGAGGCTGTTCCGCTTTACATTTGTGTTGAGGTCCATCTGTTTTTCAAAGCGTTTGAGCTTCATGGTGAAGCTCAGCTGTGCAGCATCCACAGGGAAATTGCCCGCCGCTATACAGACCGCTTTATCCTGCTTCACCTTGTTCTCATTATAGTTAAGTATCCGATGGATGGAATGGCTGACCTTAATCACCGCAACCATCGTTCACTTAACTTACCAAGAAGGCTTTTTACCTCATTGATCTTTATGAAATATTCTGTGCTTTGCGTCTCAAATTGCAATAGCCATGATCGCATTTCCGGAAATTGGATTGTATGCATCCTCTTTGCCATCTGGTTGATATTTGTCCCGATAGCATTGAGTTCTTTATTCAAGACTGCCATCTCTGCGAGAGTATCGTCAATGGAAGTATTCCGGTATTTTGTAGTGACCGCTTTGTCAAAAATTAGCGCCCTTAAGTAGTCACTCAGCTTGCGGCATGTCGTCTTTTTAAACTTAGATTGCAGCTGCCTGTATTCGGAGGGTGTCAACCTGAGGTGCACCCATTTTGTCCTGTTGTCCTTCTCTTTCATCATATATCAATTTCATTCAACATTCAAAAATCCTGAGCAATACCCACCCAACGAGTCCCGAGTGCCCGGGTGGCAAGATCCGGTTGTGATACAACCGTTCATCTTGCCGATTGCACCAGAAACAGCAATCTCTTAAGGAATCTTTCCTAATAATTTTGCCAGTCAGCAAGGTTTGTCTTTATGCTTTATCCTATATTTTGAAATCTGCCTGGCATTTATTTCCTGCTGAACTTATTTTTAAGGTTTAGCGGAAGTGCATTGTGACCATAGGGAGCAAATGCTTTTTCGCCAATCCACCGGAATATCCTGCGCAGAGCAAGCAGGTTTTTTCCAGTTTTTTATTGCTGTCATATCTGCAATTCTTACCTGTTGATCCGGATAGTTCCGCTAAAGTAATTAAGACAGTCCTCACTGCCTATCCCGGGA